>MIZB01000308.1_pt7 | contig 50615 bp, 43 predicted proteins | sample 888171 | NCBI WGS metagenome assembly MIZB01 (sample SAMN05440186, study PRJNA335308) | marine metagenome | isolation source: marine water
TSCCAYTTCCATAGTTCTTCGTTTGAGTTCATCATCACTAACAACTTCATGCACTAATCCCCATTCTAGCATTTCTTTAGAGTTTAGAGTTTTACCTCCGAAGAAAAGAGCTTGAGTTCTTCCAAGTCCTATTAGTCTGGGAAGAATGTATGTTGCACCTCCTGCAGGCACAAAACCTCTTTTGAAATGAGCACTTAATATCAGAGCAGATTCAGAAGCAATACGATAATCGCCAGCTAAAGCAAAACCCAAAGATCCGCCAGCTACAACTCCATTTAGTGAATTAATGACAGGTTTTTCCATTCTTAATATTGTAGAAAATATAGAATGTATTTGTTCGGTTAATTTGTAAAATAGATCTCCAGCTTTTGGTAGGTGATCACCCATCTCGTTAACATCTCCACCTGAAGAAAAAGCTCTTCCTTCACCGGTAATTATCAAGCATTGAACAGATTTGTCATTAGCTGCATTGTTTACGGCTTGATTTAATTCAGTAGCCATTTTTAAATTTACCGAATTTAATTTTTCAGGCCTGTTTAAAGTAATAGTTCTTATGTGTTCGTCATCTTCAATTCTTATAGTCATTTTCTCTTCCTTAAATTTGCTATGGCTAGTAAGCTTAGACTGGCCGAAATAAAACCAATAGATGGAGTAGTTCCGCTATCTGGATTTGACATTGAAGTTAGATTCATGCTAATTAGAGTTAAATCAGCTTCTTCGCCTTCATGTATCAGTCTATTGTATTGTAAAAAGTTAGAATTTTTAGATATTGTAATTATTTGATTTCTTTCAACCTTTTCAATTATTTCATTTCCAGTAGTCACGTTGTAAGCTGCCCCCCAGCCAATATTTTGTAATGTGACTGAATTATAAGTCTCATCTATTATTTGCAAATGGCCTCCTACCAGTTCTAAGTTTTCCCATGCTAAATCATACATTAGTAATTCATTACTCAAAGCACCCCGAATAGTCGTAGACACTAATGGGGACCATTGCATGTCGTCGACTTCGACTATGAGGCTTAGAGCTGCTCTAGCACCATATCCCCATGCAATAGATTCACCAGCGCCTCCAGGGTCTCTGTAGGTAAGGCCAGATACATTTGCTGATTCATTTAAGAAATATTCATACAATTCCCAGTCTGCAATTGGTACTGCAAATTCACCTGTGATTTTCCAAGGTAAAACAATATCATTTGAGCCAGTATGTGCTGAAAAATAAACATATAAATTCATATTTCGCATAAATTCCATATTTACTTGAGTTTCAATTTCACTTCCCTCACTGGCTCCCCTGTATGTTCCAGATACTGGGCAAAAGTTGGGAGTATCRCTTGTTCCATACATTCCCCACATGTAGGGATAATTTCGATTTAGATCGACACCATTCCAATTACTTCGACAGTCTAAAACATATCCATCAGGATTAACAGATGGAGTAACGACCAATCTTTTACCCTCTAAGTAAGAAGGGTCGGCTGCAGATCTTTGAAGGACATCCTGTAGGAAAAGGAAGGATGCTTCAGCAGACATTCCCTCGTTTCCATGGTGCGTACCATCAACATACATAGTTGGTAACGCGTGTAATTCTTCATCAGAAAGTTCTGTAATGTTTAGAGCAACATCAACCGAAAATATTTCCAAATCCAATCCAGTACTWATCCCGTGTTCTGAATATATTGCAATATCAGGATATTGACTAGCTAGCTCTTGGGTGTCTTCTTTCATTGAATCGTACGTGTGCAATGCTTCAACAGCTTCACTAGGTTGGGCAGAAAAGACCAAAAATGCAAGTGCTACAATCGTTAAAACGTACTTCACTATCTTACTATAGCAAGCATATCAAATAAGTATTTCTCCGAATAGAGATTTATACTGCCCTTCGTATTAAACTGAGGTTATGGAAGATAATGGTTTGAAAGATGGTAACGGTTTGACAAATGGTAACGGTTTGACAAATGGTAACGGTCTAACAAATGGTAACGGTTTGACAAATGGTAACGGTCTGACAAATGGTAACGGTCTAACAAATGGCAATGGATTAAAAGATGGCAAAGGAGTGGGAGGTTATTCCAAGGTCGAACTAGAATCTCGCAAAAGGAAGCCTGTACGTACATCAGTTGTAGTTATTTTAGTTGCACTATTGCTAGGAGGGGGTTGTATCTATTACCTAAATGATAATTCATCTAATAGGGATGAGATTAAGATTGATGGTAATGCTGGTGACTGGGCTAATATTGATACTGAGCAACTAGTGACGGTATCGTCAAATTCAAATATTGATTTAGAAGCAGTAGCTACCTTCGAGGATGAGTCGTATTTGTCCATTCTCACAGTTACTAAAGAGCCTCTTTTTTTCTCACCCGATGGGCATACTCTTAGAATTTTTATAGATACCGATGAATCTTCAGAAACGGGGTATTTTGTTCCTGGGATGGGGGCAGATTACATGGTTGAAGTGTTTGGTCAGAAGAGTCCAACCAGCACAAACGTAACAATTATGAGTTCAGTCCTTTACAGTTTTGATGACTCTCGAGATAATAATGATTGGAATTCTTTCTTTCCGATTAGTAATGTTGAGACTGCAGCAAAGTCAAAGCATACTGAATGTAGGGTTCCTTTATTTGATATTTCTTCAACCCAATCAAGTCCCAAAAGAATAGCTTGGCAAACCTCAGATGGACAAGCTGATACAGATATTAGTGAAATAATATTAGGTATAAATACGGATGATATTGTTATTAAAGATGCAATCAACGCATTGCAAAGGAGCCCAGAAKTTCCTTCTTCTACGGGCAATCTGATTATCGATGGTTATTTTGATGATTGGAATTTTGTAGAAAAATACCCAGATAATGATTGGAATGAGTATCAGAATTCACCATTAATTACTGAAAACCCTAACGTTGATATCGAAAATTATAAAGGAATTTCTGATGATACAAATTCTTTTTTCTATCTTAAGGTTTACGGAGAAATGTTGGGTGGTTCGATTGTYCCAATGAAGCATGCAAAGCAAATGCCGGTTGATTCTTATGTTCCAGGTAGTRGCTTAAACACTGTGACTCCAATTTCAGGACCATCAAACTTACCTGAGAAGAATGGTGAAGATACCATTTATATTTTCTTAGACACGAATACTTCAGATTATTTTGGCTTTGAAGTAAATGATACTTTTCATGCGGACAATTTAATAGAAATAATGGGGCAAAATGGCATTGTCAACTCAGCTAAATTGTATAATTTTGTAGGTAATGATTCCTTTGATTGGTCATGGGATTTCTCAGAAATTGTGCTAGCAGCTTCTTACGGTAATGAATTAGAATTAAGTATTCCTAAAATCGAAGACACTTTCAAAGCATATTATCATTTAATTTCTTGGGATGATTCGGAAGATTTCTCAGATGGTTTTTGGGTAGTTGATGARTTTGGTTCAAGAACTACACCAACTTGGACTGAGCATACGATTAAAGGAAATTATGATGCAGCTTGGGATGTATATGCAATTGATTTAGATCGTGATGGAGACATCGATGTTCTAGGTGCTGCTGCAGGTACTTCTCAGGATATTAGTTGGTGGGAAAATGATGGTAGTGAAAGTTTCACTAAACGTACTATCTCTGGAAGTTATCCAGGTGCAACTTCAGTTTTTGCCTTAGATTTAGACAAGGATGGAGACATAGATGTTGTGAGTACAGGGGCTGCCAGTAGTGGGGACGATGTTACTTGGTGGGAAAATGATGGTACACCTTCAAATGGTGGTTGGACTGAGCATACGATTGATCCAGATCTTGAAGAAGCTTGGTATGTACGTGCTGCAGATTTTGATGAAGATGGTGACATAGATGTTGTGGCTGCTGGGAAAGGTGCTGGTGGAACCACAGGGAAAATTAAATGGTACATAAATGACGGTTCCCCAGATGACGATGATTGGACTGCAGTTCTAATTGATAGCAACATATACGGCGCAATGTGCGTTCGTGCAGTAGATATGGATTTAGATGGTGATTTGGATGTTCTGGGGGCGGCTTCAGAAGCGGGCGACCTCCTGGCATGGTGGGAAAATGACGGAACACCTACAGGGGCGGGATGGACTCAAAATAATATTCAAACAAGTTACAAAGAAGCCCATTCAGTTTTTGCGGCAGATATCGATGGAGATGGCGATATTGATGTTGTAGGTACTTCGGGAGGAGAAGGCTCCGATACAGATAGAATTGATTGGTTTGAAAACGATGGCAGTCAAAGCTTTACGAAACGAACTATAGATTCAACATACGGAAATGCTTGGGGCGTATACGTTAAAGATCTTGATTTTGATGGGGACCTTGACGTATTGAGCTCAGCTAGTGGGGCTGATGATGTCACTTGGTGGGAAAATGATGGTACACCTTCAGATGGAGGTTGGACAGAGCATACTATTGAAGGAGACTTTGATGGCGCAAGGCATGTTTATGCTGAAGATGTAGATTCAGATGGAGATATTGATGTTCTTGCTGTAGCAAATATTGGAGATGATATTACTTGGTGGGAAAATACAGCTACTTTTTCACTCAGCCCAACTTGGACAACTAGAAGCATCAATACAGCAGCAGACGGTGCAGAAGCAGTCCATGTAGCAGATATAGATGGGGATGGAGATTTGGATGTTGTTGCAGGATTATATGGCGATAATCAAGTTGCATGGTATGAAAACGATGGAAGCCCATCAGACGGTGGTTGGACTCATCATATTGTAAAAGACTACAGTGGTAATGGTATAGAGGATGTTTTTGTGGCAGACATCGATGATGATGGAGATTTAGATATAATTTCAGCAGATGGAAACGGAGATAAGATTCTCTATCATATAAATGATGGAACGCCTGGAAATGGGGMTTGGTCTACAAACACAGTAGTTAGTGGTTCAGATGCAGATGGTGTTCTGTCAGTTCATGTGGCAGATATTGATAATGATGGTGATTTGGATATTGTTGCGGCACTTTTTATGGAAAGTAAATCAATATGGATAGAGAATGATGGTTCRCCAAATAATGGAGGTTGGACTTCACATGATGTTTATACTTCTGATTCTGATAAAGAACCATATGACGTAGTTGTTGGAGATATAGATGGCGATGGAGATTTAGATATTGTTGAAGCCGATCAAGCGAATAAAGTATATTGGTATGAAAACGACGGTACTCCGGGAGATGACACTTGGTCACAAACTAAGATAAAAGGAGGATTGGGRGCTGCGATGGCTGTCGCTATTGCAGATATGGATAATGATGGTGATTTGGATGTGGTTTCGGCAGCATATACGGGCAATAAAGTTTCATGGCATCTGAATGATGGTTCACCAGATGGGGCMGTTTGGACAACTTATGAAATAGGCACACCAACTAAACCAACTTCACTTTTCCCAGTGGATATTGATTATGATGGAGATATTGATATAATTTCATCCGCAGAAACAGGTACTTCAACTAATGGTAAAATAAAATGGTATGTAAATGATGGCACTCCAGACGCAGGTTGGACCACTAATAATATTGCGTCTTCTGTAAATAGGCCATCTAGTGTATTTGTAGCAGATATTAATGGTGATGGAAGCCTTGACATAGTTTCGTCGGCATATGCTGGCGATGAAATAGCATGGTATGAGAACAGCGSTACTGCAGTTCCTGAGTTTTCTAATATTTTGATGCCTATTGTAAGTGTTTTAGCTATAATTGGATTAAATTATAGAAGAAGGCACTAATACTAAGGTTTTATAGTAATGAATATGCGAAAATTTTTGAATACATCAATTGCTTTAATGCTAATTTTAGCACCATTAATTAATTTTGAGAGTTCAGAAGATACGGACCGTTTTTCAACGGTTACAATTTTTGGATCACAAGTTGGTGATGACTGTGATAATGAAACTAAAGGCGATGATTCACCTTATTTTGTTAATACTAATCTTGGTAATGACAACAATGCAGGTACCGAGGATTGTCCCTTTGCAACAATAGCTAAGGCTGCAGAAACAATTGGTAATGGTGATACCGTAATTATTTCACATGGAATTTACAGAGAATCTATATCKTTACAAGATAAAGATGATGTTAATTTTAAAGCTGTAGAAGGCGATAAAGTAGTGATAGATGGTTCACGCGAYATTGAGGATGACCTTAATGGAGAATGGACCGAGTATCAAAACGGAATTTACCAAACTAATGTGAGTGAAAATGCTTGGCAATTATTTCTTGACCTAGAGGAAATGGTTCCAGCTCGTTGGCCCAATGCTAATTTCTCCGATGGCTCAGTATTCAATAAATCAATTTCTTGGGCAGAAGGATCTATGGATTCTGACAAGTACAAAGATGATGATGGGAACTGGGTTTATCCCTATGATAACGGAAAGTTAATAGACATAACCGGTTTGAACGAAACAGGTTTTGATCCTACTGGAGCGATAGCTATTTTGAATGTAGGTTCTTTCAAGACTTGGAGTAGAAACATCACTAATTTTGACAGTGAGAATAACTCTTTCAACTTCGACGAAGTTTCTAGTTGGAAGACAAAGCATCATTACTATTTTTTAGAAGGTAAATTAGAGTTGATTGATTCCCCAGGAGAATGGTTTTTTGACAATGGAAACAATACACTTTATTTCATGCCACCAGAAGGAGTAAATCCGAGTATGGAAAATATTAGAGCAAAAACTCAAGCGTATGGATTTTCATTTTACGATAGTAATAGGATTACGTTAGAAAATATAGATTTTTTTGCTACTACTTTCAGATTTGAAAATTGTGATAATTGTACAGTAAACGGCAGTCATTTATTGTATCCAAGTACTTCTAAGAGATCATTGAACATTGCCAGTGAGGATGTAGATGAGCGATGGGTTTCTCGTTTTGATAAATCTTCAGGATGTATTGTAGAAAACTCTGCATTTTTGTATACAGACGGTACAGCAATTGAGTTTCACGGCGCAGCTTTACAATCTCATAATAACACAATTAGAAATTCATATTTCTATCATATTGACTGGTCAGCTAGCGATACGCCTGGACTTATGGTTACGATAATGGAGAATGGAAAGGATGCTATTTTTTCTAATAATATAATTCATTTGACTGGAGCTTCAGCTACTATTTCAATAGGTGATGCACCAACCGTAATGTACAACGAAATATGGAATACTGGATTGTTACAGAGTGATGGTGCAGTTGTTCAAATGATGATGGCAGAGCAAAAAGATGCTAATATTGCTTATAATTGGATTCATGATACTAAAAAATATGGAATTCGCATGGATGGCCCTGCAGGTGGAACCAATGAGGGGCGCAATGCAACAGTCCATCATAATGTATTGTGGAATGTATCAGCAGGTTTGATGGTTAAGGGTGATTATCACTCAACATATAACAACACTATTTTCGGTGATGATTTTGACAAAAACAACATAATAGTTCTTTACGAAAGTGGATTTGGAAACGAGAATTCATTAACGGAATTTAATGCAGCAGATAGAATTGCAGCTCACCGTACAGGTTCATACGAAGATTATCCAGTTCCTGGCAATTATAATGAATCTAAAAACTTCAATGGATATACAGATGAAGGCGGAAGTGTAGAATCACAGCTCATTGATCCTGATAATTATGATTTTAGACCTAAGAATAATTCGGAAATTGCAAATAGAAGTGTAGGTGCTTATGGAATTAACGATGACTGGGTAGCYGGTATGACATGGCATTTCATGGGTCCAGAGCTTCCTTTTGAAGGTTGTATGGATACAGATGCGACGAATTATAATGAAGAAGCCATATTTTCTGATAATTCTTGTGTTTATCCATTAGAAGGTTGCATGGATCCTGATGCTAAAAATTATRMTTCWGAAGCTGAAGTAGATGATGGTTCATGTGAATACTATGTTGAAGGTTGTATGGATGTGAATGCAACCAATTATGATTCAGAAGCTGAAGTAGATGACGGCTCATGCGAGTATCCTGAACCGATTGAAGGTTGTATGGATGCTAATGCTACAAATTATAATTCAACAGCAGAGATTGACGATGGCTCTTGTGAATATCCTGAACCAATAGAAGGTTGTATGGATGCTAATGCTACAAATTATAATTCAACAGCAGGGATTGACGATGGCTCTTGTGAATATCCTGAACCGATTGAAGGGTGCATGGATACCAATGCTACAAATTATAATTCAACAGCAGAGATTGACGATGGTTCTTGTGAATATCCAGAACCAATAGAAGGCTGTATGGATGTGAATGCAACTAATTATGATTCTGAAGTCGAAGTGGATGATGGTTCCTGTCAGTATCCAGAGCCTGTAGAAGGGTGTACAAATGAGACAGCTAATAATTTCAATTCGATTGCCGAGGTTGACGATGGGAGCTGTGATTTTACAGTAGAAAAGCTAGATTATTGTCCAGACGAAATTACTGAAGATAATGAGAATTTAGTGGACGATGCATGTGTAGTTCCTGTAGAGGAAAATGATATGGTAGATGGCGATGAAGATGATGAGGGATTCTTGTCCTCACTGCCTGTAATTGTGTTAATTTCCATCTTAGGATTGATTACAATTCGAAGAAGATAAACTACTTTAGTCTGGCATGGGTAGGTATACAATGACAGGGTTGCTCAAAGGGAAAGTTGCAGTAGTTACTGGCGGATCTAAAGGCATAGGTTATAGTATAGCTGAGAGATTTACAAAAGAGGGTGCAAAAGTAGTTGTTTCTAGTAGAAATAAAGAAGAATTAGAAGCTGCAGCGAATATGCTAAGCTGTGATCACTTTGCAGTAGACGTTAGCGATTCAAAATCAGTTTTGTCTTTGAAGGAATGGCTAATTGATACACATGGTTCTTTAGATATTTTAGTAAACTGTGCAGGAGCAGTCAGATAYGATGGAATAATGGAGGCAACCGAAGAAGATTGGGAYTTTCAAATTTCAGTAAATCTTACTGGGACCTTTCTAATGTGTAACAAGTTAGCTCCAATTATGAATGATGGAGGTGCAATACTGAATATATCATCAACAYTAGGATTGAGAGCAATGGAAGGTGCAGTYGCTTATTGTGCAGCCAAAGGTGGTGTTGTTAATTTGACAAAAGCTATGGCTCTTGACTTAGTAGACAAGATCAGAGTCAATTGCCTTTGTCCTGGAGTTGTTGAAACTCCAATGGTTACAAATAGAATTGAAACAGGTCAAGCAACAAGAGAATATCTTGAAAATGTTCAGCCAATGGGAAGAATGGGCACTCCAGAGGAAGTCGCTTCTATGGCGTTACATCTTTGTGGACAGGAATCAGGTTGGACTACCGGTTCAATCATATCCATAGATGGTGGGCAGACTGCAGCTTAGATATAGCCAATTCTATTGATAAAAGTGAATTACTACGACGTTTTGGGTGTTGAAAAAAATGCAGACTCAGAATCGATTAAGAAAGCTTACAAGAAGTTAGCTAAGAAATATCATCCAGATTTGAATCCAGAAGACATAGAATCATCAGAAGAACAATTCAAGAAAATTAACGAAGCTTATCATGTTCTTATAGATGATAAAGAGCGCAAAAAGTATGATCAATTTGGTTCAGAATATATCCCACGTAAAGCTCCTCAATGGCAAGCAACAAATGTTTGGACAGGTACTTGGGATTACATAAGATGAATGAAGATAATATTGTAGTCGTTAAAGACTTAGAGAAGAAATATAAGAGTGGCACTCATGCAGTTAAAGGTATAAATTTCGATGTAAAGAAAGGAGAAATATTTGGAATGCTCGGACCWAATGGAGCTGGCAAAACAACAACTTTACAGATGATGGGAACTTTACTGAATATTACAAGCGGCGAAATAAAAATTATAGGATATGATGTARCCTCAGATTCTAATCAGGTAAGAGAAAACATAGGCTTTGCATTACAAGAAGCAGGTTTAGACAGTTTATCTACAGTTAGAGAGTTAATTACATTTCATGTTAAATTGTTTGGTTTTAGGGGTTCTGAAATTGAAGAAAGAGTCGAAAAAAGTCTTTCGCTACTAGACTTACACCAGTATTCTGACCAAATGATTCCTGAGCTTTCAGGCGGTACACAGAGGAGATTGGATTTAGCAGTCTCACTAGTTCATGATCCAAAGCTTTTGATTTTAGATGAGCCTACGACGGGCTTAGATCCAGCTCATAGGGTAGATTTATGGAGTCTCTTGAAGAAGCTGAAAAATGACAAGGGAATTACGATTGTCATGTCTACACATTACATGGAAGAAGCAGATGTACTCTGCGACAGACTTGCAATAATAGATTCAGGGGAAATAGTGGCAATGGATACYCCTCAAAAACTTAAGAAGACTATTGGTAAAGATAGAATTGAATTTAAACTATTTGAATCGCTCAGTGAAGAGCAAATAACAGCTTTGAAAGATAAATTTGGTAAGGATAATTTATCCACAAAAGAATCCTTTTTCACAGTGGGAGTTGATGACGGAGAAGAGGCACTTCTTGATACTCTCAAAATAATGATCCAAATGGAAATCAAGGTAAAAGGAACTAAAGTTCTTAGACCTTCACTTGACGATGTTTATCTAAAATATACTGGAAAACGGTTGGAGGATTTACCTTGAAATTTAGTACAATTTTGACACTTTACGTGAGAAATTTGAAGCAATATAAGAGACTTCCAGCGGTACTTGCTTTCAGTTTCATTGTTCCGGTCATACAGTATCTTATTTTTTCTAATTTATTCAATAGYCTATCAGATGTACCAGGTAATCCGTATGGAGATTATCCTTACTACATGTACATTACTCCAGCAATAATAATTTTGACAGCAATATTTGGAAGTGTTAATTCATCTGCAGCTCTCTTAGTTGATTTGAATACCGGATACTTTGATAAGTTAAGGGCAACACCTGCAAGTCTTGCTCCTCAAGTAATTGCTCGTTTTATGTCTGAATTCACTAGGTTGTCGTTACAATTATTCTTAATCATTACAGTTTCAATTTTATATCACAAAAGAATTAGCGGAGTTTTAGAATTGCCYGAAGCAGGTATTTTGGGATTGATTACTATTGTTCTTTTAGCAGCATCTTTTGGTATTGGAGTTGTCGGAAATCTAGTAGTTGCTTTAGCTTTCAAGACTAAGAGTGAACAAGCAGTTCAAGCAGTATTTCCTTTATTTTTCGTGGCTGTTTTCATGAGTACAGCTTATGTTCCTGATGTACTACTTCCAGATTGGTTACAGTCAGCTATAGTATACAACCCTAGTGAATATTTAATCAGAGCTGTTAGAGGCATATTTTTGGAAGGATTTACTGATTCAACGCTTGATTCAGTTACAATAGCGGTTTCTTGTATTATCGTTCTTACAGCTATCACTAGCACAATAAATTATAGAACGATTACAAGATCAATAGATTAATGGTCCGTCCTCCCGGATTTGAACCGGGGACCTGCTCGGTAACTGCGGCCTCCCGTACTCACGGGTAAAAGGGTTAGACCCCTACAGCCGGCCGCTCTGGCCAGTCTGAGCTAAGGACGGTATTACGCTGATTAGTGGCCACTATTTGTTTCTTCTTCTAAATCTTCAAAGTTTGCAGCAGTCAATTCTAGCTTAGAATAATATTTTCCATATTCTAATGATTTAACTATGAAAATAAGACATAATGCAATCATTATGGCAATTAATAGATAAGAAAAGTATTCCCAAGATTGACCAGATTTTAGAAGTGGCAATGTGGCGAATCCATTCCATGCACCGTGCATTATGAATCCAAAAATATAAGCATAAAGTAAGTAAAATTTCATTGGTTTATTCATCTGCCTAGAATATGCAATCGCGAATCCAATTGCAGCAGGTCCAACAGCATGCAAAACTGTTGAGCCAATACCTCTCACAAATGCATTCAAAGTCCAAGCATCAGGTCCATACCATAGTAAGATAAATAATTCATACAACATGTTTTCAATAATTGCGAAACCCATACCACAAGCAACTCCATACAAGACACCTTCGTAGGGAGTCTTCAGTCTTTTGATTATTAACAGAAGTCCGATAGGTTTCAGAAGTTCTTCAACAAAAGGAGCTATTATAGATACTAAAATTAATTCAGGAGTTCCAAAATCTCCTTTCCCCAGTAAGGCATTTTGATTTACTTCAACAATTCTTGATCCAAAATCATTCAATAAACTAGCCGGTAAGGTTGAGAACATCCCCCACGCAAGAGCTACCAAGACTAGTCTCTGAGGTTCAGGTGAGGTTATTGTTCTTGAATAAATATAGCTAACCCATATCAAACCAGGAAATGCGAATGCTATAACAAATGCAATTGGAAATAGAAATATGAAAGGCCCCCTTTCAGTTAACGCAACTAATCCAAGAGCTAAAGACATAAGAAATAAAAAGAAAAGCATACCCGATTTTGGCAATTGAAGAACCTGTCTTTGAATTGAACCTAACTTAAAACTAATCTCAGTTGGAACTGGTTTAATTCCTCCCCAATTCAAATCATCTTTTTCTTCGCTTTTACTGTAGTACAATTTCCCTGTTTTTGAACTATACTGTCCAGGATACTCGGATCTATAGCTTTTACTAGAAGTATCATCTACATTTTGTTCAATTTTTTTAGTGTACGGTTTTTTATTTGAAGTAACATATCGAATAGGTGCAGGCATTTTTTGTAAAATTGCAACGATAATCATAGCTCCTGCAATCATCAAAATCATAATCAGAAATCCCATAAATGGAATTTCAGGTAAAGTCATGGTATTGCCTTCTTCCATAGCTATAGGCCCTACGATGTACAAATACCCTAATTGCCCACCCATTATTAGCAGCAAATTTGCCATAATTAGGCCATAAACTTGGAAAATTGCGCTATACTTCACAGTCGACTAGAAAGGAGCTACAGTTAAGATAGTTCCCTTATTTTATCAATAGATTCTTGTTTTGCAATTTCGATAATTGCTTCAGTGTCTCCAGTTCCGTTGTATCCTGCAGCACCAGGATGTCCTCCTGAAGAACCTTCATTTATTTCACATATTTTTTCCAGAATTTCAGTTAATTTGAAACCCTGAGACACAATTTGGTTTGACGCGCGTGTGGACAGGCGCATTTCTCCATTTTTTTTACTTGATCCAACTATGGCTACATCAGCACCTAAAACAATCATATGCCTTGCACTTCCGGATTCAAAAGAGCCTACAATACTTGTGGCAATAATCCACTTTCCGTGTTGTATCCATTTCATGTTTTGAGCAGCTTTTAGAAAAGTAACTTTCTGAATCATTGGTCTTTCACTATCTAATAAGTTAATGACTTCTTGTGGTTCAGCTCCATTCTCACAAAGTATACTTGCAGAATTAAACGTTTCATTATTCGCATGTCTAAATTGACCAGTATCTGTGTAAATTGCAGCAAGTAATACGTTTGCACATTTTTTGTTGATTTCAAAGCCCAATTCATCGATTATTTTGATGATAATTTCAGCAGTACTTGTCTTATTTGGTTGATGAATTATTTCAGTTCCCTCAGGCCAACCTTCCATTTTAGTATGGTGATCAATAACAATCATCTGCTCAGTTTTAGGAACTGGACTACAATGCTCAGGATTTGGACTATCTAGGGCAATAACCGTTCCTTCCCATTCTTTAGGTGCTTCCATTACAATCTCAATATCATTGAACTCAGCTATCTTTTGTCCATGGGAACTGACTTTATCAGGAGCACAAATAACAGCTTCTTCGAAAACAGTTTGTAATGCTATTGCAGATGCCACAGCATCTACGTCAGCGTGATGATGAATTAATAATAATAATTTATCTTCAAATAATTGTTTAGTAGTGTCATTTAGAAGCATTTGGATCTTTATTCTCTTGTAGGCTTTGGACAATAGGAGTTAACTTCGATTGCATTTTAGCTATTTCATTGTTTAAAGTATCAATTTGATTTTTTAGAGTCTTATTTCTAATTTCTAAAGTCTCTTTTTCATCTTTCATTTCACTTTTCAAATCTTTGACACTCTCTACTTTTTGCATAATTGAGCCTATGGCCCTATACAGTCGTACTTTTTTCATTACTATCTTCGATTTCACTGATTGTTCTTTCTATTTCATTAATGGACATTTCAATTTGTGAGGTTTGTTGAGTAAGAGCTTGTGCTTGTTGCTGCATTTGCTGGAAAAGATTAATTTTTTCCTGAATATTACTTTCGTTTATTTCATCCATTTTCTAGTACTCCATCTGCACAATAAGCCCACCCTAAAAATGAATTTAGTGCRGCTCTYAAACTTGTAAAATCTTCAGCATCAATTTCAATTTTTACCTTTTCACCAGCAGGAATAACTTCGACTTGAACTTTTGGTAACCCATCTTTTGCTTCATCCATTAGGGCTCTAGCTATGTACTTGGAATTAGCTCCCATTTTCAAGCTAACTTGAGCTTTCATTAATCAGAAATTACAGTCTTTTTGGTTGATGGCCTTATCTTGTAAAATATTTTCTCACCACAGACACGGCAAGTCAGTCCTAAGACTTCCAAATCCATGTCTAATCTAGTGCCACAAGAAGCACATTTGTAATTAACCATTTTAGTCCTCCCTTGTTGGATAATAGGCGCCACTAGCAAATTGATAGCCACAACTATTACAAGAGTAAATTCCAGTTGATATTCTTTTTACGTTAGTCTTGGAACAAGAGGGGCATTCAAACTTCTGCTTCTGTTTTTTTTCAACAGCGCCTAAGCGTCTTCTAACAGAAACACCATATCTTGGCCCAAATCTGCCAGTGCTTCCAACCTTCTTTGTACCTTGACTCATTTTATATCCCTTTCAGAGCCTCACGTAAAACATTATCGCTCTTTCTTGCAGTCTTAACAGCTTCTCTAACTTCAGCGTCAGTAAATGCTCCATTCATACCTTTTTGAGCAGCACGTAAATTTCCATTCTCATCGTGAGCTACTGTAAATCTTGCACTCATAACAGATTCTTCGTCAGAGGTAGGATCTAAGATAACAGTATCTCCTAGTTTTCCAAAAGTACAGGATATTGGCCAGCATGTAACTGGTAAATCAACGTCTTCATCTGCAACYCCGTGTTGAACATTTGGTATTTTCGCATTAGCTAATGCGGCAGCAGCAGCTAAGGTACAACAATCAAACAAGTTTCCATTATTATCTAAAATATATAAATCAATGAAAACCATCCAAACTCTTTCACCATGCTCTATGCACAAAGCATCGAAATCTATCATCCTTGACTCCCTGATTCCTCTATCAACAACTCTTGCTAATTCTATAGATTGTTCTCGAGGAGGTCCAGGATCAAAAGATTGGTCYGCAAGAGGYGCCAATTCAGCAGTTGTAGTCATAGTTCCACTTCCCGGCGAATCTCCGTAAGGAGTTCCAATCAATAATTTTATTCCACAAAGAATTTTGGTCTTTCCTAGATGAACTAATGCAGAACCTTCTGCAGTATTAATCATTCCAGTTTCAATAGTAACATTTCTAAATTCATTTATGCTCCTTCCATCTGCTCTCTTACCTTCAGCAGCCAAGGATTCCATATGTCCTTTCATTAGGTTTGAAACACTATCACTACTCATTTCTTACCTCCGTAACTTTTGTCTAAAGCATCTCTCATAATTTTGTATAAATCCATACATCCACTAGTTGCTAAGTCCATAGCTTCTTCAAATTGTTCTGGACTTAAATGTCCATCTAATTGTAGTAGAACAACTTCACCTGTACTTGGGATTATGGCCAAAGGTAAATCAGCTTGTCCGTAATTATCTTCTTCTTTGTTTAAATCAAGAACAACAATATCATTAACTTTTCCAGAAGCGCATGCTGGAATCATATCTCTCATTGGTATCCCTGCGTCAGCTAAAGCAACAGAAGCTGCAGTAATTGCTGCACATCGAGTACCTGCATGAGCTTCTACAACTTGCATATCTACACGTATGGATGCTTTAGGAAATTCTTCAACCATAACTACTTTTTCAAAAGCTTGCGATGCAATGTAAGAAATCTCACTTGATCTTCTATCTAATCCCGGTCTTTTCCTGTCATTTACACTGAAAGGTGCCATGGTATATCTTGCTTGAACAATAGCTCTATCAGCTTTCTGTTTATGCCTAGGGTGACATTCCATAGGTCCAAATACACCTGCATAAACTTTGTTGTTACCCCATTCAAGATAACAAGAACCATCTGCATTGTCTAAAACACCTGCAGTGATTTTTACTTCTCTTAGTTCATCGGGTTTTCTTCCGTCTAGACGGATACCGTCTTTAATTAATTCCATATCTGTTTGGCCAGCCATTTTATTTCTCCAATAATTTTTCTATTTTTTTAGTTAAACCTTCTGAGGAAGCTTCTCGATCGATTGTCTCCATAGCCTTCTGTGCTTTAGCGACATCTTCCCCTTTACCATCAATCCAAATAAATCCATTTTGACCTATTTGAATTCTAGTGTTTGTTTTCTCACGTATAGCAGTAATCATAGATCCTTGCTTTCCGATGACTCTTGGTACTGCAGTAGGTTCTACTTGGACTACAGTTCCAGAATATAATTTTCTACAATCATTCTTTCTTTAAACTTATTTGRTGTGAACCGNGCAGCATCAACCATGAAAACTTCACGACCCATACCGCATCGCCGTATTGCTAAAAATCTTGCAGTATCTCCGAAAGGTACTTTCCATCCAGATTCACTATGGTGAAGAGTTGAATTAAATGCAGAACCAACATTCATTCTCCATACGGAGGGTCCTGTTTCAGCACATATCGCAACTATTTTGTCACCGACTTTTGGACTGTATCTGCCTTTTATTGCATTAACATTTACATATCCACTTCTATCATTTGAGTAACCTACAACTGATGAATAAACTCGTCCATCTTTTCTAAAAATTCCCTTACCTGGCTTACTTTTTGAGTCAAGTAAATCTCCAGGAAGTACGAATCCTTTAGAACTCTCACTATTTTTATTATTTTTTGATTCTTCGCTCATATGAATCATCCATTATTTTTTAATATATAACAATCCTTTCCAAACTTAGCCCTATATGAAGATTTGTTTCTAAATTATTTTTAATTCTGCAGACCCTTTTGTTATAGATCCTAGTAGATTTTCAAGTTCATTATATGACGTTGCAGACATCTCTACAATACCAATCCAGCTTCCATCATTTTGGTATTCTTCATTTTCAATAGTTCCGAGTCCAGACATCTGACCATAACATTTCCCTACATATATAGCTGGAATTTTCACAGCAGCTTTAACTTTTTCAAATGAGATGGGAATAAGAGGCCTTATTTTTCTTACAATGTCTTCAACTTGTTTTTCAACACTTCTTATTGGATCAAAGTTGTATCTTGCTTCGACAATTGCATTTTCAATTCTTTGTGGAGGGTGAGCACCTCCTGTTTGAGGATTCATTGCGTTAGCAACAATATGTGATAATATTTGCTTTTTCTTGTTATCAATCATTTCCTTTTTTTGTTCAGAAGTTAATTGAATAGTRCCTTCAGTTAGAATTTTTTTGTAAATATCGATCAAATCAGATGATTCAAAATAGTCATCCAAGATATTTTCGGGAGATCGTTCACCTTTCGCACTATCAGCCCATATTCCGTCTACAGCTATGCTATCTTCCCAGTCAATTTCGTCACCTTCTTTGAAGGCCTGGGCTTCATTAGGATCTATTAATATTTCGAAACGATGCCCGCCAGCTTCAAGTCTGGCTATTACAGCATCCTCAAGAGATACCATTACTTAATTTTCTTAATTTCTCCGCTAACTACTTTAGGATCTAAAGTTCCAAATTCTCTCTCAGTACTAATGACTGCAATTTCAATGACTTCTGCTTTGAGATTATTTTCATTAGCTGCAGACAATGCTTTCAAACCCAAACTTATTGCTTGTTTCTCAGTCATATTTTCTTTATAATCTTTTTCAAAAACTTCCATGACCTCATTTCTTCCAGCACCAATCCCTCCTGCTTTGTATGCCATCATTGCGCCAGAAGGATCTGTCTCGTAGAGATGTGGTCCTGAAGCATCAATTCCTGCGATTAACATTGCAGTACCGAATGGTCTTACTCCTCCGTATTGAGTATAACTTTGTTTAAAGTCACATAGTTTTTTTACTAAAGATGCAACTGCAAGTTCTTCATCATAATTGAAAGAATTAACTTGACATTCTACACGGGCCTTGTCAACTAATGCTCTTGCATCAGCAACTAAACCTGAGGTTGCACAACCTACATGTCCATCTATTTTGAATACTTTTTCAATACTGTCTGCTTCTATTAATTTAGAGCTTAATCTCTTGTCTACTATTAATACAACACCATTTTTGAATTTAACACCAACGGTGGTGGTCCCTCTCTTTACTGCTTCCCTTGCATATTCAACCTGAAATAATCTTCCATCTGGAGAAAATACAGTTATTGCTCGGTCATATGCCATGTGTCCTGCTTGCATAAAAATTCCTACATGCCACCGTTTCACGCTCTAATAAAGAGTATCGGTAGGTGGCTTAATTATTAAATGAGCAGTATTTACCGTACTGTGCGCAAAATATGGCTTGTTGCTGTGATGATGCTGATTCCTGGCTGCTTAGATAGTACTCCAGAATCGTTAGATGGGGTAGAGATTTCGATTTTAGCAGAGTCCTTTGTTGAAGGTGATTCAATCCAATTTACGGCTTCCGGTAAAAATCCTAGTAATGCTAAATTTTTGTGGGATTTTGGAGATAGTGTAGGAAGTTCTGGTAAATCTGTAAAGCATACTTACGCAGAGGAAGGAACTTATACAGTTACTCTAACAGTAGTGGATGATGAGAATAGAATAGGTGTAGTAAAAGAAGATATTGAGATTTTATATAGAAATCAAGCACCTATTGCAAGTTTAGATGCAACTTACGGTGGCCTTGGACAACAAGTAAAGGTTAATAGTATCGCTTTTTTTGATGGTGGAGCTTCTAGCGATCCCGACGGAGATGTTTTAGAATTTGAATGGGACTTTGGCGATGGAGGGACTTCCTCTTTATTACGTCCAAATCATGAATATACTAGTATTGGAAATTACACAGTTACTTTAACAGTGAAAGATGCTAGTAATGAATCTAGCACTGCACAAACTTGGGTTCTTGTTAGTATAAGAACTTACAACGTAGAGTTTATTCTAAATGAGATTACAGTTCCAGCATTTGCAGGTTATACTGCGGAAGGTGCTACTACGACTCAGAATCATGTGTACCCTTACAATCTTACATCTGTAATCTATGATTTAGAGTGGGAAGAAGATGAAGATTTAGATTCTCCAGAAAATCCGATAGTTGGAACTCTGTTCCCAGATGATTTTTCTCTAGGAGTGTCAACAAATTATCTTTTTAACTTAACAGATAACGGAACTTCAGGTAACCTCGATCTTGAATTTGATGTATTGTCGTCTATACCTGAAGATTTAATCTTGTCATTAGGTTCTGAGGCTGAAGTCAGTCAATATTTGTTTCAAAATGGTTATACTAGTGCAAAAGGTCAAGGTTCTTGGGTGACTTCTATTACTTGTAATGATGCACCATCAATAGTTCCTGAACTATTTAACGAAGTCGATCAAGGAAATGATTGGATATTGTATTTAAGTTACACTTATTATGAGTCAATAGTTACCGAGATTTAACCTTCTTCAATTCCAATTTGTGATGCTAAAAATGCTAACGTTTTGTTAACGCTGGTATATTCACTCCCACCTTTTTCTTTTGCAATCTTAAGTGGTTCAAATGCACTTTCTACAGCACCTTCGACATCATCAGGATTTCGTTTTAGTGCAAGATGGTAGTTACATACTGCCAAATTATGCCAAGCTCTAGGCTCCTCAGGATTTATTTCCGTAGCTTTTCGGAAGTGTTCGGCAGCTCTTTCCAGACGTTTCTCAGCCCATGCTGCATTTCCTAGCCTTAGGTAATTCTTTACGTCACCTTTGAGGACCTTAGCAGCAAATTCGCGATATTCACCACCTCGGTCAATATTTTCACTACTTTCCTGGTATGATGTTGTGTTATCTCGATATGTGCTAGGATATGTRCTTGAATTAGTCGAATGATTACTTGAAGAATTTGATGGCTCATTATTTGAGTAGTTTTCCCTTTCTAAAATTTCGGTAGTGTCTGGACTTGGCTCATCAAACATTCCAAATCCAAACATAGGTTCGTACTCTTCACTTTCTTCAGAGTTTGAGTTTTCTTTCTCTTCWTCATATGTTTGAGTAGGGCTAGGACTTTCTTCTGACGTAGAAGGGACGCTCCCTTCATTTATGTCAAACCCTAATATATTATTTCCAGCTCCTGCATAAATGAGATTATTTGGTAAGGACGTAGAAACGCAAGTAATTTCTGAATCAGTTTCAAAGATTCTAATGGCTTCTCCGTTGTCACTCAATCTATAAATATTATGATCGTGCGATCCAGCAAGAACGCCACCGTCATCAAGAGGCCTTACTGAACGAACATACCCTTTTGTCTCGAATTTCCATATTTCGTTTCCTTGTAAATCTAGTGAATGAATACTACAGTCCCACCCTCCAATAATTATGGAGTTACTATCTTTTTCAATATCTACATCCCACAATGCATCACTTCTTTGTTTTTTCCATGTTAAGTTACCATCAGAATTTAAGCAGTACAAGAATTCATCACCACATGCTACAACATTTGACCCATTTCTTGAAACTCCGACGCCCACCATAGCTCTACTTGTGTCATATTCCCATAATTTAGAGCCACTTTCAGTGAACATAGATAYCGAATCCCCAGTTCCAATAACTATAACTTGTCCGTTAGGGTCTACTGCCAGTGACCAAATAGATTTTCCGACATTAACTTCCCATTCAACATTGCCTAAAGAATTAAACATTCTTAATTTGCAGTCTTTACCACCACATACAACTCTATTTCCATCCTTCATAATGGCAATGCCATAGGTCCCTTCACCAATATTTTTTTCCCAAATAATGTTGCCTTCGTTATTGGCTAAGAAAATATTTCCACTATTATCTCCAAATGCTATTTTCATCCCATCTTCTGACGATGAAAGRCATTTAACAGAGTCTGAAGTGTTTATTCGAAATTTGGAATTATTAGACATTAACAATTCTAATCATCCAACCTCATATTTATCTCTTTTTACAGTTACAGCTTAACAAATAAATTTATATAAAGAGCGATTGTAGTACGATACCTGAACTTAGAACCTGTAGTGTTAATTTACGGGTTTTTAAATTCACGCAATTGGTGTACAAATGATAAATAATCGTGTTGCATTTATGTCCGCAATAGCCCTTGCCATCTTATCGCTTTTCTTAGCTGGTGGTTCTGAGGCAGCTGGTTTGGATTCTGGAGACTATCAACCAGACGATGAGACTAGGCTAGATCCTTCGTCAGCAATATCTTTTACTGTAGTTCTCGATGCAAGTGATTCTCTTGATGAAGGTATAACTACTTTTGTGGCAAAATTTGGAGACCCTGATGGCTCATGGACAAATGAAATAAGTTTGGAATGTACTGCAGATGTCGCAGCTTTTGAAGAGGATTGCGTAGGCACTGGAGATGAYCTTGATGGTACTTGGCAAACTCCAGATACTTTGACTGCAGGTGATACAGTTTCAGCACCAGGTGATGAAGTTATTTTTTACAATTTTATAGCAGTGATGGATAGTGGTGAGACATATGAATGGCGAGTAATAACTGTAACCACAGATCCGGCTGTAACAGTCAATACACTTCCAGTACTCAGTGATAATGTTGCAGTCACAGGTGAGGACATGCCTTACGCAACAAGAACAGCTACAATAACCTATACAGACATAGATGGGCATACTGGTGTTTTATCTGGTAAAGTATGTGAAGTTAGTTCTCCTACTAACTGCGAAGCTCCATTCAGTTTAACAAAAGATTCTGGAGATGAAACCACAGGCGCAGTATACTCTGGAGATTTTGAGACTGCATTTGGTGGCGCTCTTACAGTTGAAGTAAGTGGTACTGATGGTTTTGATTCGGCCCTAGACGCTAGGACMGCTACTTTCTCAGTAGATGAGGATAAACCATGGTTAGTTAGTGATTCAGTAAGCTTAACCACAGCAGGCACTTCTGACCAAATTACTTTTGCAGTAGTTCACTGTGTGTTCGCAACACAAACGGGTGAGGCTGTGTCTGTAGACATAGGTGGATCTTCACACGATTTGAGTGAAGATGGAACTGCAGATGAKGGATTATGTAAAAACGGAATTGGCACTAACTATACAGTATCTACGACTGTAGCTTGGAGTGCAGCAGCTCAAGCAGTTCAATTTTCAGCAATTAATGATGAAGACACGTCAGATAATTTAGATTCTTCATCCGTAACTATTAACGATTTGCCTACAATGAATGATAATTTAGTAGAAAGAGTCGGAGATGATTTTGTTATTAAAATAACTGCAGTTGATATCAATTCGGCAGCAGGAGACACACTTACAGTAAATGCATTGGTAGAACACAGTTCATCGCCTTATGCAATGAATTTTGAAGATCCTCATTACGAGGTTACAATTGCTGAATCAGCTATTATAAATGAGAGAGGAGGTCTAAGGTCAATTACTTTCCAAGTTTCAGACTCATATGGGGAAATTGTAAGCGGAGATTTTAGTGATCAAATAGATGTTACTAAAACAAGTTCTTTTACTTTTACAACAACTTCAAGTATGAATCTTGCACCAGGTGTACGTACAATCACTTTTGACATAGATAACAATGGTAATTTTGAAGATACTTTCACAGTTACTGCATCAAGTGTAAATGATTGGTTTGCAGAATGCCCAGCAGTTACAGTTGCATATGATTCTTCATCAACTTGTGATGTAATCGTGACAGTGCCACATACGGCAGCAGGAACTAAAGATTCATGGACTGTTAATGCAGTAGCAACTAATGATCCAGCAGCCAATACCGAAGAAACTGGTGAGGTTACAGTTGATACTGTAACAGGTCATTCTTTAACTGGCGATACAGATTTATCTGGAAATCCAGGTGACACCGTAACATACCATTGTCACAATTCTAACATACAGGTAATGCACAAGAAAAGATGTTTTACACAGTTTCATCATCTTGGAATATTGATAACGTAGGAGGCGAGACCACATTAGATATGGGAGCTTCTGACACTATTTCTGTAACTCAAACTATTCCAGCCAATGCAGCTGCAGCAGCTACAGATTCTGTAACGTTTAGCATTGTTAATGGAGATGGTTCATCTTCATCTGTTACAACATCTGCAAATCAAGTATATGGGGTAACAGTCGCAGCAGGAACATTAACTGGACTAAATCCTGGTGAATCTGGAACTTTATCTTTCACAGTATTTAATACTGGTAATGGCTTTGATACTTTTGCAATTGTTCACAGTGGAGTTTGGGCTACAGATAAATCTGCCGCTACATTATCATTAGGTGCCGGCGAGTCAGGCACAGTAGTTGTTACGGTTGGAATTCCTGGAGATGCAGTTAGTGCAGCATCTTCTTCGATAGGCATATCAGCAACATCTAGTGGAGCTGCAGATTCAGACTCCTACAATGTAGTAGTTGCTTCATCAACCAGATCTTTAACAATTACTGGGGCAGATTCATATACTATTAATGAAGGTACAGTTGGACAGGGAACGGCTACAATCACTAATGATGGTGACGTAACAACAACATACATTGTAACCTCTATGACTGATTCGGTTAGCTTTGCAACTTCTGAATACACTTTGGCTGCAGGTGCAACTCAAGATCTCACTTTCAGTATTATGGCATCAGCTAGTGGAAATCAATCATTTACCATTTCAGACAATGTTGATTTTAGCTTCGATACGCATGTTTTCAGCATAACTGCAAGGACTTTCAACACAGATATGAGTGCTTGGGGCCTCGCAGAATGTAGTAATTCAGGTGCTACATGTACTTACGATATAGATTCATGGGATGGCGTAGCATATACTAATGCAGGAACATGGACCACTACCTTAGATTATGTAGATGCAAATGGGCAGACTGGAAGTCACACATTTGATACTACAATAGCTAATAGTAACCCAAGCGTTGCAATACCTACACTAGATAATCCAGTACAAGGTACAGAACAGCAGTTCTCATTCACAATACCAACTGATGCAGATGGCACAGTAACACACTTTGTGATTGAATTCGGGGATGGAGAATCACAAACATTCCAGTCTTCAGATTTCAGTGGACAAACAGTTACTGCAACACATACATACTCAGGATCAGGTAATTTTGATGTTGTTGCAACAGCATATGATAATTCAGGAGGCAGTACTTCACAGACAGTAGCAGTCTCCGTTGGCGACGAAATGGTATCGTTGGAAGGTAATTCTTATACTTATAACCTAATAGCATTACTTGGATTTTTCTTGCTAGGAGCAATCTTATCAGGAACAGCATTCAAAATGCAACAAGGTGAAATAGCAGGTGACGAAGAAATGAACGAAAGAGACCGACAAAGATTAGAGAGCGTAGAGCGCCGCATGGAAAGTATATCTGAGCGTGAAGAACTTATGGAAGTCTCAGCTTATGATGCATCCCGTGCAGCGACAAAATTGGAAGAGCATATTAGCGCTTTCAATAGCATACTGGTAAAAGCCCAGGAAATAGCTGCAGAAGATAAACTCAAAGAGCTGGAAGCTGCTGAAGAAGCACGCCAAAAGAAGGATGAGGAAATGCAACTTGACTTGGAAGATCCAGATATAGAAATGGTTGCAGAAAGATTCCATGAATCTTTAGCACGATTAGTTGCAGCACGTGATGACTTATCAAAAATTGAAAAGCATCTTGCACGTATTCTGAAAATGGAACGTGATGAGCAACTAGAGAAGCTAACAGAGATGACTGAGTCCTATGAAACTACCAAGCGCAAAATTGATGCTTTAGAAACATCAAAAGAAGCTAGAGATGCAGCAGCTGTTGAAAATAACATCATGAATATGTTAAGTGCAGCAGCATCAGGTGGATCAATGTCCGATGCTGACTTCGGAGATTTCGGAGACATCGGTGGAGATGATGAATATGAAGTGGAAATTTACGAAGATGAAGATGGTTCATTCTACTACATAGATCCAGACACAGGTGAAGAAGTTCCTTGTGACGAAGACGGCAACGCCTTATAGGCAATATCTAAAAATTAGATTTAGTTGTCTTTCGCGATAGACTGGTGGTGGCCTCTACAAGAGGAGATAAATTCCCAATTTGGTTTCTCCAAGTCTCGAGAAGAAGTTTCGTCACGTTTAATCTCGAGATTGTACAAACCTAGAGGTAATCTATCTAAATTATTATCAGATAATCCAGTAACGATTGTTGGTGCAGGTATAACCGATATTGATAAGATTCCACGAGGTGTATTAATTGCAGCAGATGGTGCAGTTTCAGCTTGTTTAGAAAGAAATTTAATTCCAGATATTATAGTTACAGATTTAGATGGTAATTTACCCGAAATGGTTTGGGCGAATAAGCAAGGTTCGAAAATGGTAGTACATGCTCATGGAGACAACCTTTCAAGGATTTTTGAATTTTCCTCAGAGATTCAAGCAATTAGTCTGACAACAACTTATCCTTCTTCTACTACAGAATGCTGGGGTGGATTTACAGATGGAGATAGGTCATTAATGATGTCCTTATCAATGGGTTCAAGTATAGTTAGTTTAGTAGGATTTAATTTTCAAAAAGTTGGAGAATATACTGGTAGCTATAGTCCTAAAAAACTTCAAAAATTATCCTGGGCTCGTAAGATTGTAGTTCTGTGTCAGGAAAAGACTGGTAAAGTTCAGATTATCTAATCGCCTATTAGGCGGATGAAAGCATCTTCTAAGTTATTGACCCCAGTACTAGCTTGTATTTCTTGTACAGAGCCTACTGCTAAAAGCTGTCCTTTGTCTATAATTGCTACTTTAGTGCAAAGGCTTTCGGCCATTTCAATTATGTGGGTTGAAAGTAGCACAGTTCTTCCATTAGCTGCGAGATTTTTAATCCAATCCTTTAGTATTTTGGTGTATCTTGGATCTAAGCCACTTGCAGGTTCGTCTAACAATACCATTTCAGGATCATGAATCAAAGTCATAGCAATTGCTATTTTTTGCCTCATACCTTTAGAATAAGTCCCAACCTCTTGGTATATCTGCTCACCTAGACCCAATGATTTAGCATAATACGTAACCCTTTGCTTAATCATGTCTTTAGATAGTTTACGTAATTTCCCAACCAGCTCTAAGGACTCAGCTCCAGTTAGTTTATCGTAAAGAAGTGGGTTTTCGGGAAGGTATCCCATTATTGCTTTTGCTTTGAGTGGAGTTCTCTGTAAATCAATACCACCAATAGTCACCGTTCCTTTACTTGGCTTTAGTAGTCCACAAAGCATTTTGATGGTTGTAGACTTCCCAGCTCCATTAGTTCCTAATAATCCAAAAACTTCACCCTTTTCTACATTAAAGCTAATATTTTTTGCTGCAGGTTTGCCACTATAATATTTTGTCAGTCCTGCAACTCTAATCATTATCAGTGAAAGACACCTTAACTTAAGAACTAAGGTTAAAATAAATATTATATTCTATCTATATTATTCTCATAAGATAATTAAAAATTTGCATAAATTACCAAAGATTTTTAATATCATTTATCAATAATGTATCTAGATTTAACTTGAGAATAAGGATGGTTAACACAAAAAAAGTAAAAAGGGCATTAGACTTTAAACCGATACTGGAAGAGTTACAGAATCTTGATGTTCCGGTAGTTGTTGAAGGTAAAAGGGATACAATTGCGTTGAAAAAAATAGGTTGTAATGCAATGATTATTGAGCTTAATGATGGCACTTCAGTACTGTCTACAGTTGAGCGTATTTCTCAAAAATTTGGCAGAGCAAGTGAATTCATTATTATGACTGATTGGGATAAAACAGGGAATAAGCTTGCTAAGCAGTTAATTTCTTATGGAGAATCATGTGATTTAATTCCAAATGATAAATTAAGAATTACTTTGTCAAAATTTACAGCTAAAGAAATATCTTGCGTTGAAGAATTACCTACATTTGTTTTTGGCCTTGGTCACAAGGACCACTTCCTTTAATACTCCAGAGATAATACAAAGGCATGCGGGCTGCTTCCAAAGGTAAATCAGATTATCAAACAGACAAATATTTTTTAAAATTAGAAGATATCAGGAAAAATAGCGGTGAATCAGATACTGCAGGACTTACAAATTCTGAAGTTTTTGACTTTCTTTCACTAGATTCTAGCTTGAAGAAAGCAATAACTCAGGCCCATGATTACCATTTACATCTTAGAGAAACTCTGGGAAATGCCATTTTGATGAAGGCTGAAACATCTCTCATTGAACATTTACAAGGGGGTTTTGTCAATTTTTACGCTCCAGCTACAATTAATCCTTATGTAGCTATTAGTGCACAAGGACCATGGATAATCACTTCACATGGTGCAGTTATTCATGATAATGGAGGTTATGGGATGCTAGGTTCAGGTCATGGGCCTGAAGAGATAGTATCATCAATGTCAAAAAATTGGGTTATGGCTAATGTCATGACAGCTTCGTTTTCCCAGCAAAGATTTGTTGAAGCTTTAAACAAGGAATTGGGCCACACAAGGGGTAACTGTCCATTTGATAGATACATATGTGTCAACAGTGGATCAGAATCAGTTTCTGTAAGTTTGAGAATTGCAGATGTTAATTCTTTTGCTCATACCTCTCCCGGCGGTAAACACGAAGGTAAAGAAATAAAGTTGTTAGCTATTGAGCACGGTTTTCATGGTAGAACCGATAGGCCAGCTCAGTTATCTCATTCTTGTAAAGATGGATATGATAAACACTTGGCATCATTTAGAGACAGAGACAATTTGTATTTAGTTCCCTCAAATAATATTGAGGCATTAAGGGACATTTTTGATCATGCAAATAAAAATAATGTATTTATTGAATTAATGGCTATTGAGCCAGTTCAAGGAGAAGGTAATCCAGGTCAATGTGTTACTAGGGAGTTTTATGATGAAGCTAGAAAGTTAACGAAAGAGCATGGTTCCTTGTTACTTGTAGATTCTATACAAGCCGGATTTAGGGGTCAAGGATGCCTTTCGGTTATAGACTATGAAGGCTTTGAAGATTGTGAAGCACCAGATTTAGAAACCTGGTCTAAAGCACTTAATGCAGGTCAATATCCACTCTCAGTTTTAGGCATGAACTCAAAAGCTTCAGAACTATATGTCAATGGAATTTATGGTAATACAATGACAACTAATCCTAGAGCTTTGGAGACTGCAGTTAGTGTTTTGGAAAGTATTACTCCTGAATTACGTAAAAACATTCGGGAAAGAGGAAAAGAATTTGTTGAAAAGCTAAATATTTTGATGGCTGATTTTCCGGAAGAGATTCTTAAGGTCCAAGGAACTGGATTATTGTGTAGTGCGGAACTCCGTCCAGAAATACCGGTAGTTGGCTTCGACGGAATTGAGCCTTGGTGTAGAAGGAGAGGACTTGGAGTAATTCACGGTGGAATGAATGCACTTAGATTTACTTCACACTTTGGTATAACTTCTGAAGAAATAGATTTAATAGTTTCAATCGTAAGAGAAGGAATTATTAATTTTAAGCAATCTTTAAATTAATCACAGTTCAATTTCTAATTCACTTTCAATTTCATCAATTATTCGTTCAGATTTTAGAATTTCTACCATTCTGTTATGGTCTCTGTAAAGTGGCCGATCTTCAGCTAAATAATCTATACTCTCTCTAATGATTCGATGGGCAATGGAGGTACCTTTCCCCATACCCTTCTTTCTCATGTCTAGTGCTTGAGCTGCAGCCATCATTTCAATGGCTAGAACGCCGTAACAATTATCCAATATTTGTCTTGTTTTCTGAGAAGTAGTTAGACCCATTGAAACAAAATCTTCTTGGTCAGCAGCAGCTGGAATAGACTGATTTGCTGCAGGATGCGATAGTATTCTGGTTTCAGCAATCAATGCATCCGCAGTATACTGCGAAAGCATCATTCCTGAGTGTAATCCTGGTTTTTCAGCTAAGAATGGCGGTAATCCTACAGATAATGCAGGATTTGTCAAACGATTCATTCTTCTTTCGGATAAAACAGCTACCATACTCAACCCAGTTCCTATCATTTCCATCGGAAGCGCAATAGGACTTCCTTGAAAATTAGCACCAGTTAGTACATCTTTTTCTTCCGTTAGGAAAATAGGATTGTCTCCTACTCCATTTAGTTCAATTTCTACTTGGCTTACTGCATAGTTAATAGAATCCCTCAGTGTTCCTGCAACCTGTGGTGTGGACCTCATAGAATAAGCATCTTGTACTTTTTTACCCCCACTGAACAGTATTTCAGATTCTTCAGTAAGTATGTTGAGGTTATTGGCTATGATTTGGGAACCACTAAATCCTCTTAATTTATGAATTCTTTTATCATAAGGTTTCATATTTGCCATTAAAGCTTCCAAAGTCATAGCTGCAGCAATGTCATGCAGCTTCATCCACTTTTTAGCATCATATAATGTGATAGCAGCTAATGCAGTTAGAACATTACTTCCATTAATTAATGCTAGTCCATCTCTTGCTTCTAGTTCAAGAGGTTTCATACCAACTTTTTCCAATGCTTCTTTAGAGTCAACAATCTCCCCATTAACAATCATTTCCCCTTCACCCATAAGCGATAATGCAATTTGAGACATGGGCGATAGATCACCGCAAGCCCCGACAGATCCTTTTTCACAAACTACTGGAGTCAAATCTTGGTTTAGACTTTCAATTAAGTATTCTGTAATTTCCTTTCTGCCTCCAGAATGTCCTTTAGAATGTACATTAATTCTACCACACATTGCACCTCTTACGATTTCTACATCCATTGGTTTTCCAATGCCAGCTGCGTGCGAATAGATTAGTAATTTTTGAAATTCTTTAGTTTGGTCTGGGTTAAGGGTAACTTCAGAAAATTCCCCAATACCTGTAGTTATCCCATACATAATTTCATGGTTATTAATTTTCTTTTCAAGCATTTCCCTACAAGAATTAATTTTGCCCCATGATTCGCTTGATACAGAAATATCCACCTTGTTTCTAGCTACTTCAACTACCTTATCAATCGTCAAAGATTTGCCATCGATTACTACAGACATATTTTACAAGATATTAGTACTTAAATAAAATTCACGGTCCCCTACTTTTTTTATAACCACTTTATGCTAAATTATGAGTGGCAGTACAGAATCACAACTTAACGCTCTAAAATTAGAAGCTATTTCTTACAAAAAGTTAAGTGATTATGCTAAAGCCGAGAAGAGTATTTTGAAGGGTTTGGAATTAAAACCAGACAGTAATAGTTTTACTCATGAATTAGCTAAGATACATTTTAAAACTAAAAAATATCAACTTTGTCTTCAATTATTATTAACATTGTCAAAGAAAGTTAAGCGTCGCCAAATTCTTTTCAAGGACATCGCGATGTGTTATTATAAAATGAATAAATTGACAGAATCTCTAGAGGCGGTTCAAGTCTCATTATCAGAGAACCCAGAAAGTATTTCATCACTATATGTGGAGGGCTTAATTCATAAGGAATTAGGTAATTTTTCAGAATCAATAAGTTCGTTTACTAAATTGTTAGGCTTAGATTCAGATAATAGGGATGCACTGTATCAATTAGGTAAAATTAATCATCAAAAGGGAAACTACAGAGAAGCTCTAGAATCATTTGATAAAGTTTTAGAGTTTAGGCCTAGAGACAATGAAGTTTTGAAAGCAAAAGGAATCTCGCACGATGAATTGGATGAATATAAAGAAGCATCAGAAGCGTTGAAGAAAAGTATCAATGTAGACGATGAAATAGTTTTCAATGATAGGGGAGTTGCTCTCAGCAGGCTAGGCTATAACCACAAAGCAATTGATAGTTATCGTAGAGCTTTGGCTTCAAATCCAAAGTATGCAATTTGTTGGTTTAATCTTGGTAAAGCCCTATTTAGGGTTGGAGATCTAAAAGACGCTCTAACCGCATTTCAAACCTCAACTGAAATTAATCCTAATAATAGAAGTGCATGGAATAACCGAGGAGTTACTCTTCGACAATTAAATAGATTGGAAGAGTCACTTGATTGTTACGAAAGGGCTTTAACTTTGAAGAAAGAATACGCGTGGGCTTGGCATAACAAAGGTTATGCTTTAGAATTATTGGACCGACCTCGCGAAGCATTAGTTAGCTATGAGACTGCTTTAAACCATAAGCCATCTTCAAGTGAACACGGTGGTGCAGAATGGGAAAAGTTGAAGAAAGATACTGAAGATGCAATTGGAAGGCTTAAGAAAATTATTGGTGAATAATGGACGTTATAGAACTCATTGAAGAAGGCGAAATTTTCTATGAGAATGGCGATACAAACTCTGCAAAATCGAAATTTTTACAAGCGTCTCTTCTTGCTCCGGAAGATCCCCAAATATACAATAGATTGGGTATGCTTGAAATGTCTAGAGCATCGCCAGACGAGGCTAGAGTTTTTTATGAAAAAGCATGTGATTTAGCTCCAGAAGTCGCTAGATATCATATGAGGTTAGGAGATTCATTGCAAAGGCTGTCAAGGTACGAAGACGCAATAAGAGCGTATGCAACTTCACTTGAATTAGAGCCAAGAAATGCCCCTGCTTGGAATAATAGAGGCTTTGCCAATTTTAACATTAATCGTTGGAATGAAGCTTTAAGATGTTATGATGAATCTATGAAATCAGACGCAACATATGCAGTGGCTTGGTACAATTATGGCTATACTCTTCAGTTATCAGGAAGATTAAATGATTCAAAGGATTATTACCAACGTGCAGTAGATTTAGATCCAAGTGACAAAATAGCTTGGAATAATTTAGCAAATGTGCACTATAATCAAGGTCTTTACGAAAGAAGTATTGAGCTTTACAAGGAGTCACTAAAGTTAGATGATGAATACGTTATTGCAGTCAACAATATAGGCAATGCTTTAGATCATTTACATAGATATGAGGAATCAATATATTACCATGAAAAAGCAATAGAATTGGATTCAACGTTTCATTATGCATGGATGGCTAAAGGAAGAGCTCTTACTCGGTTAGGTCGTCCAGAGGAAGGACTAGAATTTATAGAAACATCGATAGAACTAGATTCTGAGGATCCTGATTATCATGAAGCTTTAGGTCGTTGCTTTCAAAGTTTAGGGCTATACGACAAGGCAAGGCAGATAATCAATTTGGGTTTATCAGTAGACGGACAACATGTTCCTTGCTGGGTTGCTTTAGGTGATATAAATATGGACATTGGAAATACATTACAAGCTATGCAATGTTTCGATGAAGCTGTTAGGGCGCAGGATGTATTATCGCGAAATAGAATGAGAGATTTAGATTGGATCGAAAAAGGACGTATCCTTCAAACTGCAGGTGTAATCCATGAAGGTTTTAGGCAATACTCTAATGCAGTTTCAGTAGCTCCGGGGACTGGTCGGCCGTATTTTAGGAATGCGAAGGTAATGATAGATTTTAATAATTTTGTAGAAGCACGAGAATTAATTGATAAAGGCTTAGAAATTGACCCTAATTCAATCACAGGTAAAATTTTGCTACTAAATGTATTATCCGGAAATGAGATAATTAGTAGAAAAGAAGAGTTTTCGATGTTTAAATATAAAAATGTTGAAGCTCAAAAAATTATAGCTCAAAAAGTATTTCAAATTGATCCACAGTTCGCCCTAGAATATCTTGATGTTCAAAATCCTAAGCATCATCTTTTAATCAGTCAGTGTTTTTTTGAAATGAATAATTTACCCGATTCATTATCTTTTGCAAATAAGTTTATTTCTTATAATCCTCGTGAAATTAGTGGTTTTCTAAATGGAGGTTGGATTTTAATCGAAATGGAAAATTATAGTGAAGCAGGCAATTTTTTTGATATGGCTTTAGGCATTGACGGTTTATGCTCTGAAGCATTGTATGGAAAGGGGTTAGTAATGAAAAGAAAGGGTGAGGACTATAGTATGTACCAACTTATTCTTTCGCAAAGAGATAGTGAATTAGTTATTTAGTTAAAACATCGTTAAATACGTTTTCAATATCTTTAGCTACTTTTTCCCAAGAAAAAAGTTTTTCTACCCTTAGCCTCCCTCTTTTACCCATTTCTCGAGCCATTTCAGGAGCATTCCATATTTTATCAAGTGCTTCGGCAATGGCACTTGGATCTAATGGTTCAACAATATATCCTTCTTTATCTGAAATTACATCTCTTACACCAGGTATGTCGCTCAAAATAAGTGGTTTTCCTGAAGCCATGCCCTCAAGCCCTACAATTCCGAAGGCTTCCAATCTTGATGTAGATGGTAAAACCACGACATCAGTAGCAGAATAATATGAGGGTAACCAGTAATCATCCACAGGTCCAACAAAAACTACTCTATCTTTTAAGTCTAACTTATTCACCAGATCTACTAACCATTTCTTATACGGTCCATCACCGACAATTAATAATTTCCCTTTGTCAGTGTAGGTTAAACTTCGTATCAAAATTCCAATTCCCTTGTGAGGTACTAGCCTTCCTACAAAAAGAGCCAGGGGTTCGTCCTTAGATGAATATTTATCTTTGATTACTTTACCATCGTTTTGAAGGTTAAATCGATGGATGTCCACAGCATTTGGAATGACTGTTACATCAATATCCCACAATGTACGCGATGTAGTGGCATAGCTTTCAGTCGTTGAAATTACGCGATCAGCTTCTTCTAGAGGATACTTTCCTAAATAATTTTGATAAAAACTTACGGCAGTATTTCCAAATAATCCCTTCAACTCTAAATCACAATGGTGCGTAACAACAAAAGGTTTCCCAGCATCTTTAGCTCCCTTTGCAGCAAATCTTTCAGTAAAAGGAGGGGGAGAGTGAACGTGTATTATGTCTGCATGCGTTCTTCTAACAAATTGTCTTATTGAAGTTACGAGTGGTGTATTGTACATGTTTATCCATTGAGGTAATCTTGTAATTTTTATTCCATTAAGAATTTCAGTTTCAGGCATTCTGCTGTATCTTGAAGTAACTACCTCAACTTCATGACCTAATTTTATCAGACTTTCAGAAAGGCCCAGTACATGTGACTCTACTCCACCGAAGTGTGGAAAAAAATATGGAGTTACTTGGAGAATATTCATTATATAATAAGACTTTTACTTTCATAAGTACCTGAAACCAGAGCGTTTGGTCCAATCTTGACATTATTTCCAACAATAGTTCCTGAATTGATAGAGGAATTTATTCCAGTTGCCACATTGTCTCCCATAATAACACCTAATTTTCTTCTACCCGTTATAATGCGCTTGCCTTTGTGTATAACGGATATTTCTTTTTTATCTAATCTTAAGTTTGCAATTTTTGTACCTGATCCTAAATTGCATTTCTTTCCGATGATAGAATCTCCAACATAATTATGATGTGGAGCTTTTGCACCTTCAAATAATATCGAATTTTTAATTTCAGAAGCCGCTCCTACTTTATTATCTCCACATAAGATAGTTCCTTTTCTAATGTAAGCGTTTGGCCCGATTATACAATCTTTTCCAATCCAAACAGGCCCCTCAATATATGTTCCAGACTTTATTATTGAATTTTCTCCCAGATAAATATTGCCATTAATTTGTACATTATTCTCAATTTTACCGTAGGTTTCATTTTCAATGTTGTCAATTAATGCTTCATTTGCAGTTAATAAGTCCCAAGGAGATCCTATATCTTTCCAAAATCCTTGGTATTCAATTGTATAAATCTCATTTGAAATAAGCGCATCAGTTAATTCCAATTCTCCTCTAATTGATTTCTTAATCTTTTTAAGAGATTTAAATATCTTATGATTAAAAAGATAAATTCCAGCATTTATTGATGATTTACCACTGACGCCTTTTTCAATAATTGATGAAAGTATTCCATTATTACTTTGGACTACACCAAAATTTTTACCATCATCAACAGTGGTTACCATCATGGCCATCTTATTCTTTTCTACAACTAACCGTTTCAAATTTTTTTCATCTATCAAAGTGTCTCCATTCAAACAAAAGAAACTACCTTTGATGTGGTTTTCAGCTAAAGAAACCGCATGTCCAGTACCCTTTTGCTCACTTTGCACTATGTAATTAATTTTAACATCATATGATTTGCCATCACCAAGTAAATCCGATATTTCTTTCATTCTATGGCCAATTAGTATGTTAATTCTTGTTACTCCAACTTTTCTTAATACCAAAATTTGCTGTTCAATAATTGAGTTACCACATAAAGGCAATAATGGTTTAGGAGTGTTCTCAGTTAATGGCCACATTCGAGTGCCTTTTCCAGCGGCTAAAATTAGAGCTTCAGTGATCATATAATCTCCTTAATCTTTNTCCATTAAAAGTTTGTTTATGTCTCGACCATCCATTTTACCCTTAAATTCAGACATTACAGGACCCATTAAAGCACCGACAGCTCCCATACCTCTTTCTCTTATGAATTCTTCTTTTTCTTTCACTAAATTATCTACAAATTCTTTAACCTCATTCTTGATATTACCGCTATTTACACTTATCTCTTCATTTTTACTAGATTGAAGAAGTGCATCTGGAATGCCTTCTTTGACAATTTTACCTTTAACATATAAATCTAAAACTTTTTCCAGATCGTTACTTGTGATATTCTCCCCTTCNTTCTTTCAATTGNCGGCAGTATATGTAGTAAAATACGAGATATTAGTTTTGGAAGTTCGTATCTTTGATTTAAACTATTAAATTGGTCATCAAGATCCNTTGTTCACTAGTTGCTTTGACTCTTCTTCGTTAAGGGGTAAATCTTTTTCTCTTTGATCTAAGGTCTTTGGCTTCTAATATTTCTATTATTATTAACTTTCAAAGGTGNCAATATCAGTTTCAGGNATACNATTCGTGANTGCTCCAGGCNATAGGTCTCAAATATCGGGTAAGATTTTCGGGAGTAACCTTCCGTACTTCTTTAGGAACGCCTTGTGTATTTATCCTCTCAATTACAAGCTCCATAGCATTTCGAACTTTTTTTTCTATTCCAAAAATTAAAATAAACGCGTCGTCTTTTTTACATTTCAGCTTATTTTTGATACTGTTAGTTTCGTCTATATTTATTCCATAGTCAGGGAGTTCATCACTGTGCATAATTCCTTTCATTCCAGCTCTCTTTGCATAGTCTGATAATTCTCTTCCCATTCTTATGTGGTTCTCTGCAGATTTCTTATTTCCCAAAATTCCGTTCCAGTTTTCCACCTTAAGTGCAAGGGCAAATTCTTTTTTACTATTAAAACATTCATTCACAACAATAGTTTGACCAGCTGTTGCCTTTTTTAGTTTATTCAGATTTCTTTGCCTATTTACTTCGTTTTCTACAACTTTTGGCATTGATGTAAGATCTTGGAATCCTTTTAATTCTACTCTTTGGCCATTGTCTATTGAAACGTTAACATCTTGCCTTATTGTTCCAAGACCTCTTCTAACATTACAAGCTCTAAGAAGTCTGCCGATAGTTTTAGCTGCTTTTTGTACATCTTTACTATCATTCAGTTGAGGTTTTGTAGTAATTTCCAAAAGAGGTACTCCAAGTCTGTCCAATAGATATTCATGACCTTCTTCCCCATGTCGGCAAGAATCTTCTTCAAGACACAGTTGATCTAATTCCAGTATTTTCCCCTCATATTCAATTTTGCCTCCTGTTGCAATTAAGCCAGTTCGTTGAAATCCACTGGTGTTTGATCCATCAACAACAACTTTTCGCATAAAATGCATTTCATCAACAATTTTAGCTCCAACTAACTTAGCAAATTGTAATGCTATTTTTACAGCGTCTTCATTAGGCCCTCGAGGAGGTTCTTCATCAGTATAAACTAAGCAGTTACAACTTTTGTTATAGTATGTAAACAACTTAATTTGTTCAGTCCTTGCGGCGATGTCAACATCTCCTAATTCACTTGATGTAGCGTGTAGTTTTCTTTTGAACAATAGATCTTTTCCAGTGTCGCTAAAATTACAATTACAAAATAATTTTCCGCTATTCAACTGCTGGTGAATTTCTAAACCTGCTTTTAGTGTCACTTACTTAATTCAGATATCTACTTTTTAAAATGACCGGTGAAATCTTTTTTTATTTTTGGTAGAAGAATTAGAGCAATAATTCCTAGTAAAGGCCCGATTATCAAAAAGCCCATAGCCATTATGGAGAAAAAAGCCCCAATTTGTGCATTTTTGTAAGATTGCAAGGTATAAGTTACCCATGAGCCCCAAACGCCAATTAATGAAAAGAGTACAATTAAGGGAGGGCACCAATTCAACATTTTAAGATAAGTATTTTCGTCAGCTCTAACACTTCCTTCACCTTTTTCCAATGTAAATGTAAATCGGTTTATCCCGTCAAGGCCTGTGCTGTAATCAATTAAACTCATATCAGGATCTTGTGGTGGGATATAAACCTCCATGACTGAAACTTTGTAGTCTTCAGCATTAACTTCAAAACGATATTTTCCTGGTTTTAAATTAATAATGTAGGTTCCGTTATCAGAATAGGTTTGGTTAATGGCTTTGTTATCAATTGTAATTACCGCGTTATCGATATAATTGGTACTATTTTCTACAATAATATATATTTTTATGTCTTCAGAATCACTAAATTGATTAGGCGCATAGTAAAGAGATCCTCCAGTCATTAATCCCATTATTGATGCGCTCAGAATTAAAAATGAAATAGTTTTAACCCAAAAAGTTTTACCTTTAGTTTTTACACGGTCTTCTTTAAAATCATATTTTTTATAATCTTGTGGAACTTTTAATTTAGGTTTTTTTCTGTTATTTTCTTTTACGTTCGTATTAATTAAATTGTTATCTTTAACATCTAAATTTATGGTAGCTTTACATTCTTTACATTTTTTCTCAAAATTACCCTGGGTTTCTCCCATTAGGGTGATTTTACCCTTCGTATTACAAGTAGGGCAGATAAATTTTATATTAGACATTCTAGGCAATTTCGGGGCTGTTTGTAGTAGGTTTAATATTTTTATTTCCGCCCATTTTAACCTGAGGAACTTCTATTTTAAATGGAGGAGGCAAACCTAATTTTCTGGCCACATTCAATACTTCAAATGATCCTTCACCTAGCACTCGATTGTAGAGTTCAGCAGTCAGCTTTTCAGGTAATTTGTGTTCTTTTTCCCATTTTTGTTGTGATGATTTGATTATGCTTTCATCCTTGTCTGAATAGATTACTTCACAATCTAATTGCACCATCCCTAAAAGTCCATACGAAACAGAATATCTTATTTCGACAGTTAATTGAGAGTCACTTTTTATCCTCGAAGATAAGATTGTAGTACTGTGATTTATTTGCAACTCTTTTTGTCTTGCAGCTTTACGATGACTTTTTGCTTCAATAGAAACTAATCTAAATGCAGTGGTAGGCATGAAAGGCTTACGAATGGCCCTTATTGAGAGTATCCTTATTATCCCCTTTTCATAAACTAGATTATGTTTCGTAGTGTTGCTTTTGCGATTATTTTGCTAACAGCTTCATTTACAGGCTGTACAGATTCAACACCAAATCGAACAATAGTAACTTTCCAGATAGATTCAGATGGTGAAGATTATTGGATTTATCTTTATAGTGTACCTAGGACTAAAATGGGTAATTTCACAATAGTTACTAGCCTTGAAATTGACACTGTGTCTTCAGTATATAGTTATCAAAAACAGGTGTCTTTTGATAATATGACAAAGGACGAAGAGGGTTATGTTTCTTTTACTTTTCAGGTAGACTTATCGGAGGTCTTTTGGGAACTTGACTGTAAGCTTCGATTAAGTTCAGACTCTACTGATGAAACGATAATTTTAGATGCAATTAATTCAAACAATGGTCAAGAAGTGAAAGAATGGAAACTGCCTTATAGTGCACCTCTAAATTATAGTTAATGAATATAACTCAAGCACCTGTCGCTTATCAGGCAACTGTTGGGATTGTTGTTGCATTTCTACTTTACCTAATTTTATTTTTAACTGGTTATATTCAGTTTGATGTAAGTTCTTTGTTAACATTCTACGCATTTTCAGTTTACACAGTATCTTTAGCTGCAGTTCTAGGTGGTGTTCTTCTTGGAATGTTTATAGCTACGCGAACTTTATCAACACAAGGTTTTACGCCTTTTGAAGTATCTATGCTTAGGCTTAAAGACGATATTAACAGTCTTCAAAAAGAAGTTAAAAATATCACAAAACATTTAGAAAAAGAGCATGATAAAGATAGTGAGTAATTATATAAACTTTCTACTTTAATGAATATTATGAGGAAAGGTGTAAATTCTTTTTTTGTTTCGTTCATTGCCTTAATTTTGGCAACCCCAATTGCTGGAGTTACCAGCACATTTTTCATTAGTGATTCAGACTTCTCATCTAATGAAATTTTGGATTATTCACGTTCTAGTTACGGTGTTGATATAGATTTTACTGGAGAAAATACAGGTTACGAATCAATTACACGTAATCAACTAATAACTTTTACTTTTTCAATTATGAATACTGGGACAATGGATGATACTTATGACTTAGATATTANGTTGGGAGGATGATGGCTTAGGATGGTCAGGATATTCAGAATATGAAACAATTACAGTTGCTTATCAAGAAGAAAAGGAGGTTGATTTTAGTTTTCATGCTCCAGTTCAAAATGTTTATGATAATTCTCAAATGACCTATACTTTGCAAGCAACTTCTCAAAATGAATCCGTTAGCGATTCATTAGATCAAGTAATAGACATCAGTATGGTCTACGCGATAGATATTGAATTAAAGCAGGGTGATTCAAAAGTAGCTAAAAGAGGAGATTCAGCTTCTTATCTTGTAACTATAACAAATAGTGGAGATAACGCAGACACTTTTGGAATAGAAGTAGGAGATATGCCTAAGGACTGGTCAGCTTCAACAAGTATTTCATCGGTATACTTGGAACCAACCGCAGAGCAGCAGTTTACAATGGACGTAACAGTCCCTAATACTGCAGCAGTTGACGAATATGCAGTTATAGCAGTAATTGCAAGAGTTCAAGAGGAGGATTACAATTATATTTATGGTTTTGGAAATACTAATACTACTGCTGAAGATGGGCGTACATATGACGTAGACATAACTGCCGATGCCGAATCTAAGCAAGTAATACCCGGTGGTATGATTATCTATGATTTATCAGTTACAAACGAAGGGGATGAAACAGATTCATTTATTTTAGAATTTGAAGAGGGCTCTGAAGCAGGTTGGGTTTCGAATTTAAGTCAATATGAAATAGATGATTTAGGCTCTGGAGAAAGTTATAATTTGGTGCTAAGTATTTTTTCTCCTGATGATTCAGAGGAAAATGACTGGTCATTAACAAAAGTTCACATTTCATCAATAAATAGAGATAAATTTGGTGATGATTTAGTAGTTAATACTTCAGTTAGGCTACCTGTCCGTGGGGTTTCTCTATCAACCTCTGAAGACAGCTTGAGTGGAAATCCTGGCTCAATATTATCATATACCATTTCAGTTACAAACGGAGGTTCGGATCCTGATGATATTAATTTAGGTTTCGAGCTATGTGAATCATGTAATGCTTGGGTGGTATCTTTAAGCAAATATACTATCGAAAACTTAGGCGATGGAGATTCTGAGGATGTTCAGTTTTCTGTAGAAATACCTTCGTCAGCAAGAGATACGGATGAAGCAGTTATTGTGGTAACTGCTGAATCTCATGATGATTCCTCAGCCTCAGATGATTTAGATATTACTTCAACAGTTAATACTGTGTTTAGTGAATATGTTATATCTTCTGTAGTGCCAGTAATGTACCCTGGAGATAATAATCAATTCAATATTTCTATAACTAATAATGGCAATAGTCACGAAAGTTACAAGTTTAGTAAAGGTTCGGGAGTTCCAGATGGTTGGAATTTTGATAATACTTTGGTTTTTGAGACTCAATCTTTAGAGCCTTATGGAGGCACTGAAATGTTTGTTCTTCCGTTTGAAATACCAGATGATGAAAATCCAGGATATTACAACTTTACAATATTTGTTAAGTTATCTTCATCAGGAATTAAGGTAGATACATTAGAACTATCAGTTAAAGTTGAATATTATGCTGACTTCACAATTACCATAGATCCAGCACAATCATCAGGAGATCCTGGATTTACGCATAATTTTCCAGTTACAATAGTCAATGATGCGAATGCAGACGAAGAGATTAATTTCATTCTTGATCTTCCTACGGGTTGGACATCATGTGTTTTGTTCAGTGGTAATTGCCTTAATTCATTGAATGTTGCCAAAGGAGCAACATCAGAGTTTAACCTTGAAATCACGACTTTAGATAATGAGCCTGCAAATGCTGTAGGAACTTTCTTAACTTTAGTAGGCAAATCTTCATTGAATAACAATTATGAAACTAGCCATGATTTTAGAGTAATTACAAACCCAACCTACCTTCTTTCAGTAGAAACACCCTCAGATGTTAAAACAGGAGCCTCAGGAGATACAATACCTTTCCAAATAACGGTTAAAAATATGGGCAATGATGTAGATTATGTTAATTTACCTTCTCCAGCCCTGCCTTCAGGATGGACTGGAACTTACACAGAGTCTTCATTTACTCTGCAGCCTTTAGAATCCAAAACGGTGTATCTGAATGTTAAGGTCCCAACTAATGTTTTTGGAGGCAATAACATAATTACTTCGAAGGTATCATCAGACCAATCAGGGCAAATGAGTACAATTATGTTCACTGTATTTGTTGAGGAAAAGGCTGACATTGATGTTGAGTTGAAGACAACTGCAGGAGATATTACTGCAGGTACAGCAGGTAATTTCAAAGTTTTAATTACAAATAATGGGAATACAGTAGAGACATTATCTTTAGCAATGGAAGGAAAAAGATCATCATGGTTTACTTTACCAAAAGATACAATTTCACTAGAGCCTGGAAGTTATGAAGAAATTATGATAGAAGTTCGCCCACCAGTTACTCAAGCAGCTTCAGATACAGCAGGTACATTTAATGTTACATTAAGTAGTGATTCATCTAGATCGGTAAAACTCAGTTTACCTTTCTCAGTTTTAAAATCAGATTTAATCGATGACACCGTAGTAGAAGAAGAAGAAGATTCACTCCCCTCACTAGGTTTAGTTAGCACTATCCTAATTATTTCTATTATTTCACTTAGCCGTAAGAAAAAATTTTAGGAGTTAATTTAGTTTGAAATCTGTAACTGCAGATGATAAAGAAAAAGTAAACAATGCTGTTTCAATCATTTCAGATTCTAAGTATTATAATTCTAAAGAAGAATTTCCAAAAATAGATATTAGAGATCTGCGAGAAGCTAGTATAATCCAAACTCAGCAAAGGATATTGGATTCTTTAACTTTAGATAAGCATTTAATTCAAGCGATTCAAGCCTTAGATGATGCCCATGCAAGTCTTAATCTGATTTCAGAGAGGTTATGTACTTGGTATGTTCAAACTACTGGAGAATCTAGGCCCAATATTGATAAATTACTAGCTAAAGAGTCTTTGCCATATCCTATTTCAATTCTTAAAGAGACTTATATTCAACTTCAAGCTTTAATAGAAAGCTTATCAGAGCACATTGATGAAGAGGCACCTAAGGTTTTTCCTAAGATAGTGGCATTGCTAGACTCACAGTTAACAGTTCGTTTAGTTTCTTGTGCGGGTTCACTAGCAAAGCTTGCCCGCCTCCCCTCTTCAACAATACAATTATTAGGTGCGGAAAAAGCTCTTTTCAGACACATGTCAGATGGGTCTTTACCTCCCAAACATGGAATATTGTACCAACATCCTTCCGTGAAAGGAACACATAATAAGAACAAAGGGAAAGTGACACGTTCTCTTGCTTCTAAAGTAGCTATAGCTGCTAAAATAGACTATTACCGAGGTAGAGATGAGTAGCAAAATTAAATTTGAGTTTTCCACATTTCGCAGTGGATTGTTAATGGGAATGGCCGATGCAGTTCCTGGAGTGAGTGGAGGAACTATAGCGTTAATATTAGGCATTTACAACAAATTAATTTTTTCATTATCGGAATTTTTAGATTTTTTTAAAAAGAAATTTCCGTTAGAGTCTTACAATAAGTTTATTCAATCTTTTCAATTTCTTTTTACATTAGGTACGGGGATGATAGTATCTTACTACATTGTTACTAAAGTTTTAGTAGGTTCTGAGGATCAAGAAGGTCTTCTTTTGAAATCTTCTACAGCCCCATTTATTTTTTCGCTTTTTTTTGGTTTAGTTTTATCAAGTGTAAAGGAGCCCTGGCAAAGGGTTAAAAATCGTACAATTAGCCGTTATATGCTCTGCTTTACAGGCTTTACTTTAGTTTTGCTTTATACTAATTTATCATTTGGTAACGGCGGTGGAAATTCACTATTAATAATTGGTGGAGCATTAGCACTTACAGCAATGCTATTGCCAGGAATTAGTGGTGCGCTCGTTTTGTTGACCTTAGGTCAATATACTGTAGTTGCAAATGCAGTTCATGATTTAGAGTTTGATATTATTTTTTATTTTCTATGCGGAGGGCTAATCGGCCTGTTTACTTTTGTACCTTTTATGAATTTTATGTTACTAAACTACAAGGAAGATGTAATGTCAGTTTTAACAGGCTTAATGCTTGGTTCTTTAGCGACACTTTGGCCCTGGAAAGATAATTACGAGTCAAAGGGCGTGTCGCCTAATATGAGAGTGGACGAGGTATTTGCAAATTTTGATTTAATCTCCATATTTGGTACAATTTGTTTTGGCTTTTTAGGTTTTGGACTATATTTAGCTTTAAAAAGTTTAGAAAAAAAGGCAGAATAATCGGAACGAGAGCTTTTAAAAAGCCTAGCTGTCAACGCAATATATGCGAGTTCTAATTGCAGGAGCTGGTGAAGTCGGTTTCAGAGTTGGTCGTGACCTTGTCTACAGAGGGCATGAAGTGACACTCGTTGATTCGAATCCTTCTTCAGTCAAGAGAGCCCAAACACTCGATGCACAGGTTTTCGAAGGCAATGCAGCTTCAGCTAAATTTTTGATTGAGGAAGCATCAATTAAAGAAGCAGATCTTTTTATTGGAGTCACTGGAAAAGATGTAGTGAATTTAGTTGGCTGTTCTTTAGCCAAAAAAATGGGTTGTAGCACGATTGCTAGATTAAATAATCATGAAATAATTGATTTACCTTTAGATTATGATCATCAACAGCTTTTCGGTGTCGACGCATTTGTTAGTCCTGATGAGTTATCTATGCATAGAATATGGCAAATATTGTCTAGACCTGCATTAACGAGACTTGAGCACTTCTCTGTTGGTAAACTTCGAATTTTAGAAATTAGACTGAACGATAGTTCACCATCTGTCGGCCGGCCACTTTCCAATATTAAATTGCCACCGCATTGCCGAATTGCATTAATTGCTAGAGAAGAAGGTGTAACTATACCCTCTGAACAAGATATTTTGATGCCTAGAGATAGAATATTGATACTTCTTAGCGAGCATAGTGAGCTTGAAGAGCTTTCAGATTCATTGGGAATCCCAAAAGAAATAACAAGTGAAAGAAATATCAAAAGGTTGATGATTGCAGGAACTAGTAGAATTGCTTTGAATTTAGCTAAACAAGTACATGAAGATTCTAGATATGAGGATGTTGAAGTATACGTAACAGAACCTGATCCTGTGTTGGCTGAGAAAGCCAGTTCAGAGCTTCCAGAAAGCGTGAGAGTCCTTGTTGGTTCTTCTACAGATCGTCACTTTTTAAGAGAGGAGGGGATACGTTATGAAGATTTATTTGTAGCTGCAACAGATCGTGAAGATTGGAATGTTTTGAGTTGTTTATTAGCCAAGAAAGAAGGGGCAAAGCGAACCGTGGCTTTAGTTTACCAAACTGAGTTAGAGTACGTTGTACAAGATACGGGAATAGATACATTGATCAATCCAAAAAGAGTTACAGTCAATGCAATTGTTAACAGAGCAACATCTACAGATAAAATAGAAGGAATGGAAGAGTTGGAAGGCGGAGAGGCTTCAGTCCGAGAATTTTTAATAAAAAAGAACAGTAAAAATGTAGGAATTCCAATTAATAAGTTAGGTGTTCCGGATAAAACTTTGATTGCTATGGTTAATAGGGACGGAGAAGCTTTATTTCCAGATGATGAATTTATTTTCAATGAAGACGATCATGTTCTTGTTTTTACCCTAAAAGGTAAGTTGCCTGAAGTGGAGAAATTTTTCTATTAGAAAGTAATGCGCTTTAGTCTAATTTTAAGTTTAACGGGAACTTTGGTAGCTTTCTTTGGCCTGTCTTTCCTATTTCCGATTATTACAGGAATTATATTAAGAGAGAATATTATAGATATTGCTTACATGTTTGTAACGCCCATGATCTTTTGTTTAGTATTTGGCTTTACCTTTAGTTCATATTTCCATATTGAAGAAGATATAAGGAATAGAGAAGCCTTTGCCCTTGTAAGTATAGCTTGGATAGTCATGGTACTTGTTGGAGCTTTTCCATACTATGCAGCAGAAAATTTTGGTCTAATGTCGTATCAAGTTGGTATTGCAGGTGCAATTTTCGAATCGATGTCTGGATTAACTACTACCGGAGCTACAATATTCGAGATTAAAGATGAAAGTCAGGTAATACATTCAGCACAATATTCTGAAGGTTATTTTGATGCTCCAAAATCATTATTACTTTGGAGATCTCAAACACAATGGCTAGGGGGAATGGGAATCATAGTTCTAGCTACAATTATATTTTCAAGGTTATTCGGAGGCGGTATTCAAGTTCTGCAAGCCGAGATGCCAGGAACTGGAGTAACTCGCCTTAAGCCCCAGATGGCTCAAACAGCACGCCTTCTCTGGACTCTGTATTTATTCTTAACATTATCTGAGATATTGCTATTACATCTGGCAGGACTATCACTTTATGATTCAATATGTAATTCTTTCTCTACCGTATCCACAGGGGGTTTTTCTCCAAAAATAGAATCAATTGGTTCTTATAACAGTGGTTCAGTCGATTTTATTATAACTTTTTTTATGTTAATATCGGGAGTTAATTTTGTTATATTATACTATATATTTAATCATATTAGAGATAATTCAAAATCCGTCCAGTCACGATTTAAAAATATTTATATTTTAGTTAAAGAAAATGAAGAATTGAAAGTTTATTTATTCCTCATATTGTCATGCTCTAGTTTGATATTGATTAATTTGGTTTTGGAATTTAATGATGATCAATCTTTTAGTTCTAGCTTTGGTTATACTATATTTCAAACTGTATCGCTTTTAACTGGTACAGGTTTTACTACAACTAATTACGCATTATGGCCTAAAATGTCAATATTCATATTATTGTTGATTATGTTTATGGGTGGATGCGCAGGTTCAACAACTGGAGGGTTAAAAACAGTAAGAATTATGCTTTTATTCAAGGCCTTAAAAAGAGAATTACTTTTAGTTATTCATCCTCGAGCAGTAATAAAATTGAGAATTGGTAAAAAAGTATTAGATGAGTCTTTGTTTAGGAATGTAGGAGTTTTCTTCTTTATTTTTATTATAATTTTTCTTTTTGGATCATTAGTTACTTTGTATTTGGAGCCGTCATTGACATTAATAGATGGTATCTCTATTTCATTATCATGCCTAGCCAATATAGGGCCAGGAGTAGGTGCAATAGGTCCTTCAACAACGTATTACGGTTTTAGTGATCCAACCATTTTAGTGTTGTCATTTTTAATGATGTTAGGGCGTTTGGAAATAATTACAGTATTACTTTTATTTTTCCCAGATACTTACAGGGATTAAGGTCAAGTTTCTTTACAGAGTCTTTAATAATAATCTATGGCTGAAAAAGAACTAGGCTCTGAAATTCCTGACTTTATAAAGAAATATGTGCCAGGAATTACAAGAGGTCTATCTTGGGCTAAGTACAGTAAAGAAAAGGCAAAAGGTACTGAAATGAAAGTCGATGCCTACAATGAGTCTAAGAAAAAAGGCTATCAGAAAGCCATTGAAGTTTCCCAAGAAGAGTCAGAAGAAGTATTTGAAGAAATTAAAACAAGCATGTGGTTAGAAGCTCAAAAGTTGACAATAACTGCCAAAGAAATTGCAATGAAGGTCAATAGTCAGGAAAATAAAGAAGAAAGAGATAAAATTCTAAACTTAGCCAAAGATGCAGCCCGTAATGCAGGACTACAAGGTGCAATTGCTGCAGGATGGGAAAAAGGATGGAATGAAGGAATTGCTAGTAAATCTTAGATTAGTCTCGATTGCATACTATTCGTGAATATTTGCAGTTTAGTCATAGATTCAATTAAATCAGATAGGAAGTGGTCATTTTTTATTATATCTAGCAATTGATCTTTGTCTACGGCTAAATCAATGTATTTAGTTCTTCCATGCCTCCCTAGATTAACAACTTTTGCATTTATTAGTCCCTGCATATCTAATTCAGAAATAATATGAGCTATTCTTCTCTGCGATAGTTCATCTAGATTATAGCTCTTACACAGTTTCTTGTAAGTGCCGTAAACTTCTCCAGTAGTTTGCTGGCTATTGTTCTTATTTCCTTGATTTAATATTATACTTGCCAATGTAGCTTTATGTTGTATTGGTAATGTAATAACAATACTTTTGACCTGATCTCGTTCCATTACATTTTGAGCTTTACTCACATATTCTAACGTAACAATTTCTCTTTCCTCTCTTTCGGCTAATTCAGCAGCTATTCTTAGTAGGTCAATAGCTTTCCTGGCATCTCCATGTTCCTGTGCAGCCTTACTGGCACAATACGTCATTACCATGGGATCTACAGCATTCTCCTTGAAAGCCATTTTTGCCCTTTCGATTAGAATGTCTTCAATTTGAGGCGCATTGTAAGGAGAAAATGTCAATGATTCTTCTCCAAGCCGTGATTTAACACGAGGATCCAACCATGATGTGAATTTAGCATCGTTAGAAATTCCAAGAATTGATATTTTAGAATTATCTAAATCTGAATTTAGTCCAGTCAAATGGTAAAGTATTTCATCCCCGTTCTTGGAAACAAGAGTATCTATCTCATCCAAAATGACAATTGCGATTCCTCCATTTTCATCAGCTTTCTCTTTTAGAGAAGAATAAACTTTATCAATTCTCCACCCTGCATTAGGTATTTGTTTTTCCCAGTCTGTAGAATAGGTTTTTCCTATATTTGTTAAAACGCCATATGGTGTATTTGTTTGTTTACAATTTATATATGCCGTATGTATCTTTACGTTTTCATATTCAGCCTTTTCTTTAATTTGCTTACATATAAATTTTGCAATGGCTGTTTTACCTGTTCCAGTTTGTCCATAAAGTAAAATGTTAGAAGGCCTTGCTCCGTAAAATGCAGTTTTTAAAATATTGGCTACTTGATTGATTTCATCAAGCCGATGTGGAAATTCAGAGGGTACATATGATGTTGAAAGTGACTCTCTATTTTTGAAAATTCTCTCATCGTGTATAAGTTTATCGAAAACGTTGCGATTTGCTGTGTTTAGCTCCTTATCCATATTAATCAATTACACAATAAGTGGAACTTAGCATATAGCCAACTCGCTATAAACTTGCGGGAGGTCTTACAATTAAAAATACTATTTATACCCTTTTTTTTCGTTTGATTTTTGATAAAATATAATCACTTTAGATATACATTGAGTATGGTACCAAAAGGGTTTATTTCATAGTCTATTTACATGATTCTTGTCCGTAAAAGAAAAAGAAGTGATTGCTTGGCTTTCGGAGCGCAAGCTTATGCCTTCTCCAGAATTAGTTAGCCACATTTCGAACCATCCAGAGGGGCTGGATTTGCTTGAGAGAACAATCGCTTCTTTTACAGAACCAAAATTATTCCTAGGTATTTCAGATTTGATTGAGGAAGAAGAAATAGAACCTCCAAAGCCTATTCAGCGAAAAAAAGTAGCAGACATTCCTCCCGTAATTATTGAAAGACAGATACAAAAAAGCATGTCTGATGGAAAGTTAGAAAGCTATGTTTCATTATTTAATGATCGATTTAATAATTTATCAAAATTAGTACGTAGAGATCCAGCTATGCGTGATGCAATAAGAGATACTACAAATTTGAGTTCAGATGAAGAAAATAAAATTATCGGGATGGTTGCAGATATTCAGACATTTAATAACGGTCGAACTCGTGTGACTCTCGAAGACAAAAGTGGAAGGATTAATGTCATGCTTCAAGAATCGAGTGATGAAAATCTTAACTTGCTAATGGATGAAGTTATTGGAGTATCAGGTAAATTGAGTAGACAAGGAAATGTATTATTTGTTAATTCACCAATAATAAGACCTCACTTGGGTAGATATAGAGAGGTTTCCCGTTCAGATGAACCTCATATTGCATTATTCATTTCTGACGTTCATTTAGGAAGCAGTACATTCCAAGAAAGGGAGTGGGACAAATTCATCTCTTGGTTAAATGGCGAGGTAGATTACCATAAGGAATGGATTCCTAATCCAGGATATTTAGTAATTGCAGGAGATGCAGTTGATGGTATCGATTCGTATCCTGGCCAGGAAGCGGACCTTTCCATAACTGACGTTTGGGAACAGTATGCAGAGTTATCAAGATCAGTTAATAGAATACCTACTGAAATTCAAACAGTAATCATGCCAGGTAACCATGATGCAGTGCGTTTAATGGAACCACAACTACCACTTCCAGATAAAGTGATTAAAGATTTTGGAGATAATTTAACATTTACGGCTAATCCTGTGCTTTTAGATCTGGCAGGAGTAAAGACAATGTGTTATCATGGTAAGTCTTTAGATGACTTAGTAAGTTTGAGAGATTTATCCTATGATGATCCAATGGGCATGATGAAAGAATTACTAAAAAGAAGACATTTAGCACCTATATATGGTGCAAAAACTCCATTAGCTCCTGAGAAACAAGACCATCTTTTGATACACGATATTCCAGATATTTTTGTTACTGGTCATGTTCACTCGTTTGGTGTCGAAAAATTTAATGGAGTATTGATGATAAACCCAGGAACCTGGCAATCACAGACAGATTATCAAAAAATGATGGGCTTTCAACCAGATCCTTGTAGAGCCGTTGCAGTAAATTTACAAACTTTTGAAACACAAGTTTTAGACTTTAATTTTTAGTAGACTTAGATTATAAATAATCAGACATTTAGCATAGGTAGATGGCTAATGTATTGTTGACAGGTGCAGCAGGTGCAATTGGAATGGATTTAGCATTTAGTCTAAGTGAAGCTAAAATTAACGTTTTTGCAACTGAAGCGGATGAAGACAATTTTTCCTTAGTAAGTAAAAGTTGCAAATATTACAATAAAGTTTTTCGCGCACCAAGGGCTGGAAATGAGGATTACATGTGGGATCCTCTAGAGTCGACCTGCAGGCATGCAAGCTTGAGTATTC
>MIZB01000344.1_pt1 | contig 47235 bp, 52 predicted proteins | sample 888171 | NCBI WGS metagenome assembly MIZB01 (sample SAMN05440186, study PRJNA335308) | marine metagenome | isolation source: marine water
TGAGGTAAAAAGTAAGGAAAAGACACAAAAAGATTTGACTGCTTTGGAGAATGCATCACAACAAGTAAGTAAAGTAATGCAGACACTCAAGAAACAATTTGAGGATGCAAAAGCTGAATTAAATATTAGCATTGATGATCGCAACAAAGCCGAAAGAGTACTTGAAGCTGAAAAAACAGAACATGAGAAGCTAAAAGAGGATCTAGAGTTTCTACAGGGAACTACTATAGGTAGTGAAGAAGGAACTGAACGTAAAATTAAGGCTATGGAAGTAGAGATTCCAAAAGAAAAAGAGTTAGCTGGTGAAATGAATGCGGAGGCGCAAAAGCTTTCGGATAGTAATAAGGAGTTAGAAGAAAAAATTAAGGAAGCGCGTATTGAAAGTTTAAGTAAGCCTGAAAATACAACAGATGTAAATAATGCGACCGGAGCTTCGATTGGTACTAGCCTTATAGTAAAGAATTTGACAAAAGAAACTGAACATACTTTTGAATTGGTTAATGCAGAAGATGCAAATATTCCGCAAGGTAAAATACCTTTGTCAAACCCAATAGGTAAGTCTCTTGAGGGTTCAAAAGAAGGCGATGAAGTTAAAGTGGGACCAACGACATTCAAAGTTCTCAAAGTAAATTAAAGTGGTTCTAAAATAGAGCATTCTTTTAGCATGTTATGAACCATACCTTACCAAAAGATAGTAGCCAAATGATGGACTGGTCTTGGGATAAATATATTCCTTTTTTTGATTTTTTAGAAAACTCAGGTTTAACTACAAAAAACATCTCCGACTGGATGAAGTATTGGTCCGACTTATCGGAGCTTATAGGTGAAGTTGGAACTTCGGTATATGTTTCTACTACTGTGGACACTACCGATGAAGAAGCTAAGGTTAGGTACCATAGATTTCTTGAAGATATTAGTGAGAATGTAAGTTCTAGAAATCAAATTTTAAAAATTAAATTTTTAGAGTCCAAATTGTCTCCTGATAATTTTGAAATTCCTCTGAGAGGAATGAAAAGCGAGGTTGAGTTATTTTCAACAGATAATCTTCCTCTTTTGACTTCCGATGCGAAACTATCCAAAGAATATGATGCAATTATAGGTTCCCAAACTGTAAATTGGGAGGATGAAGAGGTCACACTTACTCGCTTATCGCCAGTCATGTTAGAAACAAATAGAAATAAGCGTGAGAACGCTTGGAAATTAGCTTCTGCCAGGCGACTTGAAGATAGAAGCGAAATAAACGAAATCTGGAAGAAAATTCTTAAGATTCGCATGTCTATTGCAGATAATTCCGGTTATGATGACTATCGAGCCTGGAGATGGGAATATCTTAAAAGATTCGATTATACTCCCGATGATTGCTTAATATTTCACGAATCGATTGAGAAGATTATTGTGCCTTTAGCCAATAAATTACTTCAAAAGCGGAAGGAAGCACTTGGTCTCGAAAAACTAAAACCATGGGATTTAAGTGTAGATATATTTGGAAGAGATGCTTTAGTTCCTTTTGAGGAAGCTAGTGAATTAGAGGAAAAATGTCATAATATATTTAGTTCAGTTGATTCTGATTTGGGTAATCATTTTGGAATTATGAGAGAGAAGGGCTTATTAGATTTAGGCAATCGTAAAGGTAAGGCTCCTGGGGGTTACTGTACTGAATATCCATACCAGCGTCTACCTTTCATTTTTATGAACGCAGTTGGGACACATAGTGATGTTCAGACAATGATTCATGAGGGCGGGCATGCATTCCATGTATTTGAATCTGCAGATTTACCATACACTAGTCAGAGAGACGTTGGGATGGAATTTGCTGAGGTGGCTTCAATGGCTATGGAGCTTCTAGCCTCTCCTTTTTTGACTGAGAATGTTGGCGGTTTTTATTCTGAAGAGGAATCTGCAAGGGCAAGAATTGAACATTTGGAAAAAGTTATTATGTTTTGGCCGTATATGGCAGTTGTAGATGCATTTCAGCATTGGGCCTATACAAATCCTGCAGAGGCGTTGGATCCAAATAACTGTGATGAAGAATGGACTAAACTTTGGAAAAGATTCCAAATGTCTGATCACATAGATTACACAGGATGTGAAGACATAATAGCTACAGGTTGGCATAATAAATTACATATTTATCATGTTCCATTCTACTATGTTGAATATGGAATGGCTCAGCTAGGTGCAATACAAATATGGGGCAATTCGTTAAGTGATGAAAAGAAAGCCATTCAAAATTATAAATCTGCTTTGGGTCTTGGTGGTAATGCAACACTTCCTGAGTTATATGAAGCTGCAGGCGTTAAATTTAGCTTTGACGATAAGACTCTAGAGTACGCAGCTAGTTTAATAGAGAAACAAATTAAGGAATTATCATGAGTAATCATTCTGTTGAGAGTTCATTTTCCTCAGATCACAGCTGCTCTAATTGTAGCCCGTCAGATAATTCAGGTATAAAAATCAAGCCAGACAGTAAGAGTCCAATTCTGAAAGGACTTCCAGTTCAAGATGAATTTGCACCAAATTCTATATGTTTTGGATGCGGCCCTTCAAATGAGGATGGTTTACAGCTTAAGTCTTATCGTTCAGACGGCGGTCTTAATGCAGAATTTGAGTGTGAAGAAAAACACCAAGCTTTTCCGGGTGTGATAAGTGGTGGTATTATTGGTTCTCTGATTGACTGCCATGGTAATTGGTCTGCAGCCATAGCAATAATGGACAAGAATAATTGGGAAAAACCACGCTGTACAGTAACTGCTCAGTATGAAATTAAGTTAAAGCGTCCAACACCTTTGGGAATAAAGTTAAATTTGAGCAGTAGAGTATTAGCTTTACAAGAGGATCGGGCTGAAGTTATAATTGAGTTAAAAGCAGATGGTAAAACATGTGCAACAGGCCGAGGCTTATTCGTTGCTGTAAAGGAAGGCCATCCAGCTTATCATCGTTGGCATTGATTGATGTCTGGATTAATAGATAGCCTTTGGAAAAGAGCAATAAAAGAGCATAATAAGGGGGACTATCATGAAGCTCATGAAATATTTGAAGATATTTGGCTTGAATTAGATAATCGTGATGAGAAAGATACAGTTCAAACATTAGCTCAAGGAGATGCCCTCGCAGTACACATTGAAACAGGAAATTTAGGAGCTGCTCGAAGATTAATGAGGCAGTTACCAGAATTACTGCATACATTTCCAGGAAATTACAGGAAAATTGATTTAATAGAATTTAGGGAGTGGATTTCTGAAATGATTTTGAGGATTCCAAATATACTAGATATTTCTGAGATTCCAAATAAAGAGCCTCCTAAATTATTGAGTTGCAGATAGTAGGTTTTTGTAGTTTTCAGGTTCTTCCGCACATGAATCCTGTAATGGCTCTACCAGCTGGAAAAGAGCAGCTGCAGTTCCATTTTTTAAGTCAAGAGGGTGTAATGAGCCAGACAGGTAAGCAGACTCTAAGTCAGTATATGATTCAAAACTTAAATTTCCTCCGAATTTTTCAGGTCTCTCAATGGTTGTGTAACCAAGTGCAGGTTCTAGCAAATATTGCCAGAGGTCGAGAACTGGATTCGCTTCTCTCTCGGGTGGGCAATATGCTTTTGATAACTTTTTAGTCATTTTTTTCTTACTATCATGTATCAGCAACGTTCCCGTTGGATCTGATTTAGACATTTTAATATCAGTGTCCATTCGCCCGGGTCCAGATAATGATCCAAGTAGAGGGGTGTGTAATGCAACAGGTTTACGTAGTTTCAATTTATCTGCAGCATCTCTTGCCAACATGTGTGCGTGCCTTTGATCCATTCCACCAAGAGCCAAATCCGCATCTAAAGCATAGATGTCAGTAGCTTGCATAGCTGGATAGAAAAATTTGGACATGTCTTTATCGCCATCGCTCTCGTCTCTTCCCATGATTGATAGTGCTCTTCGCATCCTTTTCAAGCTGCTAGCTTTAGAAACTCGTAGGACCATTTCCCAATAACCATCTTCGCTAACAATTTCACTTGCAGTTTTGAATTTAACACCTGGACAAAATGTAGAGAACATTTGCCTTTGATACTCTACACCTGCATTTAAATTATCCCAACTGCCTCCAAGTTTGTCATTAATGTATCCGTGCCAATCGGCTAAAAGAATCGTAACTTCAAAGCCTGCTTCAATAAGTTCTTTACATTTTAGCATCGGGACCAGAGATCCAGCATGTAATAGTCCTGATGGCTCAAATCCAACGTAAGCTTTTGGAATTTCTTTGTTTTCAAGTAAATTATCTAACTCATACTCCGTAACGCATTCTGCAACTCCTCTCATTACAAGTGATTTACGATCAGGCATATCTGTACTGAAACAGGGCATTAATTAACTGCTTTGGTTTCCAACACGCTTACCAAAAAAGTATTTAAACGTGGTTAGACATGTATGCCTGAGTTAATATGTCTGAATCAAATCCTGAAGTTCTTAAAGCTGTCCGTCTTCTCGTTGGCGATATTGTAAATAAAGAGAGGTATGTTATGTTGCCTGCAGAGCCTGGAGAGGGTGATCCTGTTCTCGGTAAATTTAGAACTGTGAGTGATGCAAAAAGATTTGCAAGCCGTAGTGATATTACTGAATTTTCTCTTTGGACCCGGTTAAAAGTTGTTGGTGGAGGCTCATTGAAAGAAGATTTTAAGGCTTCAGAAGATGAAGAAGAAATTGATGATGATTTAGGCGATTTACTGGATGATGATTCAGACTTGCCAGATCTTGAGGAAGATGCAGATTTAGATGAACTTCTATGAGTAGCAATATAATTATACGTCAAAACGTTAAGAAAAATCTTAAGGGTTCAACATTTATTTGTGGATTTCCAGGTGTTGGTTTGGTAGGTAATATTGTTGCAAATTTTCTGGTTAATAATCTTAAATTGGATCAGATTGGAGTAATTGATAGCGATACTTTCCCATCTATTTCCGTAGTTAAAGACGGAATTCCAAACCATCCAATGAGACTTTATGCTGGAGAACAAGTTTGCAATAATGGAAAATGTAATCAGATAGTTATATGTGTTAGTGACTTTGTTCCTCCCGCATCAGCAACAAAAGATTTGGTCAATACTATTTTTGACTGGGCAAAAGATCAAGGTTTTGCTAGTTTTATCACTGGTGAAGGGTTTACGACAGCACCTAATGATGATCAGGAAAAAGAGGCCATTGTTTATGGAGTAACATCTACCGAGTCATCAAAGGCATGGATATCTGATGCAAAAGTTAAACCTTTCGAGTTTGGCACCATTGGAGGCTTTACAGGAGTCATGCTTAGTGAAGGAAGATTGCGTAGTCAGAATGTTTTAGGCCTTCTTGCAGAAGTTAAAGAAGATGTTCCCGACGCCCGTGCAGCTTCAAAGATTATTGAATCTATAGATAAATTATTATTAGAAATTGATTTAGATCCAAAACCTTTACTCGAAGAGGCAGCTTCCCTTGAGAAAGAGTTGCAAAAAGTTACGGAGCAAGTCCCAACAGAAAGTAATAATTCGATCCCAAGATATATTGGATAGGTTTAAAGCTACATAGATTTACATACAACAGTGAGCCGAAGTTTAAGGAAAGTTAAAGATTCAGTAATTTCGAGTATTAATCAAATATTCAAAGATAGAGAATACCCAAAACTTCCTATTGATGACAATCCAATCCAGGGTGATTTGTCAATTATTTGTTTTCCTGGCGCTCAAACTTTAAAGAAAAGTCCCGAAGCAGTTGCAAACGAAGTAGCTGAAATGTTATCAGGTCTTAGGTTTGTTAAGAAAACTTTTATTGTTAAAGCTTTTTGTAACTTAGTGCTGGATTGGGATGGTTTAATGCCTGATGTTTTTAGTGATATTATTGACGAGAATTTTGGTAGAGGTTCTCCAAAAAATAAGTCTATTTTAGTTGAACACACCTCCGCAAATGCGACAGGTCCTTTTCACATGGGAAGAGCTAGAAATCCTATAATTGGTGATAGTATTTCGAGACTTCTCCGATATAATGGATATAATGTTTCAACAGAGTATTATGTAAATGATACTGGCAGACAAGCAGCTACAGTCGCCTTTGGAATTAAGCATTATGAGGCTGGCGAATCTGAAAAGAGTGACCACAAATTAGTGGAATGCTATAGGCAAGCTTCCGACGATTTAAAAAATGACTCAAGTATAAAATCTAAAATTTATAGTAAAATGGAGCTAATTGAGGGCGGTGACAAAGATGCTCTAACTGAAGTCAAGGAGGCTGCGGAATTGATGCTTTCAGGCATGCGCTTATCGCTTAAGAGATTAAATGCTGAAGCTGATTCATATTTTCATGAATCAGATTTGATTCGCGATGGTAGCGTTAATAAGGTAATTAAATCTCTTAAGAAAAGTCATATTTGTGTCGAGGAAAAAGGGGCTTTTTATTTAGATTTAGCAAACAAAAATATAGCTGGAAGGAATCAAAAATTTTTCTTTACACGGAATAATGGTTTAAGTTTGTACACTACAAGAGATATTGCATATCATATTAATAAATTTGATAGATTTCCAAATGCTTTGAATGTATTAGGGGAAGATCATAAGCTGCAAAGTAATTTACTTAATCTCGCTCTAGAAGAGTTAAATTCTTCTAAGCCAGATAATTTATTTTATTCATTTGTTAATCTTCCAGGAGGTAAAATGTCAACAAGAGCTGGACGTGTAGTTTACTTAGATGACATGATGGATAAAATAGTGAAAGCTTCATTTGCTAGATTGGATGAAGCTGATATGTCTAACGATCAAAAACATTTACTCTCTGAAAAAATAGGTATAGGTTCTTTAAGATATAATATTCTTAAAGTACAGGCTGAGAAAGGTTTTACATTTAGTATAGAAGATGCACTTAGTATACAGGGAGATTCTGCTCCTTTTGCCATGTACTCCCATGCAAGAATGTCTTCAATATTGACTAAATATGGTAAAAATCTCCCTCCGTTTACTATCGATTCAGATTTAGTTGAAGCTGAAATTGAATTAGTTCGAGTTATTAGTGAATGGCCTCAAATTGTGAAATCTTCAGTAGATAAACTTGCTATTCATATTATTCCAAATTATGTTCATAGATTATCTTCTCAATTCAATAGCTTTTATAGGGATTGTAAAGTAATTGGCGACATTAATGAATCCTTCAGGATAAATTTAGTATATTCATCTAAAAGAATTTTGTTTGATGCACTCGATGTTATGGGTATCGAAGCTCCTGAAAGAATGTAATGGTGGTGAGGGAGAGATTCGAACTCCCGTGGTCACGATCTGCAGTCGTGTGCATAGCCGGGCTCTGCCACCTCACCTACTATTATTGGCAGTAAAGGAAGTGTATTAATGATTAGTTACTACTTCTTGCGATAGTTCTTGAAATATCTGTAGCATTCATTTTCTTTTTCATATCGCTTAAAAGATTTTTGTAATGAGATATTTGTTCGTTAATTCTTTCAATTTCTGTTTTATCTGCATCACCTCTTGAATATCTTTCCTGAACCTTTTCTTTTCTACTTTCCCATTTTTCTAATTCATTTAGAACTTCAATGATTTTGTCTTCGACATTTTTCATATTACATAAACCTTATTGTTTCTAAATTACTTGGCACTCTGCAATCTAATCTTACCTTTCTCCTAATATCATTTGCAAATTGCTCACACTTTTGAGGGTCTCCATGATTAAGTAGAACGATTTTAGGTCTTGGTCTTATTGTCCTTAGATATCTCATTAATTGTCTCTTATCACTATGTCCGGAAAAGCCTTCACACGTTTCAATGTTCATGTTAACTTTTACAGGTATAGTTCCACCTTTCTCACGGTCATGTAGATGTATCTCTTTTGCACCTTGTTGTACTCTTTGCCCCATAGTTCCGGCAGCTTGATATCCGACAAACACCATTGTGCTGTTAAAATCAGGAGCCCAGTTTCTAAGATATTCCATTACAGGTCCTCCGTTTACCATTCCAGATGTAGCTAAAACAATAGCAGGTTCTTCTCTTCCGCAGATTTCTTGTCTCATCTCCGTACTCTCAACTTTATTAAATATTTCAGATCTAAATGGGTTATCTTGATTTTGATAAACCTTGTTTCTTAAATTGTTGTTAAGATACTCAGGATAAGCTGAATGTAACGCCGTAGCTTCCCATATCATTCCATCAAGATATACTGGCATATCTTTCAATTTCCCTTCGGAATGTAATTTTTCTAAAACTAGCATAACTTCTTGAGATCTACCTACTGCAAATACAGGAATCAAAATCTTACCCTTTTTCTCAACAGTTCTATTAATTATATCATACAATGTTCGTGAACCTTCCTCTCTTGCAGGTTGAAAATCATTGTATCCTCCGTATGTTGATTCCATTATTAATCCTTCTAATCTGGGGAAATGATTTACAGCCCTATCAAAAAGCCAAGTGTTTTCAAATTTAATATCTCCTGAGAAAACGAGATTGTATTGACCATCACCCACGTGAAAGTGGGCGGCAGCAGATCCTAGAATATGTCCGGAATTGTGGAATGTTAATTTTAAATCTGGTGAAACGTCAGTTGTATCTCCATAATTTAAAGGGATCGTATTTCTTATTGCTTGCCGTATATGCTCAGTATTATATGGAACTTTTTTACCCTCAGCATTTTGTATTTTTATGAAATCGTTCTGTAGTAAAGATGCTAGTTCTCGTGTTGGAGGTGTACAATAAATGGGTCCATCAAATCCGTAGACAAAAAGCATAGGCAATAACGCTGAATGATCTAAGTGTGCGTGTGTTAGTACCACCGCATCTATTCCTTCGAGTGGAGTTACTTCAGGAGCACTTAGGAAAGGGCTTGGTTCTTTTTCGTTACCTGGATTAAACCCACAATCTACCAAAACTTTACTATCTTTTGTCATTAAGAGGTGGCAAGATCTTCCAACCTCTTTGTATCCTCCGAGTGCAGTGACTCTTACATGTTGTTCACCCGGAATAGTATCCCTGAAAATTTTCTTACCTACTCTGGTTAGAAATTTTTTTCTACCTTCAGCCACTTTATCCTCTAGCATATAATTTCGGATATCTTTCAAAGTTCTGGATTCCATTGGTGAGGATCTTATTACGACAGGATTCCATCCAATCTCTCTCCTAATTTGATTTAGTACAATTCCATGCTTACCTATAGCTCTTCCCGGGTTACTTGCTTCTAAAATTACATCTCCGTTAATTTCGTCGAATCGAGTATCTACAATTCCAGCTTCTTCAGGTAATATTTCATTAAGTTTTTGCTTTGCACCCAGTATAGGTTTTCTTACGCTGGAATCTGCCTTAATCACTATTCTTTTTCTAACATTTTGGGCTAACTTTCTAATTAAATCATTGTTATCTGAAAAAATTTCTAGATTTGGAGTATACAAAACCACATTCGAAGCTTCAACTTTTACGTCAGTGAATGTGATATTGTCCGGAATGACTTCTGTTGCGACTTTCTTTACTAGTTTTATTACGTCCTCTACGGCCATTTGACCTTCCTTAATTGTTGACTTACGTCTACAAATTAGCTTGAATTTTGTCTATCTCTTCTAAAGACACTTTGTGGTATCCTTTTGAATCGATAACACACATTGATATGCCATCACCTGAAGCCGAGTCTCTCTTCATTGCTGCAGTTAACGCCCTGACTCCTAGTTCCTTTCCTTCTTTAATAGACATATTTTCCTTAAATCTGTCTTCTAAAACACCATATACGAACGGTGATCCTGAACCTGTAGTTTGAAATTTATCGGGGATAGATCCTCCTGCAGCATCCAATGAATAAACGTGCCCTCCATCAGAATCAATTCCGCCAAGTAATAATTGTACCCAGAATGGCATATATCTTCTTCCATTCATTATATTCGCCATCAATGTTGATGCCGCTTTTAGTGACATGTTTCTTCCGGTTTTAAGCTCATAAAGTTTAACTTCAGCGGATAACCATCTTGCAAGCATTTGTGCATCTCCTACTAATCCAGCTACCGTCAATCCCATGTTGTCCGATATTCTGAAAAGTTTCTTTGTAGTCTTGTGTCCAATGAGGTTTCCCATTGTGGCTCTCATTTCCGTAGCCATTACAATACCGTCCTTACAAACTAACCCAATAGTTGTTGTACCTTTTTTTAAATCTTTTTCTGACAAAAAACTCCTCCACGAGTAAAACTAATGTTTCATCGGACCCAAGTATATTAGATTAATGGCCATGTCAAAATCATAAACAATAGTTAAATATCGGCCACCAATCAACACTAGAGGTAAGTAGTGTTTAAAGCCAGAATTAAAGCAGATAGCCTGAAAGAATTTATCGGAACCGTTGGTTCATTAGTCGATGAAGCAAAGATAAATGTTAGTGAAGAAGGTCTTCAAGTTAAAGCAGTAGATCCCTCTCATGTAGCCATGATTGAAGCCAATCTCATGAAATCGGCATTTGATAGTTTTGAAGTTAAGGATGTTCAGATGGGTCTGGATATTGATAAATTTAAAAGTGTTTTAACTATGGCCGGAAAGGATGAAATGGTTATTCTAGAAAAGGATGACGAACTTAACAGATTAGTAGTCAACATAGGAAATTTGACAAGAGCTATGCCATTGCTTGATACCTCTGGAATGCCAGATCCCAAAGTTCCATCATTAGACTTGCCAGCTAATGTTAGCGTAGCTTCTGGAGAAATTGGTCAAGGAATCAAAGCTTCTAAAGCCGTCTCAGATCATATTGCACTTTCAACCTCAAAAGACAGTTTTAGGTTAGTTTGTGAAGGCGATAATCAGAATAGGGTTGATTTGTCTCTAGGAAAAGATCAGCTTGAAAAATTAAGTTCATCAGAAGATTGTACTTCTTTATTTTCATTGGAGTATTTCTCTTTAATGGTAAATTCACTTCCAGCAGATCGCATACTTCACATTATGTTAGGTTCAGACCTTCCAGTTAAGATAGATGCTGATTTGGCAGTTGATGACGTCACAGGAGCCCAAGGTAATGTTAAATTTCTGTTAGCTCCAAGAATAGATAGAGATTAAATGTCAAATAAGCATTTTCTCCACATCTCAGACTACAGTAAAGAAGAATTATGGGATATTTTAGAACTATCAAAAGTTGTAAAAGCAAAATTTCATCGTCGTGAGGATCACAAAGTATTCCACAATAAATCTTTAGCAATGATATTTGCTAAGCCTTCTGCGCGTACTCGAGTTTCTTTTGAAACTGGCTTTGAGTGGATGGGTGGACATGCCTTGTTCCTTGGTCCAAATGATATAGGTATTGGAAAAAGAGAAGCTATCAAAGATATCTCTAGAGTTTTTAGTAGATATAACGACATAGTAATGGCACGTCTTTTTGATCATGAACATGTAATAGAGCTGGCTAAACATTCTACAGTTCCTATCGTCAATGGTTTGACAGATTACAATCATCCTTGTCAAATAATGGCAGATATCTTTACAATTTGGGAGCATCTTGGCAATATTGATAACGCTAAGATAGTTTACATGGGCGATGGAAATAATATTGTTCATTCATGGCTTCATTTGTCAATGAGGTTTCCTTTAGATTTTACTTGCTGTTGTCCTAAAGGCTACGAGCCAGACCAAAATTTAGTTGATCAAGCTATAAGTTCAGGTGTTTCAAATATTACTATTAGTCAGGATCCCTTTTCAGCCGTGGAAGGTGCTGATGTGATTTACACAGACGTTTGGGCCTCGATGGGCCAGAAAGAAGAAGCCGAAGAACGCGAAAGATTATTCAAAGATTTCCAAGTTAATACTAAGTTAATGAGTTCAACTGGAAAAAACACTCTTTTCATGCATTGTTTACCGGCAGAGAGAGATAGAGAGGTTACTGATGAAGTTATGGAATCAAAAAATTCAATCGTATTTGATCAAGCTGAAAATAGAATGCACGTTCAAAATGCAATAATGATTATGTTGAGTGAAAAATGGGAATAGACAAAGTAGGAGTTATCGGAGCTGGCCAGATGGGCGCAGGTATTGCCCAAGTTTGCGCATCTATTGGTAAAGTAGTCACTTTGTGTGATATCAAGCAAGATTTTTTAGATATTGGAATGTCTATAATAAATAGAAATCTAAAGAGAAGTGTTTCTAAGGAGCGTATTACTCAAAAGCAAATGGATCAAACTCTTGGTAACGTAGGTATAACTTTAGAAAAAAATGAACTAAAAGACTGCGACATAGTGATCGAAGCAATAGTTGAAGATGTAAACATCAAAAAAGGTCTATTTTCAGATTTGGGGAATATATGTAGTTCAAATACAATCCTCGCTTCAAATACTTCTAGTATTCCTATAGGTATTTTGGCTGAGGCAAGTGGAAGGCCAGAGAAAGTTGTTGGGATGCATTTCATGAACCCCGTTCCAGTCATGAAACTGGTAGAAGTAATTAGGGCTACAGATACTTCGGATTATACCTTTAACATGACTTTCAATTTGGCGAAAGATTTGCATAAAGTTCCAGTTTTAGTTAATGATTTTCCAGGTTTCGTTAGCAATAGAATCTTATTACCAATGCTCAATGAAGCAATGTTTTGTGTTATGGAAGGAGTTGCTGAACCTGAGGCTGTAGATACAGTTATGAAGTTAGGAATGAGTCACCCAATGGGTCCTTTGACATTAGCTGATTTTATTGGTTTAGATACTTGTTTAGCCATAATGGAAGTACTTCACAAAGACTTAAATGATGATAAATATCGGCCATGTCCACTTCTTGAAGAGATGGTCAAAGTGGGTAAATTGGGTAAGAAGTCCGGTGAAGGTTTCTACAAATACTAATGCTTTAAGTATAAGCACCATTTTAGTATGATATGTCAGAAAAGAAAAAAGATGCAATTGAGTCTCTAGGTTTGGATGAAGCACTCGCAGATTTAAAATTCTTAGCTCAGAAAGTTTCCGACATGTCTAAAGATTTAGCAAAAAAAGCAGTGGATAATGCGGAAGGTGTGACTGACAAAGTTGGAGAGATTGTAGATTCAACTGGGGATGCCTTAATTACTGCAGGGGAAACTATTAAACAGACTAAAAAAATGTTTGATAAAGATTAGTTCTTCCACTTGATGTTACAGCCCATTGAAGGTATTTGCACAAATTCTATTTCGTTGCCGCTCAATGTAGCCTCTACGGCCATTTTTAATTCTTCACGAGTAACATTTTCTGGCTCTTTCCAGTTGTTATCAAGTCTTCCTCTGTATTTTAATTTTCTATCAGCGTCATAAAGGAAAATATCTGGAGTGCAAACTGCACTGTATAATTTTGCAATATCTTGAGTTTCATCAAATAGGTATGGAAAGGGATAGTTTTTGGCCTTAGCCTGTTCTGCCATTTTTTCTGGTGAATCTGCAGGGTAGTTATCAGCGTCGTTTGAACTTATTAGAACGAAATCTACGTTTGAAGAGTAATTATTAGCTAGTTCTATTATTCGATCTTCTACAGCCTTCGCATATGGGCAGTGATTGCAAGTGAAGATGACTACGAGAACTTTATTTGTAAAATCTTCAATAGATAAATCCTTTCCATCAATATTCGGTAAGTTAAAGTAAGGGGCTTTAGAGCCCAGCTTAACCATAGTTGATTCAGTTAATGCCATGATATTGCATCGAGATAGCATATTAAGAGTATTTCTTTTAAACCATGCTAAATACCTGATATAATATGAAGGCTACCAAAGACATATTTCGTGCATACGATATCCGAGGCGTTTATGGTGAAGAATTGGACGCAGAAATTGGTGAAAGAGTAGGCTTAGCCTTTGGTAATTTTCTGAGAAATAAGCACAATGGCGGAAAAATCTCTATTGGTTGTGACGCGAGAGTCAGTTCCCCTGAATTACAAATGGCAGTTTCAGAAGGAGCTTCTAGGGCTGGTTTTGATGTAGACATTATTGGTATGGTTCCAATTCCAGTTGCAAATTATTTTACTTGGAAATCAAATCTTAATTCAGATGAATATGTCGCGGGTGTTTACATAACTGCAAGCCACAACCCTGCAGAATATAATGGGATAAGGTTTAGACATCCTGATGGAACTGGTTTTACTGAAGGAAACGTAGAAATTAAAAGAATATTTTTCGAAGAAAAATTAATTGAGCATAATCAGGGAACAATTAGTAATTTATCATCTGAAGAAGTTTTAGAGGATTACATGAGGTTTGTTTCAACTAAGGTTGGAAGTTTGAATGGCATGAAGGTTGCTCTAGACCCTGGTAATGGAGTTGGCTGTGTTGTGGTCGATAAAATATTTGAGCGATTAGGTGCTGAAACACTCAGCATTAACAATACGCCAGATGGTACTTTCCCTAACAGGCCTTCTGAGCCTGCACCTAAGAATCTAGGGGATCTAATCGAAGTTATGAGCAATGGTGAATTTGATTTTGCAGTTGCCTTCGATGGCGATGCAGACCGTTGTGTGTTTATTGACGAAGAATCAAACCCAGTTTCAGCAGAGAAAATTGGTATTATAGTTTCGAAAAGCTTGATAACTCCAGATTCAAACAAGGTACTGGCCGGCGTACCTTGTTCGATGATTTTAGAAGAAGAAATTCCTAAGATTGGTGGCGAATTGATTTGGATACGAGTAGGAGATGTTTTCGTTTGTGAAGAATTAAAAAAGCATAATGCAGCAATCGCTATGGAGATTTCAGCTCATTTTTTTGCACCCGGTCTGACGGAATTCATATTCGATGATCCCATTATTTTTAGCTTGAAATTGGCAGAATTTATAAATAATTCATCTAAAACGCTTGGAGATTTTTCCAAGGAAATTCCATCTTATCCTTATGAAGAATTGAAATTCAAGTGTCCTGATTCTATAAAATTTAATGTAAATGCGGATCTTGAGAAAACATTCATTGACATGGGATATAAAGTTGAAACAATTGACGGAGTCAAGATTTGGCTGGAAGGTGGTTGGGTTCTGCTGAGGCCATCAAACACTCAACCAGTAATACGTATGTTTGCAGAGGCTATGGATAATAATAGGTTAAAGGAAATAAAAAGTGAATTTAAAAACTATTTTGATAAATCTGTAGAAAAGTTTATTGTTTGAGGACTTAGTTCTTCCAAGCACTTTTACTATTTTGTTTATAGTAATCGTGAGTTTTTCGCTATCTTTTTATGCGAATTTTTCTAAAGTTCTTGATAATGGAGGTTCAGTTCTTGCATTTTTAATCTGCTTTGTATCTGGGGTCTTTGGACATTGGAGTTGGCTCTTAATTATTCTACTTTTTGTTGGAAGTTCTTTTTTAGCAACAAGATTTGCTATAGTTTACAAAAAAGCTTTGGGTGTGGAAGAAAGCGATGAAGGTACCCGTGGAGGCTCAAATGTAATTTCAAATGGAATATTACCACCTCTCATCGCCTTAACATACAGTTTTGGACTTCTCTCGCCTGAACAAGCTTTGGTGGCTTTCACAACTTCCATGGCGGCTGCAAGTGCAGACACTATGGCTAGTGAAATAGGTGTCCTTTCTCCATCTCCAGTTTTGATTACCAATCCTAGGAAAGTGGTTGAGCCTGGAGTTGACGGAGGCATATCTTTTGAAGGCTTAACTGCATCTTTTCTATCGGCGGTGTCAATTTCTATGCTAGCTTATGCTGGTTTTCTTGTGTTAATTGAAGAAAAGCACGCCTTTTCTGCCTCAATTGAGTTAAATTATCTTTTTATCTCGGTATTTTTTGGTTTTTTGGGCAGTGTAATCGATTCTCTTCTTGGAGCAACGCTTCAGAATAGAGGGATTTTAACGAACAATGGTGTCAATTTAGTTTCAATTTCAGTCTCAGTAATGTTATCACTGTCTTTTTTAGAAGTTCTTTAGTTTTTTTGAACGTATTTTTATATATTGTCTCTTAACTCGTTTGAAGATATAAATGTTACCAGGAAATTCACCAGTGGTTATTTTGAAAGAAGGAACTCAAAGAGACAGTGGAAAAAAAGCCACACATAATAATATTGCAGCTGCTAAAGCTATTGCTGAAGCAGTCCGATCTACACTAGGCCCTAAGGGCATGGACAAAATGCTTGTTGATTCTATGGGAGATGTGATAATAACTAATGATGGAGTCACTATTTTGAAAGAGGTTGAAGTTCAGCACCCTGCTGCTAAAATGATTGTTGAGATTGCTAAAACACAAGACTCTGAGTGTGGAGATGGAACAACTACCGCAGTTATTCTTGCAGGTGAACTTTTGAAAAACGCTGAAGAATTGATGGATAAGGGAGTTCATCCAACGGCTATTTCTAATGGGTATCGAAGAGCCTCAAATGAATCGTTAGAGCTTCTTGACAAAATTTCCAGAAAAGTTAGCCGTTCCGATGTTAAGACATTGAAATCTATTGCTATAACTTCAATGACTGGTAAGTCCTCTGAAGCTAACGCAGAATTCTTGGCAGATTTAACTGTAAACTCTATTAAGGCTGTCGCAGAGAAAAAAGAAAAGAATAGTTTTGAGGTGGATAGGTCTAATATTAAAATTCAGAAAAAGCAAGGAGGTTCTATTGCAGATACTGAGCAAGTTTCAGGTATAATAATGGACAAAGAGCCAGTTCATACAGATATGCCTAGAAATGTTAAGAAAGCAAAAGTAGCTTTAATTGATGCACCTCTCGAAATTAAAAAGACTGAAATTGAATCTAAAATTCAAATAAACGATCCTTCTCAGATTCAGGCTTTTTTAGATCAGGAAGAATCTACTATTAAGAAAATGGTTGATACTATTTCAAAATCAGGCGCAACTGTTTTGATTTGTCAAAAGGGCATTGACGATCTGGCTCAACATTTCCTTGCTAAAAATAATATCATGGCTATTAGACGTGCTAAGAAATCTGATATTGATGCATTGTCTAAGGCTACGGGTGGCAGAGTCATATCTAATATTGATTCAATGAGTAAGAAAGATCTCGGTTTTGCAGGTTTGGTTGAAGTTAGGAAGATTGGTGATGACGATATGACCTTTGTAACTGATTGTAAAAATCCAAAAGCAGTCAGTATTTTGGTTAGAGCAGGAAGCGAGCACGTAGCTGATGAAATTGAGAGAAATCTTGACGATGCAATTGGTGTAGTTTCTTTAGTCTTTAAGGACGGCAAAATTGTGACTGGAGGGGGAGCCGCAGAAATTGAGTTGGCTTTGAAGTTGAGAAAGTTTGCTCCAAGAGTCGGTGGTCGAGAGCAAATGGCTATCGAAGCTTTTGCCAATGCTATTGAGGTTGTTCCAAGTACCTTGGCTGAAAATGCAGGATTGGACGTAATTGATACATTAATGGGATTGCGAAAATCACATACAAAAAAAGGGCGTAATCAACATGCTGGTCTGGATGCATACTCAGGAAAAGTTGTCAATATGCAATCAAGAAACGTTGTTGAACCTTTAAGAGTTAAGACACAAGCTGTAAGCAGCGCTACAGATGTAGCTACAATGATTTTGAGAATTGATGATGTTATTGCGTCAAAGCAACCTGAAGGTCCTGAACCTGATGGTAGCGATGGCATGGGCGGAATGGGCCCAGGCATGATGTAAAATTAGTTACGTGATGGTTCAGGTGCGTCTGGATTCACATTCAGATTTTTCAAAGCTTTTTCAGCTTTGCTTTTACTTATTTTTCCTTCCCGTAGAAGTGAACTTATTGCAGCGGCAGCAATATATTGATCATCGATTTCAAAATATTTCCTCAAATTTTCTCTAGTATCGCTTCTTCCAAAACCATCAGTTCCAAGTGTTGTATATTTTCCAGGAATCCAACTTCTTATCATGTCCGGCACTGCTTTCATGTGGTCAGTAGCTGCAACAGTAGTCATTTCCTTGTTGTTCATAATTTTACTTATGTAAGGTATTTTAGCCTTTTTCATTGGATTTAAATTATTCCATCTTTCACATTCAATTGCTTCTCTTCGGAGACCTCCAAAACTTGTAGCACTCCATACATCACAATTTATTCCTAAATCGTTCAATATTTTCTCAGCTTTCAAAACTTGCATCATAATAGGTCCACTTCCTATCAGCCTTACTTGTGCCCTTGAAGAGCCCTTAAATTTGTATATTCCTTTCAAAACACCTTCTTCACAATTTTTTGGGATAGCTGGCATCTGGTAATTCTCATTGTAGAGTGTTAAATAGTAAAAAATATCTTCATTATTATCATACATTCTTCTTAGACCTTCTTTAACTATTATTCCAATCTCGTAAGCGAATGCTGCGTCATATGACAGACAGTTGGGAACTGTGGTGGATGTTAGAAGACTGTGTCCATCTTGATGCTGAAGTCCCTCACCATTTAGCGTCGTCCTTCCTGCCGTAGCTCCCAATAAAAATCCTTTAGCTCTAGAATCTGCAGCACACCATATTTGATCACCAACTCTTTGAAATCCAAACATTGAGTAGTAAATGTAGAATGGTATAGTAGGTTTACCTACTGTTGAATAAGCCATACCTGCGGCAGTAAAGCTACTCATTGCACCAGCTTCAGATATTCCTTCTTCCAAAATTTGGCCGCTTTCAGATTCTTTATAGCTCAATAGTAATTCCGAATCAACGGGAGTGTAAATTTGGCCTTGTGCATTGTATATTTTGAATTCTGTAAACAAAGCTTCCATTCCAAATGTTCTGGCCTCGTCAGGTACTATTGGAACTATCAGGTTCCCAATCTTGTCATCTTTCATAAGGTTTCTAAGTAACCTTACAAATGCCATCGTGGTAGAAACCTCTTGTTCTTTTGGCGTTCCCTTATCAAATTCAGTAAAAGCGCTATCTTTCGGCATATGAAATCCACTGTATGTACTATTTCTTGTTGGTAAATATCCGCCTAGTACGTTCCGCCTATTTCTGAGGTATTTAATTTCTTCACTGTCAGAAGATGGTTTGTAGTAAGGCATTTCTTCAAGTTCAGAGTCTGTAAATGGTATCTCTAACAAATCTCTAAAATATGCCCAGTCAGACTTTTCCAGTGATTTCTTTTGATGTGTCATGTTACGCGCTTCAAATCCTTCCCCCAGAGCCCAACCTTTCACGGTTTTAGCCAAAATTACTGAAGGCTGTCCAATGTGTTTTGTAGCTTCATTATAAGCTGAGTATAGTTTGACTGAATCGTGGCCTCCTCTTCTTAATTTAGTTAGTGCTTTATCGTCTAAATGTTTAACTAAGTTTCTTAAGTCTTCCTCTGGCCCAAAGAATTTTTCTCTTATGTAATCTCCAGTAGATGCGGCTAAATTTTGATAATCTCCATCTACAGTACTTTCCATTTTGCGCAGTAAATGTCCCATGTCATCTTTCTGCAACAGTTCATCCCAGTCTCTACCCCATAGAACTTTAAGTACATTCCAGCCCGAACCTCTAAAGATTGCCTCAAGCTCTTGAACAATTTTCCCATTTCCCCTTACGGGACCATCTAATCTTTGTAGGTTACAATTGATTACAAAAGTCAAATTATCTAATTTCTCTCTGTGAGCTAAATGTAACGCATGTAATGTTTCCGGTTCATCACACTCACCATCACCTAAGAAAGCCCATACTCTACTTTTAGAGGTGTCGGCAATTCCCCTCTCTTGTAAATAGCGGAGAAATCTTGCATGGTAAATAGCATTTGTAGGTCCAAGGCCCATTGAGACCGTAGGAAATTCCCAAAAGTCAGGCATCAATCTTGGATGAGGATAACTAGATAATCCCTCAGAAAAGGCTTCTCTTCTAAAGTGATTAAGTTGTGCATTTGTTAGTCTTCCCTCTAAAAAAGCTCTAGAATATATTCCTGGTGATGAATGGCCTTGATAGTAAATGAAATCTCCAATTCCATTTTCTTTTCCCTTAAAAAAGTGGTTAAATCCTACCTCATACAAACTTGCGGCAGATGCATACGTAGAGATGTGGCCTCCAAGCCCAGCAAAATTTTTATTGGCTTTTGAAACCATCATTGCTGCGTTCCATCTGATAATTCTTCTTATTTTCTTCTCAATAGCTTCATCACCAGGATATTCTGATTCGGATTCAGGAGGTATAGTATTAACATATGGACTATTTGTTAACAAAGGTATTGAGATATTTCTCGTTCTAGCCTCTCTTATTAATGTTTGTAAAAGATATCTTGCTCTTTCCTCACCTTTGAGGTCAATTATTGCGGCAATGGACTCTACCCATTCTTCAGTTTCCTGTGGGTCTCTATCCGGTAACTGTTGCCGATATCCTTTTTCCATTATTGTCACTCCTGCAGCATGTTTGTATTGATGTGTTTATTTAACTCTTTTTTATCTCTTCCATTTATATTTTGAACATAGGACAGCAATAGTGGAAAATAAACAGAAGCTTCTCCCCAAATCATTACTTCATCCATTTGGCTGTCATTTTTGCCCCATGATATTGCCTCTTTTAGTGTAGATCCAGACAAACCTCCATCTCTGGAATCTGCAGTACTTATTTGAATTCCAAACTTGTGCTTCCTAACATTAAAACCAAGCATTTCAGCCATTACAACAGAGTCCTGTGAATAATTTTTAGGTACCCCTCCCCCAACTATAATCAATCCCGAATTTCCAGAAACTTTTTTCATCATTGCAATCTCTCTCAAATCTTTAATCGAATCAATACTCATACTGTCTTCCTTTTCAACTTGATTCATTGCAAGGCCAATTCCTATCGAGCAATCATTTAAAGCTGGAATAAATATTGGAACATTCATCTCATATGCCGCTTGCATTACACTGTCTTGTGACTCTTTAGCTTCAGACAACCATTGACCACAAACATTCATAAATTCTCTACTTGAATAGTTTCCGGGTTGCATTTCTTTTGCAATTTTCTTATAAGTTAAATCTACGTGCTGTAGCTCTAGTTCATCGAGAACATGGTCGTATACTCTGTCAATCATTAGATTTTGTAGTGTTTTGTCTTCAACTTCTTCATTTAGAACATAATGTTTGTATCCTAGTGCTTCAAGCATATCTTGCTCAAACAAAGCTCCGGTGCAAACTAAGCAATCTACTAAATTATTCCTTACCGAATCAATCACTAGTTGCCGCAATCCAGCACTAAATAGGCTTCCAGCTAGAGACCATATTATGGTTGTTTTTGTTTCAAGTTCTGTTTTGTAAAGTTTTGCTCCAGTTCCTATTTGGCGTGCTTGAAAACTACTTTTGCTAAAAGCTTCTATCAATTGCGAAGAATATTTTAAATCGTCGAAAGTAATGTGCTCTACTTCTTTACTTAGTATCCTATTCCTTCGTGATATTTGCTTACTTGTGAATTGGTAATTTGGCTTCTCAGGAAAAACGTTCTTTGTCATATTAATTCTCCATTACCATTAGTTTATTCTTTTCTCTAATCCTAATTGCATTAATCCCTTTTGCTTTTAGGCTTAGTAAAATCTCTTTATCATTTGTGGCAATTAAGTATCCTTTTTCTGCAGATTTTACTAGCAAATCATCAGCGTATCCTGTCCCTATGTCTATTGTCTTCATTTTTGAGCAAAAGGCTAATGCAGCTGTACTCTTTTTAATCTTCATTTTTTTTAATTCATCAAGGACACATGTTGCTATTCTTATTTCATGGTTTGGAGCAACGAGAGCAATTGCCTCTCTAAAGTCGACGCCTCCACTAAATGTCCATAAAATTATGTTTGTATCTGGTAAAACTATATTCATTATTCAATAATACCATAGCCTATTAGGTGCCATTTACCGTCAGCTCTTCTGCTTAGGGCAATTCTTTGGCCAACAGGTGCACAAACAGGTATTGTTAGTTTGATATCTACTATATTATCCTTTACTGTAACAGGGACTCCAACAGTAGTGCGAGTGCCTACGGTAATCATCAGTGGTTCTTTTGTTTTTATTTCATCCATGTCCTTGACTTTTTTAGTTCCGACAACTCTCTCTAACAAGGTAGTTTTGACATTGAATCTTTCCCAAACAGGAGGTAAAGTTCCAGGCTTACCTATAACATTGCCAAGTAGTGAATCTGATTTAGTAATCGAGGGGTCAAGGCTGGTTCCGATAGCTACGAGTCCACCGGGTTTGATTTCTTTCCTTGAAGTACCGCTGTGCAGTGTGGTGATTTTAGTTTTTATGGGTTGCAATCCTTTTTTGGTATTTCTTCCAGGTCTTATTTCTATACTATCTCCTATCTTAATCTTACCTTTTTTAATTGTTCCTCCTAAAATCCCACCTTTAATATTTTTAGGGATTGTTCCAGGTTTATTAATATCAAATGAACGTGCAATATCCATTTGAAAGTCTTCGTTTGCATTTTTCTCGGGTGTTGGGAACAAATTTTCGATTACTTCAATAAGTAAATCAATATTTTTGTTATGATGTGCAGATACAGGAACTATAGGCGCATCCTGAAGGCGTGATCCTTCAAGAAAATTCTTAATTTCTTTGTATGATTCAAGGGCCCTTTCTCTTGTGCAAATATCGATTTTACTCTGAACTACTATAAATTTATCAAAGCCCATAATCTCTAAGGCAGATAAGTGCTCGCGAGTCTGTGGTTGCGGACATGTTTCATTTGCAGCAATAATCAAGATTGCAGCATCCATTATTGCAGCTCCGCTAAGCATTACTGCCATCAGGGTTTCATGGCCCGGTGCATCAACGAAACTTACAGTTCTTAGATGCTCATTCTTAGAATCACTGTAGTTTTTTAGATTCGGCTCAGATGTGAAAGTAGTAATTTTTTTACTAGTTACTTTGTAAAAATCAGCATCAGCGTATCCTAATTTAATAGATATTCCTCTTTTAAGTTCTTCACTATGTTGATCAGTCCATTTTCCAGTCAGTGCTTGGGTTAGTGTTGTCTTACCGTGATCTACATGCCCTACCATTCCGATATTAATTTCGGCTTGGGGGGCAGCACTCAATTTAAGCCTCCTCGGGCTTTAGTAACTCCTCTATAGATTTAGGACCATATTCAATAACCTTAAGATTAATCTGTGAAACTTCACTGCTCAGATTTCTTCCTCTGATTAACTTTCGGCGACGTTGTCCGTCTTTAGATGGATTAAATCCTACGGATTTAGTCATTAGAATTTTCCTTCTCTGGTTTCCACCTATATCTCCTCTAAGTGGGACGCCGGAATTATCTGATCCTCCGGTTATTTTTAGACGATAACCTGGTAGATCCAAGAATATTCCATCAATTTCTTCACCAACAGCTTTTCCAACAAGAGCGTTGGATTTATCTTCGGCAAGGACTTTTTGATAAGCTTTCTTTTCTTTCGGGTCGGCTATTACTGTTTTGAATTCTGCCATTTAACTCCTCAGTAGATTGACGCACAAACGCTAATATTTAAAGAATCGTCTCGAAGTAACATTAATATACTAACCAACTGCATACAATTAATGAGTCTACTCGTTATTGCAATAGATAGAGACAATGATTTGGGTAGAAAAACGGGTATCCGGAGCCCAGTCTTAGGACGTGAAGCTAACATCCGGGCTAGTTTGGAGTTAGGTCTTTCAGATCCAGAAGAAAGCGACACTAATACGATGCTTGCAGCCATAAAAACATATGATCAATTATTGGAAAAGGGAAAGAAAGTTGAGGTTGTTACAATATGTGGCGACGTCAGAGTTGGAACTAAATCAGATATGAAAATAGCCAATACACTGGATCAAGTTATCTCGAAAACTGGAGCAACAAGAGCAATACTTGTTAGTGATGGGGCTGAAGACAGAGAATTGGAGCCAATTATTCGTTCAAGATTGAGAATAGATTCGACAAGGATGGTTGTTGTTCAGCAATCCAGACCGATTGAAGATACACTTTACACCATAATTCACAAGATGGAAGATCCAAAAATCCAGCGTCAGTTTATTCTTCCTATGGCCTTGATTGCATTAGCTTGGGGATTGGCAAGTCTTTTGGGCTCATCAGAGATAGCTTCCGGGGCAATATGGGTAATACTTGGTGGTTATTTGTTGGTCAAAGTTGCAGGTTGGGAAGAAGCTATAAAGAAATTTTATACTGACTTGTTGACGGTTACAAGTGAACGAGTCCCCCTCTATTCTTACGCTTGGTTAATTGCAGCTTTAATGATGATTGTCGGGCTCACACAGGGTCTTGATCAGATGCAGGAATCTGCTAATTCAGGTGGTGGAATCTTAGGTATGGTTTTGGCCTTTCTTTCCTTGGATGGCATTCTTTTATTATTTTTATTTGCCTTAGTGATTATTGAAGTCGCACGAACAATTGACACCTATTTGAGAGATGGCATTTTCAATATTAATATTGTGAGATTCATTTTCACCGTAGCAAGTATGGGTCTTATTTTGGCTGGTATCGTTGAGATTGTTGATGACATTTTTGTTAAAGACAATTTCAATTCTGAAAATGTAACATATATTCTTACAGGTATAATATTACAATTCATAGGTTTGTTAGTACACGATAGTATCCGCGGCAGGGTAGATGATAATTCTTCAGCTACTGAAGAATAGTTATGCCAAATTACGAAGTATTGAGAATAGGACATAGACCGGAAAGAGATAAGAGAATAACAACGCATGTAGCTTTGACTGCAAGAGCTTTTGGTGCATCAAAGATATATCTTTCAAATCCAGATAGTCGAGTGGTTAGTTCAGTTGAAGAAGTAGTCAAAAAATTTGGAGGAAATTTCTCTATTGTTCCAATCTCTAATCCAAAAGGTCTTGTTAAGTCTTCTACCTCTCAGATAATTCATTTAACTATGTTTGGTTTACCAATTGATGAAAAAATAAAGGAAATTGGTAACAATGATAAAGATGTGCTATTCATTGTAGGAGCTGAAAAGGTTCCTGCATGGGTTTTTGAGTATTCAGACTATAATATTTCCATTGGCAATCAGCCCCATTCAGAAGTAGCAGCCCTAGCAATTGCAATTAATAGCTTAACCTCCGGATCATACAATAAAGAATTTAAGGGTAAACTTTCAGTTGTTCCTTCTGCCACACATAGAGAAATGAAAGGATCGGGTTAAGGTTCGGCTTCTCCTGATTTTAACATAGTTATATCAATAAAAGACATTTTTATTTTTCCCTTACGATCTTTACGAGGAACCTCTTCAGTCCCGATTTCGACGTTGTGAACGTGGACTTCAACTTCTTGTTTGAAACGGTTTTTAAATTGCTCGGCTACGTTAACTGCATTCGAAATTGATTTTCCTCTAGCTTTTAGGTGAACACTTTCGATTTCATCTCTACTAAAATATGACAGCATGTCTGGGAAATAGAGGAAAGGATCATCATGGCCTACAAAAATAGTTCCCGAATTTCCGTCTAGCTTTTTATTTATTCTAAATCTTCTTTTCGGCTTTGAACTCTTATTTCCTTTTTTCATCTTTATATTATTGTTATTATCTTTCTTTTCAGCCATATAATAATATTTGATGTATCTATATATTGCTAATCAAAACTCTCTGCAATCCATTTTGACTCTATTTTTTTATAAAATGCAAGGCTCAGTAGTGATAAAATTCCGCAGATAAGAGATAGTGCCACAAGGATGGTGGAGGGTCTATGATTAATTGCTAAGCTTAGTATTGTCATTGCAATCATAGGTGGAACAGATACCAGGAAGAATTTGATGAAAACAAAAGCATCAAAAAGAGCAGAATTAGTTTTTAATCCAGTAGACATAGCTGTGTAATTTACTATGTAAATTCCAACAGTTATCATTACTATCAATCCGATTGGAAGCAAACTTAATTCATTACTCATGTAGGAAATAAGTGTCATAAAAATTAATGGAATCCACCAAGTGATAGTTCCAAATAAAAATAGCCTTGCTCTTATTATATCGGAGACTGTTATTGGCAGAGTTGAATAAAACTGTGGAGTATCAATTGAATTTAACCAAGAATAAAGCATTGTGCCAAAAAACCCTATCATTACTCCATAAAATATGGTATTAAAATCAATCTGTATCGGCAATCCTCTATCCAAAAACCAGTTCATGAATGTCAGGAATCCAAGAGGAAATAGGAATGAAAAAAACATTTTTGTTCCAGTTTTACTTCTTTCCAAATCTATTCTTTCCTTTGCAATAATTCCAGGTATGCCTATTTCTTTTGCCCAATTATATTTTTGAGTGTATTCTTTGAATCTATTCTTGTATCCTATTATGCTTATGCTGGTAGTATTTTTGTATTCTTTAATATTCATGGTAGCAACTAGTGATAAAATAATGGGAATTGCTGCACCTAAGAGTAATAGATTTATTTGCCGATTCAAATACCATTCCAGACTTCCTGTTATTTCATAATTGTAGAATATTACGGAGTAGCTGATGATGAAGATTATGGCAGATGAAATGCCTTGTATTAGCGAAATTCTGTAAAAACTCGATATATAATAGGAGAAAGATATTCCTGTACAAAATGAAAAATATAAAGTAAGGCTAAATGCCAATAGATTTGTTAGACTTATATCTGTGTAAATAGTCCCAATAATTGCACCTACCAAAGCAGGTAACATTGTAAATAAGGTATAAAATATAATTTCCTTGCAAAAATATAATAAAGTAATTTTTTTTTGGGTTATAGGCTGTGTAGTTGAGAGCCCCAGTATTAATCCGAAGTATCCAAATATTCTTTCAAGAAATTCGTTTCCAAAGAAAGCTAGAGAGCCTGCAAAAAGGCCATAAAAGATTGCTGAAATATGCAGTATTTGTAAATAATCACGATATCCCATATCTTCTATCATCACGTCTGAAAATAATATAGCTAATAATCCAGAAATCATTACTAATATTGGAAAAGAAAAGAATCCTTTGCCACTAGCAAAACTAGTGTTTAGGCGAATTTCCTCTTGAAGCATTCTCATCAAAATTAGTCTATTCATTTGACAATCTCATGGAATAGCTTTTCAAGCGTAAGATTCTGTTTCTTCAAATCTTTTAAATTAATAAGAGATTGAATTCTACCTTGATGTATAATGGCCGCCCTGTGGCATAATCTTTCAGCGTTTTCTAGTAAATGTGTATTAATGAATACAGTTCCACCATCATCCACGTATTCTTTCAGCCATTGCCTAACTTTAGACTGAACAAGAGGATCAAGATTTATGAATGGCTCATCTAAGAACATTAGTTTTGCATCAGATATGAAGGCTGAGGCCAACATGACCTTTTGCTTCTGACCTCTGGACAGGTTTCGACAAACTCTTCCCTCCATTAAATCCAGTTCAAAGAAATTTAACCAATAATCTATTTGTTTATCATCAATATTCCTTATATTAACAACTAATTCTAACACTTCTCTAGGTGTCAGGAAACTGGGCGGAGACTCTTGCTCAGGAACAATTGCTATCCTTGATTTTATATCCTTGAAGTGGTTGAAAGTTTCTAGCCCAAATACATCAGCTTTTCCCTCGGAAGGTTTTAGCTGACAGGTGAGAATTTTTAGTAGTGTAGTTTTACCAGCTCCGTTAGGCCCTAAGAGTCCAAAGAACTCACCCTCTTTTACTTCTAGTTCTACATTAGCTAGAGCTTCCACTTCATCATATCTTTTTGAAAGATTTTCACATTTTATTACAGACATCTAAGAAAACATTTTTTTAATAGTTCTAGAGATAATACTCTTATCATTTGAATCCACTTCAGGTTTTTCTTTGTCCTTTCCAAAAATACTCTTTCTTATAAAAAACATGTTATCTTCATAGTTTAGTGTATCTTTTCCTACTAGCCTCATAGGCAAAGGTAGAATCTCCCAGGTTTTATCAATTATACTTTGATATTTTTTGTCATTATTAATATATGAAAGACCTTTACCGGCAATTCCATTCATAGATGAAATAATAATCTTTGTTGCCAAGCCTAATACTACGGAATCAGCTTTATTCTTTGCCATTTCTGATGCTGCAGATGCGGAATTGTTAATTTCCTTACTTATTCCCTTTACGTTTTGATTAATTTTATTTTTTATATCTTCAAGCATATTATGGTATTCTCTTTATGTTAATTAAATCTGTCCTGTTCGACAGCTCTCCAAAGATATGTCCCAAGTAGGGCTAAAGCGTAGGCAAAACATACTTCAGAATATTCGTTGAATTCTTCTAATTCTTCAGTTACAAGTGGTGAAAGAACCTCTATAAGTATAAATATTATTCCAACTACAAAAGCAGGAACAATCGATCTTGGAATTTTCAATACCCAGGTGCTTAAATGTGAAAATTTTGCCGGTATTAATGTTTCACTCCAAGGCCTTCTAAATGCGTGTGGGATTATTGAGGTATAAGTTGAAAATACTATTGCACCAAAGGCAAGAAAAATTTCCATATTTTCTCGATGGTGAAGATTCATCGCATCTCCTTTAGTGGCATCTTTAGAAGAATCTGACAATTCATAACCTATAGCTCTCTGGCCAAATTCTAATTCTTGAAGTGATGCATATAGAGCAACAGAAAAAAAGGCAAGTAATTGTATAGTTACAAATAAACGTTTCAAGTTTGTAACACCCTTGTGCTTTAATTCGTTTAGTATATATCTTCCCATTCCTACTATAGCAATAAAAAGGAAGAAGACAGTTAAATTTTCAATGTATCCATCCTCATATTGCAGTCTGTCAAAAAAATTTGGACTTATTAGGAAAAGAATTATTATAGAGAGTAAGGCGAAAATAGAACTTTTTGCAACAAAACCTCTGTAGATGCCTTCTAGATTTTCAATTTCTAATTCTGAAAAGTGTTTTTCCGCTTTCATATCCTCTCTTTGTCCTTAATTGAACAGCTAATATTATTTGAACTATGACGTTCTTATTTATAAACTTTGTAGACCAATTCTATTATTAATTCATGTTTCCAGAGGTATTTCAAGCGGGGGTCGCATAGCCAGGCCAATTGCGCTGGGTTTAGGTCCCAGTCCTTAGTGGTACGAGGGTTCAAATCCCTCCCCCCGCACCATTCATTTGCCGCAATAAACTTTAACCATTTCCTGCATTATGTTAATCATGTTTGGGGGTATAGAGCTCGGAGGCACAAAGTGCATACTAGCAGTGGCAGAGTCTCCAAGGAATATTATTTCAAAAAAAATTATTAGTACTGGGTACCCTGAAAATACTTTCTCTGAAATTTATTCTTTCTTCAGTGATTATTCGATAACGAGGCTTGGTGTAGGTTCTTTTGGACCAATCATTTTAAACCCCGAATCAGAAAAGTTTGGCACAATCGTATCCGAAAGTAAGGACTTTTGGGAAGGAGTTAATGTATTTCATTCCTTAGAAAAAATTTGCACGACTATTTCCATAGATACTGATGTAAATGCTGCAGCAATTGGTGAATACAAGTATGGATTAGGGGCAAAATGTCAAACACTAGCTTATGTCACCGTAGGGACAGGTATAGGCGTAGGTGTACTTTTAGATGGAAAACCTTTTAGAGGTAATTTTCATCTAGAAGCTGGACACATGAAGATTCCTAATAAGGAAAATTATACTGGAGTATGCAAACTACATGGAGATTGTTGGGAAGGATTGGCAAGTGGCCCATCAATGAAGGCTAGATGGGGAGTTGATCCTGTAGAACTACCTGAGAATCATGAAGCTTGGGCTATTGAAGCGGATTTATTGTCTCTTGGTCTGATAAATATAATAAGTAATCACTCTCCAGATAAGATTATTTTAGGCGGTGGAGTAATGTCTCAAAGGCATTTGCTTCCAATGATAAGGAACAATATAGGTAAATTTTGGAATAACTTCACTCCTTTAGGTAATATTTCAGATTTAATTACTAGCCCCGTTTTGGGAAAAGATTCAGGAATAATTGGCTCATTATCTTTAGTATGTTGATTTATGGTGGTCCCGCCCAGATTTGAACTGGAGTCTATACCACCCCAAGGTACAAGGATGCCAAGCTACCCCACGGGACCCCAAGAACAATTTTGGACGATAATAAAAAAATTAATCGTAAGGTAGTAACTCATCAATCAAATCTAAATGAGATACATAAATTTTTCTACAGCAGTATCGTTTGATTCCCAAATCATCCATTACTTTTGCAGGATCTTCGCCACTTTCTCTTCTTTCAACAAATTCTTCGTAGGTGCCGCCTACAACTTTATTGCAACTGAAACATCTTACTGGTACTAACATATATTGATCACCTGTATGACTTCTGCCTCTTTTTCCTTGCTCCACGCCCGAGCGGATGCTTAGGTTCTTTACGTCTTGTATCGTTTACTAAGAGTGCACGATCATAACTTTGAAATAATTTCTGTAAATCTTCATCACCAAACCACTCTATAATGCCTCTAGCAATTGCAGTTCTAGAAGCTTCAGCTTGCCCCATGACCCCTCCACCTGCAACACTTACATTGATGTCTATACGGTTTTTTTGTTTCCCAGCTAATTCTAAAGGTTCTTGAATTTTAAGCCTTGCCAATTCGGGTTGGTAAAATTCTACTGGTTTATTATTAATTCTGACTCTTCCTTTGCCGGATTTGAAAGTAGCCCTGGCTATAGCCGTTTTTCTTTTCCCGCTTGTATGGATGATTTTTGCCATTTTAGAATTTAGCTCCCAATATTTTGGATATGTCACCAAGTGATACATATTTAGTATTATCATTCATCTGAGCTTTATCTACAGTTTCTACCTTTGCATCTTCAATGGAGGAAGGCTTTCCAATGTCAACTTTTAATCTTTTAAATGCTTCTCTTCCACGAGGTTTCTGATAAGGAATCATTCCTCTTACTGCCCTCTTCAGCATAAGATGAGGCATTCTGGGGTAAAATGGACCTTTTCTTGGGTGGTTCAATTGTCTTTTTTCAACATATTCTCCAACAACGCTATCTCTATTTCCGGAGATCATAGCTTTTTCCGCGTTAATGATATGTATTTCATCACCATTTAACAAACTCTTTGCTGCATGGCTAGCTAATCTTCCCATGATACACCCACTTGCGTCTAATATTTTCATTAACCAATCACCATAACATCTTTACCAGTTGGATTCTTTTTAATAAAATCGTTATAAATCATGCATTTGCCACCAGCGCTTTCAATTTTTTGGACTGCAGATTTTGTGAAGCTATATGCCGAGACAGTAACCTTCTTACTTAAATTTCCGCTACCCAGTATCTTTCCCGGAATTAGCACTTTTCCATTTTTAGCAGCATTATATTCAATTTTACTTATGTTAACTACAGGCCAATTTCTACTAGGTCCTTCTAATTTCTTAGCAATACTTTTCCAGATTGGCGCATCATTCTCTCTTGACGCAGCTCTAAGCTCATTGATAGTCTTGACTAGTTCTGAGTTGCTTTTCTTTGAAATTTGCTTCTTTGACATAGTCTTTCTTAAAGTCAGATTGGCGGCCAGACTGTGCCGTATTTAAAGTATTAGTCGGACTTAATTATTACTTTACCCTTGTTTATCTCCAATTTTCCAGAAGTTAAGAGATGCAGAGCCTTTGGAAAAATGTAATGTTCAAGTGGTAGTATTTTTGAAGCTAATGTGTCTTCATCATCATTTGCATCTACAGTTACGGATTGCTGCATTATTATAGGTCCCGTATCAACACCTTCGTCTACAATGTGGACTGTACATCCACTTTCTTTAGCTCCAGCTCTAATGGCATCTCTGTGCGCATGAGCTCCAGGGAATGAAGGTAAAAGTGAAGGGTGTATGTTAATTATTTTATTTTTGTACTCTTCGATAAAAGCCTTTGATAGTATCCTCATAAATCCAGCTAATACAATGATCTCAATATTGTTCTCTCTCAGAACATCTAATACTTCTTGGTCAAATTCTTCTCGTTTCTTATTATATGACTCAATAATTTTGTAATTAATTTTGTGTTTTTTCGCCCTTTCGATAGCATACGCTTCTTCTTTATTAGCAATAAGTAGAATAATGTTGCAATTTGGAAGCTCGTCTCTGCTTGCAGCATCTATGATTGATTGAAAATTACTACCGTTCCCAGACGCTAAAATTGCAACACGCATCATTTAATAATTACCAACCCTTTCATATTATATTCTGCAATATTTTAATAATATTCCATTTCCTAACTTTTCTGCACTCTCAAGTGACAGTTTAAGTGTGTCCATCTTTGTTGTAAATCCCTCTCCGCCTGCTGCAGTAGGAGTTTTCTCTCCACCTACAATTAAACTCGCAACAAAGATATTTATTTCATCGAACAAGTTCTCATTTATGAATGACCAAAGAACCGTTTCTCCACCTTCCACTAGTATATTTTTGATTCCTTTATCAAATAATTTTTCAATTAATAATTTTATGTTTATTTCCTCTTCTCCGCACTTGATTATTTCAGAATCTCCTATACTCCCTCTATTGAAATCGTTTCCTACGGCTATTATTGTTTTAGCATGATTATTCAGTATATTAGAATCTAATGGCGTTCTTCCGTTAGTATCAAGAATCACTCTTACCGGGTTATTATCTATATCTTCACTATTTTTTATTGTCAAGTTGGGGTTATCTTCCAGAACTGTTCCGATACCTACCAAAATTGCGTCAGATTTCCTCCTAAGGTGATTAACTCTCTCCATATCTTCCTCATTTGAAAGCCTTATTTGCTTTCTGTTGGGTAGTGCAATCTTCCCGTCTGCTGACATTGCACAGTTAATGATTATACGATTCTTCACACGTTACATAAGAGTGTGGATTAAATAAAGTGAGTAAGTACTTATTTTTGAGTATTAATATTCTTCTTTCTCATTTGGAAAATCTTGGCTTTTTACATCGCCGATGTAGCTTTTGACAGCCTCGTTAATTTCCTCATACAAATTTAAGTACCTTCTTAGAAATCTTGGATTAAATTCGTGTGTCATTCCTAGCATGTCGTGTAAAACGAGTACTTGACCATCTACGCCATTTCCAGCTCCAATGCCTATTACTGGAATGTCTAGCTCTTCACTTACCTTTTTAGCTAAGTCTGCCGGAATTTTTTCTAGTACAATTGCAAAACATCCGGTCTTTTGTAGTGTTTTTGCATCCTCAATAAGTTTTTTTGCTTCATCATTTTGCTTAGCTCGAACGGTATACGTTCCAAATTTGTATATTGATTGGGGTGTGAGTCCCAAATGACCCATTACTGGAATTCCTGCAGTTAGAATCCTCTCGACAGACTCTATGATTTCAGTTCCTCCTTCAAGTTTTACAGCATGAGCACCTGATTCTTTCATAATTCTAATTGATGATCTTAGTGCTTTTTTTGAATCGCCTTGGTAAGAACCGAACGGTAGGTCAACAACGACTAAAGATCTTTTGGCACCTTTTACCACAGAACTTGCATGGTATATCATGTGATCTAGAGTTATGGGAAGTGTTGTTTCATGGCCCGCCATTACATTGGAAGCTGAATCTCCGACTAATATAACATCAATTCCTGCATTATCAACAATTTTGGCAAGTGTATAATCGTATGAGGTAAGCATAGAAATCTTCTCCTTATTTTCTTTCATATCCTGTAAAACATTCGTTGTTATTCTCTTGTATTTCTTAGCCATTTCACTCAATTATATTGACGTGGCTAGTTATGCTTTTTTATGGCTTTTTTTTTCGGCATTAGTCCGAACGCTTTTAATAGGGTTGTACAGAAGGGGAGATGTGCTTGGACATGAGTACGTTCCGATAGGTATTTTTGCGCTTATAGCGCTGTCATTTCCTATTTTGACATTCTTTGCTGGGAGATTCTTCCGTCCCAATAATGACAATGCTCTAAAAAATTCAACCTATGAGTGTGGTGAAGTACCTGTGGGAGAAGCTCACATTCAGTTCCATTTTCAGTATTACATGTTTGCTATTTTATTCGTAGTTTTTGATTTGGTAGTAGTATTTTTAATTTTGTGGGTTCAAGTATACATGGTACTCCAGGTGTCTGCAAAAATAATTATGATGCTATTTTTACTTATAACTCTTTTAGGTTTGTGGTATGCATTTAGAAAAGAGGATGTGATATGGATATGAGTGCCAAAGGAATAAGAGGAAATGTGGAACTTAGAAGAGGTCTTGGCTCTAAGACTACAGACCGCGAAAAGATAATGGAGGATGGTCCTGCAGGTGATTGGTTGGCTTTACGTTCAGATCACTTACTAAAATGGATTGATGATGCAGTTTACAATGCATCTGAAGCTACTGGCATGAGGGAAGTTGTAAATCGTGTTACAAGGCCAATATTTAATTTCGCTCAGAGATTTTCTCCACATCCGCTGCATTTTGGTATAATGTGTTGTGCAATTGAAATGGGGCAAGCTTCAGCTCCAGATCATGATATTGATAGATTAGGTCTTGTTTATCGTTCATCGCCTAGGCAGTGCGATGTTCTTATAGTCAATGGGCCAGTTTGTGAAAAATTACGTCCTAAACTAAAAACATTGTATGAGCAAATGCCAGAGCCCAAGTGGGTTATCGCAATGGGTGAATGCGCTATATCTGGTGGACCTTACTGGGATTCATACTCCGTAGTTGCAGGAGCAGATACATTTATGCCAGTTGATGTTTATATCCCAGGCTGTCCTGTGAGGCCTGAAGCATTGATGCATGGTTTTTTAACTTTGCAAAAGAAAATACGTGAGAAAGAACCGGGAATGTTCTTAAGGCGCTAATTCGATGGATTTTAAGGGATTGCAAAATAAATTAAAAGCAATGAAAGGAGTTTCAAAGCTTTCATTGGTTCGCGCAAATGTCATTAAGTTAGATTTAGATAAATCATTGTCTAAAGTTTTTTTTACAAAACTCAAAGAGCAGTTTTATTTTGAACATTGTTCACTCATAACGGCTATTGACAACCAACCGAATTTTGAATTAGTTTATCATTTGTCTTGCCTCAGTGGTGAACTAAAAGTTGGAGATACGAAAATGTCAGCTATGGTTGAAGTTCATATTCATCTAGAGAGAGATTCTCCAGCAATTGATTCAGTTTCAGATCTTTGGTTTGGAGCTAATTGGCACGAACGTGAGGCTTTTGACTTAATGGGTATTTACTTTATCGGCCATCCGGACCTCCGCAGAGTTCTTTTGCCAGAGGGTTTCGCAGGACATCCTCTTAGGAAAGATTATGTGTATGAAATACACGAGGAGGAGTGGTAATGGCTGAAATGTGGATAAGTATGGGTCCGCAGCATCCTATGACTCACGGTCTTTGGACTCTTAAAGTTAAAGTGGACGGAGAGACGATTGTCGATGCAGACCCAGAGCTCGGTTATTTACATCGATCAGTTGAAAAAATGGGTGAACGAAGGAAATACTTCATGAATACCACTTTAACAGACAGGCTGTGTTATGCTAGTTCAACTACTTGGACCCATAGTTATGTTCTTGCTGTGGAAGAATTAATGGAAGTTGAGATTCCTACAAGAGCACAATATATTAGGACAATTATGCTTGAACTACAAAGATTAGCATCTCATCTAATGTGGGCTGGAGCTTACATGCCTGATCTAGGACACATTACGGGTGCACTTTATTTTTGGAGAGATCGTGAATTATTTTTAAACTTACTTGAGCTTCCTAGTGGTAGTCGTCTACTTTACAACTATATTAGAATTGGTGGAGTCAAGAGAGATTTACCCGATGGTTTTGAACAGAAAACAGAAAGAATTTTAAAACTGTTTGAGCAAAGGCTTGATGAATATGCGGATCTTTTTGAAAATTCAAAAATATTCAGAATGAGAACTGAAGATGTCGGTAAATTTACTGGCACTCAAGCTATGAATATGGGAATAACTGGCCCTAATTTAAGAGGCTGCGGTGTTAAGCATGATTTGCGTGTGGAAGACACCTATGAGATTTATGATGAAATTGATTGGGATGTTTGTACAAGGGAGGCAGGTCCAGGATATAGCGACTGTTTCAGCAGGTATATGGTTAGGATTGATGAGATGAAGGAGTCAGTTCGGATTATACGAGACTGTTTTAAGAAAATGCCACAGGGCCCAACTATGTCTTCTCGCGTTCCAGTTAGGGCGTCTGGTGAAGCTTTTAGAAGAACTGAAGACCCAAGGGGAGAAGCATTAATGTATCTTGTTGGGGATGGTTCCGACAGGCCTTACAGGTGGAAAATAAAAAGTCCGATGTTTACAACAATATCAGCTTGTCCTCATTATCTTAAGGGTTACAAGTTAGCAGATATTCCGGCCATCATGGGTAGTATTGATATTTGTATAGGGGAGACAGACAAATGACGCTATTTGGATTGTGCAAGACTATGGCTGAGCTTACAGCAGACATGTTTATTGTTCCCGTACTTCGCTTTCAAAGAAATATTTTCCCTCCGTTCAGTTATCCTGCAGGAGATTTAGCTGATTGGTTTGCTAGTGAGGGTGGAATTGTTACTTTAGCTTGGATTTACGCCGTAAACATTGCTTTTGCAGTTGGCATGACTAATTTAATTCTTGTAATTCATCTTGAGAGAAAAATTGCTGCACGTATACAAGATCGAAGAGGGCCAATGCTTTCTCTGAGATCATTTAGAGAGCTAGGCGAAGATTTGGCGGGCGAGGCGCCCACATGGAGGTTCAAAAGTAACTACAGCGGCATAGGCATAATTCAAAATATGGCTGATGGAATTAAAGCAATTACCAAAGAGTTGATTATCCCAAATAAAGCCGATAAATTCCTCTTTTCAATGGGACCTATAATTTTTATTTCCTCGTCTGTATTTTTGCTAGTTTTATTTCCTCTCTCGGATCGTTTTGCAGCTTCTGCAGCTCCCGCAGGTTTAATGGTTATTATGGCAGCCTTTTCGATTGCTCCCATAGGAGTTTTGACTTCTGGTTGGGCATCCAATAACAAGTATTCAATGATAGGAGGAATGCGTTCAGCAGCACAGCTAATGTCTTACGAAATTCCGCTTCTTCTTAGTATGGCCGGAGTATTTCTTTTAGCAGGATCTTATAACCCTGTAGACATTGTTGAACAACAAAGAGAATCTACTTGGTTATTTGGTTTGCCTATGTGGAATTTTATTCCCCAATTTATTGGTTTTATTGTTTTCATGATATGCATTTTAGCTGAAGTCGAGAGAGTCCCTTTCGATTTACCTGAAGCCGAGGCAGAACTAGTTGAAGGTTGGACAACTGAGTACAGCGGGATAAGATACATGTTATTTTTAGCTGCAGAATACATCAGAGGTTTTGCTGGTGCCGCAGTTGCCACAATATTATTTCTAGGTGGTTGGGCAGGGCCATGGCCTGTACCTCCCGAAATCTGGTTTTTGCTCAAAGTTTATCTAATTATAATTTTCTGGATTTTCATTCGTTGGTCTGTTCCACGAATTCGAACGGACCAAATTTTGGAATTAGGTTGGAAGAAGCTTTTACCCCTCTCTTTAATCAATATATTAATTGTTATATTTATGGTAGAAATTTATCCTTACTTTGATGATATAGTCAATTTGCCGGAGGTTTTCTGATGGCTTCTGATAGGAAAAACCTTGGCTTAATGGATATATTTGTCAACCCAATGAAAGTTACGATAAAGCAGTTTTTCAAATCGACTTTTGGTAAGCCTACAACTGTTATGTATCCTCTAGAAAAAAGAGCCCCTCCTCCAACATATAGAGGAATGAATGCAGTTATTTGGGACTTGTGCATTGGATGTGGCATATGTGGAGAAGTTTGTCCAAACAAATGTCTGAAAATGAAGCCCGTTGATCTTTCGGAAGAAGAGCAAGACAAGGCTTGGTATGGTTCTCATGTAGCTAAAAAGAAAAATAAAGCAGAAAGGCCAGCCATTAACTTTGGTCACTGCATGTTTTGTGGTTTCTGTGAGGACTATTGTCCAACTGGAGCTATGACCATGACTGACTTTTATGAACTAGCTGACACCAATCGTGAAGCTTTGATTTATCCTGCACGTTCAATGAAAGTTGATTTAGAGGAATCTCCTACCTTACCATTAACAAACTTTATGATGGAATCGCCTGCACTTAATTCCGACACATGTATCGGTTGCAGTAAATGTGTCGATAATTGTCCTACAAATTGCATAATTATGGACGAAGGGGCGGTTAGTAAGGAGTTGAAAAGCGGTAAAGTAAGAAATATTGAAAATCCTTACTTTGACTATACGATATGTATAGGATGTTCAACCTGTGTTAAAGTATGTCCAGCTTCTTGTCTGCACATGGAACCAATTTCTAATTCAAGTTCCAGTGGTCTTACTATTCCAGCTCCAAAATCGGAGGCTTAGTCCATGGAAATGATTGTCGTTTTATTCTGGGTGATTGCATCACTAATTTTAGCTTCTGCTTGGGCTGTGGTTAATGGAAATGATATCGTGCATGCTGTCGTCTGGCTTTCAGCGGTTTTTCTTCTTACAGCTTGTCTATTTATTTTAGCTGATGCTGAATTCTTGGCAGTTATTCAAGTATTAGTTTACGTAGGTGCGATTTCAGTTGTGATTATATTTGGAATTATGTTAACTAAGAGAACTTTGAAAGGGGGAGAGAGTGCCTAGTAGGTCAACAATATGGTTTAGAGATGCCTTCGTTATAATTTTTGCCATTTATGTTGTAGTTTCCATAGCCATGGTTCCTTGGTCTAATTTGAAAATCACTGAACCTGCCTCAACATCTTGTCCTTCAGGTTGTTCTCCATCTATTAATTTCCCTGAAGATAATTACCATCACTATGATGATTCTTTAATTTTTGACTGGAACCCTGTAGCAGTTACATATCGCGCAGTGATTGTTGATTCTGAAGGGCAAGTAGTTCTCGAGACAAACTTGACAGAATTTAACTCTACAACTAGTTCAAGATTGAAAGTTGGCAATTATACTTCTTCAGTTTATTATACTGGAATAACCGGTTCGAATTTCTCAGTGCTAATTAAGACAGTTGACCATCAACTAGATTCTTCTTCAAAGATTACACTTCAGTGGGATAATATAGGAGTTACATATACTATTCAAATTCGCGAGTTTGATGATGAAAATAGAGATTTTCCTATAATCCACGAAGCTACAAATCTCACTGAGACTTTATATGAATATTCTAATTTTGTTGAGGGTAAAGAGTATACCTGGTCAGTATTTGCTGTTGACAATCTAGGTTTTAGTTCAGAGTCTTCTTCCCAGAGCGACTTGCGAATAGGTACAACAAAGTTTTTGGCATTTATGCTTTTTAATGATTGGGAAGTTCCCTTTCTTCTTCTTGGTGTAATGATGGTTGTAGCTCTTCAAGCCGGTGTTTTCTTGGCAAGGGAGGAAAAAGATGATTGATCCTATCCACTTTATTCTTTTTTCTTCATTACTGTTGTTAATTGGAGCTTATGGTGTTATTAGAAATAAGAATTCAATTGTAGTTTTGATGTCTGTTGAGATTATGCTTACCGCAGCAAATATCAACTTTGTTGCATTCTCTACTTATTATCATGATTTAACAGGACAGATTGTGGCTTTGTTCATCACTACTATTGCAGCAGCTGAAGTTGCAATTGGTTTGGCTATTCTTCTAAGCCTGTTTAAGCAGCGAGATACAATTGAACTTGACTTACTAAACAGGCTTAGGTGGTAATTTATGGGAAAAGTTGATGGTATTCCAAAGGTATTATTAAACAAAATTGGATTATTTTTAACCTTTGCAATTTTCTTTTTAGCATATCTACTTTTTACTTCATCCGAGTCTCCTGTACATTATTCATGGCTGATTCCTGTATTTCCTTTAATTTCCTTTGCTTTAATTCTTTTATTCGGCCTTCAAGACTCTGAAAAAGGAGGTTCAATAGCTTTGTTTGGAGTTAGTTTTTCCTCAGTATTTTCATTAGCTATTGCTTATGACTTATTCGTTAATGGAACTGCAAGTGGTTCGTATGTAGAATCAACAAGAGTCTGGTTTAGTGGTTCTACATATTCATTTGAATTTGGAACGTATATTGATGCTCTTGCCGGCTTGTTGCTGTTAGTTGTCGGTGTAGTTTCCTATTTGGTCGTACTCTTCTCCATAAGTTACATGGATGATCAAGGAGATCGTAGAGTGCGATATTTTGCTGAAATATCTTTGTTTATCGCAGCAATGTATGGCTTAGTTGTCGCTAACTCTTTCCTTTTAATGTTTATATTTTGGGAGTTGATGGGCGTTTGCTCCTATTTGTTGATTGGTTTTTGGTATGAAAAACCTTCAGCTGCATCTGCAGCAAAAAAAGCGTTTTTAGTTACAAGAGTTGGCGATGTGTTTTTACTTCTGGGCCTTGTAATTCTCTACAACACATTTGGTACTTTGAGGTACTCTGAGCTATTTGCAGATCCACAAATTCTTATGGATAATTTGGACGAAGTTAAATGGGCTACATTGTGTTTATTTGGCGGATCGGTGGGTAAATCGGCACAGTTCCCTCTGCATGTTTGGCTTCCTGATGCTATGGAAGGGCCTACCACAGTCTCAGCATTAATTCACGCAGCTACTATGGTTAAAGCCGGTGTTTTCTTGGTTGCTCGAGCTTTTCCATTGATTGTTCACAGTCCAGATACTGCATTGTACATTGCAGTTACAGGTGGCTTGACTGCCCTAATTGCAGCAAGTATGGCTATGGTTATGAATGACATTAAGAGAGTTCTTGCCTATTCAACTATTTCTCAACTAGGATATATGTTTCTGGGTTTAGGTGCTGGGGCTTGGGCTTTCTGGCATTCAACAGATTCGGGATCGGATCCGGGGAGCTCTTTAGGTTATATGGCAGGTTTATTCCATTTAATGAATCATGCTTTTTTCAAAGCTTTACTGTTCTTAGGTTCTGGAGCAGTGATTCATGCAGTACACACTCAAGACATGAGAGAGATGGGTGGATTACGAAAAGAAATGCCCGTTACTTCTTTAGCAATGGGTCTTGGAGTTCTATCTATTGCAGGAGTTCCTTTTTTCTCAGGATTCTGGTCTAAAGATGAACTTCTTGTTGCTGTATATTACAATGCTGAGTATGAAGGTATTTTCGGTGGTTTGTGGTTTATGGCTTTAATCACTGCAGGAATGACTGCCTTTTACATGACTAGAATGTGGATGATGACATTTAGTGGTCCATCAAGCAGAATGGTATCTAGTATTGTCTCATCTAAGGACCATTCAGTTACTGGAAATTGGGTTTTGGAAGAAAAGAAAGTTCATTCTCACGCTCATGAAGCTCCTCTCGTTATGACCTTACCCCTCATGGTTCTTTCTTTACTTGCAGTTACATCTGGATTAACTTTAGTTTTCGGCGGTGGTTTTAGCTCACACATATATTACGGTGAGCCTCATGATTCACATGGTATGATTCAGTGGGAAATAATTGATCATATATTATCTTCATCTCTAACTTATTTATCCGTAGCCGTTGGACTAACTGGAATTTTTTTAGGTGTTATCTTCTACAAGCGAGGTCCTGATGGTAAAGCTGCTTTTTCCACTGACTTTGTTAAAGATACATGGATATTGAATGTTTCTCACACATTCTTGTCGAATAGACTTTACATGTCCGATTTGTTCAATTGGTTTGGTATGAGAACATGGGATACTTTTGCACAAATGTCAGATTGGTTTGATAGGAATGTAATTGATGGTATTGTTAATGGGATTGCTTCTCTCTCAATGCAATTTAGCAACAATGCAAGAAATATCACTACCGGTTTTACAGGACATTATGCATCTTTAACAATTGGAGGCTTAGGTGCTATTGTTCTAATTACTCGAGTCGTAATGCCTTTTATGGGGTGGTCGGTTTGAATAGTTTAAGATTACCTTTTGCTTTTGTATTTATATTGTTACTATCTGGTGCTTCATCAGCTGAAGATCATACTGTTTTAGTTGGAACAGAAGATAATCCGTACATATTTAGTGAAGCTAACCTTGTTATTGCTCCCGGTGATAATGTAACTTTTGTTTGGACTCCAGGTCAACCTCATAATGTTGCTCAAGTTGAATCGTTAAGTTCTAATGTTTATGTTTCAGGTGGCGATATTATTTTTTTCTATTCCGGTGAACCTGTGGATGGTGTTGAATGGGTTTTGAATTCCACATATACTCAGGAAGAAGGAACCTTGTATTACATTTGTGAACCACATGCAGGATTGCAAATGCGAGGACAAATTGTCATTGAGAGTAGACCCGACATGACCATGGAACTCGGTAATTTTCCTTGGCTATCTTATCTATTGATTTTCCCATTGATCGGTTCTCTTTGGTGTTTTGCTTTCAGAAATAATCCTGAAGCTCACAAGTATATTGCATTGAGTACTACGCTTTTTACTTTAGTAATTTCGGTTGTTGTATTCGTCAAGGCAGGGAGTGGTAACGGTTTTAGGTTAATGGAGGAGTATGAATGGGCACCTAATCTTGGTGTATCTCTACTTTTAGGAGTGGATGGGTTGAGTAGCCCTCTAGTACTGTTGACAGGAATTATTTGTCCTTTAACTGTCTTATTCTCTTGGCACGAGAAAGAGAAACCGGCCTTATTCTTTGCCTTGCTTCTTGTAATGCAAACTGCACTTTATGGCGTATTCATTACGCTAGATTACTTTGTATTTTATATATTCTGGGAAGTAGTTTTGATTCCTATGTTCTTCCTTATTGCTATTTGGGGAGGTGATAACAGAAAATATGCTTCAATTAAGTTTTTCATTTATACTTTTACAGCATCAGTTATAATGTTAGTTGGCTTTATGGCACTTTATTTTGAAGCTGGTGTAAATTCGTTTTCTATGATTGATATTGCTAATAATAGCTCAGGATTCTCTAGGGAATTTCAGATATGGGTTTTCGCAGCCCTCTTTATTGGTTTTGCAGTTAAGATTCCCTCAGTTCCTTGGCATACTTGGCTTCCCGACGCACATGTTCAAGCCCCTACAGCGGGTTCAATTCTTCTTGCAGGGGTAATGTTGAAGATGGGTCTGTATGGGCTAATGAGGGCCGCTCTTCCTCCATTACCTATAGGTGCTGAAGTTTTTGTCCCCTTGATGGTTGCGTTAGCCATAATTTCAATTTTGTATGGTGCAGTTCTAAGTTTAGGTCAAACCGATTTGAAGAAATTAGTTGCTTATTCTAGTGTTTCACATATGGGTGTTGCTCTATTGGGCGTCGCAACTATGACAGAATTAGGGTTTGCTGGCGCAGTTTTCATGATGTTTGCTCATGGCATTCTGAGTCCTGCAATGTTCATGGTTGCGGGCGTATTATTACATCAACTTGGCACTAGAGAGATTCCTAAATTAGGAGGTATTGCACGAAGCCAACCAACCACTACAGGATTATTTGTGGTTATTTTTATGGGTAGTTTGGGCGTTCCTGGAATGGCTGTGTTTGTTTCTGAACTCGCAGTATTCATAGCTTTTTTCGAGTCTCACGGTTACTTATTGCTGTTACCAATATTCGGTATGGTTATTACCGCAGGTTATCATTTATGGGCTCTACAAAGAGCCATTTTTGGTGCTGAAAACGAAAAAGTGGACATCAAGAAGGTTCATGAGGCACCCTGGTATGAAATGTATCCAATGTTTGTTCTAATTGTTATTGCTGCATTCTTCGGAATTTTCCCACATTATTTAATGGATCCTATTTCTGTAGCCTCTTATGACATATTAGACTTCATGGGGGCTGTATGATGGATTCAACTGTTTTATTCCTGCCTGAATTAATTTTAATTGCTAGTATTTTAGCAATCCCTGCAATTTATATTGCAACTGGGAGCACAAAGTCTTACTCTATTTGCTCTAATATCTCCCTATTTGTAAGTCTATTACTAGTGATTCTATTTTGGTACTACCCTGACGACGTTTCTTTTGATAAATCCTCATCATCTTACACAATCTACGATCATTTTGTTATTAATGATTTCTCGCAGCTTTTCAAAGTTATATTTTTGATTTCAGCTTTAGCAGTTTCATTTATTAGCTCTTCATATTTTAAAGAAGATGAACCTCACCAAGCAGAATACTATGTTCTTTTACTTTCTAGTACACTAGGTATGCTGATTACAGCTTCAGCTAATGATTTCCTTACTATTTTTGTAGGGATTGAATTGTCAGCTTTTAGTAGCTATGGTTTGGTCGCCTTCAGAAAGACAAGCGATAAGTCAACCGAGGCTGGGGCAAAATATTTACTCATTGGAGCCTTTTCATCTGCTCTAACTTTGTATGGAATATCTCTTCTGTACGCACTGACTGGTTCTGTTACTTTTGAAGGCGTTAATGCTTTCCTTACAGGTTTAGAAAACGGTGTAATCGATGGAGATTTTAACGAATTAGTATTCATATCAAGTTTGTTTATTATCGCAGGTTTGGGTTTTAAAATTGCAGTTGTTCCTTTCCATGCTTGGGCTCCAGATGTTTACGAGGGTGCACCTACACCTGTTACTGCATTATTGGCTGCAGCTAGTAAGGCGATGGGATTTGTCGCGCTTCTCAAAGTTTTCATATTTACACTTGAACCTTTCGCAGATGAATGGAAATTGGTATTCGGAATTATAGCTCTTATATCTATGACTATAGGTAATTTAGCTGCTTTGTCTCAAAAAGATATTGGTAGAATGCTTGCGTATTCTTCTATCGCTCAAGCAGGTTACATACTGATTGCATTCCCAGCTCTAACTCAAGATGCAGTTTCAGGCGCTATAGCTCATACTATGGTTCACGCTTTTATGAAAGGTGGAGCTTTCATCGTAGTTGCTGGTGTTGGTTCTGCAGGCTTAGGATACAACTTGAGTTCGTTTAAGGGCCTTGCAAAGAGATCACAACTTCTTGCGTTGGCTATGACCGTTTGTTTACTTTCATTAGTTGGTCTTCCACCGCTCGCCGGCTTCATTAGTAAGTTCTTGTTATTCTATGGCGTTCTACAAGCAGGTGTTGCCGGTGAAACTTGGATAATAGCTTTAGTTGTAGCTGGTGTCTTGAATTCGGCACTTTCCTTGTATTATTATCTAAAGGTCATTCGTTTCATGTATCTTTATGATCCTGAGGACTCAGGCGATGTTGAATTTCCGACTTCAATAAGATATACTTCATTACTTGTTATCCTGTTCCTTGTACTGATTCTCCCACTATTCTATCAAGACCTTTATTCTCTTTGTGAAGATGCATCTAGAGAACTGTTTGCATGATTGACGAGAGTAGTGAAAAGTACAAGGTTTTTGATAATCTTTGGCAAGGTAAAACTCCAAAAGGTTTTAACATTAACAAAAAAAATTCTTTTCGTTCACGAATGAAAAATTCGTGCCATCAAGAAGGTTTAGAATTCTCTAAAATTAATTCATATTTAGTTCATTCAGGATTATCTAAGCAATTGGATCAAGACACTATAATCAAAAATGATATTAGAGTCACCAGCCCTCCTCGAAGGCATTTACGTAAGTTCTAAATTTTGTCTTTGCTAATTAACTGGTTAGAAAAAGACAAGGGTACCTCTTCAAGTAAAGTCTTGTAATTTGACTCAGGAACTTCGGAAAGAGATTTCCTGGCTACTTGCATCCATGGCGTTACTAGCTCCTCATAAACTTGTTGAGCATCTGTTAAATCTACCTCTTTTATTATTTTTTCGGGATTCCCTCCGTTAAGGAATTCGTTGACTGCATCTTGATACTTGTTATACTTAGCCAATCTAGTAATTGGAAGAGTAGGAATTCCAATTGCTAAGTCTCCAACTGGAGTTCTTGTAGCTATAGAGTTGTATAAATCTAAATAATCATCCGTAATTTGATAAATTATTCCTACAGTTTCGCCATATTTGTACAATGGGATGTCTAAATGAGTTTCGGATGACACTAAGGCACCTAGTTCAGCAGCAGTCCCATAAAGCGCACCAGTTTTCTTCTTTATTCTGTGAAGGTATACAGATTCGCTGTAATTCTGCTTATCTGTAAAGTCAGCAATAGCACCTTCAGACAAATTCCTTATGCATTTTGCAAGAGATTTTCCGGTTGCCATGGAAACAGCTCCATGCAATGATCCTGTAGCTACCATTAGATCAGCAATTAATATAGCTGAACGTGGTCCAAGCTCTTCCCAAAGTGCAGGTGCAGCCCTCCTAAAAGAATCTCCGTCTATCCAGTCATCGTGTATTAACGCGCCTCCGTGTACTAACTCTAAAGCCATACCGCACTCAAACGCTAAATGGGCGTCACCGTCAAGTGCATCAGAAACTAGCCTGCATAAAACCGGCCGTAGCATCTTTCCCCCTAAAACTCCCTTTTCAATCAGGGGTGCCATTTCTTTAGATTCTTTAGCAATTTCTATCTTAAGAAAATCTTCGAATTCAGACTTTACTACTTCGTAATAGCTGTTTAGTTCATCATTGAATATTAGTTTTGTTTTCAGACCCATTAAATCACCAGTATTGTATCCCTAATATCATTAAAATTCCGCAAAAAGAATGTATGCCTATGGTTCCCCAATTGGATAAAGCCAATTCCCTGCGGTCGTAGTTATTCATTACATAATATGAAAGGTATAATGCGAAAGGAGCAGCTACAAGGCCTAGTAATGCACCTTCTTTAACAATTTCATAGAGGTACAATACATACAAAGATCCAAATGCAGAAATCATAAGAATTAGATATCCCCAGCTGGCTCTTTCCAAACCTAACACAACTACCAGATGATTTTTACCTGCTAGTTGGTCCGATGCCCTATCTGGAAACTGATTAATCCAAAGTATTGCAGTAGTTAACAAGCCTAGAGGTATACCAAAAAGAAATGCATCCCAATTATGTACGCCAGTCATGGCAAATACAGTTCCCATTGTCATTAATGGTCCATAGTTCAAACCTATTAGCAATTCACCTAGTCCTTTTCTAGCAACCAATCTCAATGGTGTTCCGGTGTAAAAGTAAGCTGAGAATGCACCAGCCAGTCCATAATAGAGTAAGCCCAATCTTTCATCTCCTAGTGAAAGCATTATCGCAAGACCTAGAGCACCTGAAAGCATTAAAAAAATGGTAGCTAGTTGGAACAACTTCTTTTCGGTTATCAATCCAAGTTCAATGGCTCTACTGCCTCCAGAAAGTTGCAAAAAGTAATCGTTATTTAATTGATCGGTTCCACTTGTCCAATCAAAATAATCGTTGTAAGTATTTGCAGCAAGGTGTAAAAATGAACCACCTAAGAAAACTAGAGTGAACAAAATCCAATCCATTTCGAATAAATTTGCATTTAGACCCCATATTGCTACTGCGATAATTGGAATCCAAGTAGCAGATAAGAATGGTAACCTTGTTATTGCTACAATAGAAATAAACTTTGTTAGTAATGAGGTATCTGGCATGGTATCTTCAGGAGAGACATCTTTGAGCTCTCGAGTTCTTCCGCAATAGCCTACGTGTTTACCTTTAATTATTGTAGCTGTAATT
>MIZB01000222.1_pt1 | contig 47080 bp, 45 predicted proteins | sample 888171 | NCBI WGS metagenome assembly MIZB01 (sample SAMN05440186, study PRJNA335308) | marine metagenome | isolation source: marine water
TGAGCCAACTCTAGAAGGTATGCCAATTTTAACTCATCAAAAAGGAGATGGTGGTGCATACATTGCTAGTGCTATTGCAGTGGCGCATAGTGAAAAATATGGAATGAATATGTCATTTCATAGAGGGATGAAAATAGATAATGAACAATTAGTTCTTCGCATATTACCAAGAAATTTACAAGCGTTTAGAGAAGAAGGAGTGAATGAATTTGCATTCTGTAATGGAGTTTCTGGAGCCGTTCTACTAGGAGCTGCCACGTCTTTTGAAATAGGTACTAGTGAAATGGCTATAGCGAATGCACTTTCCGAATCGCCATTAATAGAAGTAGGAGGGCATATGGTTCCTGAATCAGAATTTGTAATGATTTGTGAATTCACAGGAGAGGAAGCGGATGAAGGACCGTTCCTTGATATAACTGAAACATTGGATATTATTAGGAAGCAACCTGTTGTTAGAATTAAGAAGATTTTTGCCAGAAACGATTCGATTTTTCATGCATTATTACCTGGCGGACCAGAACATAAAGTCCTAATGGGTATGCCTAGGGAACCGACTATATTCTATGAAATAAATAAGGAAGTGGAGTGTATTGATGTTAATGTTACACCGGGAGGAGGGTCGTGGTTGCATGCTTTTGTATCTATTAATAAAAAAGATGAAGAGGACGGAAGAAAAGCAATAGAAGCTGCTTTCCGTGGTCATAAATCCCTGAAACACGTTTGGATTGTAGATAACGATATAGATGTAACGAAAGCGGAAGAAGTAGAATGGGCAATGGCTACTCGGTTTCAAGGAGACAAAGACATGATAGTCAAAGAATTAGAGAAGGGATCTTCATTAGATCCTAGTTCGTGTATTGAAACTAGAGAGACGTGTAAAGTTGGTTTTGATTGTACAGTGCCTCTTGATAAAAACTTGGAACATTTTCAAAAGCCAGAGCCTGCTATGCAAATTAATCTAGATGATTACTTAGAAGGCAATTAACTGTGGAACTTAATACAGAAGAATTAAAAATTTTGAACGGTGAAAAGGGCCGTGGTCGCCAAATGGCAATGAGTTTGTTAGTTGATTTAGGAGTGGCGGCTAAAGCTAGTAAAATGATTTCGATAAAATCTGCGCATGTATCTGGAGTGTCTCCTTTAACGGGCGGTTTTGGGTTAATTAAATTTTTAGAAGATATAACGAGAGATAAAGAATGTAAAGTAAGTGTACCAACTACATTGAATGCTGCTGGTTGTGATGAAGATAGAATAACTGAAATGGATATACCTTATGAAAATTATCTTAAAAAACAGAAAGAAATCCTTGAATGTTATGAAAAGATGGGCATTGAAATGACAATGTCATGTACACCTTATGAAGTTGAACAGAAAATTGAGAAAGGTAATGCAGCTTGGGCAGAATCTAATGCGATATGCTATGCGAACTCATATACAAAACTTAGAACAAATAGAGAATCGGGACTCTCTGCTCTAGCTTCTGCCATCTGTGGAAAAACACCAGAATATGGATTATTGTTAGATGAGAATCGAAATCCGAATTTTTGTGTGGATGTTGTATGTGAATTAGAAACACCTACAGATTACTCAATCTTGGGAGATTGGATAGGAAAAAATATACCGCCTGAATGGGATATGCCTTACGGCCCCATACCTTGTATATGTGGAATAAAAAATGATATAGATTACTATCGTAGAAAGGCGTTATCGGCCGCTGCTGCGAACTATGGATCACCGATGTTATATTTGAATTGTTCAAAAGAAAATAAGGCATCGGATTGCTGTGAAAGAAAAATTATATTCTCTGAAAAGGAGTTGGATAAAAGGTATTCAGAATTGGCACCTAAGGATGATGTTGATTTGGTAGTTATTGGATGTCCGCAAGCTTCGTATGAAGAGATTCAAGAAACTGAAAAGCTACTGAGGGATGTTGAAATTCCAGATAATAGATTATGGATCTTTACATCTAGAAGTAACTATGAACGGGCTTATGAAGAAGGGATTGTAGAGAGAATAGAAACATCTGGGGCAATGATTTTGAAAAATACTTGTCCAGAGGTAGTGCCATACAACCGGGAAAAGGTAAAACATATCCTTACAAATTCATTGAAAGCAGAACATTATTTAACATCGGGATTAAACAACATACCTACGTCTGTAATGAGATTGAAAAATTGTATTGAAGTAGCTGCGACACCTCAAAAGAAAATAGAAGAAAATAAAAAATCTGATATTAAAATAATTGAAAAAAGTAGTAATAAAAAATACAAAAAAGGTGCTTGTAAAATTTTTGGAAAGGGATTGAAATCTCAAAAAGAATGGAAGGTAGAAGGGGAAGCAATGGTAACGGATGTACCAATAACGTTCCTAGGATATGTTAATCGGGAAACGGGAAAAATTGAGGAAGAGGGGCACCCTTTGGATGGGAAAACGATTACTGATAAAATTTTGATTTTCCCTAAAGGTAGTGGTTCCAGTGTAGCGCCCTATGTACTAATGGAGTTATTCTATAGAGGAAAGGGACCTAAAGCAATTGTAAATTCAGATTTAGACCAGCAAATGATACCTGCATGTTCATTGCTAAAGATACCTTATGCTCATTCGTTTAATGAGAATCCTTGTTATGAAATAAATACAAGAGATATGATTAAAATAGAATTAAAAAATCAAAATGTTGAATTAGAAGTTATGGAGCGAAGCGATATCTAAACATGTTAATACGTTCTGAATATCGGACATTTATTATCGGATTTTTATTGATAATTACATCTTTATTTTTAACTCCAGACATGGCACTTTCATTATTTTCAGCCATGATGGGAATTAAAATTTTATATCCTATTTTAGACACCGAAGAAAGATTTGAGAAAGATATAGAGATAAAAACGAATGTTGAGGAATTATTTGAATGGCATGAAAAACCTGGAGCTTTTGAAAGATTAACTCCTACATGGGACCCTGTAGAAATAATCAAGAAAGAAGGGGGAATTGTAGATGGAGAGGTGGATATGAGAGTAAAAATTGGACCTCTATGGGTAAAAATGTTAATGCAACATTGCGAATATAAAAAAAATAGTAAATTCAAAGATGTGCAAATAGAAGGACCGTTTCCTATGTGGGAACATACTCATCTATTCAATGAAACAAAGAAAGGATTTACAAAAATGAATGATATAATTGACTGTAGAATTCCTTTAGGTTTAGTTGGTAAGATTTTTTCTAGAAAATATGTGAAAAATAGAATTGAACAACTTCTAGAATATCGACATTCAACAGTATATGAAGATTTCAAAATAGCAAACAAATACAGAGGAAAGACAATGAATGTTGGTATAACTGGCAGTCATGGATTAATTGGTACTGCATTGATACCTTTTCTTACGACTTGTGGACATAAAGTAACAAGGATTGTTAGAGGTACCCCTAAAGAAAATGAAATATATTGGAATCCAAAAACTGGAGAAATTGATTCATTAGAAGGATTGGATATAATAGTACATTTAGCTGGAGAGCCTGTAGGATCTAGAATTAGGTGGAATCGAAAAAAGAAAGAAGAGATATATGAAAGTCGAGTTCTTGGAACTGGATTGTTGTGTAGAAAAATATCGAGGATGGTTAAACCTGTTAAGGCGTTAATTTCTGCTTCTGCAGTAGGTTATTATGGAGACAGAGGAAATGAATTTCTTGATGAAACTAGTGGTGCTGGAGGGGGATTTTTTTCCGATGTAGTGAAAGGATGGGAAAAGGCTACAGAATATGCTAGTGGAATTGGAATAAGAACTGTAAATATGAGATTTGGAATAGTTCTTACACCTGAAGGTGGAGCTCTAGAAAGAATGATGTTGCCTGTCAATTTGGGATTGGGAAGTAGAATTGGTGGGGAACAATGGTGGAGTTGGGTTTCAATTGATGATACGATAGGAAGCATCTATCACGCAATGATGAATGATGAAATGAAAGGTAAATACAATGTAACGGCCCCTTTCCCAGTTAGACAAAAGGAATTTTCTAAAACACTATGTGGCATCATGTGGAGGCCGGATATGATGGCACTACCTGAGTCTATTGTTAGGAATATAATGGGAGAGATGGGAGAGATGTTATTACTAGCTAGTAATAAAATAAATTCGAATAAAATAATTGAAACGGGATATGAATTTAGACATGAAAGATTAGAAGATGCGTTGAGGCATTTACTAGGTAAAAGAGAGATTATTGAGTCGGAATAGACAAATGCATTCGACGTGATTTTGGAATTAGACAGGAGAGATTTTTACCATTCCAATGACCACACCCAAGGATTCTTGTTTCATAAGCGACAGCTACGAAACCTGGAATTAGATTCTCATGATTAGAACTGTTTGGAATGATATCTTTTCCTTGGCAAAAATCGATAGTTTCTTTCGAAGATATGGTGAATATACTTTTTTTTATATGGGAACCGAAGAGTTGAAGGAAATTAGTTGTTGGTTTGTAAGTTTTAGATTTTCGAAGTGCAATGATTCCCGGACTTGAGATACTCAATTTACTTTCAATCTGTTTTGGACCTAAATAAATATTACTAGAATTTCCAGTATACCATGAGTATGATGAAAATAGAACTTTACTGAGTCCGAATCTATCATTGAGATATTTGTATATTTCTTGTTCCATTTCGTTGTTGATTTTATGCATTTTTAATTATTTTAGATATGAAGAAACCGTCAGTATTGTTTTGATGTGGCCAAATTCGCAGAGATTTTGATAATTCTGAAGAATAATGGGTTCCATTCCATTCTGTAATACCATTGGAAGAGATTAAATTTGGTAGAGATAAAGGAATTAATTCTGCTGATTTGTTATCAAGTAAAGTGTTTACGATTGCTTCATTTTCTTCAGGTGAAAAAGTACAGGTAGAGTAGAGTAGAGTTCCCCCTTCATTGAGCATGCTGAAAGCCTTGGCAATCAGAGTTTTTTGAATACTACTAAAATAAGAATATCTTCTTTCATTCCATCTATTAAAAAATGATGGATCTTTTCTACACATCCCTTCAGAACTACATGGTGCATCGAGGAGTATTACATCAAATTTTAGATTTGGAAATGAACGAAAATCATAATTTGTAACGACTGTATTCAAAACCCCTAAACGATCTATGTTACCTCTAAGAGCTTTGATTCTTTGATACTTTAAATCGTTAGAAATCAGTGTACCTTTATTATTCATCAATGCTGCGATTTGAGTGGCCTTTGAACCTGGAGCTGCGCATGCGTCTAAAATTGAATTGGCATTTTTTATTTCATCTTTGAGAAATATAGGAGGTAACATTGATGTTAATTCTTGAATATAAATTTCTCCTAAAAAGTGCTCAAGAGTTGTGCCTAATCTCTTATCAGAATTTGAAATAAATGCATCTTTATACCAAGGAACTAGAGATATATTGAACCCGTCATTCTCTAAACGTTCTACTACATCTACAGAATTATTTTTGATTGTATTCACACGAAAAGAACGGGGGAGTGGCTTAGAAAGATATTCAGCGAACTTCGTTGCATTGCCACTTATTGGGGCGTAACGTTCGATAAAGGCGGGCGGTACTGTAGAAACCATTTCACAATTCTACTATCCAATTATATGGATCAGGCGCGTCACCAAATTGGATACTTGTTAAAGCGTCGTAAAGTTTTCTAGTTGTTTTACCGACTTGACCATCTGAAAAAATGTAATCTTCTTCTTTGTAATTTATTTTTCCAATTGGAGTTATAATTGCAGCAGTACCTGTGCAAAAAACCTCATCGGCAGTAAGTGCTTCCTCTATTGTTATTCTTCTTTCCTCTGTTTTAATACCGAATTGATCGAAAGCTAAGTGCATAGTAGAGTCCCTAGTTACGCCTGGAAGAATTGAACCAGTCAACCTAGGAGTGACTAATGTATCTCCAAATAATGCAAAGAAATTAGCGGCGCCAACCTCTTCGACGTATTTTTCTTCTGCTGCATCTAGATATATTACTTCAGAGTAGTTTGCACTTTTAGCCTCGCCAGCGGGCTTCATGCCGGCCACGTAATTTCCTATAGCTTTTACACCGCCAGTTCCCTTCAGAGCAGCTCTATGATAGTTATTAGTTACGATTAAATTTATTGGTTTAAGACTTCCCTTAAAGTAAGGAGCTACTGGTTGAACATATACTAAAAATGTGAATTCAGGAGAAGGGGCTACTCCGACAATTGGTCCATTGCCTATTGTTAATGGCCTTACGTAAAGTGCACCTTGTTCTGGAGTTGGTATGTAATCATGATTGTCCAATACTGTTTTCATAACTCCATCAAGAAAAACATCTTCTGTTATAGGAGGGATTGCTAATCTGACACACCCTTCTGCCATTCTACTAGCATTCATATGAGGGCGAAAAAGTCTGGGTTTACCGTTGCGCCCTCTGTAGGCTTTCATGCCCTCGAAAAGACCTTGACCGTAATTTAGAACGCCGGCAGCAGGAGATATAGATATTTCGCCAAAAGGAAATAAATCTCCTTTCTCCCATTCATCATCATTTAATTTTCTTTTAGAAATATACATTGAACGGGTTGGTGTATGTGAAAAGGATAAGTTGTCAAAATCTATGTCTTCTGGCTTCAAATATGATCCTCCGCGAAATGCTTCAAACGCTGCTCTAGTAAAGAGATTTCGGTGGGTTTTACGAATGAAATACAAATTCGTAACCCTTCATCCCTAGAAGAGCCTGAACTAGAAAGAGTTGTTGTTGAAATACCATACCTAAGTAATTCTTTTAGTAAATCGTTACCAGTAAAATCTGGATAACACATTGTCAGGAAAAAACCATTTCCTACAGGGATATCGATATCTGTTTTGTAGACTTGATGAAAACCGTGATTGGTAAATATTTTACAAATTTTTTCAGAGCGTAAACTGTATTCACGAGTGTGTTCAACGAAATTAAAAGAACCATCACAAGCTGCATTGAGTAATGATGACAGTCCGTATTGTGATGCATGGCTAACGCCAGAGGTAGTAACATACAAACCACCATGTGAGAAGGAATGGCCGAATGTTTCAGAACCGCATTTATCTTTTAGATTTGGAAATTTCATATCTACAAGAGCAGGAGATATGACAGATATGGCACATCTTGGACCTGGATAAGAAAACGCCTTTGAAGAAGAGATGAGTGTTACCCAATAATTACCATACTGTGCTACTGAAGGTATGAATGGTTCTGTAAAAGGAGTAGAATAATCTTGACGGAAATCCATACCTATGTATGCTTGATCTTCTATTGCTAGGACCTTATATTTATCACATAATTCAGCTATACCTTGTAGCTCACTGGGCCTCAAACAAATCCAAGAAGGATTGTTTGGAGAGGACCATAAAAGACCTCCAATATTCCCTTCTTCGAATTTTTTTCTTATAGCTGTAAGTAAAGAATCCCCCCTACAGTCGTAGAGATCGATACCCTCTGTTTCAAGACCTAAGAAACGAGTTTGTAATTTCGATACGGGGAAAGTCGGATCTAAAAACAGTATTTTTTTTCTATTGGGAAAAAGATTTCCCGCGAGCTGTTGAGAAATAAACCCCCCTTGCATTGAACCGCATGTTGGTATTATCGAATTAGTTGGAACTTTTACATTGAAAAATGCTTCGAAGAAACGTGAACCTGCCTGTTTTAATTCAGGAATGCCGTCAAAAGGAGGATAGGCCCCATGTACGCCTCGACTCATAGCTTCTTGCTCTACCTCTTTAACAAAATCAGGAGGAGGAATATTTGGTATGCCGAACTCCATACGTATGAAATCGATACCTGTTTTGTCTTCAAGAATATTAACTAAGCGATTTACCTCCCTTATAGCGAGATTGTTAGATGAGAAACCTGTTTCCTTTAGAGAATCATCAATAAGTTTAGATGGTAATGGTATATTTTCTTTTGTCAATTTTCAACACCCTAATAGATAGGAATAGGAGAACATCCCTAAAAGCGTGCTTATGGAAAACTTATAAGATAGATGCAGACATAGGAAAATGATGATGGACGTAAATTATGCATATCTTCTCATGGCAGTTTCATTAGGATTTTTTGCTTGGTTAGGAATTACGAATGCTCTGAAAAAAGAATCGAGTTTTGATGAATACCTCTCTGCCAGAAACAGTCAATCTTGGCTCAGTATTGGGCTAAGTTTGTTTGCTTCTGGTATGGGGATCTGGATACTTTTTGGCCCATCAGAAGTCGGATACTATGGTGGTTTCTATGATGTTATAGGTTATGCCCTTTCATCTGCTACTCCTTTTATTTTATTAGCAAACATAGGGCCGATAATAAGAAGAATAACTCCAGAAGGAGTAACTTTGGCCGATTATGTTAAACAGAGAATGGGAAGAACAATGCAGATTTATGTTGGAATAATTTCTACAATATATATGTTAACTTTCATGTTTGCAGAATATATTGCTATTGGAAAGGCTATGAATTTTCTATCAGGTATGGACCCCTTAATACCTATTATAGCTGTTGGAATTGTAACTACAGTATATACTACGATGGGGGGGCTTCCTGTATCGATTAAGACTGATCGTATACAATCTTATTTTGTTATTTGGTTGATTATATGTATTTTGTTAATAATAGTTACTTCAGGGATGTCCGATATGTGGGAAAATGCGAAAGCGTACACTCCAGAAGATGTAGAATGGGAGTGGTTACATGGAAGTATTTCAGACTATTCAACCTTCGAAGCTGGATTAGCATTAGTGTTAGCGATAACTGCCGCTGAGATGTTCTCTCAGGGTAACTGGCAACGTGCTTGGGCTTCTGAAAATGATTTAGCACTTCGAAAAGGATCCTACCTTGCTGCAGGACTATGTTTCATAGCCGTACTACTCATGGGTTTCCTTGGTACGGTGAAAGCTGGAGAAGGTGCTTTGAATGATCCTTCAATTACTTTTTTTGAGCTGATTAAAGATTATTCTACAGGAATACTTGCTATGTTCATTATTATTGGAATAGCCTTAGTTTGTTCTAGCATAGATACGTTGCAAAATGCTTTGGTAGCTGTTATTTCTCGAGATATTACAGATGGTAAAATATCATTAAAAGAAGCTAGATATGTTACTATCGCGATAGTTCCTATTGCTATTATTCTGGCTTGGTATCTTAAAGATGAGACATTGAGTGTCTTTAGAATTTTTCTGGTAGCAGATCTGTTTGCTGCGGCCACTGTGTTACCGATTTTTCTAACCCTTTCAGATAAAATAACACCTAAAGGAAGTTTGATAGGAGCTATATCGGGCTTGCTTTCAGTAATTGTGTATGGTGCAATAACGGCAGATATAGGAACAGGAATTGGATACCTGACGAACCCCGTAAATGAATGGGGACTTGCTAACCTCGGAGTTTTTCTTTCCGCTTTGATTGGTTCAGGCAGTATTACTGTAATTAGTTCGGCAATTTTTAATCGTGCGGAAGCCTGAATTTGCCTCTCATCAATGCTAGTTTGCCTGAATGACAAGTGATAGTTACTTTCCCACTTGAATCGACTTCGTTGTGTAAGGCACGGCCTCCGAGATTCAGACTAGTTTGATCTAAATCCCATCTTGAACCAGAAACTGAAACAACTGCTGTTGGAACAGATATTAAGGAAAAAATAGTGCCTTCGGGAGAACTGAAAGAAAACTTCTCTTTTATTTCTTCTACATGAAACACTTCATCAATTAAAATTGCACCTTTGAATACGAGACCGAATGCAGCCAGTGTATGATCTACTCGGCCGCCCGCCCAACCTATGACTGTTATTTGTGAAGCGTTTTGATCTTTAGCGTAGTCGAATGCTTTTTCTAAATCTGTAGAATTGATATTCTTATCTTCCAAGAGTACATCTTCGAGTTCTCTCTTTGAACTAGAAGATATAGAATCCATATCACCTATAACTAAATCAGGCCTTATGCCGTGACTTAGCAATCTATTGGCACCACCATCTGCGGCAATAACAAAACGGCCCTCTGCTAATCTTGAAACATCTTCTAAAATTGGTCTATCGCCTACTATGAGAGCTTTCAAATCATTTCACCGACTTCTCTTAAAATATCTGGATGATACTCATCTAAAACGGAAAGAATTGATTGTACAGTCGGTTCTGCTACACCTACTCTATTCATGGTAGCTACGACAGTATCTATCATTTCTGGAGAAACTTGTGAAAGTTTTGTTTTGGCAACATAAGAATGATACAATCTATCCTCCATTAGTTCTCTCCAACCTTTTTCGTATTTCTCTAAAAACTCTTCTGAATAGTCTTTTGATTTGATAGAATCTGCAGCTACTTTTCCTGCAACCATCCCGGCGATACAGGCATTGGCTATTCCACCACCTGTGATAGAATCTATATGTCTAGCTGCATCACCAACGAGCATTACGCCTTGGCGAATTGTTTTATCTAATGGAGGAGAAAGACTTACGCCGCCGCCCATTTCATTAATGCTTGTACCTTTACTAAAATCTGGATGATTAGAAATGAAATCATCGAGTAAATCCCTTATTTCACCTGGGTTGTGAACTCTGCTCATTAAGCAACCGATACCTACATTGGATTCTGTTTTAGATTTTGGAAAGCTCCAGATATATGCCCCTTTCGAACCTTTTGAAAGATAGAATTCGCAATAATTTGGATCTATATTCAAATTAGTTAGATAGTATTGTAGAGCTCCACAAGAATCTGAAGGTTTAGTTAAAGTATTCAAACCGGCCCAGCGCCCTACTTGAGATTCGAAACCGTCTGCACCTATAACTAAATTACAACTTATTTTTTCTTCAACACCATTACTAGTTACTTCTACTCCTTTGACCGTGTTATTTTCTATAATTAATGATTTAACAAATACACCAACGCGACATTCTGCACCAGCTTCAACTGCCAAATCGGCAACGGTTTGATCGAATTTTACTCTATCTATAACCAAACCGACTTCAGTTCCTAAATTATCATCTTCAACGACCAAGCATGAGCCATTTGGAGAGAAGATTTTTGCGCCTTTTACTTTTTTAGAAATCCAATAATTATCAATAGGTATATTTGAAAATTCCAGCCATTTGGGTGCAATGCCCTCTCCGCATCTAACTGGATATCCTATCTTCTCTCTTTTTTCTAATAAAAGAACACGTGCGCCGTTTTCAGCTGCAAAACGCGCGGCTGTGCTGCCTCCAGGTCCTGCGCCAACGACAATTAAATCGTAGTCCATAATACCTCCAGTAATTTAATCAATAAAAAGTTGTATGTTAGTTACAATTAATTAAATCAAAGACATTTCTTCAAGTTCGACCGATTGTATTTCGTCTATATTTCCTAAAGCATTCTCTAGTTCGTCAGGAAGACCTCCTCGATCAGGGCCCCTTACCAATATGAATATTGCCTGTAATCCAAATGCGAACGGTTTGGTTTCACTAGCGCCTAGATTAACATCATCAGGTAACAAGGATGGAATTTTAGATATAATTGCGTCTGTGTCTACTTCTGGAGACTCAGGCATTAAACGATATTTGATAGCGACTTCGCCCATAATAATCCACTGTAAAATGTAGTTAATATAAAATTGCTTACTAAGAGAATGACATGAAATGTGAATCATTAGATTTAAAAAACCCCATGCATGGTTCTGAACTATGGCCATTGATGAGGATTACCAAAGTACTTGGAATAAAGTCGCAACCATACCTGGTGAAGATTGTGAAATAGATGTATGGGCGAACGACGAGCGCCCCTATGAAGGAACGGATTCGGATAAATTAGGAATATGGGGGACAGTTGTAGGTGTTGATATGGATGAATGTATAGGAGATGGAGCCTGTATAGACGCTTGCCCTGTTGAAGTTTTCGAATGGTTTGATACTCCTAATAGCACGGCATCGAAACAAAAACCATTGATGCTAAGAGAGCCAGAGTGTATAATTTGTAGAGCCTGTGAATCTGTATGCCCAGTTCAAACGGTTTTGATTACTGAAGATTAATGTTCTGTCCCAAGTGTAAAACGATATTGTATCCAGAAGGAGAGGTATCGATATGTAAAAAATGTGGATATAAGGAAGATAAAGGTGGAGCAGTTATTACTAGTACTACTGCAAGTCAGAAAGAAAGAGAAGTAGTCGATGATATCAGTGGTACATTACCCACCACCGTAATAGAATGTGGGAAATGTGGCCATAATAAAGCATCGTGGATAATAAGACAAACACGTGCATCTGATGAACCGGAAACTAGAATATATCAATGCTTAGAATGTAAACATAAGTGGAGAGAATACTAAACTAATTTCCCTCCAGTGTGTAGAATTGAATCGCTAAAAGCCGCAATGAGTTCTTTGATAATAAGTTCAGTACCTACAGTATCATTAGAATAACAAACACATTCGAGTTCGCATGTATTTTGTGGAGTTTTTTGTATTATAGACATTAAGAAATAATCAGAATCTGATAAATTAGATTTAGCAGAATAATAGGATATCGATTTTTGTTCATCTGAATGTAAATCTGATAAATGGAAACTACGAAGGTGTCTTGTATTAAAATCTAATAATTGAGAATAAGAAACGCCTTCTACTTTGAGGGTGAATTGGAAATGATTTTTTCTATATTCTGCTCTTTTTTCAGAATGGATACTACCATCCACCTCCAATGGAGTTACGAAACAATCTTTTACGAGTGAAGAGATTTTACCTAATCTAGAAGTTACGATTTGACCTGTGTTAATCTCGTATTGAGATATTAGAATGATATCGGTTGTATTCGAATTGATTGGAATGAAATTAAAAGAAAGGTTGTACGTTTCAGAAGAATCTAAATGACCTACCTGTAGGGTATCCGAATGATTTTCAGATAAACCGAGAGAATCTCCATTAATTCTAATAAGTATTTTGATTTTATCGATTGTAAACTTTGCATTATTCTTTATGGTGCTGTGTAAAATAACGTTCGAAGGTTTACTTTCAAAACGAATAGAAGATAAAATTAAATCATCTAAATCTGAAGTCTGATCTACAAAAGCAAGATGGCCTTCCATTCTATTTCTGATTGCGTTCAATAAATCATCTTGAGCCGAATATTCAAGGCGGATTTTTTCAGAAAAAGCGAAAGTATCTACAGTGATTTTGCCCGTTTGTAACCACTCATTTATTAATTCCTTGATTTTAATTTGAATTTTTTCTTTTTCGGATGACTGTTTATCCATCAAACTACGAACGAAGCGTTGTTCTTTCCTCAAAGCTTTAAGACCTGAATTTAGAAAAGATACCTTTTCATTTGACAGTGTAGTATTGGAATCTGAGAGATTTTTTTCCGTATTTTTGAGATGTTTGATATTGAATTTAATATCATCCAATAATGAAGATAAGATGGTTTTAGATTCTACGTCATAATATAGAGAATAAAGTGGATAAAGGTTTGGAATTAAGATTTCTGGTAAGTTTGAATCTAGACCCATTTTAGAAAGAAAAATCGGTAGAGTGTCTAAATATTCTACATGACGTATGTGAAGAGTTTCTAATCTGGAAAGTATTTCTGAGAGTATTTCATATGAATTTCTGAGAGTGTCGTGATTACCTTTTGAGAGGTTTTCTGCCTCCTTGTATAATTCATCTAAATTGGAAGAATTGGCCTTATCTATGACGAGTCTTAAATCTGGTTCGTATGCAGAAACTTTTTTGATTAATTTTGAACATTTAGTCAGATCTAAATTTACTCTCATTTTTAAATAACCGGTATTTTGAAACCACCATATTTTGTTTTCGAGTGCTGCTATAACTAATCCTCCATTCTCAGGTATAGCTAAATCTTTGATATTTTGACCCGCGTTGTATGACCAAACTACATTGCCTGTGCCATCTAGAGCTTGAAGGTTATGAGAATTAAAAATTTCACCGCCAAATGCCATTGCAGTAAAATCCCCAGTATGCATGAATTTACAGGTTTCAACAAATTCTTCTCCACCTACATTCCACACTTCTTTGCCTGTTTGAGTGAATCTACGAACAGACGTGTCTGTTGCGACCATTATTCCACCATCGTGCGCTATAGAAAGAGAACGGAAGGGGCCCACTTTGGTTTTCCAAATAAGTTCGCCGTTGTTATTAAGAAAAATAAGTTCTTTACCAGATATAGCTATTGTATTTGTTTCACTAGTTGCAATTCCTAGAACTAAATTACCAGTATGAGTTGCCCATAATTTTTCTCCGCTGAAATCAAAGCAAGATACTCCCTTGTCCATGCCTACTAAGATTTTTTGAGAATTTGAAAAAACAATACCCCCGACAAAGTTGTCTGATTTTTCCTTCCAAATAATGGACCCTTCTTTATCTAATAATAATAAATTCTTACCTTCTGAAATTGCTAAATAAGAACCGTTTTTAGAAAAGACTGCAGAGTGGATATCTTCTTCTGTGTTGTATGACCAACGCTGATTGCCCCATGAATCATAAGTATAAATGCCGTTGAAACAGATTAATACTACTCTTGAACCATCTCTGGAAAAAATAGCTTGTTTAACGCCTTCTTTTTCGATTGTTTCTATTAATTTTCTATCCAGAAAAAAATAGGTATGTGTGCTAGTCGATGCGACTACTTTTTGACCGGTTTTATCACAATCTAAAGATATTATTTCTCCGTTGACTTTTTGTTTTGCTTGAATGCGGGTGGGCTTATATCTATCATCAAATATTTTTAGACGCCATTGCAACTAAACATCACCTTCATCTAAACCACCTTCGAATAATAAATAATAAACGTCCCTCATAGATACAGAAGACGTTGTAAATTCTTGAATGATTGGGCCCAAAGAAATCAATTTGTTTATTATAGATTTAAGATTTTTTTCATCTTCTGCGAAATATCGGACTTTTAGATTATTTTTTCTCATTGCTTTACTAATAGAAAGGGCTTTTGAATCAGGTATGTCGGATTTTAGTGTGACATCTACGGAAAAATTGTAATGCAATTTATTCATTAAATCGGAAACGGAACTTACAGAATGTACTGTGCCGTTTCCTTTCAGAACTAGAATTTTACTACACAATCTATCTACTACATATGGATCATGATCAACCATTACCAAGGTTAAATCTTGATAAGCTTCCATTTCCTCTATAATGTTTATTACACTTTCTTTTCTAGAAACATCTAAGTTGGCTACCACTTCATCTAAAAAAAGAATTTTTGGTTGTTTTAAGAAACCGAGTGCTAAACGTAATATGGCCTTTTGACCCTCTGAAAATGATTCTATACGAGAATTCCACATTTTGTAAAGATTAGTACGTTTCAAAAATGGTATTACTATTTCTGGTGGTTTTTGGAGTACTGTGGCAAAATAAGATATAGTTTGTGAAAGTGTTAGTTTAGATTGAAAATTTAGAGAAGGAGATACGAAGGAGAAGGTTTTACGAGCGCGAGAACGGTGTTTTAACATATCTTGGCTGAAAAGCTTAATGGAACCTGAATCTGGAAGATAAATAGTGGCCAGTGTTTTGAGTAAGGTAGTTTTACCACACCCATTTGGACCTATTATTGCCATCCTATCGCCCATATCCATTTCAAATGAGATATCCTCTATCACCCTATTGGGAGGGAGGTTGTATCCTGTTGGAAATTCTTTGACTAAATCGACCACCTCTAAAGCGCGCATTAATAGAACTCCAAACTACCCCATCTTTGAGATTTATATTCCAAATATTTATAAAGAAACAGAGAGAAGATTATAGAAATTGAAATTCCGAAAATCATTGATTTGATATATTCATCCCAAAATATAGAATATGAAATATTACCATCAGACAACATTAAATCCCTGACAAAGACTAAACCGGTGACTATAGGAATATTGTGCTGAAGCCAAAGTGAATTATTAACGCCTAAATAATCATTTAGAGCAGCTATAGGAAAATAATAACCACTTAAAACTTTTAGAGCATTTACTATTAAATTTGCAAAAGGCGTAACTTTTTTAGAAATTATATTAAGAGAAGAAACTGCGACAGAAATGGTTAGCATAAATATCCACATTAAAATAAACACCGTAAATATTATTGGAAGGGTGTGAAGATTTAAACCGGAAAATAGAGTAGATTCTGAGTTACGAAAAAAAGTATCTATGATAAACAGAACAGGGATGACTATGAATACGACCATTAAGATTGATTTGATTGTGGATGCGATATTTCTTGATATTAAGAGTGTTGACAAACTAACATTGTTAGTGATTAAAAATCCTATAGTGCCTCTTGAAGCTTCGTCTGGTAAAACCGCCACTGTATCTTCATAAGATCTTTGATAGAGTGCCCAAAAAAGAACACCTATGAGTAAAAACCCCTGAAGATCGTAGGTGGATGCAGATATGTTACCAGATATATCTAAATCTGTATTATTATCTACATAACCTCCTAAAACTGTAAACGCGACAATTACTAGCAATAAATCAACGATATCTGTGATAATATGAAATTTATAATTTAAATCTATTTGAAGGTATCTTTTAGTTGAACCTTTTATCGCTTTGAAATAATTATTTATAAACAAATAAACACCTTCTAAAACTGTCTAGAATTTGGGAATTAATAAGTATGCCCGAAAATTAAATGGAGCCACCGGGGGGATTTGAACCCCCGATCTGCTGATTACGAATCAGCCGCTATACCGGGCTAAGCTACGGTGGCATCTCTGTTAGTTTAGATTTCAGTTATTAGCTCAAAAACCGGAAAGTTTGAGATAACTGCCTAATTTATCTTTACCGAATCCTATATATAAGCGTCCTTTCTGAACGTCAAAATCCAGTAAACAAACGGAGATGACAAACTGCCAAAAGGACTATTCACTGCTAGGAAATTGAAAAACAACCGACAAGGTGCTCGTTGGAAAGATAGAAAGTATAGAAAAAGAGCGTTGAAACTTAAAGAGAAGGCGGATCCTTTACAAGGCTCACCGCAAGCAAAGGGTATCGTCGTCGAAAAGGTTGGTGTAGAAGCTAAGCAGCCTAATTCTGGAATAAGAAAATGTGTAAGAGTTCAATTGATTAAAAATGGAAGATTGGTTACGGCTTTAGCTCCTGGAAATTTAGCTATTAGTTTTATAGATGAACACGATGAAGTTGAAATAGAAGGAGTTGCGGGGCGAATGGGTAGATCTTATGGAGATTTATCTGGTGTTAGATATAGAGTATTCAAAGTTAACAATGTATCTCTAAAGGAAATGGTCAGAGGGCGTAAAGAGAAACCAATAAGGTGAAGATAATGAGTGAAGAAAACGTTACTGAAAAAGAAGAGGAAAATAAAGAATCGAGTAATGAAATGGTTTTGCCGGTTTTACCGTTATTTGGAAAATGGGATATGTCTGAGGTTGTAGTAGAAGATCCTAGCCTTGTAAAGGCTTTGAATTTGGATTCTTTTAGAGTTCCTCATACGGGAGGAAGGCATGCAAATAAATTACTTGGTAAAGCTAATCTTCCCATTTTAGAACGTTTCATAAATAATATGATGAGAAGTGAAAAATACACTGGAAAAAAAGTACAGGCTTACAATGTTGTGAATAAAGCATTTGATATAATATATGAAAAAAAGAAGGAGAATCCGGTGCAAATTTTAGTTAGAGCTTTAGAAAATGCATCACCTAGGGCTGAAGTTGTAAGTTTGCGTTATGGTGGAATAAGAGTGTATAGTGGAGTTGATGTTTCTCCTACTCGAAGAATAGATGTAACTTTGAGACACATCTGTCAAGGAGCTATTGAAAAGGCTGGAAAAGCCCGTTCTATTGAAAAGGCATTGGCTAAAGAATTGATGATTGCTTCGGAAGGTAACGCAGAATCTTTTGCTGTGAGTAAGAAAGAAGAAAAAGAAAGACAGGCAGAGGCTGCTCACTAAAATGGGCCGTAAGGAAGACAACATAGCAAAAGCCCAAGATTTAATGAATAAACTGGATTTTATTCGAAATATAGGTACGGCTGCTCATATTGATCATGGAAAAACGACATTATCTGACAATTTAATTTTCGGTGCAGGTATGATGTCAGAAGAATTGACTGGAAAACAACTTATGTTGGATTTTGATGAGCAAGAGTCTGCTCGTGGAATAACAATTAACGCGGCAAATGCATCCATGGTGCACGAGCACAAAGGTAATGATTATTTAATTAATTTAATAGATACGCCCGGGCACGTTGATTTTGGAGGAGATGTAACACGTGCAATGAGGGCTCTAGATGGAGTGATCATAGTTGTTTGTGCCGTTGAAGGAATTATGCCTCAAACGGAAACCGTTATTAGACAAGCTCTAAAAGAGAAAGTAAAACCTGTTTTGTTCATAAATAAAGTGGATCGGTTAATTAACGAATTACAAGTAACTAAGGAAGATATGCAAGTGCGCTTTGGTAAAACAATAACTGAAGTGAATAGATTGATTAAAGCGAACGTTCCTAAAGAAATGGAAAAGGAATGGATGGTTGATGCTGCTACAGGCAGTGTTGCGTTTGGTTCTGCATATCATAATTGGGCAACGTCTTTTCCATTTATGGCCAAGAAAGAGATTAATTTTACACAAATATATGAACATTTAGAGAAAGAGCAGAGTAGAGACTTAGCTAGAATAGCCCCTCTACATGAAGTTCTTCTTGATATGATTGTAGAAAAATTACCTAATCCTAAAACTTCACAAGAATATAGAATACCCCATATTTGGACAGGAGATATAGAGAGTGATAGTGGAAAATCGATGACTTCTGTTGATGATAAGGGACCAGCAACTTTCATGGTTACTAAGGTAGTACTGGACCCTCATGCAGGAGAAATAGCAGTAGGTAGGATGTTTTCTGGTAGTATATCTAAAGGTGATCAATTATTTGTGGCTGGATTTCCAAACGCCAATAGAGTTCAATCTGTTGGGATGTTTGTAGGTGGAGACAGAATTGTAGTTGACAAAGTTAGTGCTGGTAATATAGCGGCTGTAGCTGGATTAAGAGATGCCGTATCCGGTTCAACTGTAACAATAGATAAAGAAATGACGCCTTTCGAAAAAATAGTACATACTTCAGAACCTGTTGTAACTATGGCGATAGAAGCGAAACATACTAAGGATTTACCGAAATTGGTGGAAGTTTTAAGGGCTGTTAGTAAAGCAGACCCGTCCGTACAAATTGAAAGTAATTTAGAAACTGGTGAACATCTTATGTCTGGTATGGGAGAGTTGCACTTAGAAATAACAGAATATAGAATTACCAATGAACATGGTGTTGAAATAACAACATCACCTCCTATTGTAGTATACAGAGAAACTGTAATTGGTGAAAATCCAAATCGTAAAGGTTTTGAAGGTAAATCACCCAACAAACATAATCGATTTTACATAAATGTAGAACCCTTAGAAGAAGGTGTAATTGAAGCTATAAGAAATGGCGATATTCCTACTGGTGATATTAAGAAAAATAGAGATGTGGCACGTAAGTTAATGGATTTAGGATGGGATAGGCCGATTGCTAGAGGAGTATTATCTATTGAGAATGGGTCAGTATTCATAGATGCCACTAAGGGAATACAAAATTTATTCGAAACGCAAGAATTGTTAATGGAGGCATTCAGAGAAGTAGCTAATAGAGGTGCTAGAACAAATGAAAAACTGATGGGTGTAAAGGTAAGTTTAGTAGATGCGAAATTACACGAAGATGCTATACACCGAGGTCCTGCGCAGACAATACCTGCAGTAAGAACTGCGATAAACGGAGCTATGACCGCTGCAGGAATTCAATTATTAGAACCTTATCAAAAGATACACATACAGGTACCGCAGGAACAGATGGGTTCTGTTACTAGTGAAATGGCACAAAGAAGAGGAGAGATAATCAGTGTGGAACAAGAAGGTGATTCCGCAGTAGTAATGGCAAAAGCTCCCGTAAAAGAAATGTTTGGTTTTGCTGGCGAAATTAGATCTGCGACACAAGGTAGAGCTTTGTGGTCGACTGAATTTTCTGGATTTGAACTATTACCGAGAGAACTTTTAGACCCTATAACGAGTGAAATAAGAATAAGAAAAGGCTTGAAAGAACAAGCCCCAACGATGGATTATTACGAAGCTTAGAGTGATTTTAGCAATAAGAAGGTCAACGAATACTTTATAAGGCCTGTTTTCTCCGACGACAAACTCAGTTAAGGAGTAAATAGATATGGCAAGTAAACTTCCGCATATGAATGTCGTGTTTGTCGGACACGTAGACCACGGTAAGTCGACCATGGTAGGTAGACTGCTGTTTGAGACTGGTGCTATAGATCAGCACGAAATAGATAACTTTCGAGCTCTTGCTGAAGAGCACGGAAAAGGTGGATTTGAATTTGCCTATGTAATGGATAATTTGAAAGAAGAACGAGAACGTGGAGTTACCATAGATTTAGCACATAAGGAATTCAAAACAGATAAGACTCATTTTACAATTATTGATGCCCCAGGGCACAGAGATTTTGTAAAGAATATGATTACGGGTACTTCACAAGCAGATGCAGCTGTACTTTGTATATCTGTTGAAGAGGGGATAATGCCTCAAACAAAAGAACATTTGTGGCTATCGAAGGTTATGGGTATTGAACAGATGATTATTGCAATAAACAAAATGGATGTAGGTGGATTTGATGAAGCAAAATTCAACAAAGTACTTGAAGAAGTAAAGACTCAAACAAAACAAGTTGGATATGCTGAAGACAAAGTTACCATGATACCTACTTCTGGATGGACAGGAGATAATGTAGCAGCAAAGAGTGACAATATGACTTGGTGGAAAGGTGGAACTCTATTAGATTCATTGAATAAACTTAAAGCTCCAGAAGGAATGGACGATTTAGATTTGAGAATACCTATACAGGATGTTTACAAGATATCTGGTATTGGTGCAGTTCCTGTTGGAAGAATTGAATCTGGAACGATGAAACCTGGAACCAAGATTGTGTTCAAACCTTCCGCTCACACAGGCGGAAAAACAGCTGAAGTTAAATCTGTTGAAATGCATCATTCAGAAGTACCACAAGCAGTAACTGGAGATAATGTAGGATTCAATTGTAGAGGCCTTTCACATGAAGATATCCGCAGAGGAGATGTAGGCGGTCCTGAGAGTAACCCTCCAAAGGTTGCTAGAGCGTTCAAAGCTCAGGTAATGATTATGTCGCATCCTAATGTGATTACTGAAGGATACACACCTGTTTTCCACGCACATACCGCGCAAGTGGCATGTAGATTTGATAAAATACTTGCTAAGCTTGATCCACGAACTGGTAATGTGACTGAAGAAAACCCAGATTTCATAAAAGCCGGTGACGCAGCAATTGTACTCATTAAACCAACGAAACCTTTAGCAATAGAGGAACAAGCTAATTTCAAACAGCTATCTCGATTTGCTATCAGAGATATGGGTGCTACAGTTGGCGCTGGAATGTGTATGAAAATTGAGGAAAACTGGGATTAAATAAATCCTAGAAATTTGAAATAAATGGCCACTAAGAAAGCGAAATCAAAAGCTTGCATTTCGCTTCATGCCTTAGAGCACAGTGTAGTAGATGGTGTCTGTGAAGACATTAGAACTATTTCTGATAGAACGGGCGTTGGAATGACTGGTCCTATCCCATTACCCACTAAGAAATTGAAAGTCCCTGTAAGAAAATCACCAGATGGAGAAGGTAGTGAAACATGGGACAGATGGGAAGCTAGACTTCATAAAAGATTGATATATTTGGAAGCTGATGAAAGAGCTCTTAGACAATTGATGAGAATTCAGATTCCAGATGGCGTTAAAATTTCAATACAGATACAGAATGATTAATCGTGAAGATTGATATTACGGAAGGAACTGAAGATAAAACATAAAGGCTGAGCCATAGATTGGAAGCCAAGAATAACGGGCGATTTGGATTGTTGTATTGACTGCGTTAGTTATGCTGTTTTGTTTACCGTGCCCTAAAATATCGACATCGTCAGTTGTAATTTTACCTGAGGACGCCTCTGCATAGTCTAAATCACTCAACGCATTTTTTATAGAAGTTGATGCATTTAGTACTAAATCTTTTGAATAATGGAGAGGATTTTCTCCGCCTGGTTTTTTGTTAACGAAATGATTGTCAGTAGTTGAAAGAATAAGATTATCGACTACGTTGCCTAGCTCTCGTTTTAATTTATTTCTAAGATTTTTAGAGAAACCGTTTGAATCCCAAAGAAGTATTGCTGTAGTTTGGCCCCCTATTTCAAAAACAATAGTGCGAAGACCACAAGGACCTATTCCAAGATCTAAATCTTCGCAATCTAAACTATCTACGCCTGCTTTGAAGGAATCGTGTGATGATTTTAATGTTTCATTCCAAGACTTTATTGAAGCTTGCTCTAGAATTGTACTTTCGGGAGTTCCGCCGTAAAGAGGAGTGCCGATATGTTTACCTATTTCTTGTGTGTGTAAATCCACAAATATTTTTGTTAAGTTGTCGTCAGAATTTTGATTCTCTATAATTGTAGCTAAATCAGGAGCCACATCGTCGCTTTTCTCCGGTTCATAAAAGAGCAATAATGCATCATTCACCCCCATAGAATAACAATTAGGTTTAGTGCCTGCATGATTAAGTGAAAACGATTTAGAAGCATAATTAGCCTTGTTAGAAGCTTCTGCCATTGCTTTTCCTATTCTATCTATATCTTTAGAATAGATGGGATTGTGATCATTGAAACTTGCACCGTGAAAGGCGAAAGAAAGACCGGGTAAAAATGACTCTATTTTGACTGGTAGATTGCTTCCTCCAAAATCACCTACAGGGCCTGGATGTATACCAGGAATTGCAAAAAAAGCCAATGGTTTTTCAGAATTTCTAATGCAAACCCATGAACTTCTTATTGAAACTGATTCGCTGATTTCACTCAATGCTTTCATTAATCTTTCGCCGTTTCCAGTCGAGAAAAATTCGATATAGGCGGCGGCATGACGTAAACCGGAAGCTCCGATAGCCTGTTTATAGGGATAATCGACCAAATATAGATAAAGAAAGCTAGCGAAGGTAAAAGATAAGGCTGAAACGCTCCCGTAAAATAGAAAATGAGGATATTGTAACGCATCTGTTAATGAAGAATGATACATTACGAAGAAGAATAATGAGGAAATTATTGAAAAAGAAGCTGTGAAAGCAAATAAGAAAGAAATCCACTCAGGAGTGTTACCATGTGTACGAAGAGTGAGATACCATATTGAACTTATAATACCGAAACCGAAGAACAGCCCCAGTACATCATTGCTAAAAAATGAATTTACAAACATAGAAAGTGAAACTAGAAAAAAAGCAACAGAATTGGCCTGAAAGCCGTATCTTAATGGATATCTACCATTCCATTTATCTGCCGAAAAAGATACTAAATAAGAAAATAAAATAGCAGGTAATAAAAAAGAAGAGATAGTTAAAATGAATGAATTAACATCTAAAGAAAAGGTGTATGGAAAATATTCACAAAGAAATAAAAATAAAACTAAGGAAGTGCTGATGAGTAGTAAAAAACTAAATGTTGTACTAGGTGTGTGTACTAGAAAAGAAGATAATCTACCCGGTGCATCGGTTAATTCTTTTGAATTATTATTTTCAGTCATGAATTAAGCAGAATGTATAGCGTTTATTATTGGTTTTAAATCTTCTACTAAGCTGTTTGAAGTTTCTACGAAAGTTCCTGTGACTATTATATCAGCTCCAGATTCAACTAGTAGGCGTGCAGATTCTGGAGTTTGGATACCTCCACCGACGATTAATGTATTATCTATTGATTCTCGAACTTGTTTAACCATTTCTGATGGAACCGGAGATTCTGCGCCTGAACCTGCTTCGAGGTAAATGTAATTCATACCCAGATATTGACCGGCCAACGCGTGGGAAATGACTAAATTTGGATTGTCTCTTGGCAATAGACGTGCCTTACCGACTAAACCGGCTCGCATTCCTGGTTCTAATAATAAATAAGCCATAGAAAGGGTTTCTAAACCTAATTTTTTGATATGTGTTGCGCTTGCTATTTGTTCTCCGACGATATATTGGAGACTTGAACTGTTTAATAGCGTCATGAAAAAAATAGCGTCTGCTTTTCCAGAAAGAACTCCAGAATCTGAAGGGAATAGAATAACCGGCAAATCTGTCACATTTTTTATGGCTTGAACAGATTTTTCGACATTTTCGAAACTTAAATCTGTAGAGCCACCAACCATAATACCATCAGTGCCTGCCTGATCTGCTTCTTTAGCTATCTTACTAAGATTTTCTGAATCCATCTTACCGGGGTCTAACAAAGTTAGATGTAACGGATGCTTTTTTCTTGTATTTAAAAAATAGGAATGTACTTCCATTAAAAATCAACTCAGAATTATTCTTACTCCCATTCGAAATCGAAATCAGAATCAACTTCTGCTTCAGTGGGTGCGGGAGTGATTGGTTCAACTGCAGGCGTGATTGTGGCCGCTGGTTCAGCTACAGTTGCTGGAGTAGGTTCAGGAGATGTAATTACTTCTTCAGTAACTTCTAAAGAAGGAATTGATTGACCGGGTAATGCCAATAGCCCTTTACCATCCCAAAGTGCTGAACGTAATTTGAGAACTTTGTCTTTATTCAATTGTAAATAAGTATCTGCATAACTACCACCTTCTAAATTAATTGGATATGAAACATATTCTCTTTTACGACGAGCAGCCCTGACCAATTGTGGCTTTGGAGTTGTGATTGGTTCAGAAACGCCATCTGTAGTTGGTGAAGTGGCTTCTATAGTTAACCCGCCTGAAGAATCTGGAGATTGTTGTGCAGTAGTGGTTTGTGGTGCACTTCGACGCTTAGAGCCTCTTTTCCTAGAAATATTATTTCTATCCCTTCCTAAAAATAGGAATATTAAACTTAAAATAACTACTAACCCCATACTGCCTTGATTTGTACTTAATATTCCTTCAGAAATCATTAAAATCGTTATTAATGCAGAAGATATGGCAATTAAAATTAATACTTTGATAGTTTTAGACTCTCGACTCTGAGATGGGCGATTCTTTCTTCTTTTCTTGCCTACCATAGTACACCCTAGGACTGCTTACAACGGCTGGATGGTATAAAAACTATGTAGGGGACAATCTTTTGTGCTTGGGTCTTTGTCGGAGGTAGTATGCAGATTTTAATGATACATTCAGATGGACTTGAATTCGAGTCAAAAAAACCAGCCACTAAAGAAAGAGAAGAGGAGAAATCGGGTAAATATGGAGAATGTATTGTAGTATTTACATCGGTTGAAAAAGGTGATTTAAAGAATAAAGAAGAGATAATTGCCCAAACGGTTGAAGAAATAATTCAATACAGCTCTAACGTTGGATGTGAAGATATTGTAATTTATCCTTATGCACACCTAAGTAACGAATTAGAAAACCCCAATGGCGCAATGAAAGTTTTAGATTTGATGTGTGAAGTATTGGATAAAACAGAATTGAACATAGAAAGAGTTCCATTTGGATGGTATAAATCGTTTAATTTATCATGTAAAGGGCATGAATTATCAGAATTGAGCAGAAGAATAAGGGCAGGAGATGGAAAAGTGAGTACTGAAAATATAGCGCTGTCCGCAGAAGAAAAAACAAAGAGTGAATTTTGCATACTGAATCCTAATGGAGAGATGGTTGAATTAAAAGAAAGTGGAACGAATACTCCATTAAATGTTCTTATCAAATATGAAACAGAGAAGGATCGAACAGCGAGTGAAGAACCCCCTCACATAAAATTGATGCAAAAATTAGAACTCGTAGATAGGGAACCGGGAAGTGATGCAGGAAATATGAGGTGGTATCCAAAAGGAACGATGATTAAGAGATTATTAGAGCGAAAAGTTGAGAAGTTGGTTAAAAAAGCTGGAGCTATGGAAGTAGAGACTCCTGAAATGTATGATTATGGACATCCATGTTTAGAAGAATATTTAGAACGGTTTCCTGCAAGACAATATAGAGTGATGAGTGGTGAAAAACCCTATTTCATGAGATTTGCAGCGTGTTTTGGGCAATTTTTGATAGCTCGTGATGCTCAAATATCTTACAAACATCTTCCAATAAAATATTACGAATTGGCTCACTCTTCGTATCGTAGAGAGAAAAGAGGAGAATTGGCAGGTTTGAGAAGATTGCGTGGTTTTACAATGCCAGATATGCACACTTTTGTTAAAGATTTGAACCAGGGATTAGAGGAAATGTCAGAACAATTCTCACTGTCTATGGAGTGGATGGAATCTTTAGATGTGCCTTACGAAGCTGCAATGAGAGTACAGAAAGATTTCTTTGAGGAAAATAAAGAATTTTATAAACAGATAGCGAAAAAACTTGGCAGACCTATGCTTTTAGAATTATTTGATGAAAGATATGCATACTTTATAACAAAATTCGAATTTAACGTACTAGACACTCAAGGAAAAGCTGCGGCACTTAGTACCGTGCAAATTGATGTAGAGAATGCGGAGCGGTTTGAAATTAATTATGTAGATAAAGATGGAAAGAAAAAATTACCATACATACTTCATGCTTCGTTATCTGGATCTATAGATAGAAATTTGTATGCTTTACTTGAAGAAGCTGCAGCTAAATCTAGAAGAGGGGAAAAACCGTCGTTGCCGTTTTGGCTTTGCCCAACTCAAATAAGATTATTGCCTTTGTCATCAGAATATGTAGAAAAGTGTTTTGAACTTGCTAAAGAATTGACTGATAATGGATTTAGAGCAGACATAGATGATAGAGAAGAAGGATTAGGAAAGAAAATAAGAGAAGGTGAAAAGGAATGGATTCCTTTAATGTTAGTCGTAGGTGAAAAGGAAGTTAAAGCAGAAAAATACCCAATAAGAGTTAGAAATGAAAGTGATTTTACAGTAAATATGAAAGAATTGATTGAGATTATGACAAAAATGCAGGAAAATGAACCACAGAGAAGCTTACCTCTACCTGAAAGAATAAGTCTTAGATCTAAATTCAGAGGATAAAAAGAAAACAGTGGCGCAGAGGGAGGGATTTGAACCCCCGAGGGCAATTGCCCACCGGCTTTCAAGGCCGGCGCTATACCGGGCTAAGCGACCTCTGCTTAGGATGCCAGTGGGCGATTAATATGATATATATTTATAATATATCTAGCCGCGTCCGCGAGCCATTTTAGCTCTTGCGACGTTGCCACCCTTGTCAATAAAGTACAGGTGTCCTTCTTCTCTCTTTACTCCTGCGATTTTGACTTTTTCAGGTCCTGCACCGGTTTTCTTGCCACCGCGTGCCATCTTTGTTCGTGAAACATCTCCATCCTTATCTAAATAATAGAGATATCCAGGTTCTTTGCTAACATTTGTGTTGTTTACTACTTCGGCCATGATATTGCACCACTTTACGATTTGTGACAGGTATAAATATCTAACCGACGACGTCTCGACGATAAAAAAAGCATAAATGTACAGATATATTTAGCAAAGTTATGATTAGTATGTTTGAAAATATTCTTCCTCTGGGGGTGACGTATTTTTCATTTATGTTTGCAATGGGAGTTAGTGTTGGATTTGTAATATTGGGCGTTTTCTCAGTATATTTTGGAATTGGAAAAACTAAGAGGATTGGTAGTATATTAGGGCTGTTTGGAATGTTTAGTTTGATTACGATATTGAGTATGATTAACCCCCCTACAAACTGGATAGAGATTGGGATCTTATCAACTATAGGAATTTTAACAGGAATTACGATTTCTAGTCTTTTAATTTTTAAGATTTTGTCGAGAATAAAAACTGGAAATAAATATAGTGAAATTAATAAGTTTGAAGATGTTGATTTAGAAGATGAATTGAAAAAATTAGAGCGTGAAATGAAGGAGGATAGAGGAGATGATTGAAGGAATAACTATAGAAAATATTATGTCAAATTATGGACTAACTGTGACTATTTTTCTCTTCATGTTTATAGGAGGAGTTAGTATTTCTTCTCTATTTTTTAGTATAGTGTTATTTTATTATTCTAGAAAAAATAATATGAAATATATTCTAACTCTAATTGGTGTAGTTTTGTTTGTTACATTTATCGATTCACTGAATTTTTCAATTGAAAATAATTACATTATCATTAACTCTTTGATATCTATAGTGGGAGTGATTTTAGGGCTAGGAATGGCGGCGGTAGTCTTTTTGACAGTACTTACTAAGGCGTGAGTGAGATAGCTTGGTAGAAAACACAGAAAAACTTTGGGATTCGGAAGAAGAAGATTCAGAACAGACTGAAATAGATTTATCTGAGCCTTCAGAAAATGTATATTCAAAATCTGAAAATGATGAAGAACGAAATACACTTCCTATTAAAAATGAGATAAACAAGGCAGTCATAGCTGCTAGTGTTGTAGTGATGCTTCTTCTTGCTACGAGTTTTTGGTTATTAATAGCTGGGAATTCTATGGAAATTGTAGTACCTAATGAAAGATATGGTGATTCGATAGGGTATGACGTTTCTGGTGATTTAAGAGTAGAGAGTGAACAGACCACAATACCTATTAATTTAATTGGTAGCGATATTGAAGTAAAAAGAATTAATTTGAGTTATGCCGGAATAATGGATACTTCCACAACTCAACAAGCAAGTACTGTGAAAGATGGATATGGTGATAGTCATGGCGTTTTCATTAGAGAAGCTAAATTAGATTTGAGTCATGTACAGGGCGAATTTGTATCAGAAAATGATGAAACGCTACAGATTAGCGGTGGAAAGGTGTTTATTAGACAGAAAGAGTATGTAACTGTACAAGACGGTGAAACGATTAAATCGGAAAGTGAAAGCAACCTTTCGATTATTAGTGGTGTATGGGGATCTCAAAAATTAGTGAATTGGGTACCTAGAACCAGCAACCACGGACTTCTCCCTCATACAAACCTGTACGAAGGAAAAAAATTGATAGTTGGTACAAGTGGAACTGATGTTTCAAATGGTTTTGATTTGAAATGGAGTGTTTTAGAAGGTGAGAAAATAGAAGGATATGAAACTGTAAAATTGAGAATACAGACATATTGTTATGGAAATCAATACTGTGAAAGCGAGATAGGTTTACTTGACTACAATTATTCATATGTATTAGATTTATACGTTTCCGAAGAAAGTTTTTTGCCATTGAAATTTGATTATGCAGTAACGTTTTTTGTTAGTGTTAGCAATCAAAAAATATTTGATGTAGAATTCAATTATGGCGGCACGGTTATTGAAGGAGGTGCTTTTTTCAGTAAAGGAAATGAAGTCGTTCCAAAACCTACAGGAGGTGGCATTACTGGACCTAATGCTCAAGGTGAATTTGAATCATGGAATGGGAGAGCGCCTGATTTTGGAAATAGACCAACAAGTCTTGAGGAAAATTGGACTGTTCAAGATGCTATACAAATAGCAGAGAATAGCGATATTGATTTTGAAAATTATTTGCAGCAATATGAAAATGCATATGTTACTAATGCTGTTTATACTAATCAGACTGAAGAATGGAATGTGACATTTGGATATAGCAGTGAGGGAGAAGGTGTAACTGATGGATACAACATAAGAGTGAATAAAAGTGGATTGATAACTTCGAACGCTACGCAGAGTGAAAACCCTATTGTGATGGAACCGTGTTTGAATGAAATGGATGAATCTGATGAATGTACACTGAGTAATCCGCTAACTGTTTCATCTGCTGAAGAAATATTTACATCCTGGGAAGAAGTTTCCTCGTGGGCATCATATGGTGGTTTAGTTGGTAATGAGATAGATCATAATAAACTAACACTCACGATTGGGCAGAGTGCTATGGCACCAACGGTAGGGTTGGATTTTGATACATTAGATATTGGAACATTAATATTAGATTTATGGAATGGGAATTTTAATTTAGCCGAATATCAAAAAACTATTGAACCGAATGGGGGGTATGGATATTATTTAGAGAAGGAAAATAATAATTCAATGATTGGAGCTGCTGTTGATGGGAATGATGGATTATTATTATTTGTAATAGAAGTACATAAATCTAGCGACTAAATTATTCAATATAACTGATATCTATTTCCGAATCATCTAAAGAATCTGACATACCTGTTAGGTGTTTAGTTAGTGCTCCAACTTTTTCAATTTTTTCATCTAAATCAGACAAATCTATATCTAAAGAAAGTAATTTTTGTAATACTAGTAAAATTTCGCGAGCTGATGTTGGATCTGCTATGTATCCACTGGTTTCGCCCATTAAACAACCACCTTCTAAACCATTTAATCTTCCTAAACCTAATAATAAACCAGAAGCCCCAACTATGCCTGCACTAGATTCTTCTTGTTCTGCTGAAAAATGTACTCCTGCTTTTTTCAGTTTCTTAACCATTGAAATAGATGTAGCGGCACCTAAAACTCGTGGTTTTTCAACGATTTTACCTAAACCGTAACCTCCGAGTGTGATGATTTCTGTAACGCCCATCTCTTTTGCTAATTCTAGAATTTTTATGCACAAATCATACTGACCTTTATGATCTAAACCTTGATGTTCGCCAGTTAAGAAAATAATATCTCGTTGATTTTTTGAATTTTTGTAATAATGAAACTCGTTATTGATGAGGCCAACTATACCTCCTTCATTAATAGTAACTTGCGGAGGGAGAGATGATGAATATATCTCTAATGATTTTTTTGCATTTAATACATTAATTAGATGATGAACTGCCAATTTACCTACGTTACCTATTCCCGGTAATCCTTCTATTAAGAATGCGTTGTTTAACGTTGGTTTATCTGTAACGGAAATTTCTAAAAAACTCATTTTTGTTGTAATGCCCTTCTCCTGTATTTACCATATTTATCCTCAGGAGAATATTTTGGAGGAAGGGGGTTAATTGTAGCAGACCCGCAGATTTTACAAAGTTCTTTTTGGGTGTAAATATTGCAATTAGTACAACTAAAAAATAAAGAACGCATTATACCCTCGCAAAAGATCCTTGGCCACCTTTTGATTCCATAAAATCTATTATTAATTCTACTGAATCCTTAAGCTCTTCTTCGGCTTGACGATAATCTGCTGATGTAATTTTAACTCTGTAATTTGGAGCTCCGGAAGCAGATATATCTATCTTAGAATCGCTATGTTTTGGAGTTGGTAACAAAAGAGCTTCTTTGATAATTGAAATGCCTTCTGGATCATTGGAATTTAAAGTAAGAACACCTTCTATGTTTACGAATGGTGAAACTATGTTATTTTTAGCTGATTCAACTAAACCGTCAACCCACGAACCGCTATTGTTTTTTCTAAAATTATCTTCATCTGAAATAGCTGATTCGAATGCTGAATAAAGTGTAGTGTATGTATTTTTTAAATCTGTAACTGCTTCTAGTGATTCGTCTGTTTTCATACCTGCACCTTCTGACAGTATTTGAAATAATTTAGAAGCTTTTTGTTCATTTTTCCATTCACGTATCTTAGCCTTTTTTTTGTGACCGGAAACTTGTCGAATGCTGAGATCGACCATTCCTCTTTTAGCATCTTCTTTTGATTTAAGAACCTTACAAACGACCATTTGCCCTTCTCTAATAAAATCTCTAATATATTTAATCCAACCAGAAGTTACTTCAGAGATATGAACAAATCCTTGCTCTCCTTCGTATTCTATAAGATTTAAGATAGCTCCGTAATTTTTTACTTCTGCAACTCTAGCAACTAAAAAATCACCTTCTTCGACTATTGAAATATCATTGCTCAATCAAGTTCCTCCACAATTTCTGCTGTTATAGTTGCAGTGCCTCCTGTTGAGGATGCTAAAGATGAACCGCAGAATTGACAAGAAACAGATGAGGAAACTTTATTGAATAAAACAGATTCGTTAGCACAGTCTGAACATTTGACTTTCAGAAATTTACTTTCTATTTTACTCATTTTTTTACTCCGTCATTTCGAACTTTTTAGCCCTTATATTTTTACGATGATGAGCTTTACCCGTCTCCGTGCACCTATATCGAACGTACACTCTTTTAGTTGGTTTTTCTCTACCTTCTGGTTTCGGTCTTGGGAAACCACCATAACCAGATGTTACTCTTCTGAATAATCTTTGTCCTCTTGCTAATTCAGAAGCTTTCTTCTTCTTTACTACTTCAACTTCGTGAATAGTGTGTTTTTTAGCAAATGGACTGTAAAGCTTTATTCTACGTGGAATTTTCATTGCTCTCACCGAATAGGTAATGCACCAGGACTAGGGTTTAATAAAAGTAATCCAAAAAATTATGTCTCATTTTTAAGTGAATGATGAGACATACCGAACAAAGCTTGTATGAAAGCTATAGGAAGTTTATACCAGAATTTGAAGACAGACATAGATTGTTTATCTTCATCTCTAACTATTGATGAAAGAAGATGGAAAAGGGTCGGAGTTCTACCTAATTTAAAAGCGAGTTTAAGGAACCAAGAACGATAAATTTGGTGTTTAACGGTTACTGCATGATACATATCTTCACGGTAGTGTTCCCTCCAATAAGATTCGAACTTAGTGGGATCCCCTTCGGAAACGGCTTGAGCTGCTAGACGACCCCCCAAAACGGCGTGATTTAGACCCTCGCCGTGTATAGGATTAACATGGCCCGCAGCGTCGCCACACAAAACCCAATCGGGTCCCGAGATAGGGGCATCGAATAATTTCTTATTGTTGTAAGAAGGTATAGCGGAGCCAAACGGTATGCAATCAACTTCTTCGCCGGTTTCATCTAATTTCCATTTTTTACCATCTATTTTTTCACCAGGCCATCTGTCTTTAACAAAATTATCCAGGGCATCTCTCATTCCGGAAGTTCGTGCATTGTAACAGATACCTACATTGTAATGATCTTTTTTTGGAAAGACCCAAATGTAACCTTCTTCGCCTGGGAGATGACCTACTATGAATTCCATTTCATTGTCTTCAGGTTGAATATCTAAATAATAGCCAAAGGCTGAGAAAAGATCATCTCTAGATATCTTTTTTGAGAAGGTTTTTCGTGAAATACCATTTACACCGTCAGCACCTATTATATATTTTGACTGATAGGAATCATTTACCACCCACGAATCGTTATTTTTTTCTATTTTTACGACGCGTTCTTTGAATAGTTTTGCGCCTGCCTCTTCCGCTCTATTAAACAAATAATTGTCCCAATCATCTCTTCTCACATATTTTCCTTTGTTAACTGGAATTTTCAATTTTATATCATCGAGTTTGAAGGAAATAGAACTAATGTGACACTCTATTGCTTCATCGGGAGCATCCATCCATTCGATACCTTTGACAGGGAGGCCCCCGCCACATGCTTTCCTTCTAGGGTGTGTATGATCAAAAAGAGCGACGGATAGACCCCGTTCGACTGCCTCTTTAGCTGCAGATGCTCCTGAAGGACCACCCCCTATTACTATTACATCGAAAATTGCCACAGAAAGTGTCAGTCTGGGATAGTAAAAAAGTATCTCTGTTGATTTAGAATGTGTTTAAACGTAAAAAAGAGGGGCCCCATTTGAAAACTGACATTAGATCTGAAGCATCTTCTTCGAAACCTGTAATCATTAAACTCGCAGCCAGTGCTTCTGCTGTAGTTAGTTTTCCTATTTTTCCTGCATTTACGGGATTAACTGGAACTATCTCTGGTAAGCTTCTTGATTCTAAACCGTGTAATTGTAATTTAGGGAATAAATTGGAAGCGTTTTTCCATGAACAATCAACAGCGACTAGACCTCCAACTTTAACTAAGAGTTTATCTGAGATATCCATTGGTCTTTCACAATATGGATCTAAAAGAACCCCCATTTGTGGTAAAGTTGATATTCTGTGGAATAATTCTGCTAAATCGAAACGTGCAAGACGTTGTGCAGTGCATTTTTTTGGATCGTCTTGACCCATATCTAAAATTCTAATTTTTGTTAACATGTATTGAGAAATCGATAGGTGGTGCGTTCATTGTTAAGCAACTAAGACTTAAAAAATCTGCACAATTTACATAATCGAGTATATTTTTTTTGTTTAATCCTCCTGAAATTTCAATTTCTAGTGATGGATTTATTTCTTTTATTTTCGAATAAGCCTTCTTTGCTTCTTTGGGAGTGAAATTATCTAGCATCAACCTATCTATTGGTAAATGAACGAACGTTAAGGCTTGATTGATAGTATCTGCTTCTACTTCTATTTTCTTATCGGGATATTTATTTTTAGCGTTTTTTACGTATGTTTCTAAATTATCTATAAAATTTAAGTGATTATCTTTTACCAATATTGCTTCATTTAAATCAAATCTATGAGGCGCACCACCTCCGTGGATAACTGCTTCTTTTTCGAGAAAGCGCAATCCCGGCGTTGTTTTTCGAGTAGCTAAGACAGTTGTGTTAGAATTTGTAGAATTGACAATATCTACGATTTCTTTAGTTAATGTAGATATGCCACTTAGATGTGAAAGAAGGTTCAAAAATAAACGTTCTCGGGAAAGAATAAGATTGAACTCGCCTGAAATGAGTGCGATTGTTTCGTTGTTTGATATAGAATCTCCATCAGACTTTAAGAATTTACAAATTAAACCTACTTTAGACATTAAATGAGTGGTGATAATAGAACCTGATAGAACGCCGGGGCCACCAGTAACTATGAATTCGGCATTTTTTTTAGAATCTATAAGTTGCGTAGTGACATCTTTCAGCGCAGAATCTTCATCAATCCAAGAATCTAATAACGATGATACTTTTTCAGAGTTCATAGCATATGAGGAACGACTAAAATTTAGGTCTGCGAGATAACGATATAGCTGCTAATGATAGGAGTACACCTACTAGTTCGAAACCTGGAATGCCTAGAAGGCCTCCTTCTTCTATATCTTCAACTGTTTGGCCACCGTCCGGTAGAGTTTCACGTTGTTGTACTATTATAGTGAGGATTTGACTTTCTCCGCTATTAATTGTACCATAACTCATTGCTGTAAGTGTGAAAGTATAGGTATCAGGTACAGTGGTTAGGTAAGGTGTGGCCTTTATCGATACTGTAACAGAATCGCCTGGACTTAGATATTCAACATCTTGAACGATTTCTAGCCAATTTGCTGCATTTTCAGTAGAAAGACTTGATATTTCAAAACGAATTTGATCAGCACCGTTGCCAACGTTAGTAGCATTGATGTTGATAATAGTAGTAGTGTCTGTATAAATTTCAATAGTTGAAATCATAACTTTTGACTCGTTGACATAATAATTAAATTCAACATCGTGAACTTGGCTAACTTTGACTTGAACATAAATGCCATCATGAGTTCCTGAATCATAGGCGGCGTTTCCATTGTGATCTACTGTTAGTTGTTCCACGCCTTGATCCCAAACACCATCTCCATCTTCGTCGTCCCATTCATCTGCTGGATCGCCGTTACTGTGTGCAGATATTCTAACCGCCCCACTAGTGTCGCCAAACATCATACCTTCAGGCACAGTCATAGACATATGACCCGTATATTCTTCATTAACTCCTAAAGTTATCATTGAAGAACTCAGAGATGGATTCCAATCTGAAGATGCTGTTGAAACTATGTTGAAACTATCTTCGCCGTTACCATTATTGGTAACTGTGAAATTAAATTGTGCAGTTGATTCTGGGTCTGTTTCGACTGTTGTAATTGAAGTGAATACGAGATCTACTGCATAATGTTGAGCGATGGTTACTAAGAAATGTTGTTCTGTACTAATAGTAGGATCTGTAGCTGAAGATGCGTGTAATGTTACGCCCCCTGTTTCTCCTACTTGGGCATTGGCAGGAATTGTGAACTTGAGCGCAAGACCTAGAGCATCTCTATCTGCATCACTTTCGTGATAAAGAGAATTGCAAGGACGTGAGGCAGCGTTTTGATATTCTAATTCTTCAGTTCGATAAGTATTATCGACATCATCATCGAATGGAAGAACACCGTCTAAATTGGCGACTATACCCCACTCGCTGTTCCAATTAGAATCTTTAACCAGAGACACATCGAAAGAGTCGTAAATATTACCGCCATTTTCTAAATCGATATCGAAATTGACTTCGGTCGATTCATAACTATCACCATTCCATGTATTTGCTTCTTGTGATATTGAATCTGAACTGAGATATACAAGAGAATATGGATTTGCAGTTATACCTATTGCAATACCGGGACCGAAACCATCTTCAAATTGCCTATATTCTTCATCATCTACAGCGAGGAATCCTATGACAGATGGTGTTGATGGACAATAGACAACACTTGTTGTTGGAGAAAGTGTAACGTCTAATGGTAAAGGTATTTCTTCATCTTTTAAACCGTTAATTGTAATATAATTTTGACCTGCGTCTGCACTATTGAAATCATAATCTGAGGAAAGTCCTGAATCATCGAATGCAGTTAGAATTCCTCCTGTTAAAGAATTAGTATCTGTGTTTACACTTACTGCTTGAGATAATCTAACGGAGTTTCCATCTTCATCTCGTAATAGATTTTTAAGAATAATATTGTCTAGACGCTCTGTACCGCCTGCATCAACAAAACTAACATCTTCATCTGCTAAAACTACCCAATCTCTAATCTCTACCATTCCCAATCTTGGGAACCAACTATTGTCGTCCGTATCCATATAGTCACAAGGAGCTGTGCAGAAACCGAATCTTGCGAGATATCGTCCGTTATCAAAATTACCTGGATTTGAGGGGATTTCGATAGATATGGTCACTTCATGTGTGCCTGGGCCAACATCTAATGTGTAATTTGATGTAGATATCTGTCCGGCGTAAATGAAAGTAGCTATACTAGAATCCCACTCCTCTATAACTTCAGTAGAATTTTCTATATATCGAAGACCCATAAATAGTGAAATATCAGAATCGGACGTGACTTCTATGGTGTAAGAAGCAGTTCCGTTAAATGAAGCGAATGATTTGTTACTGGAATCACCAATGAGAAAAACGTTATCGGACATATTGGCTTGAGCAGTGTTTAGCAATGGGATTGAAGATGCCAAAAGAAGCATTGTCAGAATACTAGCTAGATAAGCTTTATTATTTTTTTGTTCGTTTCTCATATTTTTCCTCTTCGCATCGTTGAGCGAAATACCATCTTATACCGATGTGAGTCATATATAATGCTTAGGGTTTAAGAGAGGAAGTTTTTTATCCCTCTAGACAACAGCTGGTTTGGTATACGTATTGTGGTGAAAATATGAAACACACTAGATTTGAAAAAGCGAGAATAATTGGAGCACGAGCACAGCAGATAGCGATGGGAGCTCCCGTCAATGTAAAAGTTCCAAAAGAAATGATAGATCCTGTTTTGATTGCTCAGTTAGAGTATGACGAAGAAGTGATACCTATAGACATATCAAGGTCGGATGATAATTGATAATAGAGAGAATAAATTTTAGAAAAATTATAGATTCTAGAGGAAATCTTGCTATTGAAGTAGATATTGAAACCACTAGTGGGAATGGAAGGTGTGCTGCACCAGCTGGTGCATCTACGGGAATATATGAAGCACAAGCATACCCAGAAAGTGGAATTAATCAAGGAATAAAAATAGCTCAAAAAGAAGTTCTTCCTAAATTAATAGGGATGAATGTGGAGAATCAAGAACATATTGATCAAACGTTAATTGAGATAGATGGAACGGATAATTTTTCTAGAATAGGCGGTAATATTGCTGTAGCGATATCGCTTGCCTCAGCGAAAGCGGCTGCAAATGGAAAGCAAATAGAACTTTACAAATATTTAAAAAATGTAGATGAAATCAAAATACCAGCTCCGATGGGGAATGTTCTCGGAGGTGGTGCACACGCAGTTGGTGGAACTGATATTCAGGAATTTTTAGTAACGAGTTTTTGTGATAATGTCATGGATGCTATGCTTGCTAATGTAGCGGTACATAGTAGAGTTAAGAATAAATTAAAGAAAAGATTACCGAAACATGCACTAGGAAAGGGAGATGAAGGAGCTTGGGTGGCCCCCCTTAGTAATCTTGAAGCGTTAGAGATTGTAGTAGAATCAGCAAAAGAAATTGGTGAAGAACGATCTGTGGAAATAAAAACGGGGCTCGATATGGCCGCGAGTGAGTTTTTCATTAATAATAAATATGAATATAAAGAAATGAGTCTTACTTCTGAAGAACAGATAAACTGGGTAGCAGAGATTATTGATAAATATGATTTGTACTCTGTTGAAGATCCAATTGATCAAGAAGATTTTGATGGATGGGCAGAACTTACATCTAAAACTAATGCGTTGATAATTGGTGATGATTTATACACGACAAATAGAAATCGAATAGAAATCGGAATAGGTAAAAAATCAACAAATGCTGTATTGATTAAACCGAATCAAATAGGCACATTGACTGAAACTAGAAAAGCTATTGAGATGGCTCATGGAGCAGGTATGGTGACCGTAATATCCCATAGAAGTGGAGAAACTACGGACTCGACTATATCTCATTTAGGTGTTGCTTTTGGATGCCATGCTATAAAAACTGGCTCCGTGGGTGGAGAACGCATAGCTAAGTTAAACGAGCTTGTACGAATAGAAGAGGAAATGAAATGACAGAAGAAATCGCAAGTGAAGTATTATTGACCGATGAAGATACTTTTCTGACGTGTGGAGTTCATATAGGAACAAAACAAAAAAGTGGCGATATGGAAGAATATATTTACAAAGTTAGAGAAGATGGATTACGTATAATAAATATTAAAAAAACTAGTGAAAAAATAACGGAAGCGGCTAACTTTTTGAAGGATTTCAACCCTGAAGAGGTTATGGTGGTTTCTGCCAGACAATATGGACAAAAACCGGCTAAAGTGTTCAGTGATGTTGTGAATTTTAGTTGTATTCCTGGTAGATTTACACCCGGTAGATTAACCAACCCGAGAATGGAGAGTTTTGTAGAACCTGTGGCCATTATTTTAACAGACCCTGCAGCAGATGCTCAACCGTTTAGAGAAGCAGTTTCAATAGACATACCTGTAATTGCTTTTTGTGATTCTAATAATTTAACCACTAATGTAGATTTAGTGATACCAGGTAACAACAAAGGTAGGAGATCTCTGGCTTTGATGTATAGGCTTCTTGCAATAGAAATTTTGCGTGTAAGAGGGCAAATAGGAAAAGATGAAGAGTTAGAAGAAACTATTGATGATTTTGAAGCTCCTCTAATTTGAAGGGGGAAAGTATGCGTGCATACCTAGAATTAGGAAAAATAGGTATTGAATTTCTAAAATTGCGTTTTAAGTCCACCCGTATGGATGAAGAGAATTGGAGAAAGGAATGTGGAAAGACTGCTAAAAGATTGTTAAAAAAATATGATGTGGTGTTAGATATAGATGGGAGTCCGGGAGATGGATATCTCTGTGCGAATCATACGAGTTGGCTTGACACGTTGATTCTTCCAGCTCAAAAAATGGGCGGAGCAGTTGTAAAAGCAGAAACACAAAATTATCCGATAATTGGAAAGGTATTCCAAACGGCGAATTGCCTCTTTGTAGAGCGAGATAAAAAGAGTTCAAGAAGAGAAACGATAGAAGCTATCAAAAATTGGCCTATTATGGAAAAACCGTTGTGGGTTCTTCCTGAAGGAACGTGTACTGCCAATGATACAATTGGTGAATTTAAAAAAGGAATATTTGTGGCTGCTGAAAAAACTGGTGCCCCGATTAATGTAATGGTTTTTTACTATACTAACCAAAGCTTAGATTGGTCGAGAGAAGATAGTTTAGTTGAAGGAATGAAAAAATATTTCTACTCTGGAAGTGGAACAATAGTGAAAGGAAAATGGATAGAACCTATTACTGTCGAAAAGGGTAAAGTTGAAGAAGCAATGAAAGAACTTAGAGCAAGGATGCAAACTGTGTTAAAAGAGCTGATAGATAGCTGTGACGAAACGAATGTCTGATAAAAAAAGATGGAGAGAAGAGACGCTAAATCCTAGTTTGAACAAGAATGAGAATTCGCACAACGAGATAGATAGTGATTTTGTCAATAGTGAAGAAGATTTGAAAGATAAGAAATATCTTGAAAATATTGGATTTCCTGGGGAAGTGCCGTATGCCAGAGGTTTGCATGCAACTGGGTATCGTGGTCGTTTGTGGACTATGCGTCAATATGCTGGTTTTGGTTCTGCAGAAGAATCGAATAAACGATTTCGATATTTGATTTCTCAAGGAAATAGGGGATTGAGTGTTGCTTTTGATTTACCGACACAAATGGGTTACGACAGTGATAACCCAATAGCTCGAGGAGAAGTGGGGAAAGTTGGTGTAGCCATAGATTCTATCAAAGATATGGAAAAACTTTTCGAAGAGCTTCCCTTGGATGATATTTCCACAAGTATGACCATTAATGCTCCTGCAGCTATGCTTTCTAGTCTCTATTTTTTACTTGCTAAAAGAAGAAAAACTGATCTAAAATCTATAAGAGGGACGGTGCAAAATGATATTCTCAAAGAGTATATTGCAAGAGGAACTTACATTTATCCGCCAGATAAATCTCTGAAATTGGCGACAGATATTTTTGAATATTGTTCTAAAAATGTTCCTGGATGGAATACGATATCTGTTTCTGGATATCACATAAGAGAAGCTGGATCGACAGCAGTTCAAGAATTAGCATTTACATTGGCCAATGGTATAACGTACGTTGAAGCTGCAATAGCTAGAGGTTTATCGGCAGATTCGGTAGCACCCAGGATAGCGTTTTTCTTTAACGCTCACAATGATTTTTTAGTTGAAATTGCAAAATTCAGAGCTGCGAGAATAATGTGGGCAAATATAATGAGAAATAAATTTGGAGTACAAAAAGAAGAATCTGCGAGATTAAGATTTCATACACAAACTGGAGGAAGCACTCTTACAGCTCAGCAACCATATAACAATGTTATTAGAACTACTATTCAAGCCCTATCCGCTGTATTGGGAGGTACGCAATCCCTACATACCAATAGTCTAGATGAGGCATTAGGTTTACCTTCTGAAAAAGCTGCAAGATTAGCACTCCGCACTCAACAAATAATAGCTCATGAATCTGGAATTGTGAACACAGTAGACCCGTTGGCCGGATCTTGGACGATTGAGAAAATGACTTTAGATATGTGTAAAGAAGCTGAAGAAATAATAGAGAAAATAGATGAAAGAGGTGGGATGTTAAAAGCGATAGAGAGTGGTTGGGTTCAACAGCAAATTGCAGATGCATCTTATGAATACCAAAGAAAGGTAGAGAAGGATGATTTGATTGTAGTTGGGATAAATAAATTTACAGAATCTAATGAAAATGAGGAAGAAGATTTTACAAAGATAGAAGATGGAATGGGGGAGAAACAAAGCGAAGACGTTTCTAAAATCAAAAAGATGGATAGAAATTTGAAAGAGATAATGAATGAATTTGAAAAAGTAGCGAAAGAGGGAGAGGAAAATTTGATTCCGTATATGATGAAAGCTTTTGACAATGATGCGACGTTAGGAGAAGTTTGTGACTTATTACGAAGTGTTTGGGGCGAATATAGGCCTAAAGAAATCATATAATACCTGCATCGTATTTCACAGCAGCAAATGGCGAGGCTAGGCTAGTGGTAAACTGGGGGACTGTGGTTCCCTCGTCCCGGGTTCGAAACCCGGGCCTCGCCCCATAATCTAAGCTACCAGTAAGCTTCTCGAGCCACCATTACAGAATCCATGTAAGTTTCGCAATCGAAACTTTTATCTGATAAAGAAGATAGACCGATTAAATCATCAATCATAGACTGGGAAACTGTTGGATCTACAACACCCCAACCAGTTTGTGTATATGGGGCGACAGGAGAAATTGGAGTGCCTGTTTGGCATGGTCCTTCATTTTCTCCAGGATCATATTCTGAAAAAGATGGGAAATATGATGCTTTTTCCATACTTCTTCGAATATCATAATTCGTAACGGAGAAATTTTCACCAAATACTAGGCTGCCGTTACGACCGCCTGAACCGAAGTCGAGAGTTTGGTTTCTTAATTCTTGAATTACAAAAGAAAGAATGCCTGCAGTTCTTGGAGTAGCGAAACTAGTTCCAGAAGTATCGTGGTATCCATCAATTGAATCGTGATCTGGTAAATATTGTGTCCAATCAGCAACTATATCTGGCGCAGTTCCGGAACAATGCATAACTTTACCCCTGTCACCATCTTCTTGAAATCCTGAGATACCTATAGACCAAGGTGGGCCACCTGTTGAATCCTGAACGCAAGTAGAAGCGGTATTATCGCAGGCGCCTGTGTGTAGCTTTCCCATTTCATTGACCGCATATTCAGTATCATCTTCTATGCCTGAAACTGGTACAGAAGCAATTGGGCCGAAACTCGTAGTGATGATATCAACCATTGGATGTTCAGCCGCTCTTCTAACTCCATCGAAACCTTCCAAGAAGAAAATAACTGCGTCCGGGTTTCCATCGAGTACTGCGCCAGTAACGGCAGTTCCGTGGCCGTCATTAGGGTCATCTAAAATTGGAGTTTCGCTCCATCCTTCTTCGCCCATTGCACCGATAATTCTAGTACCTTCAAAATAAACGATATCTGCATAAGTGATTTTGTTCCAGCAAGATTCTCTATCGGCTTCAACTCTTTCTTCCCAAGAACCTTCATCCGATAAATCACAAACTAAAGTAACGCCAAAATCATCTAAAAACCATGAAGGGAGGGTATCATTTGTCTGAAAATGAATATGATATGGATTGATTCCAGTATCAACGGGAGCAACTACGGAATACGCCCTCCAAGTATCCTCTGCTGGTGGTTCTGGTTCTATTATTATTTCTGGTATTTCATTTAAACAACCTGAAAAAAATAAAACAACTATAAGAGAAATTAATGACGCACTTTGCTTGTGTTTCGACCCGCTCATTGAAGATGTGAAATATGTATGAATATAATAATTTAGTCGAGTTCTAGTAATGACCTTATCCTAGATACTTTTAACGAAGGAAGAATAGCGAAGGTGGTAAACGAAATGGAAAGAATGTGATTAGAAATGAATGGTTCAGGAGTACCGAGAGGTGGAATTAATATGGATAAATTGCCTACAGATTCGTAGAGACTTGGTCCATTTCCTAAGTAATACACAGAACCTAATCTATCTCGAGAATTTTCAGGGGAGGTGTCCTCTCCAGATGCGCAAGTCCCGGTACAGCCATCTGCAAAAGCCACGTACACTCTTCCTTCTAAATCTATATGAAGATCATTGAAATCTAAAAGATTGCGATTAGATCTGTCCCCGCCAGTATCCCGGCAATCTCCGCTGTTTAGACAGATACTACCCATTTGGACAGGATCTGATGTAACTCTCTGTGTATGAAATACTGGATTTGGATCCAAAGCATTCAAACTGTATGTAATGTAAAGATGATAACTGACATTGGCGGGAGCATAGTGTGCATTTCCATCCCATGGTTCATCATCAATGTTGGGTTGCCCTAATGCGCTAGCATTTTCACTTCCTAAGTAAGTAATAGCGATTCGGCCAGGACTGCCGGCAGATGTGTGGGGAAATGTAGTTGAAATTACTCCAGCAGGACTGATTCGAGTACTTTCCTGTTCCCAGGTATTACCGGAATCGGTACTTCGTGACATATAGATGCCTTCATCGGCGCCAACCCATGTGTGATATGCGTTGGAAAGAGTATCTGTAGCGACTTCTGCATTCTTACGAGGGTTTGGTGTGCCTACATCTTCTCCCATTGTACGCTGTTCCCAACTAAAGCCGTTGTCTTTAGAGAAAATGACTGTTGGTGTTGAAACCCTTGGAGGCAAATAAACTGTACCATCGGCCGCAGTCGTAATGGCCCCATGTAACCCCCCATTAGTGGTTGCCAATCCTATGATTTGCCCCCCTGCCTCGAATGAAGCCCCACCATCGAAACTAGTGAAGCAGAATATGCCGGCTAGCTTGTTATAACAGAAATATACGGCCTGCTCGTACACGTTGCTACTACCTTGTCCTATCGCAGCATACAGACCTTCATCGGTCCATGGTCCTGAACCGAGTTTGATGTGGTCATTTAGGGGAGTTGTTCCAGAATCATGAGGATTGCCTGCCCATGTTTCGCCATCATTATCAGACCAACCAATCCAAGTGGTTTGAAGTCCCATCATATGAATATTGAATACACGATCTGTAACATTGTCCACCCAACCATATGGATCATTAGTAAACGGAGCTTGTGTCGGATCTCCTTCGGCGGCATTTATCCACGATTGACCATAGTCACAAGATCGCATCGGTTTTTCAAATGCTATGAAAAATATGCAACCGCTAGAAGTAACACCTATACTGGGTTCGGCTCCTTGTTCACCTACATCGCTAAAAACGAAGTCCATGAGAAGTGGTTCATCTGAAACATTGAGACCATCAGGACCTGTAACAAAAATACCATCTGGAAGAGATGGTTCTTCAGGCGGCGAGGGTGGTAATATTGTATCTTCTTGAAGACAGCCAGAAACTAGTAGTAGTGCTACGAGAGATATTAGCGATATATTGTGTTTCTGTTTTGACCCGTCCATTGAAGATGTAAAATACATATGAATATAATAATTTAGTCGAAAATTTAAAGTTTGGAAAGTAGTAGTTCTGATTCTTCTCCACTAGCCATGTCTTTGATTCTGATAGACTCTTTTTCCCATTCATCAGGAGTTATCATGATTAATCGGGAAGCTCCAATCTTGTTGGCATATTTGAGTGCTTTTTTGACTTTTTTACTTTTCATGATTAAATCGACAGACCGACCATTCTTACGTAAAATAGTAGAGACTTTCATAGCGACTTCTCTTAGAGAATCTTCCATGAAAAAAACAACATCATCTGTATTTTGAAGTAAAGAGGGGAGAAGATTTCTTTCTTGGAGGATTTCCATAATTACGACATCGCCGAAACCGAAACCGCAGCAGGGCATGTCTGTAGCATTGAAACTGCTGAGAAGTTTGTCGTACCTGCCTCCCCCACAAATAGCGCGGAAATCTTGTTTTTTATCGAATGCTTCGAAAACTGTACCAGTGTAATACGACAGTCCCCTCACTATCGATGCGTCGAAAGACAACCATTCCGTTATACTGCAAGAATCAGCTAAGTTGAAAAGTTCTTTTAATTCTGAAACTGCTTCACTATCTGCGCCCAATTTCTGCTCGAAGGTAGAGATGTCTTGAATTTTCAACATATCGAAAATTTCAGAAGATATATCTTCACTTAACCCCAATTGAGAGAGATTTTCGAAAATGTCTTCCTTGGATAGCTTGTGCATCTTATCTAAAACGACGCAAATTTCAGAAAATTGATTTTCTGGGGTGCCCATGTTGCTAAGAAGTTCTTGTAAAAGTTTTCTATTTGAAATTCTTATTCCGACATCTTCTTTAGATAACCCTACTCTTTCGAATAATGAAATTATTGCAGATAAGAGCTCTACTTCTGCTGAAGTGTTCTCAACACCTATGATATCCATATTCCATTGGTAATGTTCTCTCTTTCTACCACGTGTCATTCGCTCATAGCGCCAACATTGTGGAATGCTGTACCATTTAAGAGGGAATGAAAGAACGGGTGCTTTTTGAATTATCAACCTAGCTAAAGAAGGAGTCATTTCAGGACGTAAAGATATTCGTCTTCCGCCTTTATCTTCAAAGTTATAGATTTGATCAGTTATCTCTTCTCCGGATTTTCTAGTATAGATGCTTTCAGATTCAACGATTGGGGCATCATATTCTTCAAATGCAAAGGTGCGCGAAACTTCTTTAAAATGAGAAAATAACCAACTCCTTAGTCGTGCATCTTCCGGATAAAAATCCCTCGCACCCCTTACCGGTCTGAGTTCGCTCACTATAAACCGTAATAAATGAGGAGTTAAGTGTTTAGGGGGAGTAAGATTATACATTGATGTTTCTAACCCCATAGAATGAATACAGAGGAAAGGCTAGAAGAATTAGATAAACGGTTGAAGGAATTGAAGACTGGCGATTCTAAGAAAAAGAAGAAACAGCGTGAGAAAGGAAAAGGAACTGCAAGGGAAAGAATAGAGCAAATACTAGATAGTGGAAGTTTTGTTGAAACTGATGCATTTGTTAAGCATAGATCGAATAATTTTGATTTGGATAAAAAAAGAATTGTAGGAGATGGAGTTGTTACTGGTCATGGAACAATTAATGGAAGAGTCGTCTACATTTTTTCTCAAGATTTTACTGTTTTTGGAGGTGCACTAGGTGAGGCGTATGCGAATAAAATATGCAAAATAATGGATTTAGCCTCGAAGATGGGGGCGCCGGTAATTGGATTGAATGATTCAGGTGGTGCTAGAATTCAAGAAGGTGTGGCAAGTCTAGGCGGATATGCTGAAATATTTCATAGAAATGTAGCTTTGTCCGGTGTAGTTCCACAGATATCTGTTATATTGGGACCATGTGCAGGAGGGGCAGTTTATTCTCCAGCAATGACCGATTTTGTAATAATGGCAGAAGGAACCGGTCATATGTTTATCACCGGACCCGATGTGATTAAAACTGTAACTAACGAAGAAGTCACATTCGATGAATTAGGGGGTGGAGAAACTCATAGTAGTATTTCTGGTGTAGCTCATTTTTCGTGTAAAAATGAAGAGGAGGCATTAGACATGTTGAAGAATTTAATGGAATATCTTCCGCAAAATAATATGGAGAAGCCTGTACACCTTGCAGGTGGGGATGATGCATTCGAAGAGATTCATTCATTGGACTCTTTCATGCCGGACAATTCGAATGAGCCGTATGACATGAAAGATATAATTCAATCAATTTTTGATTTAGGAGAATTTCTAGAAGTTCAGGCTGATTGGGCTAAAAATATGATTGTTGGATTTGCAAGATTAAATGGACAAAGCGTCGGAGTGGTTGCCAATCAACCGATGCACCTTGCAGGTTGTTTAGATATAAATTCATCAATAAAGGGTGCGAGATTTGTTAGATTCTGTGATGCTTTCAATATACCTCTTGTTACTTTGGTTGATGTTCCTGGATTTCTTCCTGGAAAAGAACAAGAGCATGGAGGGATTATACGTCATGGATCGAAACTATTGTATGCATTTTC
>MIZB01000172.1_pt1 | contig 46411 bp, 36 predicted proteins | sample 888171 | NCBI WGS metagenome assembly MIZB01 (sample SAMN05440186, study PRJNA335308) | marine metagenome | isolation source: marine water
GCTACAGTGGAATACATATTACCAAATACCGATGACGGAACTCTACAAGGAATGTATATCAGTGCAATCGCTGTTACAATACTGGTAATGGTACTTGCTAAATTTGCAATTAATCTGAATCAAAGAGTTGAAAAAGAAATTGAAAGAGTTCAATCCTATTTTGATGATGACGACGATGAGGAAAAATAATATGACTTTTTATGTCCATAGTGGGCAAACCAAAGAACAAAACGAACCATAAAATTAAATATAGTAAAGGCGATAATGAGATATGTGGAGCGCGATTAGTGAAGTACTTAATCTAATATTCGCATTATTTAGGGGCAAAAGAAATTAAGTCAAGCTGGATGTTGAAATCTAAGTTATTATTGTCTCTTCTCTACCTGGACCCAGTGAAACAATACTAATTGGAATACTCAAACTTTCAGATATGAAATCCAAAAAATTCTCCATCTCATCAGGGATAATACCTTTAGGAATATCTATGGCTGACGAAGACCATCCTGGAAATGTTTTGTAAACTGGTTCACACTTAGCAAGATAAGATAATGAAGAAGGAAAGTGGTTGATTTCTGAGCCTGTATGATCCTTGTAAGCTACGCACACCTTAATCTCTTCCATATCAGACAAAATATCTAACTTCATTATTGCTAACGATGTAAAACCACAAATTCTATTGGATAACTCCAACATGACTAAATCTAGCCAACCGCATCTCCTTGGTCTGCCTGTAGTTGTACCAAATTCTTGACCTTTCTCTCTGATCATTTCACCTACTTTATCTTCTAATTCAGTAGGGAAAGGTCCCGAACCAACTCTTGTCAAATATGCTTTAGTGACACCTACTACATCAGTAATTTTTGAAGGTGCAATACCTGAGCCTAACGCTGCACCGGCAGTGGTTGGGCTAGAAGATGTAACAAAAGGGTATGTTCCGTACTCAATATCGATATGAACGCCTTGAGCGCCTTCAAGAAGAACATTATCTCCACTATCTATGTGCTTATTAATTAATAAAGAAGTATCTGTTATATATTCACCTAATTTCTCTCTCCACTTTCTACATAGCACTAATAAATTATCAATTGTAAAATCGTTCGAAGCACTGTAATGATTTAACAGAGCCTGATTACGAGGAAGTGCTTTTTCTAAACGCTCAATTATAGTATCATCATCTAGAAGATCTCCCATTCGTATTCCGATTCTTGAAGCTTTGTCTGAGTAACAAGGACCTATTCCATTACCTGTAGTACCTATCATCGATTTGCCCTTAGAACTTTCTTCACTACCATCTAATAATTTATGATATGGCATTATGACATGAGCCCTATCAGAAATCAAAAGTTGGCCTCTTTCGCCTTCAAGGTTATCTAACTCTTTAAGCAACACATCGGGATTAACAACAACGCCATTTCCAATTACGCTAACAACACCTTTTCTAAGAATACCTGAAGGTAAAAGATGCAGCTTGTGTTTTTTACCATCTATGACAATTGTGTGTCCAGCATTATTGCCGCCCTGGGACCTAGCCACAACCTTGGAATCATTGGCTAAATAATCTGTAACTTTACCTTTGCCCTCATCGCCCCACTGAGCTCCTATTATGGTTGTTACTTTCAAGACAAAGTTCCGCCTGATTTAATTATTAAAGAATAAAGAGCAGGTAACAAAAACATAGCCGAAATCATCGAAGCGATTAATAATACAACGATAATAAAAACGAACCACCACAATGCACTTATTTTTATAGCGAAAGCTGCAGTCAATCCCACTAAAGTGACTAATGTAGCTTCAGCTAGAGTTTGAGCTGTTTTAGCTATAGCGTTGTAAACACTAGGCATGTTCATTCCACCTTCAATAACCCTTTGAGTAATATGTATCGAAAAATCAATTCCAACTCCTATTACAATCGATCCAATCATTACGGTTACTAAGCTTAGTGGTTGGCCTAAGGCTACAAATGTCAAAGGTTCAAGAGAAATAACCCAAACAACAGGGAAAGTAGTAAGCAGACCTAGTTTCCAATTTCTTCCAAATGTTAATGTCAAAACAAAGAAAACAAGAACAATACAAATTACCAAAGTAGTAATTTGAGAGCTAATTAATTGTGCATTTACACTTGTACCTATTGCAGCAACACCTGTAAGAGCTGAAATCTTAACTGGAGCATACTCATGATCGTCTCTAATTTCATTAACTCCAATTACTGCAACCTCCATTCCCTTAATATCTTTCAAGGGCATATCAACATAGATTAAAGTTTTAGAAAATTTACAAGCTACCTGGCCTGAATCATCCGGGGAGCAATCCATAATCATACTTATTGCCTCTGGAGTTATACTATCGTAAAATACATTAAGTAAGAATTTTTGTAAATCTCTACCTACAAATTGGTTGTTAGCTACCTGCTCATTATGCAACAGTTCCCAAAAAGAACGTTCAACACCGTCTTCAACACCAACTATATTCAAAACTGTATCCAATGTGGAAGATTGGTTAGTTGAAAACTTAACAGCTTTCATAACTTCCGTTAGCGATATCGCAGTCACATCTGGAACATCATTAAGACCGTCACGATTACTATTTTCAGAACCCGCCACAAGTAAATCTACTTGGTCAAGATGATCCACAGCGTCATTAGTTAACTCATCATAATCATTTTGAAAATCCCCTCTAGCAATCATCATTCCAAAGGCTCCAGCATTGAACTCTGTCGAATATTTAACAATACCAATTAATGTAGGTTCATCATCCGGAACCATATCGAGATAATCAATGTTTGTTTGGAGTAAAGGCAATACACCAACTGACAAAAGTGTTGCAGTGGCCAATATTGCCAAAACTGGCTTATTTCTTTCGGTTACAACCTTAGCTAATTTGTGCCATTCACCTTCAACTTTTTTGTGATCGTAATTTGTCAATACTGCAATGGCTGGCGACATAATAAAAGTACAAAGTAGGCAGACCATTATTCCTAAAGTTAAACTCAACCCGACTGTGAAAACGGGACCTAAATTAGTATACATTAAACTACCAAAACCAATCATAGTAGTCATTGCTGACAAAGCTATAGCTCTTCCCGTGGTAGACATCGCTTTCATCATTCGAATTTGAGCAGTGGCACCTTCTTCTTCCGTGAATCTATTAGACAAATGCAACCCGTAAGCTACTCCAAGAGCCATAAGAATTGGACCTAAAGCTATAATCGTAGGAGTGGCTTCAAGACCTCCCCAACCTATTATGCCATAAGTGATAAAAATAGAATAAAGCGTTGGTATACCTGCAATCATTACAGCTCTTATCTTCTTTTGAATTAAGAACATTGCAACACCGCACATTACAACACCAATAGGAAATACTCTCCAAAATTCAGAAAAAGATCTCTCAGTAATCGCTTGAGTGACAGGAACTGGGCCAGTCAGCATCATTCGACTGTAAGTCTCTCCATTAGGCCTATTTCCATTCTCTTCATGAAGACCTTCGCCTCTAGTTTTCATTGCAATATCAACTTCATCAATGATTATAGGAGGAGGAACATCACTAGTAATACCAAATAATATTACTGCAGTATCCCAAATTCCGTCATCATTAGTGTCTCGCAAGACTTTTTCAACTACTGCTGGAGGCAAATCACCTACAATATCATCTATATCTGATTGGCTAGGGATTTCATAGTGATTTAATGTGTTCGACTCTACTGCACTATCCTTTGCAATTTGAGCTGCTTGCCCTAGAAGTTCAGCAACGCCTTGACTAGCACCATCTGAGTTAGCTGCAGACCATTCCGCAGAATTTTCAATAAGTGCATCGTAAACTCTGCTGTTAGTACTGTGTAATTCCTTAATCAAAGTAGAAATACTAAACGACCAAACAACATTATCTGTAACACCACCATCAGAAGGAACTACTCCAGCTCCACCTTTCTCGGTCTGCCCGTTTTCATCAACTGTTCTCTCAATGTAATCTAGCTCAAGTAATACCTGACGATTTGTGATATTTGCCTTATTAGAAACATCATATGCGTTATCTGTTTCCACATAAATCACAATAATGTCAGTAGAATAATCCTCTCGAACCTCTAAGAGTAACTCTTCTTCAACAGACCCTTTAGGGAGGTAAACTTCCATCGCTCCGTTAATATTCATTTTTCCTATTCCAATTAACATAAACAATGTAATAACTGTCATAATTCCAATAGTAATTGGAGGATAATCTGTAGTAACTCTGATGAAACTTCTTGCTAAGGGACTTATCTCTACTTCCTTGGACTTGGACTTAGTTATGGAGCCTTTAGATTCTTTAACTTTATGAGCTTTAGGTTTAACACCTGATGGTTTCTTGCCACTTACTTTAGTTTTAACTTCATCCCAAGAGTCTTTAATAGATGTACCACCTACTTTACCTTGAAGCAAATTTTGTTGCTCTTTTGCTTGCTTATCAAAGAAACGGTCTATGCGACCTCTAAACCCTGAATCTTTTTTGTCATCGGACACAGTAACTATTATGCATTAAAGAGGTGATAATAAATAGTTCTTCTCAGTAAATATCAAACCTTTATTATAGATATGTACATGATTCGAGACGTGAAATGGAAAAAAAACTTTGTTGTTATGGCGATTTTAGCCTTAGCAATTACATTTTACATGCCAACTTCTGAGGCTCAGGAAGACCCTTATATTGAAAATGTCATATACTCTAAAGGGTCAGAGGAGAGCTCCACAATAGTTCTAAGTGGAAGAGATAATGCTACATTTTACAGATATTTGATTTTAGATGACTATTCACAAGCACCCACAAACTGGTTTGAATCTGACTTTAATGATTCTTCATGGAGTTTTGGTGCAGCTCCTTTCGGCGATAGATCAGTCAGTGGGGTTGAACCAAATTTAATTTGGAATACTCAGGGAAATTCTCCTTATGAAGATGATGTCATATTAGTCCGTCATAAATTCCAATTGAGTGGAATCGTAACATCTGCACAAATTGATGTGGCTTTTGCAAACTACTGTACACCATATCTAAACGGAAACATAATCTATGAAGAAAGAGGAGACAACAACCATGCACAAGAATACTGGAATGATGATGGAACTGAAGAAATAAGCGCGTCATCCTTTGAAATGGGCCAAAACGTATTAGCTGTTTATGCCAGAGACACAGGGCAAGGTACTTGGGGTAATAACAATAGACAATGGGTTGATCTTCAAATAACTGCCAGTGTCTTCCAACCTAATAATGATTCAATTATCTTTGGCGATACTGTAACTGTTGCCGTGAAAGGAGGAAATAAAGGCAATGTAAGCGCAGAAGAAGTGATCATTGAATCTTTTACGAATGAAAGTACCATCAGTTCTACAACATTATCTACAATAGACCCTAATTTTGAAGATTTAATTTTCTTCACATGGACTCCAGATTATATTGGTGAAAATAGTCTCAATTTACATATTTCGTGTAACTGCAGTGACGGAAATTCAACAAATAATAATTTAACTCTGAATATTACAACTAAAATTTACCGGCTAAAAACTGAGATTGAAAATAATTTACAATATGTAAACCAAACTCGAAATTTAGTGAAAATCATTAGTATCACAAATAATGGTGGATTAACAGACAATGTAACTTTAATTCCATCCAACGGGGAAATTAATTCTCAGCTAACATTTAGCCCTAACAATTTCATTCTTAATCCAGGAGAATCAAAGAACGTTACAGTAAGTGCACAATTGCCGCTATCAATTGAAGATGGTTTTCATAATATTTCATTTCAGGTAAAGACTCAGCACGATTATACAGTAAGCAAATATCTAGTTAATAACGGAATAAGTAATGAAGTTGCCTGGAAATGGATAGAATCCGATGGCTATGAAGAATTATATGATAATTCTAACTGGACTACTCTTGGATTTAATGATACAAATTGGTTAAATGCTAGTACACCTTTTGGAGATAGTTCTGTAAACGGAGTTAATTACAGAACTTTGTGGGATGAAGATAATTATGCCTACTTTAGGTATATTTTAAATATAAGTAATGTTGAGATTTATAAAAATGGCGTTATGAATATTAATGTTGCCAGTAACAATTTTGGAGACCACTATATCAATGGAATATTTGTTTTTGGAGATATGGATCAAGGCAATGGCCATGGTGCCGAGTACTGGAATGATGAAGTGCAAATTTTCACAAACTACCTTTTAGAAGGCGAAAATGTTATTGCAAGCGTAATTGGAAATCCCCAAAATACACAATGGTTTGACCAGGAAATTATAGTCACATTTCCCCAAGCAAACCTATGGAACTATGAAGATGCTACATACAATGTCCCAATATTTGTAGATACAACGGCACCTTCGACTAAAGTAAACGAAAATGGATTTTACAAAAATTCAACAAATATACCACTAACGTGGAAAGAAATATCTGATGATGGTGATCTCGAAGGGTATTACTTATACTATCAGATAAAGGATGGAAGTTCACTAGGAGATTGGATGCTTTACGGTTATTACGACACAATATTAGCTACTAATTTTTCAGCAGAAAATGGAAAGATTTATCGATTTAGAACCATAGGTATCGATGTTTACGGAAACAAAGAGATAAAGGGAACTTATGATACAGAAGTTAAAATTGATATGGATTTACCTAGGTCAGAACTTTGGCTAAGCGAAGGCGACATTCAATATACAAACCTAGATGGAGTAACAATTAATTGGAAAGAAAATGAAACTTCAGACATTCAGGGATATCTAATAGAATATAAAAAAATAGATGAGACTTCTTGGGAAAACTACGGGCTATTTACAGGAATAGGCGAATATTGGTTCGAGCCTGAATCTGATGGAACATACCAAATCAGGTCTAGGAGTATTGACTATTCGGGTAATAAGGAGCTAAAAGAAATTCCGGACATAACTATAACTTTTGACAGAAAGAAGCCTTTAGTAAGCTTAAATCAGATTAATATCTTAAGAGATACAGGAGATTTAACACTATCAATAAAAGAAAAGTCTGAAAATTTATCTTCTCTGGACATTGAGTTTGCGAGACTAGACGAGAATAACGAAGATATCTTAGAATGGAAGTCCTTCGACGAGGAATGGTTGAATGAGGAGTTCATAATCAGAAGTCTTGTTGACGGGTATACTTATTATTTTAGAATAAACCCTGAAGATTACGCCGGAAACAATTACCCTAGAGAGGAATTTGAGTTTATATTCGATTATGAAGATAATAGTACAAAAGAAATATTACTTCCAACAATACCCCTTAAACCTGTAATGACGGGTAAGATAAAAAACGTTGAAATTACTGTAGACGAAAATTCAAACGGAATCTACGATAAGATTCTGCAAGAATACAATGGTAATGATTTATCTGGAATGAAAGCAAATCAATATTGGATTGATTATGATGAAGGTAAACTAATATTTGGAAATGGAGACGTTGGCTACCTACCACCTACAAACTCATCTATATCTATAATTTACTCAGGTTATGACTTAGTGACTACAATCGATAACAATCCTCCTATGCCAGTTCAAAACGTTGAATACAATATCAACGACGAAAACAATCTGACTATTGAGTGGAATGAACCAGAAGATGCAGTTTCTTACATAATTGAGAGTAGAGATAATTTTTCAAGACCATGGGTAATGTTAGAGAATATTGACTACACAAAAAATAAGATGGTTTATGAGATTTCCAATCTCAGTGGAGGATTTCATTATTACAGAATTATTTCTGTCGATCGAATGGGGTATCAGAATGCTGATATGGAAGGTGAGTTACTCGAAATATTTATAGAATATGAAAATATTAACAGTGCTACAAGCGCTAGCAGTAGTTCTACTGTAATTAACAATTACATAATTGTTACAAGTCTTCTAGTTTTAACCGCTATAGCCTCAGCTGCTTATGCTTTCAGAAATAAAAAAGAAGAAGTTGCAATTAATGTAGATAATTCAAGTATTCTTGTTCCTGTTGAATTACTAAATGAAGAGCAAATTAATACTGCTGAAGAGAATAAACCTACCTTTAGCGTTGTTCAAGGAAGCCAATTTTCGCGTACGACTGTTTTTGTGTGCGTTGGAGGCTGTCAAAGTGAATTTGAAAATGTGAACGACGGTGACGATGGAAATGAAATTATGTGCCCGCATTGTGGATTAATCGGAGATTCACCACTTTAGAACCAGTTATCTTTAATTTGTACTCCTATAACCATACATGACAAAAAGCTCAGAAGCTCCAGGTTTTTACAAAAAAGACCCATCTGAAAGATTAGATTTTGTTAAGGATTTTGCAAACTTAACTGAAGACGAAATGAAAACAATTAGCGGATACGGAGCTCTTGGAAAGGAAACTGCAAATAGAATGATTGAAAACGTAGTCGGCACATTTCCACTTCCTCTAGGTTTTGCTCCAAATTTTCAAATTAATGATAAAGACTACATCGTTCCGATGGCAGTTGAAGAACCATCTGTTGTAGCTGCAGCTACACATATGGCAAAAGGTGCACGCAAAATGGGAGGAATATCTGCAAGTTCTGATGAACCTGTAATGATAGGCCAAATTCAACTTGTAAATCTAAAAGATCCTTTCAAGGCAAAAGAAGATATATTAAATAAAAAAGATGAAATCGTTAAACTTGCAAACGAACAAGACCCTATCTTAGTAAAATTCGGTGGAGGATGCAAGGGGATTGAAGTAAGAGTTTTAGATTCAAAAACCGGACCTATGGTGATAACACATTTGTTAGTTGATTGTAGAGATGCAATGGGTGCTAATGCGGTGAATACAATGGCTGAAGCTGTTGCTCCAAGGTTAGAAACCATAACTGGTGGAAGAGTTTACTTGCGAATTATTTCAAACCTAGCAATATACCGCAAGACTAAGGCTACTGCAATTTGGCCAGCTGAATTTTTAGGCGGAGAAGAAATTGTTGATGGAATTATAGAAGCTTTTGCGTTTGCTTGCGCTGATCCATTCCGTGTAGCTACTCACAATAAAGGTATAATGAATGGAATAGATCCTGTTGTAATTGCTACCGGAAATGATTGGAGAGCCATCGAGGCTGGTGCACATACATATTCTAATTGGAAAGAAGGACATTCCTCTTTTACTGATTGGGAAAAAACAGATGATGGAGACTTAAAAGGAACAATCGAAATTCCCATGGCTATTGGACTAGTTGGAGGAGCTACAGCTACACATCCAACAGCCAAAACTTGCGTTAAAATATTAGATGTTAAGATTCCTGGAGGTGCAGCAGAGTTATCTCAGGTAATCTGTGCAGTAGGATTATGTCAAAACTTAGGTGCACTTAGGGCTCTTGCGTCAGAAGGGATTCAGAGAGGACACATGGGATTACACGCAAGAAACTTAGCAGTACAGGCTGGCGCTGAAGGAAATGAAATTGATGTCCTAGCTGAAAAACTAAAGCAATCCGGAAAAGTAAGGGCTGACATAGCTGAGAAACTATTAGCTGAAATAAGAAAATAAATGACTGTACTATCCGATAAGAGTATTGTCAAATTAATTGCAAATAAAGAAATTATTATTGAACCATTTAAGGAGACAAATCTCACTCCAAACGGATATGATTTAACAGTCAGTGAGATTGAAATACCTAATGAAGAAAAAATATCCAAAGGGAAACTCAGAATTCCTCCTAACCATAGATTTGCAATTTCAACAAAAGAAATTATATCTTGTGGACAGAATCACTGTGCGCAATTATGGCTAAGGACAAGTTGGGCTAGGAAAGGACTCATTTGCAGCTTTGGAAAGATAGATTCTGGTTTCAGAGGTAACTTAACTCTTTTAGGATTAAATTCTAGTGAAGATGAAGTAAATATTGAGATTGGCAATACATTTGCACAAATTGTTTTTGAAAAACTTTCTACTCCTGCTGATGAATTGTACTCAGATAGAAGCGGAAATTATCAAAATCAAAAGGGAATTACTTGGTCGAAAGAATAGAATCTACTAAATCTTCAAAGCCTTGATTGCCATCTCTCTCAGTCACATATGAGGGATAATCTTTCATAAAATCCGAATAATCTAAAACCGATTTGACACCAACTGAAATTGGAAATTTTTTAAACATTGGTGAATCATTTGGTGAATCACCTACATACACACATTCATCAATCTTTACATTCCAATTATCAAGAATTTTTAAGGCCATATCGCACTTTGTGTATTCACCATACCAAACATTCAAATGTATATTGGAGATAGCTGCATTAGCACCTCTACTTATGCAAAAATCATAAATTTCTCGGACTTTATTCGGAGACAGACTATTCTCTTCAGATATATCTAAAGCTAAATCCCACTGCCTGAAGGGTTGATCGGCAGCTAAGTAAATCTCTCCAAACTTTGCTTTAATCTCATTCAGAAGAGAATCTAAAAGTTCTTTAGATTTCTCTAAACTGACTGTATCATCATAAAATTGTCTATTCATCTTGCCATTTAGCATTGAGTAAGACAGCGCGCCATTTTCGCCAATTACTGAATTAACTGGCCACCATCTGGCGATTAGGTCGCACCAACCTGCAGGTCTACCTGTTACAACCACTGTTTTGATCTTATTATCTCTCAATTTTTCTAAATATCTATACGTTGAAGATTTAAGGCTATCATTACTTATAAATGTCCCATCTAAATCGAATAATAAAATTTTAATTTTTCTCAAATATTTTTCTTTCAGTTCCGACAGTGGTTTCATTAAACTTCCAAAAAACCTAATTTTAAATACGCTTCGGCAGGTTACGAAGTCCCAAAAAGGTAAACATGCCATCACTATACGGAGCAGTCAAAAGCAAAACTGGAGAGCTTTTGCAAGATAGTATGGAATACTGTAAAGGGGCATTACAGTCTGTCTCTAGATCATTTGCTTTAACAATCCCGTTAGTTGAAGAAAACATTCTTGGTCCAATAATGGTAGGCTACCTAGAAGCTAGAATTTTGGACACCTTTGAAGATGATATCGGAAGAAGAGAAATAACATTAGAAGAAAGAATCGAAGCTATGAATATGTTAATGGAAATTTTAGAAAATCCTAACTCTGAAAGCACAAAAGAAAAGATTAACATTTTAACCGGTTCTGCTGATGAAATGGTCCAAAATCCAAAATATAGGGATTTGGTCAAAAATATGAAAAGTGTCTTGGCAGTCCACAGTAGTTTTGACGAAGCCACAAAAGAATGTATGGTTAGATGGCTTAAAGAAATGAATTTTGGAATGCAAAAATTTCTGAAACAAGAAGTTTATTCCTTCGATGATTTAGATGAATATTGTTACTATGTTGCAGGTACTCCATCAGGATTTTTAACTGAACTCATAAGGAAAAGATCAAAAAATTTATCCGAAGAAAATTCATCAATACTTAAAGAGAATGAAAGAGATTTTGGACTATTCCTTCAAAAAGTCAACATTATTAGAGATTTCAGGGAGGATATTCTGGACAATGAAAAAATATTCTGGCCAGGTTTCCTATTTGAAAAATACCAAGTTATGCCTGAGAAATTGCTTGATGAAGATAATAAGCAAAAATCAATGGAAATACTAGATTACATGCTAGATAATGCATGTAAACATATTGAGCCTGTCAAGGCATATCTCAACTCAATACCTGATGAATATGCCGGTTTCCGTGCTGGAGCTGCAGTTAACTTTGCAATGGGAGTAGCTACTCTTGATACGATGAGAAATAATAGTGAAGTATTTTTTGGAGACAAACCAGTTAAGATTTCGCATGAGTCAAGAGATAACATTATCTTAGACCCTCTAGGCTTTGTTTCAAACTGAAGTTTAATATCTAAGCTATTAATTGCCTAAATGTGAGTGCAAGATATTTATCGGTAATCGGATTATTATTTTTAGCCATACTGGCAGTTAACTCAGCAAGTGCAGCTCCTACAACCGGAAACATAAGCGTAGCTTTCATAATGGCTGGATTTGAAGATCAAGATTTTCAGGAAGAATATGATCAGGATTATTTTGAAGACACCGCATTTGCAAACACTAATTCAATGCGGGATTATTTTGATGAAGTTTCTAAAGGTGCTCTAAATATTGAAGGTAATGTTTATGGCCCATATACTCTGGACGGAGACGCTGCCGATTATTCTAGCGGTACTAGCTTTGTTAGAGATAGTGTTGAGATTGCTGATGATGATATTTATTATCCTGATTATGATGCAGTAGTAGCAATACACTCTGGCCCAGGGGGAGAATCATCTGGAAACAGTAATGACATTTGGTCAGCGCATTGGCCAACCTTAACAATTAGTACTGATGACGAAGATGAAAACGGCAATGATCACTTTGTAGACGGAATAACTCAAGTTCCAGAATATCAGTTATCAAACGGAGAAAAAAATCCCCTAGGAGTTTGGGTCCATGAATTTGGTCACGAACTTGGCCTGCCAGATTACTATGACACTGATGGAAGTTCAGAAGGCGTGGGTAATTGGGCTGTGATGGCAGGTGGATCTTGGGGAAACAATGGTGAAACACCGGTGTACTTTAGTGCCTATTCACGATATTGGTTGGGTTGGGATGAACCTATACTTGTTCAAGGCGATATTGCTAATCTTGTCATCGAACCGGTTTCAGAAGGCGGTAAAATTTACAAACTGCCAATACCAGGTAACTGGACAGACTCAGAACAATATTTCTTGCTAGAAAATAGGCAGCAAACAAAATATGATACATATTTACCAGGTGAGGGACTTTTAATCTGGCACATTGACGAAGAAATAATGTTTTCCAAATGGAGCTCAAATACTGTTAACAATGATGAAGATCATAAGGGAATGGATCTAGAGGAAGCAGATGGTGATGATGATTTGGACTCGGGAGCAAATAGAGGAGACAGCGGTGACCCTTACAGGTCGGGATCATTTACTAAAGATACATATCCTAATTCTCTAGCATACAATGGATCTGAATCCGGTTGGAAAATAGATAATATAGAAGTAGATGGTGATAATATTGTTGTAGATATTAGTTTTCTATCAAAACCACATGCCATTGCAGACGCTGATGAGGCTGTAGTAGCCGAGGGGGAGGCCTTACAATTCTATGGAAATGAGTCATGGGATGAAGACGGTCAGATAGTAAATTATACTTGGAATTTTGGAGATGGTAAATACAACTATACTGACAACCCAGTTCACATATTTACTGAAAACGGTGAATACAATGTAACACTAACTGTTAGAGATAATAATGGACTTGAGGATACATACATACTCAACATATTTGTTAACAAACCACCTGTTGCTAGTATCAGCATTTCAAAAACAGTAATTATGCTTGGTGAAAGTATAACATTTGATGCCTCTAATTCATATGATTTAGATGGTGAAATTGATTTTTATTATTGGAATTTTGACGATGGAAGAACCTCTAACCAAATCATCAAAGAACATACTTACAGTGATTCAGGCATATTCAATGTATCTTTGAAATTAATAGATAATCTGAATGATATTAGCACTACATATTACACAATTGAAGTTATTAATTCATTGCCCGAAATATCCTTTGATGTAAATCCGAATGATGGTAACACACTAACATTGTTTGAATTCATTGATTCATCTACTGACGCTGATGGAGAAATCGAAGAATGGCTTTGGTTATTTGGCGATGGAAATACATCAAATGAAGTCAGTCCTAGCCACTATTATTCATTTCCTGGATACTACAATGTAACACTAACCTTGACTGATGACCAAAATGGAGTAAATTCATCAACTATAATAATTTTTGTTAATAATTCACCACCAAATCCTGACATAGCTATTGAAGAAGGAATTATAGCAGGAGAAAATCAATGGATAATTCCTACAAATAGAGAAGTACGTATTGATGGTGGTGTATCATTAGATAACGACAATACAGTGCTTACATATCAGTGGCAGTATGAATCAGCAACTTACTATGGACAACATTTAGATCTTTTGTTTGTAGAAGGTGAACACAACATAGAATTAACTGTAAGTGATCCAAGGGGAGCAAACACAACTGAAACGTTTATTTTGACTGGAACAAATTTACCTATCCTTAACTTGAATTATGAAGAAATCAATCTTGTTGTTAACCAAGATGCTGAAATAATCACATCTACTTTCGGGGAAGTAAATCTTTATGAATGGAAAATATACCAAGTCAGTTCATCTAATCTGATCTTACTTTCTGACGAAGTAAATGTGAACTTATCCAAAACTATCAAATTTAATGAACGCGGAGATTATAAGCTAATTGCTAGTGCCAGAGATTCAGAAAGTAATTTGTGGACAAATGATATTGAACTAGATGTAACTGTGTTCGACAAACCAACTTCTTACTTTGAGTTTGACAGTGACATTAACGAAGATACGTGGATTAGCTTCAATGGCAGTAAGTCTACTGGATTAGGCTTGAATTATGTATGGAAACTGGATGGAAATATTTTAGATAGCAATAATGCTATAATTTCAACATTTATCGACTCTGGAGGGTATCATGTTATGAACCTAACAGTTGAACAAGAGCCAGTGGGCATTGCATATTATGAATCTGAAATATATCTTAACTCAAAACCAACCGGAGTTTTGCAAACCAGTCCTACAACTCCTCGAGTTGGAGAAGACTTTGAAATTTATTTAAATGCATTCGACGTCGAAACTGATGCCAATATTGAATATCTTAAAATTAAAATAATAGATAATAAAGATAATGAAAGAGCTGAATTTGAATACATTAATCAAGGTGCTAACTTCAATTTAATATTTGAAGTTGAATACGCTGGAGAGATCATCTTAGAATATTCTTTAATTGATGAAAGTGGGAATAAAAATGAAAGTATAAATTCTGTTAACGTCATAGGCTGGGCTGATATATTCATTAGCGACATCAAGATAAGTGGCTCAAAAGAGAAGGGAGCGAAACATCAAATTGAAACTATTTTAACTAATTACAATGAGACGTACAATAGTACAAACTACAACGGATATACTGCTACAGGTTACTACGAACTTTTCATAGACTCTGAACTAGTACACACCTCCTCATTCAGTATAGAGCCAGAGAGTAGCGAGAGTTTCAAGTTCGATTGGACAGCTACAGGCAATTACCATGAATTTAATGTCAAAGCTTATGTTAATGACGGTGAAATTAATAAGGAAAACAATGAGTATACTAAGGAGCAAGTTTTCGAATCTGAAAGAAAAAGTGGATTCTTACCAAGCTTATCATTATTATCCTGTATTCTTGTCATGTGCATTATTGTTTCATTCAACCGTAGCAAACCTAATTAACATACATTGAATGAGAATGCATGAGTGCAGCACCACCACAAATGAGACGGATTCCCGATGAACAGTTTTTTGATTTAAGAAGTTGGAGTGCTGATAAAGCCGAAGATTACGGTGAAAAAGCATCAATGATAGTTCATACCATTTTGCTTAGTAAAAGAGACCAAGTTAATCGAATAACTTCAGAACTACATGATGGCAACATAGTTCTAATTGATTTTACGCCATTAACCTCAGACCAAGAGACTTTACACAAGGTTTTAGCCGAATTAGAGAGAGCTATTGCAGATATTGATGGAGATTTAGTTGGTGTGAGTCAAAAATGGATACTAGCGACACCTAATGGTGTAAGAGTCTCTAGAGAAAAATTAAAAGTTTAATGAACATTGCAGTAATAGGAACTGGAATGGTAGGAAGATTGATTGCAGTTGAATTATCTAGAGATTATCAAGTTTATGCAATTGATAATAGTTCAGAAAATTTGAATTTATTAAAAAAATACAATCCTAAAATAATTACAAACAAAATTGACATCGTTAAAAAAGATTTTCTGGCAGATTTAAATGCCGATCTAATTGTTAATTGCGTTCCAGGTTTTATGGGGTTTGATACTTCCAAAAAAATACTAAAAGAAAAAACATGTGTAGACATTTCATTTATGCCTGAAGACTGTTACGATCTGGAGGATTATGCTAATAAGGCTGAGACTGCACTATATCCAGATGCTGGAGTTGCCCCTGGTTTAAGTAACATAATTGTAGGAAATCTAATATCTAATTACGATATCGATGAAATAAAAATAATGGTTGGTGGATTGCCAAAAGAAAAAAATCCCCCTTGGAATTATAAAGCTCCTTTTTCACCAATTGATGTAATTGAGGAATATACAAGGCCCGCAAGAATTAAAGAAAATGGCCAAATTAAAACTGTAAAAGCTCTCACTGGAAAAATTAACTTTGAAGTAGAAGAAATTGGGAAATTAGAAGCATTTTTAACAGATGGCCTAAGAACTTTACTAAATTCCAAACTAACGAATGACATACCAACCCTACTAGAATATACAATTAGATATCCTGGACATTCTAATATGGTTTCAGAGTTGATTCATAGCGGTAAACTAGATAATATTACAATATCTCACAACGGAAAGACGGTTAATCAAAAGGAATTTACCACTAAGAAATTGTTCAAGGAATGGGAATTAGCCAAAACAGACAAAGAATTCACACTTTTAATAATTACAGCTAAGACTATGGACTCTCAAGAGATTTCTTGCGTTGTTTATGATGAATGGAGAGATGGATGGAGTAGCATGTCAAGAACAACTGGATTAACTGCTTGTGCAATAGCAAATCTTATTTTAGAAAAAGGACTGAAAAATACAGGAGTTATTCCCCCAGAACAATTGGGGTCAAATCAAGATTACTTTGATTACATTATTAATTATCTTAAAGAAAAGAAAATAAGCATTAATTTTTCAAATGAGAAAAATCCTTTAGTGATAAAATGAAAGCAATTGAAGCAATTAAAGCTCCAAAAACAAATACTTGCTGCTCATCGTAATTAAGCAATAGTTCCCCTACAATTAAACTTCCAAGCCCGCTGCCAAGTAGGCTAAAAGAGCTAAGCAAACCCATCATTCTTGCTCTTAAATCATAAGGTACCGTATCGGCAACAATAGTCCTAGCTCCGAGAAAGAAAGTCATGTAAATGGGAATTGTAAATACTAAGGTTATAGCATAGAGATTTACTGTGAAAGAATAAGCTAACATTGAGAAAATTACAAATGCTGATGCTATGCGAATAGCTGTCTCCCTTGGATATTTATCAATTAAATTTCCTGCGTAAGGGGCAGTTATTGCATGTATAAGACCACTACACAAAACAATCCATCCCATTCTGTTGCTAGACCCTGCAATGTCTGTCAAATAAACTGGTGATATGGTTAGGAAAAATATATAGCCCATAAATAAAATAAACGTAATAATAAACAATCGAGATAATCTTTTAAAATAAAAGAAAAAATCATCTTTGGCCTTTAAAATTTCTCTTTTCTTTTCAGTGGAAGACATGTAACCAATTACCGAGATTAATCCCAAAAAAGCTGTGAAGAAAAAGGAAAATACTACAGGACCACTGCCGAGGCCATAGTCGTCTTCACTTACGAGATATGCACCTGCAAAGGCACCTACACCCCATCCCAATCCCAGTACAGCTTCTAGCCGCCCCATAAACGAACCTCTGGCTGATGAATCTAATTCTGAAAACATTGTAGCTATTTGAACCATACCACCGAGAAAAAATGACTGAATTGTACGTACTAATACTAATTCTAATGGACCTAACCAGGGTAAAGGAAGATATAACAAAGCTGTCACAATAGAACAAAGAACAACTACATTTTTTCTACTTCTCCATTTATCAGCAACATATCCCCAGAAAGCTGAACCTGCAACCAAGGCAAAATTAGGTAAACCTACGACTAAACCCAACGTACGGAAATCGCCCAAAAAATTTGCTTGAAGACGAATTAAAGTAAAAGAAAGCCCTTGAGTCAAATTATAGCAAAATGCACCTAAAAGAGCAAGTTTGATTTTGTTATCCACAACTGCTACAAAATTCCCTATATAATTACGCACTGTACCTTTTTGTGTGCCAAGCTATAGAATGTCATGGAAGATGATCTGATATTGATGAAATTGGGAGGTTCAGTTATTACTAAAAAGAAAAGTCAGACTCCTAAATGCCGTAGAGAAAATATTACTAGAATAGCTGAAATTATTTCAAAATCTGACAAAAAAATTATTATCGTACATGGTGCTGGATCCTATGCCCATCCCATTGCTAAAAAATATAAAATTAGCAACGGTTTAGATGGAACTGATGAACAATTAGAAGCCATCATTAAAGCTAAAAAACAAATGAGAGAATTAAATCAACTATTATGCAAATCAATGGCTAAAGCAGGGCTTGATTGTGAAAGTATTATACCTTCAATATCCATGAAGATAAATCGTGAAAATGAACCTATAAATTTTCCTAAAGAAAAATTCGATGAAATAATTTCCATCGGAAAGATAGCTGTAACATTTGGTGATATTGTCGATACAAAAGAAAATAACGTAGGAATACTGAGTGGAGATACTTTATTAGTGAGATTAGCTGAATTATACAAACCTAAAAGGACTTTTTTTGTAATGGACTATCCAGGCGTAGTTAAGGGAAGTTTGGATGCAGATGTAATTGAAATACATAACAAAATCAGCTCAAAGTTTGTAAATAATGTATCTATACACAATGAGGGAGACAGGCCTGACGTGACAGGGGGTCTGCTTAACAAAATTAAATGTGCCCTTGAAATTTCAAATTACAGTGAATGTTGGATAAGTGGTCTAGATAATCTCGATGATTGTGTGAACGGAATACCTAGAGGAACAAGAGTGATTAATGATTAATGATGATGAAAAAAGTGTAGGAATTCTATTCCTATCAATATTGGATTCTAAGTCAACTATCGAGGAGTGCATTAAGAAAAGTGGTTTGACTGCAGATAAAATTTCTACCCTTATTTCCATTCCCAAATTTAATAAATATTTTGAAAAAGAAACTAATAAAGAACTTCATATTACTTGTAAAATTGATTGGATATGTGAGGATATAGGTAATCAGATTAAAATAAGTGATTCTGAATCTCAAATTTTGAAAGAAACTATAGATAATAAATTCCTCAATCATGTAACTAAATATTGGGAAGAAAACGGAAGGATTAAGCGTGATTTTGAAATTAAAAACTTATCAGAATGGATTATTAGTGAATATGTTTTTCTATCGGGTTTTGCTATGTGGTTTAGAGAAAAGGAAAAGAATAATGGAACTGACCTTTCTAGTCTTTTATCAAGCGCAACAGGTGAGAGCGTTGAGGCTTCAGCAAGTATTGAGTTTGACCAAGACAGACTTAGGTTAGTTAGTGAAATTCCTACTCAAATTCTTGAAAAAATAATGAATATTAATCCTGCTGGGAAAATAGCATACCGTAGTTTAGATATGGCTGTAATGAAAGCAATGTCAGAGGGGAATCCTGAGCTTGCTAAGAAGATGAAAAATGAAACTGTGAGAAATAAAAAATCATGGTGGAAATTCTGGTAACTTATTTTACGGTTTGTGTTCCTGGCTTAAATAATTCTTTAGTTTCAACATCTCTTTCTTGAGGATTAATCCTTCTTGCTAAATCTCCGTTAACATCAATGAAATAAAGATAGCCCTTCTCTCTCTCATTTGAACCCTCTGAAATCAATTCCTTATGTCCACCCTTATGCTTCCAAACTGAACAATCATCCTCAACGAAATAAAGAAAGCCATTTGGCTTGGGTAATTTTAATTTCTTAACTAATTCAGCCATTATTTTTGATTTACCACGATATTACATGGTGTTGGAAGCTTGTGAGAAGATTTACGTAATGCTTCTTTAGCTTCTGACACAAACGCATCTGAGGTCCTGAGTGTAATCAGTTTTTGACCGGATTTAACTCGAGCTGCAGTACCTACAGTTCTACCAAATGATTTGCGCATACCCATAGAAACACGATCTGCACCTGCACCCTGAGCAATTTTATTATGCCTCAATACGTGATGAGGATAAGTTCGTACCTTCAGGTGATAACCATCTCTACCTGCATGAGTTTGAATGTAACGGTTAGCCGTAACCCTTGCAGACTCTAACGCATTATGCCTTACGAGACATTCCTCTTTAGCTGAAAGCGTAACTTCGACTGAAAAATCTGCTATTTTATCTCCAACGTCAAATTGAGTAATACGACTAGCGGGAACTCCTCCAATGTATTCCTTCCGTGTGTATGCTCTCTTCTTTCCACGAAACATATGTGCTGGATTTTTCTTTGCCATAATTAACCTACTATTTGCGCCAGATTGAGTTCTATTTAAATGTTTACATAGCAAATATTGTGGCTTAGAGTATTAAACCCCAATCTGTGTGTAATAAATATGAACATTCATGAGTATCAAGCAAAACAGCTTTTTAAAAATTACAGTGTAAAAACTTTGGAAGGTGTCGTTGCAACAAATGCTAGTGAAGCAGCAAATGCGTGTAAAACTCTCGGAGGAAATATTTGGGTTGTAAAAGCCCAAGTGCATGCAGGAGGTAGGGGCAAGGGAGGCGGAATAATTCTTTGTAAAACTACTGATGAAGTTTATGAAGCTGCTGATAAATTGATAGGTTCAAACTTGGTAACTCCGCAAACCACCTCAGATGGAGTAATGGTTAGGAAAGTTTACGTTGAAGAAGGATGTGACATCGCAAAAGAGCTTTACCTAGGAATCGTACTTGATAGAGAACGAGATCTGCCTGTTGTGATGGCATCTATTGAAGGTGGAGTAGAGATCGAAGAAATTGCAATCAAAGAACCTGAGAAAATTTTGAAGGTTTACGCGGACCCAATAACGGGAATCGGAAATTGGCAAGCAAGAAAAATTGCCTTCGGATTGGGTCTTGAAGGTAAACAGGTTAGCTCCTGTTGTAAGTTTATTATTAGCTTGTACGAATTATTTATGAAACTTGATTGCTCAATTGTTGAAATCAATCCTTTAGTAGTAACTTCTGAAGACGATATAATTGCGCTCGATGCTAAGATAAATTTCGACAGTTCAGCCCTGTTTAGACATGCCGATATTGAGAAATTAAGAGACTTGGATGAAGAAGAACCACTAGAGTCTCAAGCAACGAAAGCGGGATTAAACTACATTAAATTAGATGGAGACATCGGCTGTATGGTAAATGGAGCTGGTTTAGCTATGTCGACCATGGATATAATCAAATTACACGGGGGTGAGCCTGCAAATTTCTTAGACGTCGGAGGTGGAGCCACAGCTGACCAAGTTTCTGAAGGATTCAGAATTATTCTATCTGATCCTGAGGTAAAAGCTATTTTCGTAAATATTTTTGGAGGAATTATGAGATGTGATTTTATAGCTGAAGGTATCATTACTGCCGCAAAAGAAATTGAATTAGATGTCCCCTTAATAGTTAGATTAGCGGGAACCAATGTTGATTTAGGGAAGAAGATGTTGTCTGAATCTGGCCTGGACTTAATTACTACAGATGACATGGATAGTGGGGCAAGAAAATCTGTGAATGCCATAGGAGGTAAATCATGAGTATCTGGTTGAATTCAAAAAGTAAGGTCATAGTTCAGGGAATTACGGGGAAAAATGGACAATTCCACACAGAACAAATGTTAGATTACGGAACTAAAGTAATAGGTGGAGTAACTCCCGGTAAAGGCGGTCAAGAGACGCTTGGAGTCCCTATCTGGAATACTGTAAACGAGGCCGTAGATAATGGAGCAAATGTATCGTGTATTTTTGTGCCACCACCATTTGCGGCTGATGCAATTATGGAATCTGCAGACGCAGGAGTTGAACTAATTGTAGCAATAACTGAGGGAATTCCCGCATTAGACATGGTTAAAGTAAAAAAATATTTAGAACCTATTGAAACCCGATTAATTGGTCCGAACTGTCCCGGACTTATAACTCCTGGTGAAAGTAAGGTAGGAATAATGCCTGGCCACATTCATAGGAAAGGTGATGTTGGTATAATCTCCAGATCTGGTACTTTAACATATGAAGCTGTAAATCAGGTAACAGAGAAGGGATTAGGTCAGTCAACTTGTGTTGGGATAGGTGGCGACCCTGTTAATGGAACCAACTTTATTGATTGTTTAGAAGCTTTTGAAAATGATTCACAAACAAAATCCATGATAATGATTGGAGAAATAGGCGGAACTGCAGAGGAACTAGCGTCTGAATATGTTAAAGAGTATGTTACAAAGCCAATTGTTGGCTTTATAGCAGGCAGAACTGCACCACCAGGAAAAAGAATGGGACATGCAGGAGCTATAATCTCTGGAGGTAAGGGTACTGCAAGAGAAAAAATGAGAGCAATGGAGAGAGCAGGCATACATGTTACTGATAATCCTGCTAAACTTGGAGATACTCTAGAAGAAATTGTCTAGTTGATGAGTAAATTTGCTAATTTATTTAGAATAGCATATCACGGAGGAGACTTTCACGGATCTCAAGTCCAGCCAAACGTAGTAACTGTGGAAGGTGTTGTAAAGAATATTCTAAAAAACCTAGGAGCTTCAAGCCCTTTATTTGCAAGCAGAACTGATAAAGGAGTGAATGCTACGTGTAATTTCATAACTACAACTTCAAATAAAAAATGTAAAGAATATGTTGGAGACTTTATTGAAAGGCTTGAAGAATATCCTATATGGATAACTGGATTTTCTGATGTTGAAATAGACTTTAATCCTAGAATTGCTAAAGAAAGAGAATACAGATATTACGTTTTTAACGAAAAAAATAAAGTGCTATTTAATGAGGCAATGCAACTATTTGTAGGGAAACATGATTTCAGAAATTTTGCGCGAATATTAGATACTGATATTGTAGATACAAGAAGAACTGTAAAACGTGTAGATGTTACCTCTAAAGGAAAAGTAATTATGTGTGAAATCAGAGGGCTCTCATTTCTTTGGCATCAAGTTAGAAAAATGATTGGAGCAGCATCAGACGTAACAAACGGAAGGAAAAATCTGACCGACATCGAAAAAGGACTAAACGGCCATAAAGTGGACTTTACTATGGCAAAAGCTGAGTTTCTAACTTTAAGCAACATAAAATACGATAATATAGAAATTGAGAAAGTCAGAAATGAGAGAAATATGAGGATAAAATATGAATTATCTAAAAATGATAACTTCTTCTGGAAAGAATTCTTATAATTCCAAAAACATAAACTTTAAATACTAGTTTAAAAAAGCAATATAATGAAGTGTGTTGGAAGAGTATCACATTTGAACTCAAGAAATCTGGCGATTGTAAATACAGATAAGAAGGTTCCAAAGAACACTAAAATTTATGATTCTGAAAAAAGAATTATTGGAAGAGTTGTTAATATTTTTGGGCCTGTAAGTGATCCGTATCTAGCTATAGCACCGAATAAAGGTATGCGAATAACTAAAATTATTGGCAGAGAGGTTTACAAAAAATGAAATGTCCTGAATGTGAAAATGAGAAAATAATTTCTGAGGGCGATGGCATTATGTCTTGTAACTCTTGTAATCTTATTTTTGACTCTGGTCCACAATGGATGAAATATAAACCTGGAAAGTCAACTAAGACAAAAGTCAAAGAAGTAGATATAGCTAGTAATTCTAGAACTGTATTAAAATGGCAAAGTGAAGTAAGAACAAATGTTTCGCTTGGTAAAAATATTCTTTTAGCTTCAGAAGAAATCAACCGAATTTCTGAATTACTCAAACTTGACAATAAAATTATGGAATCGGGATTAGAAATCTTTTCAAGCTCATCTAAAAAAGGCATAGTAAGGGGAAGAAGTACTCAAAAAGTAGCCGCAGCTTCAGTTTTTACAGCATGTAGGGTAAATAATCTGCCAATAACTTTAGATGAAATTGCAAATCTTTGTAGTTTGAACAGAAACGAATTAAGTAAACTACACCGCTTAATAAAGAGAAAGTTAAAACTTAAAATTGACATTTCAAGTAGTATAACCTTTCTACCAAAGTTTACAAAAAAATTAGCATTACCAAAAAATGTAGAAACAGAAGCAAAAGAAATAATTAGATTTGTAGAAGACAGTGAATATAGACAGGGTATTTCACCAATTGCTCTCCTTGGTGCTTCAATATATCTTGCATGTAAAAAAACTAAAGTAAGAAGAAGTCAACTTGAAATTGCTAAAACTCTTGGTACTTCTGAAGTAACGCTACGGAATCGAGCAAAGGAAATAAATTCCCTAATTAAATTGCTATAGAATAAAAATATTCTTCTGGCAATTCTAATTCTATTGCAAACATAGGGTCTTGATTAGGATCAGTACTGTCATGATAGGCAACTACGATACCTCCATCGGGTAAGATTGCCATTGAAGCAAAATCAAACCTAATATCATTACCAGCTCCTGAAGTTGAGTCTAAATCGCCTAAACCAATAATAGTTACAGAATCTGCTTCCATACTTTGGCTGTAATCTCTAACATGGAAAACTAAATCTACATCACTAGGACTGCCATCTCCTGTAAAATTAGAACTTTGAACTCTCATAGATATCACTGCCAAATCCAAGTTCCCGTCTGCTTGGAAATCCCACTCAAAAGTATTGTCGGATACTGCTGCAGACCCCGGCCAACCGTGAGTATAATCGGTCCAACTGTAACCTCCATCAAAACTTACACTGTGTGTCAAGTTGAAAGTTCCATCACAACCTTTAGCCCCAGGGTCAACTATGTTACATGATACGCTGTGTAATGCTCCGGAGCTATCTATTACAAGATTTCTTGAAGGTAAAAGTGAACCATTTGGTAAATTATGCTTATGCCATGTTAGTTCAGTATCTAAGAATAGATTACTTCCATCGCTAAACCACCTTGGAAACAATAGTCCTCCTGTTGGAATAGGTGAAGCTCTCATTTCTCTATGAGGTTGCATAAAATCCCATTCAGGCCCCAAATCCTCGAATAGTAAATCAAATTCGAGATCTTGACCACACCTAGCATATTCTGCATTACATTCATTTGAAGCACTATCAGGAATATCTAAAGGGCGATAATTCAGACCATCAACACTTATCTGATAACCTTGCTCATTATAACTCCAAAAATTGGAAACAACCATACTGGCCCAAGGACAGTTTGATGAGCATAAATTTGTTGAATGTTCAGGAGGAGGATTTATTGGCCCAACAACTGGGACCTGCCAAGATCTATCATAAAATGGTTCTTTATCGAAAGTATTCCAGCACCATTGCCAGTCTATTTGATCTGGTGAAATCTTTTTTCCGAGAATTGCGTAAAATTGGTCAGCTCCATCAAAGCTGGGATACGGAAACCAAGTCATTGCAATTATATCTCCGTTAGGAGCCTGAATTATCGAACCTTCACCAAGTCCTGGATCAAATGTTGGATCTAACTGACCTTCCTCACAGCCCAAATCAGTATTGAATGCGGGAGGTACGTATTCATCCCAAGTTAATCCTCGATCTGTACTCCACCAAGGCCATTCACCCCCTAAATTATAGATTACTCCATCTTGATCTGTGGTAATATAGTGCTCACAGCAATTTCCCCCATAATTATGGTCCTCCGCTAACTCAGTTCCATAAACGGCCCATAGTCGCTCAGTCGAACCACTTGGCGTAATAACTGTAAAATTACGAATAGGATTATCTGAAAAAGGAAATTGGCTCAGTTCCTCATCGGAAACAATTAGTCTAGTTACTTCTATGTCTTCTTCTTCAATTACCGTTCTTTTGTCTTCAGGCCCAAGGCAACCCATAAATGACAAAGTCACAAACATCATTGACATAATGAAAGGTAATTTCATGGAATATACTACATCTTATGGATAAAATAGTTATTGGCACTTGATGAGTATATTAAAAATACCCATTTGCAGCTGTATAATTATTGAGTACTGACGCACTGGACATACCGCCCTGTTTTGTTCCCGTGGAAAAAAAAGGGTTTTTCGCAACTTTCCGCACAGATAAATGGTGGATTCAACCATTGGTAATGGGTAGCATATTAATCTTGTTTGGAGTTTATACTATAGCAGTTCTTTTGATAGAGCATGGAGCTATAGGTGATTATGAGAATGACTTTATTTATTACAATGAAAACGGCGCTCACTATGTAAGTCCAATTTCTTCCCCAGGTCCTAACGCCATTCCATCAGATATACTCAGCTTTTGGCCACTTCCTGCCACACTTTTATTCATTTGGGCACCTTTAGGATTCCGTGGAACATGTTACTATGGTAGAAGAGTTTTTTACAGATCTCTATTAGCAAACCCTGCAGGCTGCGCTGTCGATAAACCAATTAAATCCTATAATGGTGAAAATGCACTTCCTTTCATAATTATGAACTCACACAGATATTTCCTTTATCTAGCAATAATACTTGCCGTACTGCATTGGTATCATGCATTTGAATCATATTTTTTTGGAAGCAGCGTAGGAGTTGGATTTGGAAGTCTTATCCTAACTATCGATGCCTTATTCTTAACATTGTATGTTTCTTCATGTCACTCACTGAGAAACTTGGTTGGAGGTAATGTTGATTGTATTTCATGTACTAATTATGTTAAGAAGACCGGTAATTCGTGGATAAACTCTCTTAACCGTCATCATGGATTATACTTCTGGATATCATTAGTTACAATAATGATTGCTGATTTCTACATTAGGATTTACTTAGGACTATTGGGAAATGATGAAATATTTCAGTGGGTGCTCTAATGGAAGACATTCAAGAAAAAAAATATGATGTTCTTGTCATAGGGGCAGGTGCTGCAGGGATGAGAGCTGCAATTGCTGCATCTGATGAAGGCGCAAGTGTTTGCCTTGTATCAAAGTCTTTGCTTGGAAAGGCCCACACAGTTATGGCTGAAGGCGGAGCTGCTGCCGCTTTGGGAAATGCAGACGAACGGGATAATTGGAAAGTTCATTTTAGAGATACAATTAAAGGTGGAAAACATCTAAATAATTGGAAAATGGCAAAAATACACGCCGAACAAGCTCCAGAGAGAATCTTGGAACTAGAGAGATGGGGGGCTGTTTTTGATCGTACAAAAGATGGAAAGATTAACCAAAGAAATTTTGGAGGTCATAGGTATCCTAGATTGGCTCACGTTGGTGATCGAACAGGATTAGAAATTATAAGAACAGTACAAGACAAAGTAATTCATCAAGATAATATCGATATTTTTATGGAATGTACTGTTGCAACAATAATTACTGAGGATAATCAAGCCGTAGGAGCTCTCGCATACTACCGTAATAATGGTGAAATAGTTGCAATTCATGCCAAAGCCATAGTTGTAGCAACTGGAGGCATTGGAAAGGCTTACAGAGTCACCTCAAACTCTTGGGAATATACTGGAGATGGACACTCTTTGGCCTATTTGGCAGGCGCTGATTTACAAGATATGGAATTTATACAATTTCACCCTACTGGTATGGTATGGCCACCAAGTGTCAAAGGTACGCTAGTAACCGAAGGTGTGAGAGGGGAAGGTGGAGTCCTATTGAATAATAAAGGCGAACGATTTATGTTTAATTATATTCCTGAAGCATTTGCCGCTGAAACTGCTAAAGATGAAAAAGAAGCTAATGACTGGTTAAAAGGAATAGAGGGAGCAATGAGACCTCCTGAACTTCTAACCAGAGATGTAGTTGCCAAAGCCATTATGAAGGAAGTTAAAGATGGAAGAGGCAGCCCTCACGGAGGAGCATTTTTAGACATAGCAAATAGGCAAGATGCTGATTACATAAAGAAAAAATTACCTTCTATGTATCATCAATTTAAAGAACTTGGTGATTTAGACATTACTGAGGAACCAATGGAAGTTGGACCCACTACACACTACATGATGGGGGGAATAACTGTTGATGCTGAAACTGGCGCATCAAGCCTCAAAGGAATGTATGCTGCAGGCGAAGCTGCTGCTGGACTTCATGGTGCAAATCGTTTAGGAGGAAATTCATTATCTGACTTACTTGTCTTTGGAAATATCTCAGGTAGAGCTGCTGCCAATTTCGCACTTAACACTGAAGAAATATCGTTTAGTAAAAGTAAGCTTAAGAAAGCTGCAAATGAAATTATAGATTGTTTTTCAGACACAAAAACTGAAAATCCTTATCATTTACACCGAGAACTACAAGACATTATGGAAATGCATGCCGGAATTGTGAGAGAGGAAGAATCACTAAACGAAGGTATTGAAAAATTAAAAGACTTGAGCAAAAGGGTGGAAAACGCAAAAGCAACCGGAGATCGATCTTACAACCCAAGCTGGCACCTATGTCTAGACATGAAAAATATGATAATAACTTCTCTAGCCGTAGCTGAGGCTGCCAAAGAAAGACGTGAAAGCCGTGGAGGACACACGAGGTTAGACTATCCTGAGTATGATAAAGAATTAGGGACTTTGAACATAATTATTAGAAAAGGGCCGGATGGCTTAAATATTGTTAAATCGGATAAAAAAATTATGCCAGATGAATTGCAAGAATTTGTTATGAAGGAGGCTGTATGAAAAGAAAAATAATCATTCAAAGAGGGGAAAAAGAAGATTATTTCATGCATGAATTTGAAATGGAGAGTGGACCCGGAATGGTAGTTCTTGACGCTATTCATGAGATTCAGGCAAATGATGCTCCTGATTTAGCTGTGAGATGGAACTGTAAAGCTGGAAAATGTGGTTCATGCTCAGCAGAAGTTAATGGAGTTCCAAGTCTTATGTGCATGACACGGATGTCAGACTATGATCCTTCGGAACCCTTAGTAATTAAACCAATGAAGGCATTTCCTGTAGTTAAAGACTTAGTAACTGATGTGTCTTGGAACTATGAAGTTAACAAGAAAATTTTACCTTACCAACACCCAGATACAGACGATCCAAGAATGTTACAGGAAGACGTAGATCGAGTTCAAGAGTTCAGAAAATGTATAGAATGCTTCCTTTGCCAAGATGTTTGTCATGTTTTAAGAGATAGCGACATGAAATCTGAATATGCTGGACCGCGCTTTTTGATGCGGAATGCAATGCTAGAAATGCATCCATTAGACCAAGGTGATCGCTTAGAAACTATAAAAAATGATAATGGAATAGGATTGTGTAATATAACCAAATGTTGTACTGAAGTCTGTCCAGAAAATATTGCTATAACAGATAATGCAATAATACCTATGAAAGAAAGAGTTGCAGACGAATACTACGACCCTCTAAAATGGATTTGGAGAAAATTAACTGGAAAAACTAATTAATTACAATTATTTCCTTCACAGCAGGCCTCAACTACTGAATGGCATTGAGGACATTCTCTATGTTGTCTAGCCTCAATTGATTCACCTATAAACCCACAAGAGCAACGTATGTAATTTGTGTACGTTCTGTGATTTATCATATGTTCCAATTAAAAATGAATTTAAAAATGTTGCCGCTCAACCGACAGGTTGGGAGGTGGGAGGGGGCCCGCCGGGAGCAGCTAACTGTAATCTAACCGGGTTTTTTTAAAATATTCGTAGAAATATATTTAATTTAGAGGGTGTTATAGTATACGTTATGGTAAAAGCTCCACACGGGACTGAAATGAGTTGCAAAGGTTGGCTGCAAGAGGCTGCCCTAAGAATGTTAATGAATAATTTAGATCCTGAAGTTGCTGAAAGACCCGAAGATTTGATAGTTTATGGAGGTAGAGGGAAAGCTGCACGAAATATTGAGTCTTATAATGCAATTGTTAAATCCCTTCAAGACTTGGAAAATGATGAAACTCTGCTCGTACAGAGTGGAAAACCAGTCGGTATTTTTAAAACACATTCTGACGCACCTCGAGTTTTAATCGCAAATTCGAACTTGGTAGGGAATTGGGCGAATTGGGAGCATTTTGATAAATTAGAAAAAGAAGGGTTGATGATGTATGGCCAAATGACTGCGGGATCTTGGATTTACATTGGATCACAGGGTATTCTACAAGGAACTTTTGAAACCTTTGCCGAAGCTGCTAGACAACACTTCAGTGGAACATTAGAAGGGAAACTTGTTGTTACAGGAGGTCTAGGTGGCATGGGTGGTGCTCAACCATTAGCTGCAACCATGAACGGAGGCACTTTTCTAGCTGCTGAAATGGATGAAGAAAGAATTCAAAAACGCTTGGATACAAAATATTGTGATGAAATGACCGACAATATTGACTATGCAATAGACACCGCGTTGGAATGGAAAGAAAATAATATCGCTAAGTCAATCGCAGTTAAAGCCAATATAATTGATTTATTAGCAAAACTTATAGAAAGAAATGTGACTCCTGATTTGTTAACTGATCAGACATCTGCACATGACCCACTGATAGGATATATCCCACATAAACTAACGAATTCAGAGGCTGATAAGTTACGAAATGAGGATCCTGAAAAATACATTTCACTAAGCTATCAAAGTATGGGAACGCATGTTAAGCATATGCTGACATTGAAAGATAGAGGTTCACATACTTTTGACTATGGAAATAATTTAAGAGAAAGAGCAAAAGAAGCTGGAGTTGAAAATGCCTTTGACTTTCCTGGATTTGTCCCTGCATATATTAGGCCTTTATTTTGTGAAGGAAAAGGGCCATTCAGGTGGGCAGCTTTGTCCGGAGACCCAAATGACATCTTGGAAACTGATAAGATTATGCTAGAATTATTCCCTGAGGATAAAGCGCTTGCCAAATGGATAAATATGGCTCAAAAGAGAATTAGTTTTCAGGGACTACCTGCAAGAATTTGCTGGCTTGGCTACGGAGAGAGAAAAAAGGCTGGTCTTGCCTTTAATGAATTGGTAAAAACTGGAAGAGTTAAAGCTCCATTGGTCATTGGTAGAGATCACCTAGACTCTGGATCTGTAGCCTCACCTAACAGAGAAACTGAAGACATGAAAGACGGAAGTGACGCTGTCGCTGATTGGCCAATACTCAACGCCCTGCTGAATACAGCATCAGGAGCTTCATGGGTTAGCTTTCATCACGGTGGTGGCGTTGGAATGGGGTACTCACTTCATTCAGGAATGGTGGTCGTTGCGGATGGAACCAAGGAAGCCGATGAAAGACTTAGCAGAGTTTTAACAACGGATCCTGGTACTGGCGTTATGAGGCATGTGGATGCAGGATATTCGAGAGCAAAACAAGTAGCCAAAGAAAGAAATGTAAAGGTTGGACTTGTTGAAGGTTTATGAATCTAATTATTGCATCAAAAGCTGATTCAGCATCAATCAATTTAAGAGATAGATTATTGGAAATGTCACCATGGGAAAAATGCGGGACATTTGATGGAAATGATATGTGGAAAATTACTAAAACGCATGGTCCATTTTGTGTTGAAGGAACTCATTTAATTAGTATAAATAAGATACATATTCACGCAGAAAAAATTGATGAAGTATTTGAAAGAAAAAATAGTTTGAAACTAAGTAATATAATTTTTTTATCAAGGCATAAAGCTGCAAGTGGAAAACCTAGCTTAACAGTTCATCCTATTGGAAATTGGGGGGATGCAGATTATGGTGGAATTAAGGGAGAAGTTACGCCAGCTTCCTCTGATATTATGACCTCTCTCTTAAGAGAAATAAAGAAAAATCAGCTTAATGGATATGATGTATGCTTTGAGGCCACTCATCACGGACCTTTGCTAGAAACTCCTACTATATTTCTAGAAATTGGATCTACAGAAAAGCAATGGGAGGACGAAGAACCTGCAAGAGCACTAATTAAATCTCTTCTGGAATTTAAAATCAAAGAAGGTATAAATGTTCTAGGTTTTGGTGGTGGACACTATACGCCAAGGTTTACTGAAGCTGCACTATCTCACAAGGTATCTTTTGGCCACATGGTAGCGAATTATGGAATACCTCATTTAACTGAAAATATGCTTATAAGAGCACTTAAAGCCGGAAAATCTAACGGTATTTACTTTCATAAAAAAGGTATGAAAAAAAGTGAATATCGAAAATGGAAACTTTGGGCCGAAAATAACAAAGTTTCAGTCTTCAAACAGTCAGATTATGAGAATCTTTAAATCAGTGTAAAAGACTGAGTTTTACTTTCTGAAACATCCGGTACATTTAAAAAGAAATCCTCACTTAATGTTGTTTAGCTGTAAACCTATGAGTGACGACGACACAGAAAATAGTGGTACCGAAAACAACGTATCAGAAGCTCCAGCATCTACTCCAAGTGAGGGAATTGTGGGGCAAATTGATAACTATTTTGGTATTAGTAAAGCCGGTAGTTCCGTAGAGGGTGAGATTCGTGCAGGAGTAAGATCTGCATGCTCGTACGTCGGTGCCCGAAGAATAAAAGATCTACCAAAGTGTACTACTTTCGTGAGAGTTAATATAACTACAAACGAAATTTATACTTCTCTTGAAGTGAGTTAGATAGTTTAATAAATCTCCTTACAAAGGGAGTATATGGCTAAGAAAGTAATATTAGAAGCTGGACGAACTTTTAGTGAATTTAGTCTTTTGACTGACTTCACTTCAAAAGATTGTAATTTAAACAATATTAACTTGAAATCTAATTTGGGCCAATTAAGCCTAGGCATTCCTTTTTTGAGTGCCGCTATGACGTCTGTAACTGGATATGAAATGGCTCTCGCATTAGGTAAAGAAGGTGGGCTAGGTGTTTTGCCTGCTAGACTATCTGTAAAAGAGCAAGTTGATATTATCAACAAAATTAAAGGATATGAAATGGGGTTTGTCGAAGATCCTGTATCTGTAAGAGACAATGCCACTATTGATGAAGCTGTAAGGCTAGTTGAGAAGCATGGGCACTCAAAAATACCCGTAACTGATAGAAATAATGTATTTTTAGGGTTATTTAATTTTGATAAATATTTAGAAAGCAATGAAACTCCTGCTGAAAATATTCTATCAATTATGACAAGTGTTGAGGAATTGCCTCATACAAAGAACTCAGAAATAACGGTTAAACAGGCAAAAAAGGAATTAGAAGAAAATAATTATTTGATTGTATTAGATGACTTAGGCCGCTTAGTAAAAATTGCTTTCAAAAAGGATGTGGAAAATATAGTAGTAGGTGCTGCAATATCAACTCATAAAGGTTGGAAGAAACGCGTAAAAGCTTGCGATGAAGCTGGTGCTGATATATTTGTTATAGATACTTCAGATGCTTACAATGAATTTACCTCAAAAGTTCTAAAAGACTACGCAAAAATGAAACTCGGTAAACCCATTTGTGCAGGCAATGTAATTACTTACGAGGGTGCTAAATTTCTCATGAATAGTGGAGCTGATGTTATCAAAGTAGGTATGTCATCTGGTTCAATCTGTACAACGCAGAGAGAAAAAGCTACTGGACGAGCTCCTATGACTGCTTTAATGGAAGTTGAAAGGGCCAGAGCTGATTATCTAAAAGAATCTGGAAAATATGTTTCAATTGTAATTGACGGGGGCGTATCTGATGCAGGGAGTATGATTATTGCACTAAGTATTGCCGATGCCGTTATGATGGGAGGATATTTTAATCACTTTTTTGAGGCTGAAGGCGAAAAATATGATGCGAATATGCAACAAACAACTCATGAGCCTGACATAAAATATGTAGCAACCTGGGGTGAAGGATCTGCCCGTGCAAGGAACTTAGATAGATATGGACATGTAGCTCGAAAAACCTTTTTCGCTGAAGGTGAAGAAGGTACTGTAGAAAATTGGGGAAGGTTAAAACCAAAGCTAAAACAAGACATTCGTAAAATTAAAGCTGCATTAAGCAATACGGGATGTATGAACTTAAAAGATTATCATGAGAAAGCAACTATTGAACTCATGTCGCCTTACACTCAAAGCATAGTAGGCGATACTCATGACATGAAGGTCAAGGAATAGTTTCTAGCAATTTGTCTTTGAAAAAATCAATACCTTCTTCCTTGTAGGCAGATACTTCAATTGCATCTTCAAAATTGGCTTCATTCTCAAAATCTAAATCTTTCTTGCTGAATACATCAATCCATTGACAATTAGGATATCTTAGTTTTAATTCATTGCGTAAATTAGTTTGCATTTCAATTGAATATCCGGAAGTACCTGTTAAGTCTGTCAAAAAGACGATTACAGGCTCTAAATAATCAAAGGCAGCTATACCTTGCTTTTCCATGTCATTTCTTTCTAAATCTGGACGATCTAGCAAGCCTGGGGTGTCCATAACTTGCAACACTGTATATTTTTTCTTAATGTGGCCTAGAGATACTGCCTTTGTTGTAAAAGGATAACTTTTCACTTCTGGCTTACCAGAAGAAACTGCACCTATCAAGCTAGATTTACCTACATTAGGCGCTCCAGCAAAAACTGCAATTGGTGACTCCGTGTCAACATTGGGAAGATTACGAAAAATTGATCTTGCCGAAATTAAAAAATCAAAACTTTTAGATATTTGTCTAACAACATTAGTCATCTTGGTATAGGCCTCACTCATAATTTTCATAGTATTCTCTGCACTCTTCCTCGCCCTGGCTCGAGGCACATACTTAGTTGAAATCATCAATACCTCTTTTCTAGCCCAATCAATTGCCCCCAAAGATTTTTTGAGCATATCAACACCTACTGTAAGATCAATAATCTCTCTGTCAAAAGGGTGAATACTGTCAAAAGATGGAAATGCTTTAACATAACTAATCATAGGATTAGCCAAATTATCTGCTACTGAGTGAATTTTTCTAACTGCAGTAAGCCTTGCCCTATAATCTGGATTTCTAACCTTTTCCTCAACTTTTGATGCTCTACGTAATGCTCTATCAATCAATTCTTCTGAAGTCGCAATATTCTTGATTTCTTGGAGGTTCACAAATTTTCAATAATGGCATTACCAAATTCACTACATTTTAACAATTTAGCACCATCCATTAGCCTCTCAAAGTCATATGTGACTGTTTTAGCCCCGATAGTCTTCTGCATACCTTCGATAATTAGATCTGCAGCCTCTTTCCAACCAAGATATCTCAGAAGCATTTCACCAGATAGAATGACTGAACCTGGATTTACTTTATCCAGCCCGGCATATTTTGGAGCTGTGCCGTGAGTAGCCTCAAACAAGGCATGGCCTGAATCATAATTTATGTTTGCACCAGGAGCTATACCAATTCCTCCAACTTGAGCAGCTAAGGCATCGGAAATGTAATCTCCGTTTAGGTTTAATGTTGTTATAACATCATACTCAGAAGGCCGAGTCAATATTTGCTGGAGCATTGCATCAGCAATTACGTCCTTAACGATTATTTCTTTACCTGTCTTTGGATTTTTAAAAACATGCCAAGGTCCTCCATCAAGTGGAACGGCTCCAAATTCTTCTCGTGAAATTTCATATCCCCAATCTCTGAAGCCTCCTTCAGTAAATTTCATAATATTTCCTTTATGAACTAGAGTAACTGATGATTTATCATTATCAATTGCATAATTTAACGAAGCTCTAACAAGTCTCTTGGTTCCTTCACTGGAAACTGGCTTAACGCCCAAAGAGCTTGTTGCGGGAAACCTAATTTGCGATACACCCATATCTTCTTCAAGAAATTTCAGAACTTTAGCCACCTCTTTTGTTCCTGCTTGCCACTCAATTCCTGCATAGATATCTTCAGTATTTTCCCTAAAAATGACCATATCCACTTTCTCAGGATTACGTACAGGACTAGGAACTCCTTCAAACCAAACTACTGGCCTAACACATGCGAAAAGATCTAGCTTTTGTCTTAATGTTACATTAAGGCTCCTAAAGCCCCCTCCAACAGGAGTAGTCAATGGTCCTTTAAGAGCGACCAAATGCTTTCTAATCGAATCAAGGGTAGATTCAGGAAGCCATTCACCAGTTTCCTCAAAAGCTGCTTCACCAGCGTGAACTTCTTCCCAAGAAATAGACTTTTTACCAAAATAGGCTTTTGAGACTGCTGCATCCAAAACTTTGGTGGCTACAGGAGTAACATCTAAACCGATTCCATCCCCGATTATTACTGGAATAATTGGGTTGTTTGGGACTTCTAATTTTCCGTTAACACATGTAACTGACGAAGGTAACATAATCTGTGCTAAGCAGAGCTGTATAAATCGGTCTCGGACACTATAATAATAAACACACTTTTACATTAGCAATAATGGGTATTCTAAATCGAATTGTTCAAAGCACAGCTCCGTGGATGCCCAAAATAGTTATCGGTCGAATTGCCTCAGTATATGTTGCAGGCGATAAATTAGAAGATGGAATTGATTTAGTTAGAAAACTAAACAAGAAAGGATTTGTTGGTACTCTAGATTTACTTGGAGAAGAAGTAAAAAATAGAAGAGGAATTACGAAAACAACTAATTCCTATTGTGACTTAATAGATGGTATTGCTAACTCTGGAGTTGATTGTAACATTTCATTGAAGTTAACTGCAATCGGACTCAAAGTTGACGAAAGCCTTTGCTGGGATAATCTTAGCGTAATACTAGATAAAGCTAAAATGTATAACACGTTCGTTAGAATGGATATGGAAGATTCTGAAGTCACGGAATCCACTATAAATATGTGTAAGAAGGCTGTAAATTATTACCCTAATTGCGGAACTGTTTTACAAGCATATATGTATCGTACAAGCGATGACATAGATTTACTCAAGGGCCCTAATACCAATATTAGATTATGCAAAGGTGCGTATAAGGAAAGTAAGGATATAGCTATCCAGGATTATAACAGAATACGGGAAAATTATGTCGAGTGTGCTGAAAAGATGATTAAAAATAATATATATTCTTGCTTTGCAACTCACGATACTTGGATTATAGAACGTATCGAAAAACTTATTGAGAAAAATAATTTTCCAAAGAATAATTGCGAATTTCAAGCACTGTCTGGAGTCCCAATTGACAAAACTTTAGATGAATTACTTTCAAAAGGTTACACTGTCAGGTATTACATACCATATGGACCAGATTGGTACCCTTATTCAATACGAAGAATTAGAGAAAATCCCGATATTTGGAAGGACACTATGAAAGCTTTTTTCTTTAGATCTAAGCATAGAAAATAGACATCAGCTTTTTTAAGGCATTTTCGTAGATAAATCATGGCAAAAAGGGCAAGACGAAATAAAAAAGCCAAACCTCCCGCAAATTACCGCGACGGAAAAATTGATAATTCAAGGCCAGATTCAAAACCTGCACTTATTGCTCTTCTGCTAGTTGTTATTTTGATTGGTAGTGGGTTATACCTGACATCAATGGTTGATACAGAAGAAACTGTAGCTAATCCAACATATGGTGTTGAAGCTGAGTTTGTAACGAACAATCATAATGCGGAACCTGGAGGAGAAACTGATTTTGTACTTTTAGTAAGAAATACGGGTTCAGTTACAGATACATTTACAATATCGATTAAATCCAACGATGGAGGCTTTACGATAGATGTAGAGAATGGATTTGAGACGATTATGCTTACAAAAGATTCTCTTAAACCACTATTAATCAATGTCAAAACGTCATCTTCTGCTGAAGGATTATTATACGCATACATTGAAGTCACTTCTGGCGGAGATTCTACAAAAAGGGCTGAAGTTCGAATGGATGTTAACACTGACTATGATTTTGGTAATTTGACCAAAATAGGAGATACTGTGGACGTTCACTATGCTGGAATATTAGCTAGCAATGCTAAATTATTCGACAGTAGTATGGAATACATCTGGGATAATTACCAGTACAGAAGAGCCGGAGTCACTGATAGTAATAGGCATATTGATACATTACAAGCTCGAAATATTGGATGTACTAACAATGGAGACCCTTCTGATAATTGCAATGGAAGCAAAGGAATGATAGAGGGGTTCGACAATAAAATGATTGGAATGTACGAAGGCCAAACATTAGCAGTTAGAATTCCTGCTAGTCAAGCATATGGTGAAGCTGGATCAAGCAGTAGTGACTTAGCTGGTGAAGATTTAATCTTCATAATTGAAATGGTAAATATTAATTGAAGAATAATAAGTGGGAAACTATTTCTGAGGAGCCTGCAGGAGACTTTAGAATATTTACTATGCGTGAACTAGTTGCTAAATCCCCTAGAACTGGTAAAAATCATAAATTTGTTCTTTTAGATGGTTCGGACTGGATTAATATTATTGCCATTACTGTGGATAAAAAAATTGTAATGGTCAAACAGTACAGATTTGGAACTTCCAATTTTGAGTTAGAAATACCTGGAGGAGTCATTGAAAACAATGAGGAGCCTATTGAAGCTGGTATAAGGGAGCTAAGAGAGGAAACTGGATACATAGGAAGTAATCCTAAGTATTTAGGCTACGTTGACCCTAATCCTGCATTTCAGACCAATAAATGTCACACTGTTCTTATTCAAAATTGTGAGAAATTGGATGAACAAGATTTAGATCCAGGTGAAGATATAGAAGTCGAAGTTGCAAGCGAGAAATCAATTCAAAAATACATAGATAAAGGAACTATAAGGCACAGTTTAGTGCTTTCCGCTTTTAGACTTTATGAAATAGAAAAAACTAGTTAATCATTGGAAGTGAAGAACCTAACGAATTAAGTTCATCTTCAGCTTCAGTACTCAAATCATGCTCAGATTCAGGTATTGCAGAAACAAGCATTACTACTTTCACCTTTGTGGACATAGAGTCATCTGTTCGAAGTCCCCATATCAAGTTGGCATCTTCAGCTAAATCATACTTAAGGGCAGATAGAACTTCATGACAATCACTCATTGCAAATTCACTACCTGCGGCAATATGAAGAAGAACTGCTTCTGCTCCCTTGTAATTACTGCCCAATAAAGGATTTCCTAACACTGAATCTAAAACGCTACCCGGATCGGAACCGTCGGATTCACCGTATAGCACTTTAGCTGTACCTCCAGCCTCAATGATTTTTTTCAAGTCTGCAAAATCTACATTAATCATAGATGGTTCTGTTACTACCTCAGATAAGGATTGAACAATACCTGAAACTAAATCTGACATCACACTAAATGCCTTCTGAATTGGGTAGTCACCACCTGTTAACTCATTTAACTTTTCATTATCTAACTCAATTACACAGTCGCAATTTTTCTTTAATTCTGCCAATCCTTCCAAAGCTACCTTACGCCTAGGTAATCCTTCTTCTTTAAATGGAAGTATTGCTACACCAACTACAACTGCGTCGGTTTCTTTAGCATACTTAGCAATAACTGGAGCACTCCCTGTACCTGTACCTCCACCCATTCCTGCAATTACAAATATTATATCTCCGTCATTCAACTTACTTCTGATGGACTCTTCGTCATCCTCAGCGCATCTTTTACCCGTATACGGATCTCCACCGGCCCCTCTACCTTGAGTTATCTTGGCACCTATTACTTTCCTTACATGAGCTTTGCTTTTATGCAAATGATTTGCATCTGTATTGAGAGCTATAGTTTCAACTCCTTTTACTCTTCTACTGTATAGTCTATCAAGGATATTATTACCTGCTCCACCGGTTCCAACTAATTTCACCTGAGGTGCAGTTATAAACTCCATCAAGTCACTGCTATCAAAACTTTCTAATCTTTCCATCATTTTTATTCACGTCCATAATCTGAGAAAACCATCTTTCGACGATTAGTCATCATTTTAGCTTCACTATCCAAAAATTCAAAGTCTTTTTGCTCTTTTAATTTAGTAATTGCATAACTTGAGATGGCCTCTGTAACTATATGATCTGTTGAACCAAAGCCATGGTCTTGCAATGCTTGTAATCTTGTACTAGTATTTTCAGGTATCTTAACGTTGAGAATTTTTTCATTAGGAGAAGGTGTATTGCGATCTATATATTCATCAAGAGCTTCTTGAACCAATTGATTATACGATTTAATCCTTAGCGGATTTTCAGAAGCCCAATACTCAATTCTTGCAGCCCTTTCGGGATCTAAACGTACTGTCAAACGATTAGTAGTTAGAGGTCCTAGTGGGGCCATGTTGCCTCACATTAATCAAGCTAGTATATAAACTTAATGCTTTTTGACACAATATTTGTGTCATAATATCCTTAATTTAGAATAATAAGTGGCATGTCTGCGTCATACTTTCGGTACTATTTAACCATTATAAAGTATTGCTTATAATTGTTTATGGGTTGCAAGCGTTGCAAGGAAAATCCAGTCATAAGTAGAAGATATTCTGGTGAAATCCTATGCCAATCTTGTTTTTTTAAATCTTTTGAAAAGAATGCACAAAAGGAATTAAGAAAACAAATCAACCTATTAATAAAAAATTCAGATATAGATATTAGAAAGATTGGAATTGGACTATCCGGCGGGAAGGACTCCACTGTAGCACTTCATATTCTGAAATCTTATGTCGGAGATAGAAATATTGAAATTGTAGGACTGTCCGTAGACGAAGGAATTGCTAATTATCGTTCTAAATCATTGGAATGCGCAGCCTCGGAATGTAATAGGTTAGGGATTCAGTTAGAAATATTCTCATATAAAGAATTAATAGGAATGACTTTAGGTGAATTACTAATCGAAAAACCACCTCAAGGCTCTCCGTGCTCACCTTGTGGAATATTGAGGAGAAGATCACTCAACCAGATGGCAAACCAAGTAAATGTAGATTGTTTGATTCTTGGTCACAATCTTGACGATTTTGCACAGACTGTTTTAATGAATCACGCAAGAGGAGATATTGCTAGATTATCTCGGATGGCACCTCATAAATTTGTCCAAAAGGGCTTTGTCCCTCGATTACTGCCATTGAGGAGACTTCCTGAACAAGAGGTATATCTATATTCAATACTAAAAGAAATGGAATTTCACGATGGAGATTGCCCACATTCTGGAGGAGCTCAAAGGAATACATTCAGAGAAATTTTAATGAAATTAGAAAAAGAACAACCAGGGACAAGACATTCTTTACTTAAGGGAATGGAAAAGATACGAGAAGATATGCAAAAGCCGGAAGACTTGATACCATGTCCATCATGTGGTGAACCTTCAGGAAACCATGAACCATGTGTATTCTGCAGAGAATTCGCTACATTTACTGCCTAATTGCTTGATAATTAACTGTAAAGCTTACGCTAATAAGTTCTAATCTGTAGATAAGAGGAGCACTAGACCCCTCCCACTACACTTTGTCCTATAATTCCTTATTCTTCTTTTTGCCTTAGAGCTATTCCAATAGCTGCCAAAAGACCGCTAATGGACATACTTAGTAAGGACAATCCGAAAGATGGAACTGTGTTTACTTCTTTGACGGCAGTTATTGTTACAGGATATCTATTATTGTTTTCGTTAGATTCGGAAACTGTATCTTCTGTATCAACTGCAAGATAGAAGTCGTATGAACCAGTGTTTTGATCTCCTGGACCTGCAGACATTCCTAACTCGCTTGCTTTAGCTGCAAATGCGATATACTTCTTGTTACCCACTGAAACTATTTCGGCTCCGTAAGCTGTAGTCTTTGTTTCATCTATAGCCCAACCTGAGCTGGTCCAGTAAAGACCTACTTGAACTCCCAAAGGATTACTTTCGAAATCAAGAAGACCTACTCTGAAGGTACCTACTGTTTCAGTTCCTGTATTTTCAACTTGGAACATGAATCTGAAGTATTCATCTTTTTCACAAGGGTTATTGCCTGCTGGATTGTTAACACAACCTGTCTTTTTGACCCACCCTGCACCAGATTCTCCGTAGCCAGTTGCGTGAGATATGTATCTTACATCACTGCCTATTGAAAGGTCTGGTTTTGCAATAATCATTGTAGCTTGTCCATCAGAATCTCCACTAGTAAACGTGTTATCATAGTCAGACCATGATCGTGCATCAGCTTGGATACTGTAGGTTCCTGGTGGTGCCCATTGCGCATATCCAATTGTGACATCAATGTTCACAGTCATAACTTGACCTGGACTTACGAAATTAGTTGCACTAGGTTCACTTGGCTTACCTTCTACGGCATTCCATGAAGTCTTAGTAGGATTGTTAATATCCCAACCGGTTGGTTGACCTACTTCAACTGTACCACTTGGCCATCCAATTTGTCCATCTGAATTGATGTAAGCTGTTTGATCACCGCCGGATAAAGCATCTCTGCCATTACCCCATGAACCACTAATCGGCTTAACTGCAACGTAGGTTTCTCTTCCTGTTTGAAGAACTGAATCCATGATTGCCATAGTTCCATCAAACAATTCAACGAATGAATTATCTGGAGCTGTAAGAACAAAGTCTACTACTCCTGAATCTGATGAAGCTCCAAAGTTGTTGACCTTCACAGTGTAGGTTCGACTTACTGTATCACCTGTAAGTGAAGAAGGTTCACCATTCTGTGTCTTTGGAGATATGTCTTTCAAGTCAACTGAGTAATCATCCAAACCGAAAACTGATGGATAATAAGCTTTGAACATTCCTGAAGAACCAGGACCTGAAGAGGAACCAGTCAAACGAATTTGCATCTCACTTCCAATATATGCATCTTGAAGACTTCCTGAGCCGTCACCTAGTTGCTCTACTGCACCTAAGTCAGCAAAAAATGTTTGTGCAGTTGAATTATCGAATGCACTACTTCCTTCCCAATACATAGGTAATTGAGTGTAATTTGCAGAAGGTATAGAGTACAATGTAGACAACTGGTCTGTTGATCTCCATTTTATATCATACCAAGGTCCGCTGTTACCAGATCTAACTTGTGCCTTAACACTAGCATCAACCAACTCATATTCAGCTTCAACAACCAAGAATGGCTTGCTGTTCCAAACTGTAAAGAATTCCGAAGTTAAAGAACCGTCTTCAGAACCATCCCAAATGTATGAACCTGAGCTCCATCCGTCACCCATTGACCATTGGTCACCAGTTAACAATGCTGCTCCCAAAACTAAAGTTATAGTTCTGAAATTCTTTGCTCGACTCTCGTCTGGAACTTGCACATCGTCATCTCTTAGTGCTTGAATATGCATTCTGTAGATACCTGGACCAAGATCTGAACCCCACTTCCAGTCAGCTCCTGCTGTACTTGGATCAACTGTGAATTCTTCACCCTTAGCTAGAGCGCCTGGTATCGTGAAGAAATTGAAGGTTCTATCAGTAGGCCAAACTCGTAGACCATTAGAATCTGTGATTCTAGCAGCTACAGTAACTCCACTCTGCTCTTCAAGACCTATTCCTCGAACGGTTACAGATAATTCGTGTTCCTCGCCAGAGGCTGAGTATCTAACTGTATCTACATTGACAATATCTACATTGTTTCTGTACTCGTTACCAATTACTGCTAAGTCATCAATCAAGACACCTTGTCCACCGCCGTTAGCAGTTACAACTCTGAAATCAATCCAAGTCTGATAACCTTCGAAGGCTTCAAGACTTAGTTCTTCCATTTGCCATGTTGTTTTATCTTCGCTGAACATTGGACAGCTGCAATCGTTTTCATAAGTCTTAATTACAGTCCAAGTTTCACTACCGCCTATTTTTTGTGAACTATCAAAGTCTGTAGAGGCTCTGACTTCAAGTCTATCACCTGAGCCTAAGTCCCACTTAATTGCGTACAAAATTAATGGTTTGAAAGCTGCTCTTAAGTCAACATTCACATCTGGTTGCCATTTACTGCCTTCACCATCTCTATCATATTGATCTTGCGTGATGTAACTATCATCTCTGCCACCAACTGTATCTGGCTGATCATCATTGTGAGTTCCTTCTTCAGCATACTGCAGTACATATTGACCACTGTATGCGTCATTACCAACTGAATCAATCAACCATCTGTTAATGTTATTACCTGTATTCAATCTTTCTACCTCAGTATAACTATAATCGTCTCTATCGCCAGTATCAAAGTCATCTGAGAAGAAATTATCGAACACACGGAACGAAATTGTTTTAGAGTTGTTCCATGGGAAGAAGTCTTTACCTGCCGGAACAAGAACTTCTACGGTTATGTAGTAAGTATTAGCCCCAGGGCACTGGAATTCAGAGAAAAGTTCCTTCTGGTCTGAGTTTTGGGTTATATCTCCGTAAATAGAGTTACCAGCTAATTGTTGAATTACTGGTTCTGTAACGTCCAAGAAATCGGACTTATCTTCACCTTGTAAATTTTCAACTGTGAATTTGACTGGTAAGTTTGGCCATGAAGACTCACCAGCGTTAATTATTGTAGCATTGATTTCTCTCCAGAGAGAATCACCGCCGTCTTTTACTTCAAAGTCTTTATCGACAGTAATATCGCCAACAGCCACATCACGAGTAATCTTCTCAGTTCCTCGGAAAACTATCTCATCAATGAACCAACCTGCGTATGGTCTGCTACCTTCTGTATTTTGATCGCTATCTGCATCAGCTTGTATTCTAAAGTAAACTGAATCTGTATCATCAGTACCATAGAAGTTACTACTCAAGGCATAACCTTGGTATTTCTGATTTGAACCTCCGTAGAGATACCATGAACCCTCACCTGGGCAGAAACCTGAAGAACTAATTAAATTAGTCCAAGTAGTACCGTCCTTAGATATTTGCATTCTGAAGTAATCTCCAGACTCCATACATCCTGTAAATACAAGACCAATAACAACCTCTTCCATGGCACTCAAATCAATAGCTGGAGACACAAATACATCATCTTGATTAGGATTTAATGCAAATTTAGGACAGTTTGAATCAGTCATTGAATCATCACCCCAATCACAGATTGCAGGGTTTGCATTTGTTTTGTACCAACCATTTGTGTTAAACATTGCTAAAGCAGATTTACCTTCGTGATAAACTGAATTTACGGTTTTGTTAATTGTGTTTCCTGCGGCAGTACACGTATCTTCATCATTATCAAAGTATCCACAACCATCAGCATCCCAGTCATAACTACCAGATCTATGCATACTAACACCATCATAACTGTTAGCACCATTATCCGTGGTATCTTGAATAGTTCCAGCAATACCAATCTCGTCTTCAGGAGCTTCCATGGTTTCTATCCACTTACCTACACCAATTTCAGCCTGAACAAAATTATTTGGCGTACCTTGATCTCCCGTATGAACTACTTCTGCGGTTAGAACGTCCATACCTGCGCTAGTGAAAAGAACATGGCGGGCTTTATTGGGGTCAAGTCCATCATAAATTCTTTGGTATCTGTCATTTGTTTTATTGAATGTAAACACTATGCTGTCACCATTTTGTATTGAATCATCGATATGCATAGGATGACCTTCAGGGAAAGCACGTGTATCAAATGTGCTATCGAATAAGATTTGGCCAAACTCGTTCTTCAATTTCATATGTACTGCAGTACTGCTCTGTGGCAGCATCCCATAATTTGTTACAGTTATTCCAATGTCAACAGGAACCATAGCTTCAACTGATCTCCAGTATTGAACGTGATTAGGAATGTCTACACCACCAATACCCATATCTACATTCTTATCTGATTCTTGAGTTACTTCCATCCAAGATAAAATGGATGCAAAAAAGTCTGCTCTATCTGACCTCTTGTTAAACACTCCCATTTCATCTGCAAAGTGGAAAGCTTTGTGGGTTTGTGTTCCTGCATAAGTTTCGGAAGGGAATTGAACAGCATGATATTCATGCCCGTCTGCTGCTCCTTTCCTTTGATCATACCAAAATGCACCAACAGCTTCAGGACCTGTAGGCTTGATGCCACATGGCCTGTCTAAATAGTGAACTCCAGCTGTATCTGTTGCATATTCTTTACTTTCAAAAATAGATCCTGAGACACCCTTCATAGGGTTGGAAGTTCCACCAACAATTAAGTAAGATGAAGACTGTGTGTCAGAATGTAAATATGTATTTTCAAATGTTCCTGAGTATGCGTCTACCCAATCGGTCATTTGAGTTAACAGAATTATATTTCTGTTAGTTACATGGTTGTTATCGCTTGCACCATTTTCACCATCAAGGTAATCTCCTAAAACAGAGGTTTCTGATGAACTAAAAATGTTAGTATTCCAACCTGAATACCAAATTATAACTTCATAATCATCCAACAATGACAAACCAGCATCACCGGCTGGAAGTTCTTTGTTGACTCCACCCCAGTTTCCTCCACGGAAAACATCAAAAGAATAACCTCCGTCATTCAAAGCAGTTTCGACATGTGAAGCCTCAATCCATGGACCTGACATCCATCTTTCTGCATCGTCATCCATGAGAAGAACTTTAGCATCTCCGAATGGTTGTCTTGCAGGTGAAAATTTACCTTCTGCCATCGACACTGACAGAGATGGCATTTCCTCTCCATGCAACGGAGCTGGGTTAAACTCACTTACTATACTAGTTTCACCTTCTGCTACTTCTAATGCCTCGCCTAGAGTAATTCCTGAGGTCATTTCTACTTCTTCATCTTCATCGTTAGTTGCTGACGCCATTGCAGTAAAACTGCTGAGCGAAAACAAAGCTACGACAAGAATTGCCATCATTTTCCCATAAAAGGAACTTGATTTTGATACGTTTGTATTCATATTTTGCACACCTTCGCGTTTTGTCCTAT
>MIZB01000311.1_pt2 | contig 45461 bp, 47 predicted proteins | sample 888171 | NCBI WGS metagenome assembly MIZB01 (sample SAMN05440186, study PRJNA335308) | marine metagenome | isolation source: marine water
CRYCSTATRRWGMKKCAAGTAAAATATCTGAAATTTTACCTCCTGCCCTATTAGCCTCATCTACCATCCTGACTGCACGAGTAACAATAGGCGAGGTCACTCTTTCTGTAAACATTTCCAAAACTTCACCAAAAGAAACCCCCCAAGAAATTTGTGAAGACATCTTATTAACTTCATCATTAAGATTACCATATTCTCCTTTAGCAAGTGTTTGAATTGCTACAGTCATACTAAGACCGCCTTTCCAATATTCTGCCAAATCTCTTAAAAAATCAGGGAATTTTTCTTCGACTCTAGCCCTAATTTGATCTCTTCGGTATCCGTAAATTCCATAAGGTAAAATCAGTGATATAACTCCAAATACAATATAATCAATTGCAGAAATCTCTGGAAATGAGCGGAACCATTCATTAGCTGTCATTTCATTCTCGATTCCATCTACCAATGGGTCAGAATCAACAGATTCATTACTTCTAATTGCCGGAAGACCTAATCCATATATTGCTTCGACACGATTTTGCTGGCCACCTGCTTCATTGTATGTATTACCAAATGTAAATGAAAATTGACCGTCGTTCATGTGCCAAGGGTTGTCAAACTGTTTAWCTGCATCAGTATCAACTACTAATGTTTGAGCATCAGTAGTATTATTGATATTGGCAATCATAAAGAAAAATAATGCGAAAATTATAGAAAAAAATGCTACAAATGCAGGAGCCCAATCAGTTACTTTATCTCTAACCGACAGCCACCTTTCAACTTTGCTGTATTCCATCCATCTTCGCTTTACGCCGGTTCGCTTATCGCGATATACCTTCTTCTGTAAATTGCCTTTAATAGCCATTAATCGTTTGATATCTCCGAACTTAAGCTGTAGAATAGACCTGAAAAAATTAACTGAATTACTGGAAATCCTGCAAATATTAACAAGTACATATGTATTTCTTCAAGCTTCATACCTGCTCCTGAAACCCAAAAAGTAATAACTGCAATAATCATAGCGAAAATAGGCAATGCCACAGCTACAACTACGTAGGCTTCAGAAAACAAAGCCATCTGTTGTAAAACATCTTTGACATGAACTCTGTTTTGTTGAGCATAATACTCAGAACGGTTAAGGAAATATAATTTGAGATTACCTCCTGAAGTTACTGTTCCTATAATTCCTTGAATAAACTCTGCAAATCTCTCTGAGGGCGTTCTGTCAACTGCCTCTTTTAAGGTTGTAACTAAGTCTCTTCCCATGAATTCCATGCTGTGGTAAATCCATGCTGCTTCGTTAGAAATTTCTCCGTAAATATCTTTATTCCTAGCTAAAGATTTGAAAGTCATCGAAGGAGTTGCGTTAGCTGCTGCCATTGCAGAAACATAACTTGCAGCAAACGGAATTTGCCTATCCATATTAGTTCCTCTACTACTTTCTAACAATGCTGGAGTCAAAAATTGTACTAAAGCAATCAAAGCAGGCAAAACAAATACCAAAAGACCAATAATTGCATATTGAATAGTATTTGAAATATCAAATTTTTCTCCTGCGTTGGCAGGATCATCCATTGTCTCAAGTTGAGGAACTAGAAATCCAACAATGGCAAGAGAAACAGCTATCCCCCCTAAAAAAGCTAAAATTACTTGCATAGCTGAGGACGCTACGTAATCTTCTGGAAGAAGTGGAATTCTTGCTTTCACTAATTGATTCTTTAAATCAACCGAATCTTTTGTAACCATTCGGCCAAACCAACCAAGTAAAACTCGGCTGAAGGTTTCGAAGCCAGTTAAACCGGTCAGAGCCATGAATGCCACCAACGTGGGTTAGCTGATCGCTGTACCCTATTTGCTAGCTTAGCTTTTAGACTGTTCAATGCCTTAGATGCTCTTTCTTCCTCTGAAGAAATTGCCTTTTCTTTTTTATCTGAAGCATCTAGTTTAGAAATATTAGTTTCTGCCTTAGACTTTTTATTCATTTCTGAACGGACATCTTTTAACATTCTTCTTCCTTCAACTTCATTTAATGATGATACATCACCTAGGCTTATTTGCTTAGCTAATGGTTTTAGTTGCTTTAATGGTACATAATATGCTTGATCTTTTAACTGATCGCTCTCTAATCTAGCTTCTACTTTTGCTCTTCTCTGCTCTTCTTTAGCAATTAGATTAGCTCTCTTAGTAGGATCGTCTGTTTGCGAAATTTTTGCATCACTCTTAGCTCTAGCGGCTTGYTCYTTMGCTTCACGTGTTTGATACTTTTGCCTAAYYTTWGGYGGGAARTCTGAMACATCTACTTCMGMATCRTCYGAKCTMGATARATCTAAAYYTCTRTCTTCAACTTTACGYCTRCGYTTCTTGCCTCCAACCTGCATATCTTCGTAAACTTGYCTCATTACATCTTCAGGATGTACRTAATATTCTGCAACTACYCTTGCAAARTCTTTGTAATCTCTAATYCCTTTCTTCAAACACCATTCRATTACTAATTGTCTTCTCTTGGTCTCATCCATAATCTCRACACGATTGAGATTAGCYTTCATCATTATTTTTTCAAATATRTACGATTTMCCTGTGAAAACAAAYTCATCYACKGTRTTRTCCCATCTAAATGCTTCATTWGTAAGYAATTCGTGWGAATGAGGATCWATACCTATAATTTCTATAATTCCTTTATTTCTTCTTACACGTTTTCCRCCAACTCTRGTYTGAATTTGAATRGAWATRCCATCTAAYGCCGGAATTAAAACTCTAGGAATCTCAATMGGTTTATTTTCTAAACGGTGAACTAAACTCTGAATWGAATCTGCGTGRAAAGTMGARTATGTWGTRTGKCCWGTTGCCATTGCCTGGAAAAGAACATAAGCYTCRGCWCCTCTGATTTCWCCKACAATAATGTATTCWGGACGTTCCCTCAAAGCCGCMCKTAGTAAATCRTACATGTCAACYTCTCCRGSTGCYTTTRYKCCACTTCCTGCCGATTCACCTCCRAAWCCTTGYCTAGTACAWCCWGGAATCCAATTTGGATGTGGYAAATTYAACTCACGKGTTTCYTCAATACTAACAATTTTATGTTGCCAAGGAAGGAAAAGYGAACATGCATTAAGYGAAGTTGTTTTTCCTGAAGCMGTACCYCCTACAAACAACATAGACATTCCATATTGCATTGCTAGCCAGAARAATGCTATTTGCATAGAGGAGAAAGTTTTGAATTCAAGTAAATCAACAGGAGTAAATGGTTCATCCCTGAAACGCCGAATCGTAAATGTCGAACCTTTGGTAGATACTTCTCTACCAAGAGTCATGACTATACGTGAACCATCCATTAATGTTGCATCAAGAAGCGGTTCAGCAATCGAAATATGTTTACCACAACGCTGAGCCATACGAATTATGTATTGTTCAAGTTCTAATTCATCTTCCCACATCACATTTGTCCTTAAAGATTCAAATCTTCTGTGGTAAACGAAAATTTCAACTCCTGGACCGTCACAAGAAACGTCCTCAATATTAGGATCTTGCATCATGGTATCAATTTTACCATAACCTATCAAATCTCTCTCTATGTAATAATGAATCTTTTCACGATTACTCTTTCGTGATTTTAATCTGTAACTATCTAAAATATCATCTACTGCTTGTTTCAAAAATTCTTCTTGAGATTCATCTAGAGTATCTCTCTCAATATTTAGGGCCCTCTGCAGAACATCTTTAATTGTTTGTAAATCTTCCTTCTCTTGTTTTGTAGCCTTAGGCTCAACAACGTAGTAAAACCTAGAATAATCCCTTTTATCGAATAAAACTCTTACGTATGAAAAAGGCGGCCTAACTGGATAAGTGTCTAGTTCTTCAAAATCTTCACCAATCTCGATATCATCCATAACCAAGTCATGGATTACTCCATCTTTCTCTGCGGCTTTACGCTTCTTGGCTTCAGCTTTACGCTGTTTGTTTAATCTACGGCGCTCTCTCCATGAAAGTTTAGTTTCGTCAATTTGTTCCTCTTCTTCACCAATTAATCCAGAAGCCCCGTCCAATGTCTCTTTTGCAGCACTCATTTTATCATCCTGAGGTTAACTTGACAACCTTTAGATTATCATCATAGGATATGACTATATAAGAAGTAGTAGACTTTAAAGATGCGGAATTTGTAGTTTCAATTGATGTTGCCGGCGCTAATGGAAAGTTAACCTCAAACGACCCTCCCCGAGGCTGAATTGTAGTCACTTTTAATCCTGTAGTTAAACCAGTTACTTTGTATTGTATACCATGATTTATTGCTTCTATTCCAGTATCTAAAACCATTACTGGAGAGGAACCTGGATACTCTCTTACTGTATTAAGTAAATCTTCTACTGCCAATTGAAAATATAGAGCAAGCTGTTCGGCCTCTTCCTGTGCTGTATTCGAAACACTACCATTCAACATAGTGCTTGATGTTAGCATCATCGAAGATAAAATTAAAACTGAAATTAACGCAGTGTATACGTAACCTATTAACTGAGATGCACCAGAATCATCGGAGGTTAAACGTAACATGAATTGTTCTCTCCAAAATTCTAAAGTCAAATGCAGTATCTTGATTGTAAAAAATATCTTCCTCAAAGCCCATGTTAGCTGCTACTGTTGATTGGGTACTGGAAATGGTGAATGTTTCGGGGCCGAAACTCCAATAAGTTGAATAATAATTTTTTAATGCCATTGAACTGTCGCCACTAAAACCCATTCTTACATTGAAGACTTCAAAGGAAGAATCTTTTCCTCCTTGATTCCTAGCTTCAAAATTATAATTTCCTCCAGTTAGAGATTTAGCTCCGGTAGTCATATTGTAATCTGTTTGGTACAAAACCAGTGATTCATAAGAATCGTCTGTGCTAATAGATCGGATAATAGGTTTAGAGCTTACAAAGAAAATACCTCCTGGCTCTCTAGTAACTATTCCGCCGTTGAATAAACGCATTTTGTAAACGCCTGAGACAGAAGAATATTTATACGAAAGTGAGTCTACACCATATATGAAAAATCCACCAACAACAGTATCGTTAGCTGTACTTGTATATGTAGCTGAAGTTCCGTAAACCAAAGCTGGAAATCCTGAGGCAATAAAAGCTGAAGATTCAACTTCCAAAGTAGTTCCATTTGGATAAGATATAGTTATATCAAAATTATCTATAACCTCTTTGTTATCTATTATTGCAAATGTAGTTGCTCCATTTTTTACTCCAAGAATCTCAAATGATGACCACGAAGTAGTTTCGTAATAGTAACGAATTTCGTCTAGATTTTCACGGTGAACAAATGTTCCAGCACTGAATGATACTGTTGATGAACGGGAACTGCCTTCACCTTGGACTATTACTTGATCTAGGTCAGCATCAAAATTCAAAAAATTATTTTGAGCAGAAGTGTAAATTGCGTAAGCTTCACTTTCTTGAATCTGAGGAATGCCCCAAGCAAGCATGGTTCCCGTTATAGAAACCATAATTGCCAATATCAAAACTGTACCTATTATTGGACTAATGGCATCTTCTGAATCGCTAAGGGAAAGCTGACGCTGCACTTATGGCCATTGATAGGGGGTTCTAAAAAATGATTGTTAATTTGAATTAATTTTCTTCAAGCCATTTTTCAGCATCAATTGCAGCCATACATCCCATACCTGCTGCAGTAATGGCTTGGCGATATCGCGTATCAACCACATCTCCTGCTGCGAATACTCCAGAAACATTTGTCATGGTATTTTCTTTAGGAACTATGTAACCATGATTATCCAACTCAATCTGATTTCCTAAGAAGTTCGTCATGGGCTTGTGTCCTATAGCTATGAAAGCACCGTCACACTTGAATAGTTCTTCTTCACCTGATATAGTGTCTACAAGAACTACACCTTCAAAATTCCCTTGTTCTCCTACCCACTCTTTAACTACTCGATTTAATTTCCATCCAATCTTATCATTATCTCGAGCTCTGTCTGCCATTATTTGTGAGGCCCTAAGCTCTTCTCTTCTGTTAACAATGGTGACTTTACTGCAGAATCGAGTAAGGAAAGTAGCTTCTTCCATGGCCGAGTCTCCACCTCCTACTACTATGACTTCCTTGTCTCTGAAAAATGCTCCATCGCATGTAGCACAGGTAGATATTCCTTGTCCTTTATGTTTATCTTCATTACCTGCATCTAGCCATATTGCTTCTGCCCCTGTTGTGATAATTATTGATTTGGTTAAAAATTGATCTTTACCTACATTCACCTTAAACGGATGAGAACTAGTATCAATCGAATCTACATTTTTATCAATAATATCGCAACCAAATCTTGCAGCTTGCGCTCTCAATTCCATCATCATTTCGGGACCGCCTATACCTTCAGGATATCCTGGGAAATTTTCTATATCACTAGTAAGCATTAATTGTCCGCCGCTTGCAAAACCCGCGAATAATTTAGGTTTGAGCATTGCTCTTCCTGTATACAAGCCTGCCGTGTAGCCTGCTGGACCTGAGCCTATGATAATTACTTCCTCTATTGATGACATCNAAAAACATATGAAGGCGACTAGTAAAATAGATATCTACTTATTCAGTAATCTAGCAGAAACGATAAAGCCAGTATGTCCCAAAATATTCGTATTAGGTCGTATGGCCTCTAGCCTTGATTGCCAAGTTCTGTGCATCATTTCATTGATTTCTATTTCACTCCACCCATTCAGTGAACTGAGCAGNATTTTCTACTTGATTTATTGTAGGCACATAACACAACAACTTGCCCCCTAACACCAACGATTTTTCAGCCCATTTAACTAGTTCTTGTGGKTCTGGTAAATCCAAAATTATTGAATTACAAGNAAATAATTTCAGTTTGATCNATTTAATTCNTTNCGTTTCTCATTTCAACTTGATCTGAAAATTGGCTTAGTTTGAGATTCTTTTTTACTATTTCAAGATGCTTTTTATTCTTTTCAAAAGTAATGACTTTACCTTTTGGAAATGCCGATTGTGCTAAAGCTGTCGTAAGTGCTCCCGACCCACCTCCGGCCTCGATAACTATGTCATTTGATTTAACATCAGAACTGTAAACAAGCCAAGCAATATCTTTAGGCGATATTATTTGAGGACCTCTGATTAAATTTTTTTGAATATCTGATAAATTATGTGGGAGTAATTTACCTTTTTTACTAAATAAGTCAAACTCAACACCTTTTTTTTGATCTTTTAGAAACTCTGAGGGGAAATTACCAAAATTTTTAATTTCAATTATTTTGGAATCAAGATTTACTAAATGGGATTTGTTATCTATTACTAATAGACACCAATCTGCCATCTGAAGTTTGTAATTATCCTACTAAAAGCTTAGCATCAGATAATGAATATTTCCAATCTTCTGATAATACTTTATTTGAGCGATAGTACTTAACTAATCGAAGAATTTTAGCTTCAGTTAACCTTAGTGAACGTGTGTTATGGATATCCTTTTTATTTATCTTCAAGTGTTCACCTAGACGAACTGCTTTTCTCATAAGATTAGTCAAATCTTCAGGAAGAGATGATGCTACGCCGCCATCTGACAAAATAGAAGTTATAGATTTACCTGTTGCTAATTTTACGCTTGGAACTCCGTGAATGTCTCTCAAAATGATTCCTATTTCTGATGAAGATTTACCCTCTGAGGATAACTCCATAACTAATTTTTCAACGTCTTTGCCTTTTGGTGACCATTTAGGATTTTCTTTTCTAGTCTGTGGACTAGAACCTGAGCGACCTTTACGTCTTGCATGCATTCGTGCCATTTAGTTTTAACTCCTAATAGGAAAGTGCGCCAGTCGGGCCTGTATAAAAACATTAGCATATTTAGTAATTATTTGTCCAATACAATGCTAACTCTTCACTGTAATACAATTTAAAATTATAATCTGGCATGCTCTTGTAGTAACTGCTAACGGTAAGAGAAGATGTTGATGATTTGCCACTAAAGTTAGACATTCCTAAATTAACTAACGATAAATTTACATCGAAATTAGTTTGATTTGATTCATTCTCCCATTCCCATAAATGATCTTCTCCATACCAGTACAAGTCAAAAATAGGATAACGTTTTAATTCCATTCCAGATAAATCTATCTGATTTGAAGATAATTCTGATGCATCTGCCAAATTTATCGAATTTGAGTAAGCTACTACTCTTCTCGGTTGTTTTTTATCATTTGATTCGATAATCTCTGAATAAAAATTTTCATTGACCCATAGGCCTGTTGAAATGCTACTCTCTCTAACGTTGTATGAGTAGTAAAATTCCTCCCTCTCATGGGCATCTACTCGGTATGATACATCTAAACTAGAAAATGATATTGTTAACACTAACAATATCGCAAAAAATGTACCTAGTCTTCCTTTGTAATCCTGAAGATTATCTAGGAAAAAATCTACCCCAGGAGCTACAAATAAGAGTATAAAAAAAGTGAATATGTATGGGATATAAATTAGATCAGATATCGCAAACAAGAACAATGCCAATAATGTGAATGAAAACATGTAGCTAAATGGGACTCTTCCTTCTTGAATCCAAAAAATCATTCCTATCAATGATAAAAACATAATTGGCCCAACATTAATCAAATAGTAAAAACCAAGATTGACTATTGTTGATATGATTGTCCCCTCGTTTAGATAATATACTCCAATCATTTCATCGTTGGGAGAATAGGGCGAAAAATCTAAATATTGTAAATAAAATAAATATGTAGCTAAAAATAATATAAACATAAAAACTTGCCTCCCTGCACGCTCTCTATTTAATGCATTTTCTTGCCATTGCCACAATAAAAGAGATACAAAAAATGATACAAAAAAACCTGGTAAAAGTAATCCCATTCTATGCAATGAAGGTAGAAGTAGAGCAAATATTAATACTAAGATTAATAATTTTTTAGGATTACGACCATGTTTTTTATTCATTACTCTGAGAATAGCCCACATAAAGAAAGGAAGTAATGCAATTAAAGAAAAACGTAATGAAAATCTCCACAAAGTAAAAGTCAGAAACCTGGGAGCAAGTGAAAATGCTAAAGATGAAAACCAACGGCTCTTGTAGTTTGTAGTGAATTCACCTGAAAGAAGGAAGAAACCAAACGTAGAAAGTAATGATAGGAAAATACTATGTACCAAATGATAATTATGAACTGATAATCCCGTAATTTCAGTGATAGTGCTAGCTAATATTAGACTTCCTAGTGGAGTTGTCCCAGGAAATAAACCATATATTGAAAGAATATTCTCAGCCCAAAATATCTCTCCGTGAACCAATATGGCTTTAACTGCTGAAATATAGTAAAAATTATCTGAACCTGTAGGCGTCTCTGTAATAGGATAGCGGAATACAAACGCCAAAAGACCTAGTAAAATTAAGCCTGTTTTTTCACTTAATTTACTACCTTTCATGAACTATCAAAACAGTTATTTAATAATACTATAGCCTTGTACAAAAAGTGCCTAAAATATTACTATATTTTTATATAGCGCTCACTTCGATAATATGCCACCTTAAGGGGAGCTAAATTTGGCTACGAATCAAAAAGGAACTTACGCACTACTTGCAATCTTATTGATTACAGTCATGTCTGTCGGCATGAGTGTTAACGGTTACCCTGCAGGAGGTGATCAGCAAGGTGCTGGAGAAGATTGGGCAAAAGACAGTATTGCTAATGGCTGTTCATGCCACATGGATGAACAACTAGATGAAGGCATGTATATGCTCGACGGTATTCCTCCCAAATATGTTCCCGATACAACGTACAATATTTCTCTTGTAATTAATGATACAAATGTAATTTCAGATCCTGAAGCCATCCGCTATGGAGGGTTCTTAGCTGAAGTTAGTGAAGGGGCATTCCAAACTGGCGCACTTTACTGGATAGGTGAAGGTGGAAAATATATTTCCCATAATGCAGATAGTAATGCACAACGAAATTGGACTTTTCAATGGACTGCACCAAGTGAGGGTGCTGGAGATGCTTTATTCACAATATACTATAATGTAGTAAATGGAGTTGGAACGAATGGAGATCAGTGGGGATATATTTCTTCAGTATCAATAGGAACCCCCCAAGTAGTCTCCGAGGAAGCTTCAATACATGAATTGGGCGTAAGTTTAATGCAGTACTGGATTGCTTTGCTGGCAATAGCAGTGGTATTTGTTATGATATTATTAGCATACGTCGTAATTAGAGGAGGTAGTTCACATTACCGAGGTTAACGATTTACTCGAAAAAATAGCCAAAGGAGAAATTACTCCAGAAGATGCACAGAAACTATTAGGAACATACAAAGATGAAGAACTAGGAAAAGTAGTGCGTGAAACTCCAGGTAAAGAACAAGGTGAAATATTTGCTATTGTTTTGATTTTATTAGTTCTTGAAATAATGTATGATTCATTATTTATATATGGAATATTGGAAGGGTGGGATCAACAATTCCTCTCATTTACACTTGCTATGGCATTTATGATAATGGGATTAATGATTGATTTCTATAGAAGATCGTTTTTGCCTGATGTTTTAGAGCTAAAGAAAAGGAGGAGTAAAGTTATAACAAAGCTTGAAAGATAAAATGAATATAACTCGAAGAGGATTCTTACAGGGTGCAATAGGATTAGCTGGAGCTGGAATGACCACTGCTCTTGCAGTTCCTGCACTAAAAACATTGCTTCCACCGCCAGTTACTAGGTGTAACGATGATGATGCCCACGAGACCTTAACTTATAAATCTGAAAGCGGGAAATGGTATGAAAACATGGGTGGAAGTGTCGCTAAAAAAGAAGATTTTAATCTTTGGGATGTAGCAATCGTCGATTGGGCTCCAAAAGATTTAGAACAAGAGTTAGGAGCTTGTGAGATACAGTTAGCCTTGGCTAAAGTTCCTGCTGAACCATCTATGAACGGTCTGGGAGTAAGTGTAGATGATGGTAATGCATATCTAATGGCGTACCACACATACAAATGCCCTCACTTGTGCTGTAAACCTGTTTTTAGCGCGGAAGGGACAAGTACTATCAGTGGAAATGATTACGAAAATATGTTCTTATGTCCATGTCATTTATCGTTATTTGATCCACTCTCAGTTATCAAAAACGTAGATGAACAAGGTCGTGAAGTTATGGCTGCCGAATTATTAGAAGGGCCAGCTCCTTATGGTCTTCCTGTGGTACCTATAGAAGAAAAAGATGGAGGTTTAGTTGGGCTAATGACTCAAATCGAATGGCTCAAGTATTGCGGACAAGGATGAAACTAAGACTACTTTTGACTGCGCTATTGGGAAGTATTACTTTCTTCGCACTACCTGTAAGTGCTGCTGGAGATGCACCTATAATTGAGGAATTAATGAGGAAATATACTTTCCCTTTAATCTTCCTTCAGTTATTAATGGCTGTACTGACTGTAGGGTACTTGTACGTTTCTGGAACTCTTCCACGAGTATTGCTAGCAACATGGAACTGGTTCGATGAGAGATTTGCTTTACACAGATATGCTTCTCTTGCTAAAAGAGAATATTATTCAGTTGTTTTCACACTTTTACCTTCCAGTGGGAGGACAATGCCACAATCTCATACTGAAAGGTATAATGTGAAATCTGTTTGGTATTGGTATCCATTCTATTCCTTAGGAGGACTTTCCTTTTTTGCATACATTATCTTAGTTATAACTGGAATTTATCTCGGTTTTTACTATGTTCCAGATGGTGAAATAACTTTTGACGAAGACGGTCATGCTACCTCTGGATCATACCAATCGATGGAACTCATAATGACAAAAGTAGCATTTGGATACATAATGAGAGCTATTCACCATTGGGCTGCACACTTCATGGTTGCTGCTGTATTTTTACACATGATGAGAGTTTACTTCGTAGGAGCTTATAGAAATCCAAGAGAAGTTAACTGGATTTTAGGAGTTATATTATTGCTTGTAACTATTTTCTTTGGTTACACGGGATATCTATTGCCTTGGGATGCTTTAGGATATGCAGCTGCTGCAATTGGTCTTGAAATGGCCACTTCCATCCCTGCAATGGGCCCATTAATGGCTCAAATCGTATTTGGAGGGACCCAAGTTACTGCAGATACTGTAACAAGAATGTACTGGCTTCATATTTTTGTACTTCCTTTAGTAGGTACCGTTCTTATGATAATTCATATGGCGTTAGTATGGATCCAAGGGGAGGCTGAACCTCACTAATGAGCGAAGAAAATATATTAGAAGATGATGCATCAGAAATGATAGGCGAGTCTATACAGGAACAACAAGAACTAGATACAATAAGAAAACTAGAAAATCGTGAAGAACACTCTGTTCTAGAAGCAAGCCTGGTAAAAGGCGAACCTCTTTATCCTCACGAATTATCAAGAGATACCGTCTTACACATTTTATGTCCTATCAATTATGTTTTATTTGGGAGCCATTCGTTCCCGACCTCCATTACACGAGTCTGCTGATCCTACCTGCCGGTACAGCCTATCCACCTCCACTACCTGATTGGTATTTGTTGTGGGCTTTTTGGATGTCTAAAGGTTGCTACTGATTTGAAAATAGGGCTACCTCTCTCTATGATTCCTTTCCTAGGATTAGACGACATCGAACTATTTTTTGATGAGTGCCAAAAGTTTGGGGGTACTCTAGTTCAAGGGCTTATTGTTGGACTAGTTTGTTGCAGTTTCCTATTTCATAGATAGGGCATTAGGTGCAGTTATTGAATCCTCAATATGGAGATGTAAATTAATTAGAGGTCATGAACGAAGACCCCATAAGAAGATCCTGTTAGAGCTGCAATCGGCGTTTATGGTATAGCAATGGTAATTATGCTATCTGTTTTTTCAATTAATGCAAATATAGCTCTTTACTATCCTGAAGTTACAACCGACTTACTCTATGCTCTTACTTTATGGGGTCCTATTGCTTGCGCTCTGATAACTTATCTGTTCCTTGACAGAAGAAGATCCGAAGGTGCTAAACCGCTAAGTGACGAAGAAAGATTTGATCTTTACACTAAAGGTATTCAAGATAGAAGAATGCAACGTATTTATGAATTCAAATTAAATCGATGTTATCAGTGTGGATTATGTGATGACATATGTCCCGTAAGAGACATGGAAGGCGAACATGAATTGAATATTATATTCAATACATTCCAAAATAAACACGATGGTGTCGCTCTATGGTCATGTATTTCTTGTGGAATGTGTACTGCAGTATGCCCTCAGAATATACGAATATGTAGATTATGTGCTAGAACAAAGATCTTCTAGCTACCTTAGGAGCTTCTACCGAAGGTGCTGCTCTTGATATACCTGGCGTTGGAGGCACTCCAGCAGGAGGTGTAGCTTATGAGCGATAAACCTAGACAAAAAACATACGCAAGATCAATTCCTCATCCACTTTTTGAAAGACTGATAGTAGATGATGCTATGAACAAAGAGTCAAATGAATGGAAACCTGAAAGATATCATGAATATGGATATTTTCCTGGGTGTGTCGACTTTATGGATGTTGAAGTTAAATTTACACACTTGAACAAAGGAGATGCTGATCACGCATCAATTGCTGCAGCTTCAATTAAATTATTGAATTATGCAGACATCGATCCTTTAGTTCTGGATATGAATGTATTCAAATGTTCAGGCCATGACCAGTTATGGCAAGGTAATTTGGAAGTTTATGATGCTTTAAAAGAGCATAATATGAGGCGATTAAAAGAATCCGGAATAAAGATTCTAACTTGTTCATGTGCTGAATGCTATCGYACTTTTGCTGTAGACTATGATTTACCTAATACKCTTGGRATAAAAGTTGAACAYATTACACAAACGTTACAGGGYAGAGGACTGAARTTTAAGGCTCCTGAAAATGTGACYGTTTCTTATCACGAYCCTTGYCGTCTTGGAAGAATGATGGGWGAATACGAAGCACCTCGAGATTTGATACAATTAGTTGATGGTGCAACTATGGTAGAACTGGAAAATAACAAAGAAAGGGCACTGTGTTGTGGAGTATCATCAATGATGTATTGCAACGACGCAACTAAAGCTGTGCGCAGAAAGAGACTTGATCAGGGTACTGATGCTGGCATTGATATTATGCTAGGAGGATGTCCAAAATGTTACATGCATATGCAATGTATGCTTAATGAAGAACGCATGAATCCTGAAGAAGGGCACCATCATGATTATGAAATGATGGATTTAATGCAATTCTTGGTTGCCTGTCTGGAGGATGGAAAGTAGTGTCTGACGTAGACATTGCAACATTCGCAACAGAAGGGAACAGAGATTTACACATTTTATACGGATCCCARAGTGGAAACTCCGARGGTCTTGCCGAAAAATGGCAAAAAGAAGGTAAAAAATAYGGATTGAATCCTACCGTTCATGATATGGATGGTTTTGATATTAATTCAATGTCCGGAATGTCTAGGGTAATGATTGTATGCTCTACCTGGGGAGAAGGCGAAATGCCAGACAATGCTGAAGAATTGTACGAAGCAGCAGTCGGCGTTGGTAAAATATTAACCAACACCCATTTTTCAATTTGTGCACTCGGAGATACAGGTTACGATTTATTTTGTGAATCTGGTAAAGACTGGGATAAAACCATGGAAGATATGGGGGGCACTAGAATACACGATAGGGTTGACTGTGATGTGGACTTTGAAGACCCTGCAGAACAATGGATGAATGGTGCAATGTCAAAACTAGCTTGTGTAGACAGTGACGGTACATTTCAACCTGACTTAGTTGACAGTATGGCCTCTTATGCCTCTGGTGCTGTAATAGAAACTGAAGCTGAAACTGTTGTTGAAGAAAGTGCTGGAACTTCAGCATATCAAGCAATGGGAACTGCATCCCTTTTCTTTCACAAACCTAATAAATGGCTTAAAAGAGTTAAAGAGGCCGTAGATGATGATGAATTACCTACAACAGGTATAGAAAAAGCTAAAGATATGTTCAAAGAGTTAAGAAAAATAACTCTCAAATCTCTTCCTCAAGGTAAAGATTACATTGCTTTAGTAGATAACGAAAAATGCATAGGTTGTACTCAATGTGTTTATTACTGTAATTTTGCATCAATTGATATGATATCTTGGGACTTGAAAGCAAGAACCTCGCAATTCGAATCCAAAAAAGCATTAATTTTAGATGATACTTGTGTAGGTTGTACTCTCTGTGCTTTCGCCTGTCCTGTAGAGGCAATTACTATGGAAAGTAAAGTCTAAATCTCGGATAATCATGGACTTGTATAACGCAATAATAGTTACAATATGGTTAACAATGTTGTATGCCGTTTGGGCAGCAACTGCAGCTGGCGATCCTGGGTATGGGCAAGCTGCTTTCATAATATCTGGAATCGCAGGTCATTTATACTTAAGAAAATTGAAACTTGAAAGACCCGTTAGTAACGAAGAAGAAATTGAAATACCAAACGCTGAATTCTCGGTTGAGATATTGGAAGAAAAAGATAAATATGTAATATCTGAGAAGGCCTTCAGAAAAATAATTTGGATTTCTACTGTTTTATCTCTTATACTTATCTCATTGTTTTTAGAAGCTATAACTACTGGAAAATATTTATTATGGGGAATATTGGCATTAATTTTTGGACTTATAATATTCATTATTCCTATCTTTCTTCCTGTTAAAGATGATATTGAAACATTAAGAAAAAGGGCTGAAAAGGAAAGAACAAAAGCATGGCGTAAAGGTAAAGTCAACCATGCAGATGAAGAAGAGTGAAAGGAATAATAGCTGAAGCCTTAGAACAAGTCCAACCAAAACTTGAAGAAAGAAAAAAAATTATAAACATAAGAGATAATATTATTGGGAAGATAAAGGCTTTAGAAATGGCAACTTTTGAGTCTAAAGTTGTAGGATCAATAGCAAAAGGAACTTTTCTGGCTGGAACTGACATTGATATTTTTTTAATATTTCAAAAGGGATCCRATTTGAAAAAAGAAGGATTGGCTGTGGCGAGGAAAATACTACCCAACGGTAAGGAACTCTACGCSCAACACCCCTATTTGAGAGGAGAAATMGATGGYGTRGGRATWGATYTGGTACCTTGYTTTKCAATTGAAGACTCTACYMAATCTGTRTCKGCRGTAGACAGAACACCATTCCATACTGATTGGGTAATATCCAATATAAATGGRTTRGAAAATGAAGTWAGATTRACAAAACAGTTCCTAAARGCTGTYGGAGCYTAYGGTGCAAATTCMGCAGTWGGTGGWTTTTCAGGYTATTTAGTAGAAATACTTTGCATAAAATAYGGAGGATTCTTAAATCTAATAAAAGAAATGTCYSAATGGAGRCCTCCRATTATTATTGATAAAATGRAAACTCCTGARTCTCCAATAATGATTTGTGAYCCTGTAGAYRATAAAAGAAATGTAGCTGCAGGAGTAACTTTGAAAGGACTMGGMACTGCARTMTTGGCTTCTAAATCRTTCCTWGATAAGCCATCACATAATTTCTTTTTCCCTAAWTATAAGGAAAGAGAGTTTCAAGGAAATCTGACAAGTATTATTTTATCGCTTCCRGGAGARAATGAAGAAACYGTAATGCCATGGYTACAAARRCAAGGAAGAAAAATMTATMGAGCRCTTCRTGACTTTGAACCAATTGCATGGAATGCAAATATGGGRAGYGAAGGYTATATTGTTGTAGAAACTGGAATRCGAMARCTACCTGAGATARTRTCACACAAAGGCCCAGCTCCTTGGGAAGAYGGAGCAATTGAATTTCTAAAAAAATATCCGAACGCAATACTTAACAATGAGAAATTGGAAATTGGTAAAAAACCAAAAAATCAGACAATCGAAGACGTAGTGAAATCTCTTCTACCTAATGCAATAGTAAAAGAAGGGATGTGTGAAGGTGCAAAACCGATCCAACGTGTACCTTGGTTAGATTAAAAAAAATATAAAAAAAGTTTGGTAAGTGGGGGCCGAAGCCCCCGAATTACCTGCGAGTGAAACTAATTCCACTCTAATTTTGGTGACCTAAGTCTATGATTGTAGACCTATATCGTATCCGATTACATCACCAGTAGGCTCGAACTTCATACGGAAGGAGTAATCACTTACGTCATTTACACTTTCCAAGTCGGAACCAGCTTCACCTGGGTGAACTTCAAATTTGTCACCTGGGCTCAACTTACCGTTGAAGTCGTTGTCAATGAAGACTACAGCTTTACCCTGACCAGAGTAATATCCATAGACATCAGAAACTAAGCCATCAGTCTTAGTGTTTCCTTGTACATCCAATAAGTACCAGTGTACAGAGTTTACGGAAACTTGTGGGTTAATCTTGACGATCTGAACCGTCCAGACACCGCTTCCATCTTCGCTAGCTATCATACTGCCGGTTGGTGCGTTCTTGGTTGTACCACCAAGGAAACTGCTAGCCCAAACGTACAATACTGCAGCCAAAACCACTGTAATAGCGACCATCAAAATAACCGCAATTACAGGAGATACTGCCTGCTCATCTTTTACAATTCTTCTTTGCATTGTTGTGTCCTCTGACCTAAGTCAGACAAATAGACAGTTGGCTGAGCATATATACCTTACGTTACAAAAATTATTGTTTGATTTTGTCTCTTCTAAGAACGTAAGAACCGGCAACCGAGCACAAAACTGTAATACTAACTCCAGCCCATGCTAATGAATTTGCCCAGTCAGGAACTCCTGAAGTACTATGGGAGACTATTTCTGGAGATCTAAGCATAGATTCGTACGATGACCACAATTGGCCGTCTGTGTCTGTGAAAATTATAGTCATCAAAGAATTACCTTCTCCTAAGCTAAAAGATTGAGTAGGTGCTTGCCAGAAAAAAATCCATCCCTCATCACTTGATTCTAAAATTAAGTTATACACGTCCGCTTCAAATGAATCTGTAGAACTAAGAGAACCATTAGTTACGCTTATGTTAACTTCTGAAATTGAAGCATAGTCATTTGCAGTTAGTACAATCTCGTAAGACTTTCCAGTCGAATAGTGCAAATCTTCAGGTAAACCTTCAACGCGATAAATTTTGTCCTCAGCTTGCGCGATAGGCAAGAACAATGATATTGCAACTAATGCAAGTAAACTTTTCTGAAGAGCGTCCATCTTAGATATTTTATTTATTTTAGCATTCTATATAAGATATGCGGATAATTAACGAGTTAAACCTCTGTGTTGTAAACTTTCCAAGATAATACGAACTTCAGCTTCACGAAGTCCCAAAGATGCTGCTGCACTTTCTATAGTATAATCTCTGTTGTGAAGTATGTGATGTAATAGTCTTCTTTCATGATAAGTACAATCTGCATCTTGAGTTGTTGATATAATTTTTCGATTCAATTCACCCATTAAAGCCATCAGACTTCTTCTCTCTGATTCTACTTCATCTATAGATTGCTTTAAGTCTTCAGAAACTCTTGATAGAAGGTCCATACGAGCTCTTGAATCCATATTTTCTGATTCAGCTATAGCATCTAAGACTCTTCTATGCTGATCAGATAAGTCTGAAACGTCAAAATCAGTTTCTGCTTTCTGTTTGTAAGTTGAAGGACCAATGTCAATGTGTAAAGAAACATCTCTTGATGCTTTGTAAACTCTTCGTTTTGGCCCTCTTCGACTAGGCTCATCTCTTGATTTTACTAAGCCATGATCTTCTAGGATTCTCAAATGTTTTACTACTGCCTGTTGAGTAACATCTATTTCCTTAGACAGTTGTAAAGGATACAGTCTTTCTAYMGAYAAYAATTGWAGAATTCTACGYCTWGTTGGGTTYTCYAAYAAATARAATAATTCGTCTACTTCATCRAATGACATATCAACCTCCGGTTGTATACCCYTTGTTGTAATGGAATATAAAAATTACTATAGSTCCAACAAGCTTTAACATTCAGTTCTGATAGGCWGTTAATGGAGTATCGAAAACCTACTAAAAAAGTGATAGTGGAAGCTGTGTTAAGCGTCCTAAAAAGTAGGGGAAGTATAGATACTCAAACTAAAATGCACAAGCTTGTAATCGCTCATCTTAAARAAATAGAAYAAAACATACAAGCTTTCAGCTGAAAGAATGAGAATTATTGCAGTTAAATCRAAGAAAGTTAARCTAGGAATAAGAACTCGTTCGGTAGGKGCTGGACCTGAAAGTGAYGAGAATACGTTCAARAGGCARGGATTAGGRTACGAYCCTGTTGTAAAAAGATGGAGAAGAATTCGRCCTGGTGARGATCAAAGTGGRCATAMACATCATAGAGGTGAATTTGCATCTCCAGGYCAACCGTGTCCAGTATGTACTTCACCRTTGAAGAAAGTMCAYAATGCAACGCTTTACGGTGGAAAGGTAGCAATTGGATTTAATTGTAARTTATGCGGATATTTRACAGGYCAYAGRTGGAGAGARCCTGCAAGATATTCTTTYAGTCTAAAAGGTGTAAATTAGTGGAAGTTTTTGATTACAAAGGCATCTGCTTAAAGAGRGATAAAAGAGCAATATATCTTGAYCCTTCAAGYGGAAGRCCAGATGGYGCTGTAAGTCATGSYCATTCTGATCACTTAARRCCRAARACYCACATGACTGARCCWACRAAAGAAGTGATGATAGCACGRACDGGWTCTAAAGAAGCAAYCACTCATAARTTYCAYGAAAAATTTARGATAAATGATTTTGAATTAGAATTTGTTTCAGCMGGKCATGTTGTAGGRTCTGCAATGATTGACTGYGAAGGTGTACTCTAYACTGGAGATTACAAYCCATATGGAACTGTAACTGCTGGAGTTGCTAAGCCACAAGACTGTGAYACTTTAATTGTTGAATCAACWTAYGGAAAGCCWGAYCAAGTCTTGCCWGACAGAAAYGAAGTACTTAGTGATTTACAAGCRTGGATAATGGCYACATCSGCAAAAGAAGGTGCAATAATTGGTGCTTACTCCTTAGGAAAAGCTCAGGAAGTAATTGCAACTGCAAATCTAGGGGGCGTAACGCCTGTAGTTTCTGACGTCGTTGCTTCTGTTAGTGATATTTACAAAAGAAATGGAGTAAAACTAGAATACAATRCCTAYTCKGAATTAACKGAWAAKGAACAAAAAACTGCTGARTTATTRGTTACATCAACTACTGCAGCTAATGGTAAAAAACARGATGARGCYGTACARAAYATGAGGAAAAAAGGTGCKAAAACWGCAAGAGTTTCTGGATGGTGTGCTTTYTCTGAATGGGCRTTAAGAAGTGTAGATGCAGGATTTCCAATAAGYGAYCATTCCGACTTCAGCGGAACTATGAAATTTGTWGAAGARTGTAATCCTAAACAAGTTTATACAGTGCATGGATCCACAAAGGAATTAGCGAAACAAATTCAAAAACAATTAGGAATAGACGCACAGCCGTTACCTAAATATGGACAAACTTCCATTGAAAAATATAACTAATCATGAAGAATGGAAAACTAATTTTGGTGAGGCATGGATTATCTGTTTACAATGATCAAAACAGATTTACTGGATGGAAAGATGTAGATCTAAATGAACAAGGAGTAACTGAGGCTAAACAAGCTGTTGATTTACTAGAAGACGTTAATTTTGATATGGCTTTTACTTCAAAACTTAAAAGGGCAAATGACACCTTAACTCTCATTCTAAAAGGAATAGGGCAACAATCTATTCACATTGAAAAGGATTTAGCTCTAAACGAAAGGGACTACGGTGACTTAGTCGGCCAAAATAAAGCTGAAGCTGCTAAAAAATTTGGAGATGAGCAAGTTCAAATCTGGAGAAGAAGTGTATGATATTCCAGCCTCCAGGGGGAGGAATGCAACTAAAAGTATACTGCAGATAGAGTAATACCCTATCTTAATGAAAAGATTTTACCACGAGTATATGCAGGTGAAAATATTATTGTAAGTGCTCATGGAAATAGTATTAGAGCAATTGTGATGGCACTGAAAAAGTTCACTCCAGAAGAAATTCTAAAAACTGAAATTGGATGGTGTGAGCCTTGGATTTTTAACTTTGAAGATGAACGATTAATTAATCTAGAGATTAAGGCAAGACCTAACGCGAAAAGTATGAGTAAATTACCGAATTAACGGTGTTCTGACCAAGATTTAATCATATCAAGGTTTCCTTTTGTAGCCTTTATTTTCTGTTCACGGCCCCACTCATCCTTGATAATTATATCGTTTCCACTAGGTGAAAATATCATAGAAGTAAAATATCCTGATTCTGCTTTAAACTGGACTTCAAGACTACGTTTAGAACCCTCACCTTCCCAGGTGACAGGATATCCCAAGTCATTATAGTAGTCACTGACCTTTTTCATAAATCTATCACCAGCTGTCATTAATATTGCACTAGGAGACCTTTATTAATTGTTGCTTACGGGGAATATTTCTAAAGCCACCTGTCTCTAGACCGGATGAAGCCCCCTAGTGTAGCGGTCCATCATTCAGGCCTTTGGAGCCTGAGACCTCGGTTCGAATCCGAGGGGGGCTACCATTTTACAAATTATATATTTTAGAATATTTTGATGTTAAATACTCAATAAAATCATCACTACTAGGTTCTTTTCCAGTAGCTTTAGTTATCAAATCAGCAGGCTTTAACTTAGAGCCGTGAACATGAATGTGACTTCTCATCCAATCCAATAATACTCTAAATTCTCCTTTAGCAATTTTGCTAGGGATAGTTGGATCGTCGGCAAGTGCAGCTGCATAAAGCTGGGCCGCGTACAAGTTACCAAGAGTATATGTTGGGAAATACCCTATTGCACCCATTGACCAATGAATATCTTGAAGAACTCCTTTAGTATTATTTGGAGGAGTTACTCCCAAATATTCTTCCATTTTAGAATTCCAGAAATCAGGTAGATCTGAAACATTGATATTACCATTGACTAATTGCTTTTCAATTTCATATCTAACCATTATGTGAAGGTTGTAAGTTGCTTCGTCCGATTCCACTCGTATTAGAGACGGTTTTACTGTGTTTACAGCCCTATGAAGCGTATCAACATCTAGATCACTTGGTAAATGAGGAAAGCAGTCTTTGAAATCTTCAATGTAATATTGCCAGAATTCTTTGCTGCGTCCAACCATATTCTCCCACATTCTTGATTGGGACTCATGAACWCCTAGWGAAACTGCTTGACCCATAGGGGTGCCTTCATGCTCTTCTAACAATCCTTGTTCGTATGTTCCATGCCCTGTCTCATGCATTACGCCATACAAGCATCCAAAAGGAAATTCTTCATCATATCTCGTTGTAAAACGAACATCATTAGGACCAGCGCCTGAACAAAATGGATGAGTTGAAGTATCCATTCTTCCAGCTTCAAAGTCAAAACCTATTCCTTCAGCTACCTTAAGAGAAAATTCTCTTTGTTTGTCTTCAGGAAATTGTCCAATATCTAAGAAACTTGTGTCTGGTTGATTTGGGCTTTCTCCAACTGCTTTCACCAGAGGAACAATAGCATCTCTTAAACCTGAAAATAAAGGATCTAATTGTTTAACAGTCATTCCAGATTCATAAATATCTAAAAGTGCATCGTAAATATTATCTTCATAACCATAGTATTCTGCAGTTTTACACGTTAATTCCACAGACTTTTCAAGATAAGGTAGAAATTTACCAAAATCATCTTCCGATCTAGCCTCTTGCCAAACTCTCAATGAATTTGATTTATGTCTTGCCTTTTCTTCAACTAAATCTGCGGGGAGCTTAGTTGCCTTATCGTAGGATTGCTTGACCTCACGAACATTAGCTGCTTGCTCATCTGTTAAGTCTTGGGATTCTAAGGATGAAATGAGATTTCCCATCTCTGAGTCTGTTATCCTAGAATGTGCTTGACTTGAAAGAAATGCCATCATCTCAGAACGTAGTTTTCCTCCTTTAGGAGGCATCATAGTTTCTTGATCCCATCCCATTATTCCCGAGAGGCTACCAATTAAGCTCAGTTCTTTGACACGGCCAATAAAATTCTCATAATCTGACATATAATCATAGAATGACGGGAGAATTAAAGAGTTGACTTTATTCTAATCCATTGTTCGTTAAAACAAAACTTTCTACTAATTCCTCAGGAAGAGATCTGTGCTTTTTCAATCTAATTTGTCTAAAGCCTGCTCTTTTCGTCTTTTCTAGATGGATTATTGTTTTGGAAAGATGCATTAATGATTTGCCAAAATAAGGGCCGAATTTCTCCATCTTTCTCAAAAAACTTGTGCTGAAATTAAGACAGGATAATCGCCTTTCTCGGCCAGAGGCTGGAGAATGGAAGTCATCTCTAGAAATTGACGAGAAGAAAGCTCTTTATTCTTAAGATAAGATAATCTAACATAGGCATTTATTGTATCTACAACAATTAAAGATATTTTTGGATGTTTCTCTAACTTCTTAGTTAATGTTTGATGTAAATCTGTCAAACTCGAAGGTCTAATCATTAACAACTTTGAAGCATCACTATCTCCAAATATTTGAGACATTCTTTCAAGAGTATACGTCCCTTCTGTATCTACGAATAAAACTACTATGGTTCTGGGTAGGCTTTGATTCGCCTCTCGCGTATAGTTGTAGTGCTAAACTTGTCTTTCCTGTTCCGGCTTCTCCATATACCAAAGAGACAGTACCTTGTTCGATTCCTCCGGCTAAGAGTTTGTCAACCCCTTCACAGTTAGATGGAAGCCGTGGAATCATGATTCCGCATCTCCATACGTAGTTAAACTAGTTAGTGTGTTCTGCGTCTTAGAAGTGTTATAGCTCCAAGAGCAGAGATTACACCTAGGAAACCAAATCCTGGCAATCCACTGTCTTCGATTTCCTCAAGCAAAGAAACTGGAATTACTTCAGTTCTACACGTTTCTCCGCCATCTTCATCTTTTGCACAGATAACAATCTCAAAAGTATCACCTGAAGCAAATTTATGAGTTGCATTTCCATTTTGTGTAATCAGCATAGCTGTTCCGTCTCCAAAGTCGAATGTGTACGTTATTGTATCATCACCAGGATCCGTAGCTGCAATTGTGAATTCTAGTGCTACACCTTGCTCACCTTGTGATGGAAGCGCGAATTCTGTGAATATTGGAGCTACATTTTGTACTGTAACCATTCTCTGCTCCATGGTAACACCACCATCATCATCCATAACTTCAACTGAAATCAAGAATTCGCCGTCGTCGTCAAAGGTATATTGAGCAAAGTTACCGTCAATTACTCCGTCAGGGAATATCCATTTTACAGAAATATTATCCATTGGAACATCTTGATATTGAACATTGAAGGATACGGCATCTCCCTCGTTAACTGTTTCGTCCATCATTATGTTCAAAATTGTTGGATTCATATTCATTACATATATTGGGAAATATTCTTCAGCATAGTTGTTTTCATCAAATACAAATATTGCTATCTCATATGTTCCTGAATCCTGGTATGTGTGGAATACTTTTAGAGCATCTTCATAGATTGTTCCGTCACCCATATCCCAATCCACAATCACATCATTAGATCCTTGTATAATTGCCTCGTACTGGACATTTTGGCCTTCAAACACCGTATCTCTTCCAGTTACATCCTCAATTGTAAAATCTGGTTCATCGTTAAAAATAGCTAAAAAGAATGTCTCTTCAGCACTATCTTGAACTGTAACTTCACCATCATCAACTAAATGCTCTAATATTGAATGGAAAGTATAATTTCCATCAGAGATATTATTCTGCCACATAAATGAAATAAAATCAGAATCTGAAGGTCCAATTGAAAAATACTCTTCAGAGGTAAATACCATCTCATAATCCTGATTATATACATCAAGTATCAATAAAAGATCCATATATTCACAATTACTACATTCAGCATTAATTGAATAATCAACATATATTGTATCGTCATGATTATCGCCATCTTCATCATAAATATAGTATTCAAAATAATCAAACCAAGCGCGATAATTTGCACTACAATTTGCATGTACATCGAACAATCCACTAGCTTCGTTACCGTTCAACTCTGCCATCCACATATATTCTCCACATGGTGTGTCATGGTGAATGTCCATACCACTCTCATTTGTATCTAGAGTAATGTAATAGTCCCACTGCTCCTCTTCATTATTCCACTGGTAAACATCGAAAGAAATGTTTTCGACGCCACCACGGTTTGGATCTCCTATGTAAGCAATAAGGCCAATGTCGTCACAAGGACCAGCATCACAATCTAGGTCAATTTCATCTTCATAATTTTCATCTACTCCAACTACAACTCCTACATTAACAATGTCTGAAGAATTATGTGAGTTGTTCCCATATGAGTAAAAGGAGCCAGATTGAAAGAACATCATATGATCTTCATCATGATTTTCAAGTATCTGGTAAAAATACCAACCCTCTTGTAAATTTTCAACAATCCACATTCCGTTTTCAGAGTAACCTGATTCTACAACATTGTCCTCATATGATATCTCAAAGAAAGCCTCATTTTCTGAACTGACCATTCCAATAAAGTCATTGACATATTCATCCTCATCTAAAGGAATAATATAGGCTAAGTGTGCGATACCATTGTCCGAATCAGTATGGTTACCATCATCTCCAAGGTAAACATCATTTATCCAAAAGTCATCTTCATAATTGTCTGGACCGTCTTCTCCGTCAAATAACACCACATAAAAGTCGTAATAATCCTCGTCATCTGCGGACCAACTCTGCGAAAGGGAATCCCCGTACCCAGAATTTATGTAGTAATCTTCAGATATTGTGTCTATCTTGTCATTGCCTTGATAAACATCAATGTAAACCCACACTCTTACTTCATCAATCACAACTTGTATCTGGATCATAGTGTATACTGAATTTCTAGATAGATTCTACATCATAATACGTAATTAGGTAAAACAACCTCATCAGAATCATTACTTTCTGAGCGAATATTTAATTGAACATTATCAAAGCGTTCCTCGTCTTCCAGATACTCATCTCCATCATAAAGCCTGACAATGACATCGAAAGTTCCATTATAGGAGGGTGACCATTCGTCATAGAAATAATCATTATCATCTCCATAAATTTCATCTTCAACATCAAATGAATCTACAAAATTTCCAGTTTCATTATCATAGAAATCAAAGTGTGTTGTTATGTTAACGTAACAGTCACAAGTTGTGTCTGGATCGTAATCAAATTCAATAGTATCATTCTTTCCGTCTTCATTCTGCATCATTAGATGTAATGATAAAAATGATCGAAATATTCATCCTCGTCTCCAGGGCCGCCTGCGCCACTTGTTTGATACAAATAGACGTCATAAATCCAGAATGAATCTTCGAAATTCCATTCTTCATCATACATGTTAAAATAGAAATCGTAAGAAGAACTATTGGATGAGGTCCATTCCATCTCAAAATAATCTACTTGAGTTCCATTAATACTGAAAACATCATTTTCATTACCTGCATAATTTCCTGATGAATTATAATAAACGCTCATGTAAACCTGAACATCTAGTTCGCAGTCACATTCTGTGTTTGGATCAATTTCAACAACTATTGTATCATCTAAATTATCTTCATCTCCATCTTCCGTTACATGGTCCCAATCTTCAAACCATTCATCATAATTACAATATGAATTGTTGTCATCAGTATCACATTCAAGATATATGGTAAATGTGAAATTATCTTCATAATTGTAATCATCATCATACAAATTGAAAGAGAACGTATAGTTCCCATCTCCTCTAGGATAGAAAATATCTGTTTCAAAATTATCTATTTCTGTTCCGGTAATATTATGATAATAATAATCATAATCGTAATCATTAGTTTCATTACTGAATGCATTGTAATTAACTTGAATATCAACTGAGCAGTTACAATCGGTATCTGGATTATATTTTACAAATATGTTATTGGCTACACCGTCTCCGTTAGTGTCCTCTGTATGCTTGCTCCAAGATTCGAAATATTCATCACTATCACAATACGAATAGTTACTCTGGTTGTCACATTCTAAATATACTGTGAAACTAAAATTATCTTCGTAATTCCAATTATCGCCACTTGTATCATACAGATAAAATTCAAAAGTATAATTGGCATCTCTTGGTGGATAAAATATATCTGTTTCAAAATTATCTACTTCTGTACCATTAATTTCATGATCTTCGTCGTCAAAAGCAACGTACATGCCAGTATCTGCATCATAAACATTGTATTGAACATTAATGTCTACTGAACAATTACAGTCAGTATCAGGGTTGTATTTTACAAATACATTATTATCTATTCCGTCGCCATTAGTATCTTCAGTGTGGTTACTCCAAGACTCGAAGTATTCTCCGTAATTTGAGTTTAAGCTTCCATATGAGTGCATCCAACCCGATTGCAATAAATCTCCATCTGAACTTTCGTTATACATATTGAAAGTGTAATTTCCTTCAGGAACATCATTAAACATAAGAACTTCATCGCCACCATCTCCGCCATCTTCTGTATAAAGTGTATTATTTTCAGCGTGGAACAGCTCGACATAAACTCCATCATTTATATCCCAACCATCCCCACTTCCGTTACCTATTAATCTGTAAAATGCAAAGTCATCAAAATCATCATCTCCATCAAAATCATCCATAAATCCAACGTGGCCAATATTTTCATCGGAAGTGGCACTGTAAAATACAAAAGTGTGACTCTGAGCATCTATACTATCTCCTTCGTATGTTGCAAACCATCTGTATTCACCAGAAGTCATATTCTTGAAAAATAATTCTCCGTCTTCATTAGTTTCGTCACTTCCCACATCTACCCATTGTGTACCTACTTTTCTCTCTAATTCAATAGTAACATTCGAAATTTCATAATCTTTCATGTGAGACAAAAATGCAATATCGTTGTGGTAGCCATCATCATCATCTGAAAAGACCCCGTTTTCAATTTGAATTATACCTTCAGGAACAATTGTAGTTTCGTAAAGAGAAATATTTGATTCTGTAAAATTATCTTCAAAATAAGTATATCCATTTATTTTTTCATAAAGATAAAATTCAAAATTGAAAGGTCCCTCACAATCGCTATCCCAGTCGTCACAATCATCTACAAACCATTCCATTTCAAAACTATCTTCTTCGGTCCAATAAATTTCATAATCCTCATTATCTCCTCCAACATAGTTTCCGTCGGAATCCCTAACATTCATATTAACTTCAACATCTACATAATCTGATACATTAGTATTAGGATCAAATGTGAATAATATCGTGTCATATTGATCATCTCCATCAGTATCAGAAAGCTCATAGCTCCATGATTCAAAGTATTCGTCAGATGTTTGATCAGCTACACTGTACGGTAGAATACTTAGCACAAGGGCAAAAACTGCAACCCATGCTAAGACTTGCTTGCTTATTGAATTTCTATTTAGAGACATCAGATACCTCGGAAACTAAAAGCTAATACTACGTATTTAAAGAATCGGTTTATAATTCTGAAACAAGTTTTCTAGTAATTAATGACAACGAAAATGAAACGAAATAAGCGTCTTCCCAAGGTTTGAGATATCCCACATCGATTACGTACTGCAAAAATTCTTCCTGCATTTCAAGACCTTTAGAAACTAARWCTTTATCGYCATTATCCATTCCCTTYGCTACAAATTCTATAGGATARCCTTCYCTGTGTGGYTGATATARCAAATAGTCTGGAATTATAGACCTACCRTGTTCTGCTTCACTAACRCATAAAGACCATTTTTTCCTTAAAAATGCATTTTCCATAAGTCCACTTCTAGCTTGTCTAGCTTGCTTGAGTGGTTCAGTTGCRACATCTATTGCCACATCYTCGGGCAAATCAGGTAAGGCCTTTTCCAACTCATTTTCAAATAWTTCTTTRGMYCTAKWCARATAMTCATCTGCRYTTTTACCTAAYAAWATATTGCCAACGCCTCTTGCTTGCAATTCCCTAGCCAACTCATTGCCATCTAAAGGTGGTTCTTCCGATTTTATAAATTTTTCAATAAAAAAATCTCTTTTTTCATTATTTTCAAGAAGTGCGTGGCCTAAAGCTGAACCTCTCATAGTTAAACAATCTTCTGAATTTTCTTGGTCTTCCAACTGTTCTAAGAGCGGTGGTCTTAGATGGTCTGGAATTTTCATTTAACTGAACGGGAAGTTATTGATTCGCCTTCTTGCCAACGAGCCATGGCCCAGAGTAAATCTGACAGACGGTTAAGATAAGCTACGGCCAAAGAATCGTCGATATCACAAGTAATTGCACGTCTTTCAGCTCTTCTTACTACTGTCCTTGAAACATCGAGTAATGCTGAAATTCGATTCTGACCTGGCAATACAAACTCCTTTGGTAATTCGAAGCTTGCCGTAATTTCATCAATAAAATCTTCTAAGAATTTAATCATTTCTTCGTTTACTTTACTTTTACCTGGTTTAAGTTTATCATGCTTTGAGGGATCAGTAGCTAATTCTGCCATTAAAACATAGAGATCTCTTTCAATATGAATTATTTTGTCCTCTAAATCACTTCCTTTCTCACATTCTGTTCGAACCAAGCCCAATATTGCTTGAGCTTCATCAACTGTTCCATAAGCTTCAGGAAGTACAGAGTTTTTAGAAACTCTATCGCCGTAAAGTAATCCTGTTTGGCCTTCGTCGCCAGCTCTGGTATAAATCTTCATAATTACGATAATATAGTGTGAATTATAAAGCTTGAATTAGTTTTTAGTATTGATTAAGACTTGTAGTAAGGTTCCCTTATCCTTTGCACGAGCAATGAAATAGTTTGAATTTGAATCAATCAATAAGTCTTGCCCATTTCTCAACCTCTTCCAAGTCTGATTTACCAATATTTTCATTACTGCTCTTAGCTTTTGCTGCAATATCTACTAAAGCTTCAAACGGAATTCTACCATATTTTCCAACATATCCTGTAAAATCTTCCCATGAAGTATCTACTCCTTTTGCAAATTTCTGAATTGATGGAATTTGTTCAGTCAAATCAACTGAACCATTACCCTTGATGATATCTATATCTACTCCTGACTTAGCTCTAGAACTAGCTTTTTTAGAAAATCCCCAGTATGCAAGAGCTACTTTTCTTGCTTGTTTGTGCAGACATCAATTTTGGATAGTAAGTGCCACTAAATATGTGATTTGATTGGTAACAAAGTTTATTTGTAACCTGAACTAGTAATAGAAAACGATGGAAAGGAAAAGTAGCTCGTTTGTGATGATTTTTCTATTTTGTATTTTCTATAGTTTCGACGAGCGGGTGTCTCGAGGATGAGGTCAGCAACTCGAACAATATTGATGAATCAAATAATGACAATTACTATGACTACAATGATAATTCAAATAATCAAGATACTGGGCCTTCAAATTTAGATTCTGATAGTGATGGTTATGATGACAATAACGATGCATTCCCAAATGATCCAACAGAATGGAAGGATTCTGACGAAGATGGAGTAGGAGATAACGGAGATAAGTTTCCTTATGATGAATGCGCAACAAAAGACATGGATGGTGACGGAAAACCTGATTCAGTTAAAGATAATTGTAGTACCTCTTTAGAAATTGATGATGACATAGATGGTGACGGTTACAATAATACTCTAGAACTAAGCCTTGGCACTAATCCTAGAAGTCCTTCTTCAAAACCATTAGACTATGACAAGGATGGGCTACCTGACGGAGTTGATACGGACATGGATAATGATGGAATGAATAATACTGTTGACCAATGTCCAAGAGGCACTCCTAACTGGGAAGCTGGAGGGTCTGATGATTGGGATATGGATGGATGTAAAGATAATACTGAAGATGATGATGATGATAATGATGGAATAGAAGACAGATACGATAATTGTGATGAAACTCCTGTGAATGAAATTGCTAATGAAGAAGGTTGCTCTGCATCCCAAAGAGACACTGACGGAGATGGAATTGTAGATTTACTAGATATTTGCTGGGGAAATGATTCTACTGGAGACCCTGATGGTGATGGATTATGTTCAGATGGAGATCAATGTCCGGATGGGCCTTTCCTTTATGGAGAGGAAGTAGATGACAACGGATGCTCTTACTATGAGAAACCAATTCCTTGGAATAATGGACCATTTTCCAATTCCTATATGGGTACTGTAGATGATTTCACAATTCCTCAACCCATTAATGAAAATTTAAATCTTACAAATAATTGGGAATTTAAGAACGAATGGAATGGAAAAAATAATTATGTCTTTGTGATTTACAACCCTCTAAATCCAGATAGCGTAATAACTTGGAATTCCGCAAATCCTGTTGGTCAAGCAACAGAACTAAGNCCTAATNGTTTGAAAAATNCTCCTGATAATGTTCATTACTTCTTTGGTTCCTACCGTGANTGGTGGNATGGATGGGAGATGTCAGCTACATGTCTGGAAGAGTTAATGCAGCTCTAACTGGTATGAGCGAAGAAGATAGAGAACATTGGAGTGATAGAGTTCATTACATAGCAATGGAYGCAAATTTCCTKGATGGAAGTATTGCTGATTTCATWGAAGAAAAAGAATCRCCWGCATGGTTTTGCATAGATAGATTACAACGCTGGCAAGAAGTAGGAAGTTTCTGGGAYTTKAATTTTAATCAGAATTTTAGTTGGTATMGATTTCACTTTATTGCAAACGAACCAATTTATCTAAATTTTGAATTTGGTTTAGAAAGAGAATTRGCTGCRATGGAATATCAYACTAGTACTCCATGCCACGAAAGGAATTTTTGCTCCTCARAAYTGTATCAAAGGYGAATCTGTAACCATTTTTGAATGGAATCAAGGCGAATCCAATACACAYGGYGGTGGATGGGGAGGAGGTACAAGCGTACGTAACGTRGAAATGCCWRATAATCTAGAGCAGTTTGATTCATTTGCWGTTTACACTTACGARGCCTGYCAAGATCACAAAGGATGYAAYGAATGGGATTTCATAGGATATCTAAATGCTTACAGTTCTGAATGTTCTTTAWCTGAATTTACAATTTATGAAGAATGTATCGGTGAAGTRTTATCYGAATACGCAACTCAGGAATTATGTGAAGCTGCTGGACACCGCTGGGATGCTGGWGACGAAGATACTTCAGCTAGGTGYGAAGGAAARTGGAAYMGWGTTTGGAAAGCTGAGATYGGAAGATACATAACTGCRTATAATAGAGAAGGAAGATAYATCTCAGAYGTTAGYCCAATGCTRGGCGTTCTMAAAAATGAAGATATTAATGAATTTAAYTATTGGCAGCCAAATGCMTACGGYCTTACTGTAAAATTATTTTTCTGGAATGAAAATAAAGATTAYACTCCWGTKGGTGCTGAATATTTAGCTGGAGCAACAAGAAARTTTAACTTAGAKTACAATRATATTTTTGGAAGTGAAAATCCRTTTGAATACGATGTTTCTGAAAATACARAGAGAGTTGAAATTGTGACATTTTTTTACGGGCCATGGTCACAGCAGTACTGATGAAAACTGTGCTGAGTTCTGTAACCATCAGCACGAGTTTACTGTGAATGGAGATACTTTAGRYCTRCTCGAGCATCCAAATGGAGGTACTCCTTACGGCTGCTATGATAGAGTAAACGARGGTGTATCRGCTAACCAATATGGAACATGGGTTTACGGAAGAGCTGGCTGGTGCCCDGGACAAGATGTTGAATACAATCRGATTGATATTACTAGTGAATCAAATGTAGGAACTAACGARTTAAGYTATAGAGGGCTATACCAAGGTGAAGAGTATAATCCAASWGTAAACGATCCTGATGGTTACTTGCCAGAGATTAAGTTACGAATGTGGATTATCACTTACGAAGCTCAATAGCTATCTATTTCTGTTCTAAAATACTTGTAGAAACACCACATRGCTACAGCTCCAAGAAGGTGCCATATTGCATGACCTTGGATTAATGAATCTGGGTCACATAAAACACCATCTGTTTTGCTTGGTTGCCAGATTACAGTAGCGAGTCCATATGCTGCAAAACCGGCCCAGAAATAGGGCGTATGCGTTCTTTCTAACTTAATATCTTCAATTCTATACAAGAAATAAGCTAAAGCGGCCCAAAGTAAAATTCCTTCAATCTCATCKATGAAAAAATCAATTGGAGTCTTATTTGGTGAAGTGTAAAGATACAAAAACATAATTATTGAAGTAGGAACTAAGAAAATTATGTGAGGTTGTTTCTGATATTTTAGAGCTAATTCTTGAGATAGCCAAATACCAATCAAAGCACCCCAAAGGAACGTGAGGAGGCTATATTGCCACAATAATATTGCAAAAATCGCGTTTGAGATTAAGTAGTAAGAAATAAATTCACTTTCAGTCCATCTAAGAAACCTAGAGAAATTGTAGAAAACAGGCATTGAAATGTACATTATCATTCCTGTTACATCCAACCAACCTCCCCATCCYGTGTTGAAGCCATGCATAGCAAAACTACCCATACCTACAGCYACACATGAAATKGCATACATTATGAGAAACCAACTTCTATTCGAAAGTGAAGGTTTWCCCTCAAAGGAATCATATTGAGCTAACCAAAGRATATACATTCCAACAAAGACAAAGGCTAAATTRGAAATTGTGTTWGTAGGTTCACGAATCCACGAATCTCTTACTYTTTCRCAATAACCTGAAGCTGTTGTATTAGACCAGTTTGAATCGTTCAATAAGTACGCTAGTGCATAAATTACGAAAATAACGCTAATAACGAAAAGTACTGAGAAGAATTCTTTCCTATCTTCAATATATTTCTTATCAATCAAGCTATCTTCATTTTCCTGACATAGCCACATTCTCTACATTCATAATTTGGATATAGATCCGGGTTGTTAGGAGAAGCACCATGCCAATGGAAACAATATTTGCCACACTTTACGCAATATGAATTCTGTTTGTATCCAGTATATTGATGTGGTCTCTGAACAACTTGTGTCATAGCGCCTTGAGGAATACCCATAGCTGCAACCTGAGGAATTCCAGCTTCTRCTGCWGGTTCTGGATCTGCTTCAACTACATTGCCTGATGAGTAAGTCAACATGTCTTCAACTAAATTTGATTGAAATGCACCATCGTTGTCCACGCAAGCYAATTTTGACATTGCGCCATTCATCCAYTGYTCTGCAGGGTCTTCAAAGTCCACATCACAATCAACTCTGTCRTGAATYCTRGAWCCWCCCATGTCYTCCATRGTTTTRTCCCARTCYTTWCCWGAYTGACAAAAYAAATCRTARCCTGTATCWCCKAGTGCACAAATYGAAAAATGAGTRTTAGTYAAWATTTTRCCWACKCCMACTGCWGCTTCRTACAGTTCYTCRGCATTRTCWGGCATTTCACCTTCTCCCCATGTAGAGCATACAATCATAACTCTGTGACATTCCGGACATTGAATTAATRTCAAAGCCATCCATATCATGAACTGTAGGTGTTAATCCATACTTTGTAGCTTCCTTTTGCCATTTCTCAGCTAAGCCCTCAGAATTTCCACTTTGTGAACCATACAAAATGTGTAGATCCCGATTTCCTTCTGTTGCAAATGTTTTTACATCAACTTCAGACATTATTTCTAATTTGAAACTAACAGTAATAAAGGTATTGCACGGGACTAACTTTTGTCACTAGTTAGTGCCTAATAGTGATACTTTGTGCTTAAATTCTTAGGCACTAAAGTAGCTTCCTTATATACTAATAAGATTCTAGTTATGATATGAGAAGAAGACACATGGTATCTTTCACACAAGACAAACTAACACTTTGTGGACACAGTGCCACCGAGCAAGAGTTCAGGAGAATGAAAATGTTTGCGGATAAAGATGTAACATGTAAAAGATGTTTGAATCTTTACCAGGCATATCTGGACAAAAATGAGATCAAAATTGACTCTAACACACACCTATTGAAAGCTAAAGCCTAACTTTCGAGTTAAGCCGTAGTTTTTAGGCACTACTAGGTGGCTGCCTGCGTCCTGTAGCCATCTAGTATGCCAACCTAGTATTATGAGAAAAAGACACTTACCTTCCATTGATTTAGAATTTGTTACTATGTGCGGACATAGAACTACTGAGCAAGAATTTCTAATGATTAGATCAACAAAGGAAAGTAGTGTAACTTGTAAAAGATGCTTAAGACTTCACAACATACATCTTGCTAAGAATAAAAAATAGGCTACTAGACCATCCGTTCGATATAAATAGCAATGAACAGATAATCATTCGCCCAAAATTAAAGTGGGCACAGTAACGTCGACCTTCTCGCGTCAGTTGACATCGCTGTACCCGGGGTGGATTTGGGGCCTGATCCTAAGATCAGGTTCCTCATCCGGCGTACAAGTTTTGTTTCCCGTAACATCTTACTTGTTTCCTGGCTTGCGTGCTTAGATTGTTTCCCCTTAGGTTTTAAATTGTTTCCTTCTTTTCCCGTAAAATTTGTTTCCTCCGGTGTCCCGGTTGTTTCCCGTTTTACATTCTAAGATCGTTTCCCCTTAGTTTCCCAAGTTGTTTCCTTCTAGGCGTATTCCCACTACCCTTAAGTTGGCTTCATACCCCGAGAGGTATGTTTCCCAGATTGCGGGAACTTAGAATACGCGGGGGGTGTATATACTGCTTATCAGATACACTTAAATATGATGAGCGCAAAAACGTAAAATTAACTAAATTGGACGTGTTTTTTTACTAACTTTTTATATTTTTGCGTTAGCCATTTTACAGACTTCATCAAAATGAATTTTTTCAACTGGCTGAACTGATAATCTCTGACCTCTTTTGATTACTAGCATCCCATCTAAGCTATCATTTTCCTTCAATTGATCTAGAGAAACTATTTCATCAAACTTAGAAACTGGCTCCATATCAACAAGGAACCATCTAGGAACCTCTTCCGTGGCTTTAGGGTCATAATACTTTGACTTCTTATCAAACTGAGTGAAGTCTGGATAAGATTCCTTACAAATCCTGGCAATGCCTGCGATATGTGGTGGTTTRGTATTRGAATGATARTAGAGAACTAAATCGCCTATCTTCATCTTATCTCTCATGAAGTTTCKAGCYTGATAATTACGWACTCCATCCCAGTAAGTACTTCCATCTTTCATTAACTCATCGAATGAGTAAACGTGTGGCTCACTTTTCATTAACCAGTAATTTGTCATTACTTGGCTAATTCAGCTGCCTGTTTAACCCATTCGTCGCGTTTAACTCTTCCTGGGAAGAACTCGATAGCAACGTTTACTTCTTCTTCAATTTCAGAKGTCATCTTTGCAATYTGWGAGAAYTTGAAWATTCCTAAWGCATTSARTTTYTCTTCAATGAAAGGTCCWATTCCCTTAATCTCTTGCAAGTTATCYCTGTCTGATGCACTTGCTATACCTAGRATACCRAAATCRATACCTTCWGCCTTGGCTGCAACTCTATCTARSTCYTCWGCTTTCTTGAGWGCTTTCTCATCAAGCTCTGCATCTTCACCAATCAAWATCTTGGCTTGWGCYACCCACTGRTCTCTCTTAACTCTACCWGGGAARAACTCWATTGCTTCGTTWACTTGRTCTTCYAAATCTGGAGTCATRTTKGCAAKTTGYCTGTARGTATAGATTCCTARAGCATTCAAYTTYTCTTCRATGAAAGGACCTATTCCTTTGATTACTTGTAGATCRTCTTTTGATACAACAATAGAAGCTGCAACAAATGTCCTRGTAATTCCAGCTACGCCTGTTAATTGATCTCCTTGTTTACCTCTCCAAGTAAAAGTCTCACTTCCATCAGCATCAGTAATTGTTGCTGTACCTTCTGTTTCAAACTCCGATGCATTTGCTAATTCAACTTCAGAAGCTCCACCTTCGACTTCGCTAGCTARTGTACTYTGRGTRGCAACACCRATTACTTTGAAATCWATTGAYTCKGATCTAGCCTTTAACTCTKTCAAGTTCTTCTTKCTTYTTMACTTCTTTTTCGGTTACTACTGGCTTAGGCTCTGGTTCCGGTTCTGGTTCAGGCTCTGGTTCCGGTTCTGGCTCAGGCTCTGGTTCTGGTTCTGATTCTTCCTTGACGACTTCTACAGCCCATGAAACATACACGGAAGCAGTTCCAAGTTTCATTAGAGCTTCATATTCAGCTCCATCTATACTTGGCTTGTCATCGTTGAAATTGACTCTGAACTTGATCTTACCATTTTCATCAACTTTAAGTGATGAAGCTGCACCTGAATCATCCAAATCTGAAACTACAGAGAATCTTTTGCCATTATCTTTGGAATTCAAGTCTTTAGCATTTACAACTCCGCCTGGCTTTAGTCCAGATATAGTTAAAATTTGCTTAGATGAAATTTCTTCACCAGGTTCAAGGCCTTTAGCAGGAGATAGAACGAAAGGATCCATCTTAGTTCCAGCACCACCAACAAAGTCTGGTTTGGATGATGCATTCTCTGGTTCTGGATTGGTAGTTAGAATTACTTCTGGTTTTTCCTTTTTCTCTACTTCCTTACCTTTCTCAGTTACTATGAATTTTACTTCTCCAAGGAATTTTCCTTTAGAGTGCTTCATAACAACTTCATTAGTGAATTCTCCAACTTTCTTTGGATGTCCTGATATAATTCCTGTCTTAGAATCAATATCCATTCCTTCTACGAGATTTCCTGAAATTGCATATGTTACTCTTCTTAGTTTACCTCTATTAGTGTACTCTCTGAATTTTTGAGCAGTTTCATGTAATGAAGGTTTCATTATGATTTTATCTTCCTTCGCTCCAATTGTGTATTCTACAATGTGTGGAGTGTAAATCAGAGCGTTGTCATATTGCCTTTTGAGTAGCGGTATCAAAAGAAGTAATAATAACAGCAAGAACCACCAACAGAATTCATCGAAACTTCTTCCCGAATCTGAAGTTGCGTTTGTAGATGCAAGTGCTTGACGCATGTCATTGATTCCATCTCCATCAGCATCTCCTGGAGTTCCTGTTGTTGAATTTGGATTGTATTCGTCCCTATCGAGTATTCCATCACCGTCGAAATCACCGTCTGCATCGACTGGAAGAGGATCCCAAGTGTCTGGAATTCCGTCATCATCGGTATCTGGGTCTAGTGGATTTGAACCAAGTGATATTTCTTCGGTGTCATTCAGACCATCTCCATCATCGTCAGGATCTGCTTCGTTACCGATTCCATCTCCGTCTGTATCAAACCATTCACTGGAATCTAATGGGAAAGCATCAACAGCAACACAAACATCTACAATAGTTACTGGACCATCACAGTAGCCGTCATCATCCGTATCTGGATCTAATGAATTGGTTTCACCATCATCAAAAGCTCCGTTACTATTCGCATCCTCTTCTATGTCACTAAGACCATCATTATCATCGTCTAAATCTTCTACGAGTGCAGGATCTGAAGTTGAATTGCCTGTGATTGTGTCTGGCATTCCATCTCCGTCAGTATCTTTACTTGCGGAAGGATCGTCTGGGAAATCATCAAATTCATTGTCGACACCATCACCATCGCTATCTGCTGTAACGCAAATTCCTTCNAACTGCAATTAGACCATCACAAANTTCCATCCCCATCGGTATCTGCTTTCAGAGGATCGGNTTTCACCTGCGTCAACAGTTCCATTGCCATTTGAATCTTCTTCAATATCGCTTNAGGCCATCTCCATCGTCATCTGGATCTGCATTGTTACCAACACCATCTNCCGTCAGTATCTAACCATTCAGAAGGGNTCTNAANTNGGGAAAGCATCTGGGCCTGCTTCACAAATGAAAACACCGTTGATTGTTACGGAAACCGGACCGTCACAGTAACCATCATCATCTGTGTCTGGGTCCAACGAATCTGTAACTGGGTCTGATGATTCTTCANTCANGTATCACTCAAACCATCTCCATCGTCGTCCATATCTTCTACAAGTGCAGGATCTGAAGTTGATGGTCCGGTTAGAGTATCAGGCATGCCGTCACCGTCTGTATCTTTGTGAGCTCCAGCATCAAGTGGGAAATCATCGCCACCTTCACATACTCCAATTACGGTTAAAGGACCATCACAATATCCATCGCCATCTGTATCTGGATTGTTTGCATCTGTACCCATTCCATCTTCAACGCCTTTTGACAAGCCATCTCCGTCTTTGTCACAGGAATCTGAATTCTCATCAGGATCACAACCATCAAAAGAATCTGTTCCGTTAGCTATTTCATCGACATCAAGGATGTTATCATTGTCGTCATCAGGATCTTCATTGTCTCCGATTCCGTCTCCGTCATTATCATTCCATTCAGAAGGCTCTGTTGGGAAGGCATCTGTTGCGATACATACATCTACTATTGAGATTAGTCCGTCACAGTATCCGTCTCCATCAGTATCTGGTTTTAATGAGTCTGTAACAGGGTCCGAGTTTTGCTCTTGAACATCTGGTAAGCCATCTCCATCATCATCTGGATCTGCATTGTTACCAATTCCATCTCCATCTGTATCTAACCATTCGGTTGAATCTCCTGGGAATGCATCAACTGCAACACAGACGTTTGCAACTGTGATATTGGTATCACAATAACCATCGCCATCTGGATCTGCATCAAATGTAGATAGATNTAATCGTAGTCGAATAAACATANTCCATTAGATACTGCTTTCACTAAATACTCTGTANTTAGGAATTAAGNTNCAGTTGGAGTTCCACTTATTGTACATGTACCTTGNAGCCATTGATAAGCCATTAGGTAAATCTGGATCGATAGAACAGACTGCTTCTGTAAGGTACTTTGAACCGANTCTTAGTTGCATAGTTAAGGACGCCATTTTGATCATCATAATAAGAAATGTGTACATTATTTTTCGAATCGACTCCTATGGAACTATATTGGCCAACATAATCATTGGTATCTACAGGGGTAGTAGACCAAGAACCAAGAGCATTTGTTGCATAATAGAGGTTGGGAGTACTAAAATTAACGAAGGAAATGTGTACTCCATCATTTGAATCAGTAACAAGTGAAACGGCCTCTACCGAGTTAGTACTAGTGTCAACAGAGGTGGTAGTCCAAGAACCACTAATATCTGTAGCGTATTTGATGTGCTTACTGTTGGCGTTACCTAGTTGCACATAGGAAATATGTACGTTATTACCAGAATCAACTCCAATCGATTTATAATCGCGTACATTGGTGTCATCAACTGTAATATTAACCCATTCCCCGCTAACATCGGTCGCATACTTGAGGTCATTAATATTGCTATCAAAATAAGCAATGTGTAATTTATCGTTGGAATCAATAGTCATTGAAGGTCGGCTACCAGCTAGAGAATCAACAGTGGTGTGGACCCATGAACCACTAGCATCAGTCGCATACGTGAGGTCACCAGCAATAGTGTAAGAAATGTGTACATTATCAACAGAATCAATTGCAATTGAAGGGTGGTATGCTGATGAACTTCCACTACCGCCGGCAATAGTAGTGTTAACCCAAACACCACTGACGTCTGNNTTGCATACTTGACGTAATTACCACCTTTTCCACTATAGTAAGCAATGTGTGCTTTATTATTGGAATCGACTACGAGTGAAGTAGAGGCGCCATTATTACCACCCCAAATGGCGATTTCATCAATAGGTGTGCTAACAAAAGAACCACTGGCGTCTGTCCCATACATAAGTTTCGGGTAATCTCCACTTTCGTCCAAGTAAGAAATGTGTACCTTATCGTTAGAGTCAATGGCAAGTGATGTGTATCTTCCGTAATTCCCATCTATGTTGTCAAGTGTGGTGCTAGACCAATCTCCTGTGTTGCCCTCGTCATAATATTGGAATGTTATGTCAGTCATAGGCCCGCCTATTGCAAGTTCCGCACTGTCTACACTTGGGAATAAATCACTACAAGGTGAGAAGCTGGAGTTGTAGTATAATCAAACGTTACCGTCTCCACTTCAAATACTAGCAGGAGTAGTGTAACCATCACTTACCTAACCTACTTTCCCATACTGCATCAAAACCTGTACCATCTAATTGGCCGTCTCCGTCAGCATCGGTAAAGCCAGCTTCTAGGATATCACTACAGCCGTCACCATCTGCGTCGTCATCAAGGTTGTTTGGTATTCCATCATTGTCAGTATCTGATAACATTCTGCAGACCTTTCCGCCATTAGACAAGTCATCTACGATAACAAACTGACCTATGTCTGCTACGCCGCTTACCTGCTTAAGAAAAACCTTAGAACCAACAACTTTAAGGCCTGAAGGAATGTTAAAGTCTGCAAAATCAATTAAATGATACATAAAGGCAGCACTACTAGAACCTGTTTCTCCTATGTCAAAGGTGATATAGTCATTCATCAATCCAGAAGACTGATCTATTCTCACTAAATCATCAACTACATCTGTGTAAGTCCCATCTGATAATCTTAACTGCACTTCGTACTCATCAACGTTCCAAAAAGTGGTGATGATTGCATCAGTACCTGGCCGATCATACCACTCTGAGGAAAAATTACCGTAAACTGTGGCTTCATCAGCATTTACGGCTGAAACAGGATTATCTTCGTTGAAAATTCCGAGTAAATACCCGCTATTATCCCAATGGCTACTTCCTGAAGAGGCACTACTCCAACCTTCGACTTGCTGTAAGTCTGTATCATAACCGTAACTATCTAGGAAATAATCGTCAGATTCTGGCTCACTGCAAACAAAACCAACTTCATCAACATCTAGAATACCGTCATTATCATCGTCAAGATCAATATCGTCCCTGACGCCGTCTCCATCAGAATCTGGAAATAGACTTAAAACTTGCAATTTGAAATCAAAAGTATATTTTAGAGGAGGCGTTCCGAACGTTATATTAGTAGGATCGTGAACTCGAATCTCTGTACCATTATAGTAATCATTATCTGTACTTGTAGAACACATCTCTGTCTGTCCTGTGTAAATTTTGTTGTTAAGCACAAAAAGATTGTTGTTATCTATCGTTAGCTGACATCTTTCATTTGAATAACTCAAGTCCACCGGATAAGTCCCTGAACCGTTTGGTATTCCATCTGTTCGCCACAATACAGGGTAATGTTCATCAGGAGCTTCAAGGTATTCTCTAGCCCTGAAAAAGAGTGTGTCGCCTACAATGCTCCAAAGTTGATTCGAAGTTTGAATGAAAGTAGCACCATTACCATTGCCTTCTTGAACAATACAACTTGCAACGACTACAGTACCTTCTACAGTTCCATCTGTCTTCCAGAGGGCGTCCTTTGTACAATTGTATTGACTATTTGGTGAGGGAATATCGGCTGCAAAGTAAGCTTCACCGTTAAAAGTTATACTTCCTTGAAAGCTACCAGGACCAATACCAGTTCCAAAGTCAACAAGTAAAGACGTACCATCTGGAGTTCCATCGGTAACATACAAGTCAAGATTATAGGAACCATCTTGCTGGGCAAAGAAAATAACTGAATCGCCTGCTTTGGTAAAGCCCGGAGAATATGTACCTGAAACTCCATTACTTTGACCAGAATAAACATCCATAAGCATCTGAGGATTAGTCGATGATACTGGGGCCGTTGTATCGTATACCCAAGGTTCATAACCATCTCCATCCGCATTTCCAACAGGATCTGCTGCAAAGTAAATTAAATCTCCATCTCCAAATAAGCGAGAAACCATCGATTCGCCATTATTTGAAACGTTATCATTTAAGTTAACAACCATTTCAGTACCGCTTTCAGTACCGTCAGTTACCCACAATTCACGGCCATATTCGTCACGGTCCCCAGCTGAAAAGTAGAGTTTGTCATTAATTTCAACAAGAGGGCCCATTACGCCACCATTGTTTTCATGAATATCAGTTAGTTGAACTGTGCCTTCCTCAGTTCCGTCTGTTTTGAATATCTCTTTTTTATTGGAATCTGGTGAATAAGTTATGAAATATAATTCATCATTAAATACAGTAAGACTTTCAACATACGAATCTCCTGTACCCTCCTTCAAATCTTTAACCAAAACGGTACCTTCTGCTGTGCCATCACTTTTCCACAACTCGTGGCCCGCGGTATCATTTCTTCCCTGAAAATACACATTATCATTAAAAACAATAGGCTTAGAAGCTAGATTGCTCCTATATCCTGAACTAGTGCCTGGATAAATATCCTTAACTATGTAGGTTCCATCTTCGGTACCATCGGTTCTCCACAATTCAAATCCATTGGTTCCGTCGGCGGCTCCGAAATAAGCAATGCCATTGATAACTACAGGATGTGATGGAGCACCCGAGTGGGCGTTTCCTGGCCTTATATCTTTCACAAGACTCGTTGATCCGTCTCCGTTGTAGAAGTAAGTATCACTATTAGGATCATTAGCCGTAAGTGTAACTTTGTAATCAGTCCAATTAATTGTTTCAGTTGGAGTTCCAGTAATTTCTCCGGTCTTTGAATTAAAGCTCAAACCTTCTGGTAAACTAGGCGTAATTGACCAATGAATGCCTTCTAAAAAACTAATATTGGCCGGATCTAATGCCCACAATTCGTAGCCGGTACCTGCACCACAAGCGCTTGTTTTGAAAAATATGGTGTTGCCAACAGTAGTGATATGCTGAGCCTGGTACCCACCGCTTCCTGGGCAAATATCCTGGACGATTGTCGTACCTGAGGTCGTTCCATCACTCTTCCACAATTCATTGCCGTAGGTTCCATCATCGGCTGAGAAATAAAGAGTGTTTCCAAGGGCTGTGAGGTGAATTGGGCGACTTCCAACATTTCCTGGGTAAATCTCCTTGACTAGGACTGTGCCCGAGTCTGTTCCATCACTCTTCCATAATTCGATATTATTGGCTGTTAGATGTTTAGCTGAAAAAAAGAGGGTGTTGCCAACGACCGTGAGTTGTTCAGGATTGCTGTCTGCACTGCCATTGTAGATATCCTTGACCATCACCGTGCCTGAGGCAGTTCCATCACTCTTCCATAATTCTGTTCCGTTGTTGCCAGAGCTTGAGGTTCCGTCGTCAGCTCGGAAATAAAGATTGTTTCCAAAGGCTGTGAGGTAATCTGGGTAACTTTGTGCCCCTACACCATTTATATCTTTGACCATCATGGTGCCTGATTCTGTTCCATTGCTCTTCCACAATTCTCGTCCGTTTCCGTCGACGTGAGCTGTGAAAAAGAGAGTATTATCAACGACAATTAATTGTTGAGGAGAAGAATGGCCTCCTACATGTATATCCTTAACCATCACCGTACCGGCGTCAGTTCCGTCGCTCTTCCACAATTCCTCGCCGTTTCCCCCACCTGAGCCGATTCCGTCACTGGCTGAGAAGTAAAGTTCATTGTTGAAGACTGTTAGATATGTGGGAAGACTGTTGCCACTTCCGCTGTTTATGTCCTTGACCATCACAGTGCCAGCTTCTGTTCCGTCTGACTTCCACAATTCTCGTCCGTTAGTTCCGTCATCGGCTGTAAAATAGAGTGTGTTACCAACAGCTATTAGGCCTTCAGGAGAACTGCTATCACTTCCGCTGTTGATATCCTTGACCAGCACCGTGCCTGAGGCAGTTCCATCGCTTTTCCATAATTCCTCATTGTCAGTATTATCGCCAAGGAATGCAGAAAAGAACAACATGTTGCCCACAGCAGTCAAATCGTGAGGTTGTGAAGAAGAACTTCCTGGCTTAACGTCCTTAACCATCCATGCGGTTCCGTTACCATTGTAGGAAACTTGAAGATTTGGAACTTCGAAATCAATAGGATCCATTTCGTCATTTGTGTATAATGTGTAGGATGGTTTATAGGGAGTAAAATCTGTAAAGTTACGAATTATTCGTAACTCCTCGCCGTGTTCTGAATCTTTAGCTGAAAAGAACAGGTGTCCGCCAGCAATGTGACCGTCATCTGGAAGTGCCTTTCCATCTGGATAAAAGTCTGTGAGCTGATAAGTACCATCAATAGTTCCATCTGTTACCCAAACTTCTCTACCTCCACCGCTTTCTCTTGGTGCTATGAAGNGGCCGATGTCCTCAAAATTAGGTAAATATGATTCAAAGTGGAATTGACCTTGGGTAGGAGGGACCCTAAGTAGTGAAGCTCCTTCACTGGTGCTAAAAAATTCGGACGTGCCTTCTGCAGTCCCATCAGTTTTATACATTTTAACAGCATAAGTAGTATCATTATATTTCGTGAAAAATAAATCAGTTCCTACTATAAATTTAGTGCTTATTTGTGAATCATCTGAACCTGGTTCCATGTCTACTACAAGGGAAGTTTCATTAGTTGCTGGATTGTATTTGTAAAGCTCTTCACCATATTCTATGCTATGTCCTTCAAAAATAAGAATATCTCCTAATGGAATTCCTGGGCTCTGCACATCAATGCAATTAACTGTACACGAACTATCGTTTGATGCATTTGTTAAACGATAAGTTCCATCTGCAGTTCCATCAGTTCTCCATAATGCTTTCTTATCACTGCCAGT
>MIZB01000223.1_pt1 | contig 45325 bp, 43 predicted proteins | sample 888171 | NCBI WGS metagenome assembly MIZB01 (sample SAMN05440186, study PRJNA335308) | marine metagenome | isolation source: marine water
CTTGAAACGGTATATCAAATTTAAATTCATTTTCCGCGGGCGGATTCTCTGGAGACCAAGTACTAGCTTCAGAACGTAGGCCTTTAGTTATCTCTCCATTGTAGTTGAGAGGGCCTGTGGGGTAGTTTGGCATCCTTGTACTCTGGGGGAGTACAGACTCCAGTTCAAATCTGGGCAGGCCCACCATTTCTAAATCTATGCAAAAATAAGTGGTGCGGGGGGCCGGATTTGAACCGGCGAACCACTAAGGACTGGGTCCTAAACCCAGCGCAATTGGCCAGGCTATGCGACCCCCGCTCAATCTGAATTATGTAACAGTCTCTATATTAATTAGGTTATATTTCATTTCTAAGACATGACAGTCATTTCAGTTACCAATCTATCAAAATTTTATGAAGACGTCAAAGCGTTATCTGATGTTACATTCACAGTAGACAAGGGTGATTTTTACGGTCTGTTAGGTCCCAATGGTGCCGGTAAGACTACTCTCTTGAAAGTACTCACCGGTCAAATAAATTCTACTTCTGGCGAAGCGACCGTTTTAGGTTTTAATCCAGACAACGAACCAATCGAAGTTCGTAATTTAGCAGGTATAGTTCCTGAGCAGGAATCTCCTCCAAGTTTTCTAACACCTAGGGAAGTTTTAGAAATGGTTTCTGAAATAAGAAGTATCAAGAATAGTGAAGTAGAACATTGGCTATCTTTCTTTGATTTAGGTCCTATGGAAGGTAGAATCTGTAAAAATCTATCCAGAGGTCAACGCCAAAAGGTAATGTTAGCTGCAGCTTTCATTGCTAAACCTGAAATATTGTTTTTAGATGAACCATTCATAAATTTAGATCCTATTGTTCAATCCGAAGTTAGAGAATATCTCAAAACATATGTCAAGGAGGGTGGTACCGTTTTTCTAAATACTCACTTATTAGAAAATGCAGAGAGACTCTGTAATCGCGCTGCTATAATTCACAACGGAACCATGCAAGCCAATATAGAGCTTGAAGAGTTGAAAAAACAGAACTTGTCTCTTGAAGACTTGTTTCACGAAATCGTTACATGATTTATAAAATTCTCAATTTAATGATTAGAGAAGAAGTAAGACTAAACACTAGTTTTACCAATAGAAAGGGTTTCTACGCATTTCCAGTTTTAATTGCATTAGCCGGTTTTTTGGGTTTACTCACTTCTGATAGTTTAATTGGAGATACAGACAGTAATGAAATGCTTCGAGGCATTCATATTGGTCTATTATTTTATGGTCTTTTTGCTGGCAGTTTAGCCTTTTTCGGTAATGATTTTCTCGAAAGAATTATAGGAAGTTACGCACTTATAATTGGGTTATCAAACACTCAACCTCTAAGCCATCGTAAAGCCCTTAGTATCTATTTCGCAAAAGAAATTGTGTTCTATTCTTTCTTGACTTTCATACCTCTCGGTTTGGGGATGCTTTTAGGTTCCGTATTCACAGATCACAATCCAGTTTCTCTACTTCATTTTCTCTTTTCTATATTTTTATCTTTTACCCTAGGCCTCTCACTCTCTTTTCTTTTATCAAGTCTCTATCGTATAACAATCAAAGCAGCTGTTATTGCAGGCTGTTCTGGTTTTATCATTTTAGCTTTCTCTTTATCTGAAAACATAAACTCTCCAGCTCAAGATTGGTACGGAGGTGCCGGTATCATTTATCTTTTGCTGGCTATATCATTGCCTTTAATTTTGTCCACCATTTCGAGTCTTTTAATAGGCAATTTTTACGAACCAACGGAGCCAAAAATTCAGGGGTTTCAAAATAGATTTTTACAGATTCTAGAAAGCTACAATAAACATTCAAGATTAGTAATACCGGCTATTGCAGCCAAAGAAAGAATAGATTTGATGAGAAGTAAAACGGGCGTCAAAATGTTCTTCTCTTTTGTAGTTCCTCTATCTGTTTTAACACTTGTAAATTGGTTTTTAGATGAAGGCATTACTATTGAATTAGAATTTAATACATTATTCTACGGTACAATGGTTGGTTTTTTCGGAACTATGATATATTCTTGGCTAAACTCAATGGATAATCCCGGTTTCTACAGTACTCTGCCAGTCACAGTTCCTGATGTAATAAGGGCTAGATTACTTCTCTTTGTTTGGACTACTTGGTGGATTCCTCTAATCTTTATTTCTATTATCGCAGCCCTTAGTGGCGAACTAAGGTTATTGCCTCTCGGCATTTTAGTCATGATAGTTGTAGGGCTGTACATAGTAAATTATACGGCATGGACAACAGGTCTGAGGACTAATTCAGCTTTATTTGATGCAATTGTTTTTATTAAATTCTTTTTCGTTTCAGTACCACCTATGGTTTTGATGACCATTCTAAGCCTTTCATTACATCATAGCCCATCAATAATACTCATAGCTGTAAGTTTTCTATGTTTAATCCTTCTCATTCTAAGTCTTCTTTTCAATTCTCGTATAGAAATCAAATGGGTTCACGAAACCTTCGACTGAAATCGATAAATATAAGCTAATAATCACAATGATGAAGACTCATGGCTGAGAAAAAATCCGATTCCAAGAAACAGCCTCCTAAAAATAAAAATAAAAACTCTAAAAGGAATTCAAAACCACAGGGTAGAAGCCAATCAAAAAAGACTCAAACAAAAAAGAAATTCAATAAACGAAGACCTAAGAGGCATGTTCGAATCAATAAACAAATTGAAGGAAGAACAGGAATAGTCTATATTGGTAATGAAGATTCTTTCATATATTTTCCAGATATACTCTCCTTTCTTTCAAGAGATAATATAGATAGTGTAATTTTAAAATCAAGAGGAAGGGCAATAAATGTCGCAGTGGATGTTGCAGAACAGATTAGAAATAGATTTTCTTCAGAAGTAAAATCTGAAGTTAAAAATGTCGAAATCGGTACAGAAGAAGTCACTTTCGATAATAAAAAACGTCGCGTTTCATTTATCAATATAGAAATGATTAAACAAGTAGAGCCAGAATTACAACAAGAAGAAACCCCCGAAAAGGAAAATTCTTCTGATTCCAAATCTGTAGTTAATTCGGAGTGATATTATCAACGATCAGAAAAAAGATATCTTAGATTGGCAGACCTTTGAAAACGGTTGCCAAGATTTAGCTAATAAGATATCAGATTCGGGCCTAATTTTCAAATCAATTATTACGTATCCTAGAGGAGGTTTTCCCGTTGCAGCTCGTTTATCTCATTTATTAAATATTGAAAATTTGAGTGTTGTAGATGACAAAATGCCTCTGATGGAAAATTGTTTGGTTGTCGATGATATTTCTGATACAGGTAAAACACTGAATCATGCTAAAACTTTAGGTTATATTCATTTTGCTACTTTACATTGGCATCGTCAAAGTATCGTTAAACCCACTTGGTATATTTGGGAAAAAAAAGACGATTGGGTCGTCTATCCGTGGGAACTTTAATATTTATTTCAATTTAAAATTGATCCAAATCTTTACCAATTTCTTTACTTATATATTTGTGTAATCTCTTAATTCTGGATGCTGCATCTGTCAACTTTTTAGTTTGAAGCCACTCATTTCTTTTAGATATTGTCTGTCTTTTTGTACCGTTAAATAAATTATCACAAGCAGCTACTATTTTCGCTTCTTTTGTTTTTGGCATATACACTCCTTCAGGAAAACCCAGCCTCTTTGCTTCACTTTTCGTTATTCCTGCACCTACATGAGATTCTATTATGTGCACTATTCCAGGATGTATACTTTCTTCACGAGCTATCGAACCACCAACATGTGCATGTTCAATCCCTTTCGTTTTTGCCTTTCCTATATCGTGTAAAAGTCCACCTATGTATGCAATATCTGAATTGGCTCCCATTTTTATTGCAACCTTACGCGATAATTTTGCAACCGCTTTACAATGTTCCACTATTTTTTTCTGTGTTTTTGCTTTAGCATGCAAAGTCAATGCTTGACTTTCAGTCGGCGTTTTCGCTAAATGCCTATAGTATAATGATGGAACTACTGCCACCTTTCCATCTTTTGTTCCCCCTTCCCAATTTTCATTCATATTTTGTAGAAAAACAGCAAGAGCAGCTACTTCTGAGTGTGGCTGATTTCCTACAGATAGATTGTAATCTGCTTTTTCAAAAGTCCACGCAGGCACTTTTTCAGCACCCACAACAACCAATATCGGCTCCTTTATTTTTTTAATTAATGGAAAAGTCTCTACAAACGGCATACCGAACATAGTCAAATGTACAACTTTCCCCTCCCAATTATCTATAAACTGTTTAGGCTGCCTAGTATCTTCAAATTCAAAACTCCCACCAAATTTTTCAGTTACCTTTTCTATAGTTTCAGTTATTCGACTATCTGGAGGACTCAAAGTCAATCCATCTGCTCCAAAAGCTCTCGCAGTCAAACATACGTGCGTGGTGATTCGCTTATCTCTTTTCGGTCTGTGCCCTATCCTTAAAACATGAATTTTTGACATTATTATATTCTATTCAGTCTCTTGTTCATTTTCTTCTAAATATTCAAATTTCTCTCTCAAATAATCATGTAAAATTAAACCAACAAATGAAAACACAACTCCTAATAGTATGTATAAAATTCCCTTCACTTCACCCTCTGCTCCCCAAAAGGTAGGATCATCATTTCTGAATCCCAGCATCTCTTTAACAATCTGTATTGCACCGGCTGCCATTAATCCAAGACTAAATATGGTAAATGCAAAACGAATAAAATTAATATTAAATTCACCTGTAGATAAAAATTTGTCAATAGTTCTACCAGTTTCTACCATCAATATTGCAAAAATAAATGGGAATAGGAATGATTCCCACAATCCATTTCCAGATGATATAAAAATCAATCCATGTTCTATCATTTGTTCTATACTCATATCTTGATATTTTAACCCAGGTTCTTCTCCATAGTATGTTTTCATACTATTGTAAACTCCACGATATCCTTTCGTTATTCCATAAATTATTAAAACTATACCTGTCAAATACGTATACAGTGAGAATCTTGCTCTTCCACCCGTCAAAGCATCATTGTATAGCGTTCTAACTGCCTGTTCCCAACCGGCTACTTTAATTAATAAATATCCTCCTAAAATAACTAAAGCAGTCCCCTCTGCAATATCTGCTTTACCAACTAAATGCAACGCACCCCAAACAAACATCGCTAATCCGATTGGAAGTACGACCTTTCTTTGGATTTTTGGATCCTGTATTTTATTCAATACTAAGTATACTGCATCTTCTATCTGCTTGGCTTGTTTAACTACTACAACTCTCGTAGAATCTATTTTCAAACGAGATCTGATTATTGGTATAACTTCATTATCTTCTGCACCGTCCGTTACCAAAATAGCTCTTGTAGCACCCGTGAGTTCTATTACTTTGTCCAACGTATTTGCGATTTTTATATCGGATCTAGTTCCTACTCGCGTATCCCCACAAATGGTAACAACTTCTACCTCCATTTTATCAGATAACATCCTATCGTACGTTTTTATTGCTTCGAATATGGCATTAGTATCACTGTCTTCCGGATCTGCTAATCCAAGTTTAACTGCAGCCTCAATATTATTTTCTCGACCTATAATTGGACTTTTTAACCCAGTTTTACGTCCCACGTCATCATCTCTATCCAACGCAATTACTAAGGTTTTCATGTCACATCCATTTACTTAACTATATATGAACCCTACTGACGCACTTTTTAAATATATGAGTATATGAACCTCACTATATTCTAGGTATAATATGGCAGAATTCAAAACAAGTATTTCGGACCCAAATTCAAGAAAAGCATACAAGGGAACTGTTTCCGGTTCAAACGCTGATGCTATTATCGGCAAAAGTATAAATGATGAAATCGATGGTATTTTTCTCGATTTACCGGGTTACAAATTAGTAGTGACTGGTGGTAGTGATGGTTCTGGCGTTCCTATGAGGGGCGATATTAATGGCTCAAATAGAAGGCGTTTACTTCTTAGCGATTCAACAGGTTTCATACCAGCAGTTAAAGGTCAACGAAAGAGAAAATTAGTAAGAGGTCGACAAATAAGTGCAGATACTTCTCAAATCAATTTTAAAATTACAGAACATGGTCCTAAATCTATAGAGGATTCATTTAATCCAAAAGAAGAAAAAGATTCAGAAGAGGAGTAAGTTAGTTTTTATGACGGTTTCACAACCGATGATGAACATAGGTATGGTCGGGCATGTAGATCATGGTAAAACGACATTAACGCAAGCACTCACTGGAAAATGGACTGATCAACACAGTGAGGAAATGAAACGAGGCATCAGTATCAAACTCGGTTATGCTGACGCAAATTTTTACAAAGTCACTTCAAATAAAGGAGATTCATTTTACACTTCCGAACCAGATAATGAAGCGTATACTGATTTTAGCAAAGAATATGTGGGGTCTGTTAGCTTTGTAGATGCTCCAGGCCACGAAACATTAATGGCCGTTATGTTGAGCGGTGCAGCAATTATGGATTATGCTATTCTAATAATAGCAGCAAATGAAAAATGCCCTCAACCCCAAACCCGTGAGCATTTATCTGCATTAGAAATAATGGGTCTAACTGATGTTTTAGTCGTTCAAAATAAAATAGATATCTGTTCACAAGAAAGAGCAAATGAATCTTACAAAGAAATAAAAGATTTCTTATCAAAATCAAGCCTCGCAGACGCACCTATAATTCCTGTTTCTGCACACCATAATAGAAATATCGATATTCTTATTGAGTTTATTTTAACTCATTTTGATAAATCAAATAAAGATGATAATCAACAATTTAGTATGAATATAGCTCGTTCTTTTGATATTAACAAACCGGGCACTAAGCCTTCTAAACTTCAAGGGGGCGTTATAGGCGGTAGTATCTCCAAAGGAAATGTAAAAATAGGTGATGAAATAGAAATAGCACCAGGAAGGAAAATAAAAGATACTTGGGAAAATATTGTAACAAAAGTAGAAAGTTTACACGGAGGGGGCAAGAGAGAAGAATTAGAATCAGGAGGTTTAGTAGCTATCGGAACGACACTAGATCCTTCCGTTACTAAAGCAGATTCACTAACAGGGGGTGTAGTGGGTTCTTTAGGTTCTTTACCACCTGTTTGGGACAAATTCAGCATGAATGTTACTCTTTTGGATCGGGTCGTTGGCGCTAAAAGTATTCAAGATGTTGATGAATTAAAAGTAAATGAACCATTGATGCTTTCCGTCGGTTCAAGCACCACTGTCGGAATTCCAACTAAAGTAGATAAAAATACAGTCACTGTAAATCTAAAACTCACCGTTTGCGCTCCAATAGGACAACGCATAGCAATTAGTCGTCGTGTCGAAAGCCGGTGGCATTTGATAGGCTACGGCATTCTGGAAGAATGACATTAATCCTTCCAGATACCAATATCCTTCTTTGGCCTTTTAACGGAGGTCCTGATATCGTTGAAGAATTATCACAACTATTACCTCAATCACAAATAGAAATTGCTGATTGCGTTTTAAGAGAATTAAAATTATTGACAATTCCCGAAGCAAAAGCAGCTCTTTCTTTGTTTAAAACTTTTCCAATTCATAATCTCGGAGAAGGTAGTGCTGATGATTTATTATTCAATGCAGCAAACAATGGTGCAGTCATAGTCACTAATGATGCTGAATTAATCAAAAGATTAAAAGATGCAAAATTTCCAGTTGCTAGACCACGAGGAAGGTATAAATTGGAACTAATCGGTTGGGTGGGTGTTCAAAAATGATTTGGAAGAATAAACAACCTCCTCAAATGCCAAATATGGTTTTAACAAAAGAACAAAATGAAATCAAAAATAATTTACTCAGTAGACCTGTAAATCAATTCATTATGGGTGATCAGTCTGATGTAAGTACTCTGATTTCTAGCTACAAAAATAGCAGTTTCCAAGCTAGGAATTTAGGCGAGGCTTCTGATTTATATTTGACAAAGAGCCATGATGATTTATCTATTATTTGGTCCCTTTCAGGTAGTCTATTTGGAGCCGGAATGCATCAAGTAGCAGTGGATGCAATCAAGAATAATTTAGTAGATATTATTGTTTGTACAGGGGCACTTATTGAACAAGATATGTTGTTTGCATTAGGACATACACATTACAAATGTACTCCTAATCTCAATGATGGTGATTTACAAAGTTTAGGTATAGATAGGGTTTATGATCACTTAGTAGATGAAATGGCAATGCAACAAGTGGATTTAACATTCAAAGAGATAGCTGATGATTTACCTCCAGGCAGGTATTCAAGTCGTACATTTTTACAAAATGTTGGAAAATGGCTCAGTGATTGTAATTTTGGTCATGAAAGTATTCTTCAAACGGCCTATGAAAAAAACCTTCCTATTTTTTCTCCCGCCTTGAATGATTCATCAGTGGGAATAGGTTTAGTATTACATCAAGGAAAAAAACAATTGTCCGATACATTAGGCATAGATTCTATTTTGGATTTCAAAGAATTAGCTAATCTAAAAGCTAGCTGTGGCGATACAGGTCTATTCATAGTCGGCGGCGGAACTCCAAAAAATTATTCTCAAGATATTGTCGTTATGTCTGAAATGTTGGGTAATGAACCAAAAAGACATCTTTTCGGCATTCAATTAAGCGTTGCAGATGTTCGGGACGGTGGGCTATCCGGTTCAACATTACAAGAGGCGGTTTCTTGGGGAAAAAATGATATTGAAATAGAAGATATTATGGTCTGGGGCGAAGCTAGCATCTCGCTACCACTGCTCGTAACCTATGTATATCAAGCCCGTCTTGAAAATCCCAGAAAGGCTCAATGCCTAACCAAAAATTTAGATTAAGGAAATTAGATGATATTTGATAAATTTAAAATTCAAGTTCCCGATTTGGACCCTCAAGAAACTTCAGAGTGGATTGAGTCTATCGATTCAGTGATAGAACATTTCGGTCCGGATAGGGCTAAATATATTTTAACAGAATTAATCAGAAGAGCTCGAAATTCTGGTGTCGATATTCTTCCCCCTTCAGTTACTCCATATTTGAACACGATTTCTCCAGACCAAGAACCAGAATACCCTGGCGATGAAAAAATCGAAAAAAATATACGTCGATTGATACGTTGGAATGCGGCCATGTTGGTCAGTCGTGCTAATAAACAATTTGATGGGATAGGAGGTCACATTTCTACGTATGCTTCTGCAGCATCACTATTCGAAGTCGGGTTGAATCATTTTTTTAAAGGAAAAAATAACGGTTCAGGAGATCAGATTTTTTTTCAAGGCCACGCATCACCAGGAATCTATGCTAGAGCTTTTTTAGAAGGACGTTTATCTGAAGAAAATTTAGACAATTTTAGAAGAGAAATCAATGGTAACGGCCTTTCTAGTTATCCTCATCCTCGTTTAATGGAGGATTTTTGGGAATTTCCTACAGTTTCAATGGGTCTTGGACCAATAAATGCTATTCATCTTGCAAGATTCAATAAATACATGACTTCTAGAGGTATCGCAGACAAAAGTGATTCTCATGTTTGGGCCTTTCTAGGTGATGGTGAATGCGATGAGCCGGAAACATTCGCTTCTTTACGTTTGGCTGCAAGAGAAAAATTAGATAACTTAACTTTTGTCATTAATTGTAATCTACAACGTTTAGACGGGCCTGTTAGAGGTAATGGAAAAATAATCCAAGAATTCGAAGCAGTTTTCCGTGGTGCAGGTTGGAATGTAATCAAAGTTATCTGGGGGAGTAAATGGGATCAACTTTTACAGAGTGATAAAACGGGAACTCTTTTACGTAAAATGGAACGAACGTTGGATGGAGATTATCAAAGAATAACTATAGAATCTGGAGATGCAATAAGGCAAAAATTCTTTGGTCCTGAAGACGAATTGAGTAAATTAGTCGAACATCTTAGTGATGATGATCTTTTGCGTATGCGAAGGGGTGGTCACGATTTGAAGAAAATCAATGCTGCTTACAGTTTAGCTACTGAAACAAAAGGCGCTCCAACAGTTATTTTAGCTAAAACTGTAAAAGGCTGGGCATTAGGAAAAGGTTTTGAAGCAAGAAACAGCACACATCAGAAAAAGAAATTAGATATTTCTGATTTGAAACATCTAAGAGATGAATTACATTTAGAAATTCCGGATTCGGAGTTAAAAAATATGCCATATTATATGCCCTCCGATAATAGCGAAGAATTAGATTATATCACATCTAGAAGGAAAGAATTAGGGGGCTTTCTTCCAAAGAGAGTTACAGATTATTCACAAATATTATTACCTAAGAGTAAATTATACGAGGAGTTTTACGAAGGGAGCACTACTCAAGTTTCTACCACTATGGCTTTCGTTCGATTATTACGAAATTTGATGAAAGATAAGAATATAGGTGATAGAATAGTTCCAATCATTCCAGATGAAGCTCGTACCTTTGGTATGGATGCACTGTTTACAGAATTTAAAATATATAATTCAGAAGGGCAGCAATATACGCCAGTCGATCAAGAACTATTACTTAGTTACAAGGAAGCCGTTGATGGACAAATTTTAGAAGAAGGTATTAGCGAAGCAGGAGCTATGAGCAGTTTTACAGCAGCAGGAATGTCTTATTCTGTACACAGGGAACCATTAATTCCATTTTATACATTTTATTCTATGTTCGGTTTCCAACGCGTTGGAGATTTAATCTGGTGTGCAGCCGATGCTCGCGCTAGAGGATTTTTGTTAGGTGCAACTGCGGGCCGAACTACATTGAATGGTGAAGGTCTGCAACATCAAGATGGCCACAGCCTTCTCTTAGCTTCAACAGTTCCTTCCTGTTTAGCATATGATCCAGCATTTGCCTATGAAACTGCAGTAATAGTTGAAGAAGGACTAAGACAAATGTACGAATTAAACAATGATAGAATTTACTATATTACGCTGTATAATGAAAATTATGAAATGCCCCCTATGCCTAAGGATTCTAAGAAAGGCATTCTAAAAGGTCTTTATCTTTTCAAACCCGTATCATCTAAAACTCAAGCTAAAGCACGTCTTTTTGGTAGCGGTTCTATCATGAGACAAGTCATTCAAGCAGCAGAGATATTAGAAAAAGATTTCAAAATTCCGATTGAAATATGGAGCGTACCTAGTTATGTCGGTCTAAGAAGAGAAGCCTTAGAATGTGAAGATTGGAATAGATTAAATCCTAAAGAAGATCCAAGAATCCCTTATGTTGTTAACACACTAGGTGATTCAGAAATGCCTACAATCGCGGCTTCAGATTTTATGAAAGCAGTTCCAGAAATGATAGCCCGTTGGGTCGATAATTATACAATTCTAGGTACTGACGGTTTCGGTATGAGCGATACGCGAGAAAATCTACGCCGCCATTTCCAGATTGATGCAGAAAACATAGTCATAGCAACATTATCTTCTTTGAGCCGTAAAGGGGAAGTAGATCCTGAATTAGTAGAGAAAACAATAGTAAAATACAAACTTGACAGATCTAGACAAATCCACAGTTCGTAAGTAATCTTAATTCTTTACCAGGAACGTCTTTTCTTTTCAATCCTTTCTTAAAGAGATTGAATACAGGATGACGATGTCGAAGTAATGTTACATTTATTTCTGCAATAACTGCAATTTTTGCAGAGAATAGATGCCCCCCTCTCGCTCTGTATTCATTATCTGAAATTGTTACATGACAATGTACAAAAGGTTCCGATATTCCATTTCCAGATGCATTAAGAAGTTCTTGAGGTTCGACTATCTCTTCTCTCTTGTATTTTGTACCATCATAAAATCCTAAATTAATGTTTTCAATACTCCCAATCCCCCCTGTAATCAGAAAATCACCATACTCATTTGCAAACTCTGTTAATCCAGACATCAGTTCTTCTCCTTCTTCAAAAACTAAAAAAGCATTTTCTCGATTCACTAAACGTTTCATCTAGAAACCACCCATACCACCCATACCGCCGGGTGGCATATCTGGTGCAGCACTCTGCTCAGGTTGCTTAGATGCTATAATATCATCAATTCTTAAAATCATATTAGATACTTCTGTAGCACTACTTATTGCTTGTATTTTTACTCTCAAAGGTTCTACAACATTTTTCGTTTTCATATTCATTACCTTCCCACTACGTACATCCAAACCAGCATGTGCGTTTTTTCCTTTTTTAGTATGCGCTTTTCTTAATCCCATCAAAGTATCTATTACATCCAAACCAGCATTTTCTGCAAGAGTTTTCGGTACTATTTCAATAGCATCAGCAAACGACTCAATTGCCATTTGTTCCCTACCTCCAATTCTAGGTGCGAATTTTCTTATTTTCAAAGCTATTTCTATTTCAATAGCTCCACCCCCTGTAACAACTTGTCCATCTTCTATCACAGAAGAAACTACACCTATTGCATCTTCTAAGTTTCGATCTATTTCATCTATAACATGTTCAGTTCCACCCCTTATCAATATAGATACAGATTTTGGATCGTTACATTCTGTTACAAAAGTCATCTCATCATTTCCTATTTTCCTAGTTTCAACTAAACCAGCTATTCCTAAATCATTCTTCGAAAGAGATTCTATATTGGATACAACTCGACCGCCCGTTGCTTTTGCTAAGGCTTCCATATCTGATTTCTTAGCTCTTCTTATGGCAGTGATTCCAGCCTTTGCCAAGAAATGCTGCGCAAGGTCATCTATCCCTTTTTGACAAATCAATACATTTGCCTCAGTTTCAATAACAGTTTCTACCATTTTTTTTATACTTTCTTCTTCTTGACTTAGGAATGCCTGTATCTGTGTGGGGTCTGTAATCTGTATTTTAGATTCAATTTCAGTTTTCTTTATTTCAAACGGCGCATCTACAAGAGCTATTCTGGGACTGCTAACACTACGGGGCATATTATTGTGAACAGGTTCTTTATCTAGTATGATACCTTCTATCAATTCAGTATCTCCAATGTGACCTCCTTGTTTTTTCTGTATTTTAATATTTTTTCGTTCAACTACCGTTTTCTTTCCTCTTCCCTCTGCAATGGCTCTAACTGCTTTAACAGTTAAACCTGCTAGAAATTCACCATTCGCTTCCGATGATTTTCCAGTCATCGATGTTTTCGCTATTGCTTTCAAAACCGCAGTTTCGTTTCTCCTTACTATCCTTCCCATTTTCTTAAGTTGTTTCATTGCTTCGTTCGAACCCATTCTGTATCCATTCGCAATCGCCGTTGCATGAACTCCACGATCTATTAATTCCTCTGCATTTTTTAATAACTCTCCAGCAAATATTACTGCAGTAGTCGTACCGTCACCACACTCTGAATCTTGAGTTTTAGCTACTTCTACTATCATTTTAGCTGCAGGATGTTCTATTTCTATCTCTTTTAGAATTGTCACTCCATCATTTGTTATTACTACATCTCCCATCGAATCGACAAGCATTTTATCCATTCCCTTTGGACCTAAGGTAGATCTAACTGCCTCTGCAATCGCCGAAGCTGCAGCAATATTATTTTTCGTAGCTAAGCGTCCAGAATCTCGTTTTGTTCCATCTTTTAGTATTACTACCGGTGTATTTCCTTGAATCATTATTATTTCTCCTGTTTTGAGATTTAATACAACGAAGAACCTTGTTTTAAAATTATAGCTATTTTTCTATTTTTTTAGTATAAATAATTAAAAATTCCAATAGAAAGAACTGTAGATATGCCAATAGATACAAAATTAACACCACCTTTTCCAATAATTCCACGATTTTCCAACGTTGCACCTAATATCGAATCAATTTGACACCCAATAAATCCAAGAATAGCTGGTATTATTACAAAAAGTCCTTCAAATGTGTTTGAAAAATTACCAAAATCTACAGCAAATATTACAATTAGAGAAATAAACGTCATACAAATTGAAGATAAAAGAGCAGAAACAGTACCAATAATGGTTATTCCTCCATTTGTTCCAGGCGCTACACGCTTACTTGGAGCCGTGATAAGCACAGCCTCCCCGCTCAAAACGCCTATTTCACTAGCAATAGTGTCTGCAGCCGCAACTGCCAGCGACGTCGTAAAACCAACAATCGCCTCTTCTACTGTAATTATTTCAAAAAAGTAAAATATCGCCACTAGTGACGGTACTGAACCATTGGAGATAACATTTGTTTCACTCCTAGTTCCTTCTAACCCTTCCTGCACTCCTATGTATATTTTATATCTAAATGCAAAACGCGTAGCTAAGTAAGATCCTGCTACAAATATTAACAGTAATACAAACCAACTCCAATGTGCTAATGTGCCTATAACAAAACAAATTACAAAAGACAGGAGCGCACCTCCCAAATCTAATATTTTTTGTCTACTAGCAACTATGGCTATCATCATACTAGCTATAGCGACTACAGCAATTTCCGTAATACTTCCAAATTCTTGCATTTTTTATTCCTTCAGGTAAGTCTTCATAACGTCTTTTAATTCCTTTGTAAATTTATTTTTTATCTGTTCCATTTCCTTTTCATTATCGGCTTCTACAAACATTCTAATTACAGGCTGTGTATTCGAAGGTCTAAGTAAAACCCATCCATTCTCAAGCCAAATTTTCACACCATCAATAGTTTCAACCCTATATCCATTTTCAATAAATTTTCTTTCCAGTTCTTCATTTATTTTAAATTTTATTTCATCGGGACATTCAAATTTTATCTCTTCATATGGGTATTCTTTCATTTTCTCAGTTATATCTGAAAGTTTTATTTCGCCTTTACAAACAACTTCAGCTAGACTTAAACTCATAACGAATGGATCATCGAAGAAATATTCAGTAAGGGTCGGTGCAAAGAAATGTGCAGAACTCTCCATGGCAAATACGGCATTATGTTTTTTGAGCAGTTCACAAACAAATACATCACCCACTCTAATCCATATTACTTCTGCTCCATCTTTCTTTAATTCTTCTTCTACTATTTTAGAACATGGAACTCCGACTAAAACTGGCCCCTTATCTTTCCTTAAAATATTCTTAGCCATTATTAATCCAGATTTTTCGGTTTTGACTACCTTTCCTTTATTATCTACAAAAACACATCTATCTGCATCACCATCAAATCCTATTCCAAAATCGAAATCTCCATTTTCAATCATTTCGGATAATCCTTTTAGATTTTTAGCAGATGGTTCAGAAGGCCTATTTGGGAATCTTCCATCAGGTTCATTATTTATCGTCTTCACCTCAGCACCCATTTTTTCAAATAATAATGATGCCACACCTGCTGCTGCGCCATTTCCTGGATCGATAGCAATTTTCATCCCTTCCATTTTTGAAAATTTAGGTAGAACAAATTCTTGATATTCTTCTAGGACCCTTTCTGATGATATTCTATCAATTTTTCCAAACTCATCCCAAGACGGTGTATGTATTTCTTCACCAAAGAAAATATCTTTAATTTCTATATTGCCTTCAGTATATCCAGTTCCATCTCCATGACGAAATCTTATTCCGTTATATTCTGCAGGGTTATGGCTGGCAGTGATGTATACTCCGCCACAAAAATCCCCTTTCCACGTCCAATAATTTGCAACAGGTATTGGCACTAAACCAATCATTTCTACATCATATCCGGTAGATGCTAAACCCGATGCAACAGCCCTTTCTAAGTGAGGTGAACTCAATCTTATATCACGTCCAATAGAAATACGTCCACGAATATTATTGCGATTCAAGTAAGTTCCATAAGCCATACCAACTCTAACAGCAATTTCGGTTGTTAATTCTCGATTAGCAATACCTCTTATGTCATATGCACGGAATATCTCTGGACTGGCATTCATATCTTTGTGGACAGAAGACGCTATTTTAACTTAATCGTTTATCTATACTATATATTTTAATCCACGAGCTTCTCCGGTTACATGGCCTTAACCGAATCTACTATGGTAAGTCTAGGAAAAAGCGCTCCAGACTTTTCTTTAGAAGGTACTGATTACAAAATGCACAGTTTAAATGATTTTGAAAAGAAACCTTTAGTCGTTATTTTTACATGCAATCATTGCCCATATGCTCAGGCGATAGAATCTCGTTTGATTCATTTAGCTTCTGATTACCGGGATTCTGTATTCTTCGTTGCAATAAATTCTAATGACGTTATCAATTATCCAGAAGATTCAATGGAAAATATGAGGAAAAGGGCTAAAGACAATCAATATCCATTTCCGTATTTACTCGATAATACTCAAGAAGTGGCAAGAAGCTATGGAGCAGTATGTACTCCAGATATTTTTCTTTTTAATTCTGATCAAAAATTAGCATATAGGGGGCGTTTAGACGACAATTGGCAAAATGAACATGAAGTTACTTCTGAGGATTTAAGATGTGCAATCGATGCAATTTTAGATTCTAAAGCAGTGGATCACGTTCAACATCCTTCTATGGGCTGTAATATCAAATGGAAATAATATCTATTCTTCTACTTTTTTGATTTCGTATAGGGAAAAGAAGTGTATGTCTGGATTTTTCTTTAATCTTTTAACACAATCTTCACACATAGTCTGAATCAATCCCTGATTCTCATCCCTTTTCCATTTCAAATCGCCTTGATAACAATGTGACACCAAATATTCTGCTTCATTCGGATCATTTAACTTAGTAGGCGTTAAACCGTGAACATCAATACACATTCTACAATACATCGTCCTCTTTCAGTGATTGTATTCGGTTATTTAGGTTTAATAACAAACCCTTAAATAAAACAGTTACAGAGTTGAGTTTAATGGCTAAGGAGAAGAAAACACAAGGTTTCCAGTCAGCAGCTGGATTGATAAGGTATTTCGACGTTGAAGATTCTAAGGCATTTACAATCTCTAAATGGGGGGTTTTCATGGCAGGTTTAGTTGCAATACTCGTTGTCGAATCTGCTAGTGCATGGGGTAGAGAAACGAGCGGCTATGTTCTATTAATCGGTCTTTTAACATTAATAGTTATAGAATATCAAATATACAGAAGTAAATTTTACTAATTTCACCCGTTCAATGAGTTAAAATATGCAATATATTTTGTTTCAACCCGAAATGTTGGATGATGTTATAGCTTTTTTAGATAAAAATATAACTGAAAGATATAGTCCTCAAATATTCTCTAAAATCCATAATTTATGGCCAGAGGGTTTCATAATTGGAACTATAAATAATGAAATCAAATCTTTAATCTGTGGAGCAATAGTTTCACATTCTAAAAAACTCCGTATATTATTGGTCGTAGTTTCTTCCGAATATCGGCTACAAGGTTATGGCAAACAGCTTATGGATGATTTGTCAAAAGTTGCTCGATCTAAAGACTGTAAAAGAGTTTCTTTAGAGGTTAGAAACGAGTCTAGAGCTATTGCATTTTATACAAAATTACATTTTTCAAAAGTAGATTATATTCCATGTTATTATCAAGACGGAACTGATGCTATAGTGATGGAAAAAGAGCTATAATGGGACGAATTTAATCCATAAAGCTTATATACTGGCATAATCCCGCGTTCTTCCCGCTATAAAAGGATTACGGAGAATTTATGCCGAAAAAATCAAAAGATTCTAGTAAGGATTCGCCAGAAAAAACCAAAAGAGGTTGGAATGAATCGGTCGCTAAACCAAAGAAAAATCAAGAAAATGTAGAAACAACACTATCATGCCCAGAGTGTTCTAGTAGCCGATTGAAAAGAGATTACAGTCACGCAGAAGTTATTTGCGCAGATTGCGGTCTTGTTTTAGAAGATAATATTGTAGATCAAGGTCCAGAATGGAGAGCTTTCGATATGCAGCAAGAAAACGCTTTAGCTAGAGGAGGTCCACCAATGTCTGCAACTTTGCCAGATAAAGGATTATCTACTGAAATATCTCCAACTAATAGAGATTATTACGGTCGAGCGATTTCCAATAAGAATCAATCTATGCTTTTCAGAATGAGAAAATGGCAGAGAAGAGCTAGAGCATCTAAATCGGCTGAAAGAAATATGGCAGTTGCAATGAGAGAAATGCAGGCCGTAGCTACTAATCTAAAACTTCCTAGAAGAATTCAGGAAGCTGCAGCATTTATTTACAGAAAAGCAATACAGCAACAGTCTCTAAGTGGTAGAGCAATTGAAATGGTTGCATGTGCTGCATTGTATGCTGCATGCAGACAAGAAGGTATTCCTAGAACATTAACTGAAATAAGTCGTCACAGCAGATATTCCAGAAAGGAAATTTCACGTACTTATCAAGTAATGGTAAAGGCCTTGAAAATGCATTCAATGCCACCTATGCCAGAAGATTATTTACCACGAATCTGTTCTAAATTGGAATTAACTCCTAAAGTTGAAACCGCTGCACGTGATTTGTTAAGAGCAGCACAGGACGTCCCACTAACCAATTCTGTTCCAATTTCATTAGCTGCTGCAGCGATTTACATCGCTTCTATCATCAACAATGAAAGAAGAAAACAGAAAGATGTTGCAAAAGCTGCAGATTTAACTGAAGTCACTATCAGAAGTAGATACAAAGAGATGGCTAAGTTTTTGAATATAGATATTCACGTATAGTTCTTTATCCTATTCGCTATCGAAGATTTGATGGGCAATATAGATTATAGAAGGCGCTGGAGAGCAGTAAAGAGATTTTTATCTAATAACAATTACGATGCTTATTTAGTTTCTCGACCAGCAAATATTCGTTGGCTATCTGATAGTAATTCAGCTCCAGGTTCACCCCCTTCTGCAAGTTTAGCGTATGCTATTATACCGAAAAAAGGAAAACCGATAGGTCTTTCATCAACCTTGGAACGAGAACGGGTTAGAAAATTCAATGCAATTTCAAATCTAAAAGTTTTCGGCCCTTATGAGGATGTATCAAGAGATGCAATTTCTTCCGATATCGCATTAAAAAATCTCGCCAAAGAAAATGCCTGGTCTTCAATATGTTTTGATACACTCCCTGCTAAATTCAGAGGAATAAAATCCAAACAAGTTGCAGAAATTGAAAAACTGCGCATGGTCAAAGATCAAGAAGAATTGAAACGAATAAAACGTTCTATTGCCATATCTGATAAAGCTCAACGCTTTACTCGGCATCTCGTTGAATGTGGTGATGGTTTAACTGAAAAAGAAGTAGCATCTGAAATCGATTATTTTATGAGAAGAAAAAATATACAAGAAAATTCTTTTGGTACTATTATTGCTTCAGGTTATAATTCGGCATTTCCTCATCATAATAATTCCAATAAAAGATTAAAAAACGGCGAACCGGTTATTTGTGATTTTGGAGTATTTATGAATGGTTACTGTTCTGACATAACACGTACCTACTTCGTTGGCGGTGAAACATCTGATTACTGGCAAAAACGATATAACGCAGTTCTTGAAGCTCAACAAAGATCATTCAACAGAGTTTCAAACGGACAATCAGGGCATGATGTTGATTCTGCCGGCAGGGATTATTTGAGAAAATTAGATTTTGCAAAATACTTTGTACACGGAACCGGTCACGGTTTCGGTTTAGAAATTCACGAAGCCCCCTCTATGACCTTCAAAAGTAAAGACACACTTCGTACAAATATGACTATAACTATTGAACCAGGAATTTATATTCCCAAAAAAGGAGGAATTAGAATCGAAGATGATGTTTTGGTCACTAAAGACCATGCAACAACTTTGACAAAAGCAGCACGAAATTTATTTTGAATGCCGTCTAATTAATGTTCCGTGAATATAGCACAATTAACTGCAAATAGGATTCTTGACAAAAAACCAAGAGATAGAGGCACCCTACAGAAAATCAAATTACAAGTTGCTAAAGAATTACGCGCCAAGGTCGTTCCAAAAAATAATGAAATAATACCATTTATTGATCCACAACAAGAACCAGAGCTAGCAAAACTTTTGCGCGTCAAACCAATGAGAACTAGTGCAGGTGTTGCACCAGTCGCTGTAATGACGTCACCAGCACCTTGCCCTCACGGTACCTGTACATTTTGTCCAGGAGGTCCTACAAATGATAGTCCTCAATCATACACTGGTTTTGAACCAGCAGCACGAAGAGGCCGTAGACACGATTACAATCCAGAATCACAAGTACGCGCTAGATTAGAACAATACAAAAGAAATGGCCACCCTACTGATAAAGTCGAACTGATTGTGATGGGTGGAACTTTCACTTCCAGAAGTTTAGATTATCAAGAAAATTTTATACATGGAATGTTCCGAGCTCTAAATAATAAAGAATCCGACAATACTAATCAATATCTCTTAGAAAATGCAAATTCTAATCATCGTTGTGTAGCATTGACAATGGAAACCCGTCCAACAGAATGTAATGAATTTTCTGTCTTTCAAATGAGAAAAGCAGGCGCTACTAGAGTTGAAATCGGAGTACAATGTTTAACAGATTCAGTTCTGGATAAAATGAATCGTCAACAGAAAGTTACAGATGTTATAAATGCTACAAGATATCTCAAAGAAGCGGGTTTGAAAGTCGTTTATCATATGATGCCAGGTTTACCGGGCATGACTCCAGAAACTGATGTACGGGATTTTGAACGGCTTTTTTCCGATCCGGATTTTCAGCCAGATATGTTGAAAATGTATCCAACATTATTGGTAAAGGGGTCACCTTTATCTAAAAATCCGGGCAATTTTGTGCCTTATGATACTAACACAGCTGCAAAAGTTGTAGCTGATTTCAAAGAGCGCACACCGCCTTATGTTCGAATTCAACGTATACAACGTGATATCCCTAAAAATCAGATAATTGATGGTGTTATGAATTCTAATCTTCGTCAATATGCACGTCGTGAAATGAAAGAAAGAGGAACTAAATGTTTATGTATAAATTGTCGTGAACTTTGGAGAAAGTATATGGACCCTTCTGATGCCGAATTAAAAGAAATCTCTTATTCTGCTAGCGGCGGTGAAGAAAAATTTATTTCATTTGAAGTAGGTGATAAATTGTTAGGATATCTTAGATTGAGATTGGATGAAAAGGCCACTGTTAGAGAATTAAAGGTCACAGGTCAAGCTGCAGAGATTGGTAAAATAGGTACTGGCGTGCAGCATATGGGTTTAGGTTCAAAACTTATGCAAATTGCAGAAGAACATGCATCTGAGTACTCCAGTATACGTGTAACACACGGCGCAGGTACTATGGGTTACTATGAGAAATTAGGTTATCACTTAGACGATTATTATATGGTCAAAAATATTTAATATTCGTAAAATCCCTTACCCGTTTTTTTACCAAGTTCTCCTTTTTCTACCATCTCTTCTAACATCTTTGATGCTTTATATTTTTCATCTTTAAATCCATCATACAGCGTATTCATGATGTGCAGCACAGTATCTAAACCAATTAAATCTGCTAATGCGAGTGGGCCCATTGGGTGGTGCATTCCTAATTGCATTATTCCATCTATTGAGGTTTTAGATGCCACACCAGTTTCTAAGCATATTATGGCCTCATTTATCATCGGACATAATATTCGATTAGATACAAATCCAGGATAATCATTTGCGGTTAAGGCCACTTTACCCATTTTTTCAGCTAGTTCTACAGTTTCATTCGTAGTTTCATTCGTAGTTTTCTTCCCATTTATAATTTCTACTAATTTCATCATAGGTACTGGATTCATGAAATGCATTCCAATGACCTTTTCAGGTCTTTTAGTTTCATCTCCTATTTTCGTTATACTTATACTGGAGGTATTGCTTGCTAATATCGTATCTTTTTTACAAATCTTGTCAAGATTCTTAAAAGTTTCAAATTTTATTTCTTCTATTTCAGGTACAGCTTCTATTACAATGTCTGATGTAGCTGCGGACTCCAAATTTAGAGACGTCCCTATTCTTTCTAAAATGGCTTCTGCTTTATTCTCCTCTAGTTTTCCTTTCTCTACAAATTTCTTTAAACTCTTCTCTATAATTGTCATTCCATTATCAATAAATTCTGATTTTATGTCTATCATTATAACGTCTAAACCAGACGTCGCTGCTACTTGGGCTATCCCTGCTCCCATTTGACCAGAACCTATCACGGTTAGTTTCTGTATATCACTCATTTTTGTATAATTCTAATATAATGGCTTTTTGAGCATGCATTCTATTTTCAGCTTGATCCCAAGCAGCTGAATGAACTCCGTCAATCACTCCATCTGTAATTTCTACACCTCTATGTGCCGGTAAGCAATGCAACACTATACATTCTTTAGAAGCAACTTCTATTAATTTCTCATTAACTTGATATTTCATAAATGCACTTTCTCTTTCTTCTTCTTCTTTTTCATCCCCCATAGAAACCCAAACATCAGTGTATATGACATCGGCATCTTTGCAGGCTTCAAAAGGATCTTCAATAATCTTCACACTACCTCCAGTCTGTTCTGCCACCGATTCTGCTTTGTCTACTATTTTTTTCCACGGATGATAATTTTCCGGACAAGATGCTACAACATTCATACCTTGCATAGCCCCTCCTAACAATAACGAGTGGCATACATTGTTGCCATCTCCCACATAGACCATTTTCAATCCTTTCAAATCAGAGAATTTTTCTTTAATTGTCATCAAATCAGCTACTATCTGACAAGGATGTTCTCTATTATCAAGACCATTAATGACTGGAATTTCAGAATACAAAGCCAATTCTTCAACATTTTTGTAATCAAATGCCCTATACATTATACAATCTAAATACCGACTCAAAACTCTCGCAGTATCTGCGATAGTTTCACCTCTTCCAATTTGTAAATCTTTCGGACTCAGGAATAAAGCATGACCGCCTAATTGCGTCATAGCAACTTCAAAACTCACTCTAGTTCTGGTTGATGATTTTTCAAAAATCATACCCAAAGAACAAGAATCCATACTATTTTTATATTTAGCCGGATTGGTTTTGATATCTATTCCAGAATCTATTATATCATCTAGGCAATTTTCTATGTCCATTATTGAAACTAAATGCCTAACCATTTGTTTAATCTCTGTCTATTCTCGGTGCCAATAAGAATCGTACCGATCCGTGAGCGCCGGTATTTCCATTCATGGCTAATTCTGCTTCTATCTTCACGGGAAGATCATTACCCAAACTAATTGTTATAATTCTATCTTGTTTAACTGAATTGACCATTAATGAGAAATAATCTAGTGAAAATAACGACGACGTATCATTCGGAGCTTTTAGTTCATCAAGTTGAGATCTATTCATAGTTAAATCAACTCTATTCTGATTTTCTCCTTTACACACAAGTCTAAACGATTCTTCATTTGCAGATAATTCTATATGATCCGAAACCATTTTTGAAGCTTTTAATCCTTGTGACACTTCTTCAGCTTTAACCTTAACAACAGTCGGTAAATCTAAATTTGGAACTTTAGGATCTGCCATTCCTGTCATATCCAATAAAGGCATAGCACGAACTAAATTCCCTATAGATACAATTAAACTATTCATTTCAGTGTTTCTTTCTATATCTACAAGTTCTCCGGGCTTGGCTACTCCGATAACTGATTTAAATTTCGTTACATCAACACCCAGTTCTGCTTCCTCTGCTTCTAAATTGTTGAACGCACCACTAGTCAAAGTAGTTTCAATCATTGCAACATGTGAAGGGTCTACTGCTTTGATAGTAATTCCTGTAGGCCCTATCTTCATTTTAGCTTCATCAACAATAGGCGCTATCGTTCCTATGAATTCTTTAATATTGTCTGAAACTATCTGTGCCTTAAACAATCTTACACCCTTGTCAAGATTAGAAGTCACATATATAACTGTATAAGCCCAAAGCATAATCCTAAATACTAGCAATTCAGGTGAGGATTGTCTTGTTTAGTCAGGAGTTATAAGTGGACAAAGACCAATCATTTAAGAAGGGAACAACTACATTAGGATTAGTTTGCAAAGAAGGTGTCGTTATGGCAACGGACAAAAGAGCCACTATGGGTCATCTCATAGGTCATAAAAATACGAAGAAATTATTCCAAATATCAGATACCATGGGATTAACAATAGCAGGGTTAGTTGGCGATGCTCAAATGCTTGCTAGATGGTTATCTGCCGAAGTTAGTCTTTTTGAATTAAAAAGAGATCAGGACATGTCTATCAAGGCGGCTAGTATTTTACTATCGAATATAATGAATGGAAGAAAACACATGCCATTCTGGGTTCAACTTCTAGTAGGTGGCGTTGATCGAGATGGTGGTCACATTTATTCTATCGATGCAGCAGGAGGTGCTATTCCTGATAACTTCAATACAACCGGTTCAGGTTCTCCTTTTGTATATGGTGTTTTAGAAGATCATTTCAAAGAAAATATGAATCTTGAAGACGGCGTTGTGCTAGCAGTCAGAGCTATGACTGCAGCAATGAAGAGAGATGCCGCTTCGGGTGATGGAATTTCTCTCTGCACCATTGATTCTAACGGATATCGCAATTTCAATAAAGATGAAATAGACGCTATCCAAACCAAATTAGCTGCATAAATTTGCAGCTGCATTTGCCAAAACGCGAGTACACATGTCTGTAGAAGATGTAATCAAAGAAGTCAAAGTAGCAGCGAAGGAAATCATACCTTCTCATATTAGTATTTCCAAAATAGCAGTTGAATCCTCTAATGTTATTCTATATACTAAAGATACTGATTTTATTTCAGGAAACAACGATTCCGTAAGAACTCTCGCACAAAAAGTCCGTAAAAGAATTATAGTTAGAGCAGATTCTAGTGCAAGATCTCCAATTATAAGTGCTAAGCCAAAAATATCTGACATTATCCCCGAAGAAGCGGAAGTTCAAGATATAATTTTTGATGAAGTAAATGGGGATGTAATTATAGAGGCTATTAATCCTGGTAAAGCTATAGGTAAACAAGGCAGCGTTCTAAACGAAATAAGAAAGCAAATAGGTTGGAATCCAGTTGTAATTAGGCACCCTCCTATGAAGTCTCAAAAATTAACCGAAATTCGAAAATTTTTATTAGAACCAAAAACCGCCTCAAAAAGAAAGGATTTTTTGAAACACGTTGGTAAAAAAGTTTTTAGAGATACTACAGAAGGGGAACAGTATGTCAGAATAACTGCATTAGGCGGTTACAGGGAAGTGGGCCGTTCTTGTCACTTACTCTCTACTAAAGATAGTAAAATTTTGATAGACTGTGGCGTCAATCCAGGTAATGATAAAGCACCAAGTCCATTTCTTCAAGTTCCAGAAGTTACACCTTTAGAGGGCATCGATGCAGTCGTCCTTACTCATGCTCATTTGGATCATTCTGCACTACTTCCTATGTTATTTCTGTACGGTTATGATGGTCCGGTGTATTGTACACCACCTACACGAGATTTAGCTATGATGCTTCAAATGGATTATATTAAAATCCAAAACGCAGAATCAAATCGTACACCTTATAGTAGTGAGCATATCAGAACTTCAATTACACACACCATTCCTATAAATTTTGGTGAAACTACAGACATAGCTCCTGACATTAAATTAACTTTTCATAATTCTGGCCACATTCTTGGCTCAGCCAGTGCTCATTTTCATGTAGGCGATGGTCAACATAATGTAGTTTTTTCTGGCGATATAAAATATGAAAATACATGGCTTTTTGATAAAGCAGTAAACAAATTCCCTAGAATGGAGACGCTTGTAATGGAGTCAACGTATGGAGGTTACAATGATTACCAACCTTCACGAGAAGAGGGTATGAGAGGGTTAACTGAAATCATTAAAAGAACTGTAGCAAGAAAAGGAAAAATATTGATTCCCGTTTTCGCTGTCGGTAGATCTCAAGAAGTTATGTTAGTTTTGGAGAAGGCTTGCATGGATGGTAAATTAGACAACATGCCAGTTTACCTAGATGGAATGATTTGGGAAGCAACTGCGTTACATTCAGCCTATCCTGAATATCTAAACAACAATCTTAGAAACAAAATTTATCAACAAAATGAAAATCCTTTTAATTCCGAAATGTTCCATAAAATAGAATCTGTTGAAATGCGCCAAGAAGTATGTAATAGGGATGAACCCGTTATAGTTTTAGCAACTGCAGGTATGGTAAATGGCGGTCCCGTTTTAGAATATCTAAGACATTGGGCCCCAGATAGTAATAACAGTATGGTTTTCGTTGGTTATCAGGCAGTTGGAACTATGGGTCACAGACTTCAACAAGGTGCAAAAGAAATCTCTTTGAATGATAGAGAAAAAGGAGGCTCTGTACAAGTAAAAGTTAATATGAATATAGAAACCTGCGAAGGTTTTTCAGGTCATAGTGATAAAAGACAATTGATGAGGTATCTCCGCACTATCAAACCTCGTCCAAAACAAGTTATTTTGAATCACGGTGATGAAAAAAAATCATTACAATTAGCAAATGATATCAACAGAAAATTAAAAATGGATGCTTTAGTACCTTATAATCTAGAAACATTAAGATTATTGTAATTTAGGTGAGGTGGCAGAGCGGTAATGCGTGCGGCTGCAAACCGCATATACGGGAGTTCGAATCTCTCCCTCACCACCATTTCTTTCTTACATAATCTCAGGGGCGTCTATTCCTAAAATTTCCAATCCCTCAAATAAAACTTTTTTTGTTGATATGACTAATTCTTTTCTAAACCATTCATATTCTGCATCAACTACTGGGCAATCTCTATAAAATTTATTAAAATTAGAAGAAAGAGTTTGTAAATAATATGGCATCTTATGAGGTTTCATTCTTTCAGTAGCTTCTGCTACAATAGATGGAAACTTCATTAACGTTCTGATTAATTTTAATTCAGAAAGATGCAATTCTTTCGGTATTACTCCTTCATTATTTTCCCGTTTTATTTTTTTAAGTATAGAAGATGCTCTCGCATGCGAATACATAACAAATGGAGCAGAATCCCCTTCAAAATTCAAAGCTTCTTCCCATTTAAATTTAAAACCTTTATCACTCTGAATCCTAATTATATTGTATCTTATTGCACCAATTCCAATTTTTTCAGAAAGTTCTTCTAATGATTTACCTACTATATCCTTTCTTCTTTTCTCTATTTCCCTTTTCGCTAGTAAAACCGCTTCGTCCATCATTTCATCTAAGTAGACAACTCGTCCTGCTCTAGTGGACATTTTCCCACCAGGTAAACTTACAAATGAATAAAACATACTTTTCGGCACCGGTTGAGATATTTCTTGCAATGCAATAGTCAATAATTTGCCCTGTAGTTTATGATCTTCACCTAAGATATTGAGAGCTTCATCACACCTTTCAAATTTATTCATATGATAAGCAACATCACGCGTGGTGTATAGACTTAGTCCGTTTTTACGAGTAAAAAAGAATTTTTGATTTCTACCGGCGATCCCCTTCTCTTCTAAATCTAGATATAATGCACCCCCTTCTTCATTACATAGTGGGCTATTCTGTAAAAGAGAAATCACTTTCTGCACGGCTCCTGAAGTTATTAATTCCGATTCATAAGTAAATATTCTAGGTGTAACGCCCAGTCTATCTAAACTTATTTTCATCCCTTCTAATACTTTCTTTGATGCGCCATTAACTTTTGTTAGTGATTCAACATCTCCACTTTCGCATTCTTCCATTAAATCATAAATATCTTTTTTTGCTTCTTTACTTTCTTCTAAATCTACCGTTCCTTTTTTGTAACATTCAACAAGTTGATAGTCTATTTTCCCTTCCCCTTTATTTGGATGTTTTTCTATTCCATATGCCAAAGTGCATGCTTGTCTACCCATATCATTCACATAGTATTCTGTTTCAACTTGATATCCAGAAAAATCCAGTAATCTTGCCATTGTGTCTCCAATAATTGGATTCCTAGCCCTTCCTATGTGTAAAGGTCCAGTTGCATTTGCAGACGTGTGTTCAATTAATATTTTTTTATTCTTTTTATTTCCTTTGCCAAAATCATCTGTATTCAACTCGTCTATTATTTTTGGCATCAAATTAATCCAATCTATCGTTATATTGCAATATCCATTCACAATTTCTATTTTTTTAATGGATGTCGTTTTCAATAAATGCTCAGCTAATTCATTGGCCACCTCTTCAGGTGCCTTATTCATTTTTTTAGCTGCTGGAAAGCATATAATTGACAAATCTCCTTCGATAGGATCACTATTTATGGGGAGTTCTGGCCAATTCAATTTAGAGAGTTCCTCTATTATTATTTCTTTCAGTTCAGCACGCGCTTTTTCTAATACGTTTGTCACATTTCATCATAGGGGGACCTCAAAAAAGCTTGATGGTCTTAACCTATGTATGATTGAGTACTCGACGCCTGCATATCCTTAGGTGCTTGCGCTCTCATTGATTGCACATATTTCTCTAATTCTCTAGCTTCCTTTTTTAGAGGTTCAGGGTCTAAATCTATTTGTAAAATCATGTTATCTATAGCTTTGACAACTCGCGCACCTGCTCCTGCATCAGGCATTCCTTCACGACTAGCAGTTAATAATGAAATTACATCTATTCCATCTCGACTTCCTTCATTAAGCAATACTCCAGATATCCCACTCACTGTTCCGTATTCAAAAGGTACAGTATCTTTATTTTCTGTTATAAGTTTTCTTGAGGAGTCCGTAGATGCTATAGCATATACTTCAGGTTCCTTTTCTTTTTCAGTTTCTTCTGCTGATCTAAATCCTTCTACAGATATTATACGTGCACATTTTTGTTTTTTAACCCAATCAAGCATTGTAGATGCCATCGGCCTAATCAATTTTTCTTGAGGTGAAAACTCACTAACGAAAACAACTATTTGGTCACATATGTCGCCTTTACAAACTTGCTGACCTGCATATATTCTGACAGGGCTCATTGGAACTCCACGATGTACCACGGTCAAGGGTGGAAAGTGCCGACTTCTCATCACGCCTATCTGTTCTAACTTAAGTGTATTAATCAAATAATTTGCAGTAATACTTCCTACTAATCCGACACCAGGAAACCCATCAATAACTGTCGCGCCTTCTAAATCTTCCTGTTTTAGCTCAACAATGCTAACATCTTCCATCTTGTATCCAAAATTCTCACTTACATTAGATTCTGTTTTTTCTTTATCAGTCATCCGACCCTCATACTAATTCATCATCTAATTCTTCATCTTCTTCATCTAAATCATCATCTAATTCTTCATCTAAATCATCATCCTCTTCAATCTCTTCATCTAGTTCTTTCTCAGATGATGTTTCTTTCTCTCTAATAGTTTTTCTTTTTAATTTCAATTCAGACCATAATGTATAATCTTCTATCCCATTCATTTTTGCATATCTTCGTGCATCCGTTATAGTTCTAAAACGACGTATAACGGTATCTCCTTCATCTGGGTTTGAAGACATCATCATGTATGGTTTTTTGCGAATAAAATCGCCCATGAGTAACTCAAGCGCTTTATCAACGTCAGTGCTTCCTGGCATATGCGTTCACTTCGGTCTACCTCGAACGGTATTTAAATAATTGCTTAATATCCTTCAACACAATATTTTTTTATGCTTCGCTCATTAGTTGTTAGTGAGTGATACTACATCATTAGTTCTGAAAGGCGTGTCAGAATGTGTGACAGAGTCTGATTTAACTGAATTATTGAACAAAAAAAGAACACTCAAAGCCTACATAGGTTATGAACCATCTGGACTACTGCACGCAGGTTCTCTAGTTCCTATGCTAAAAGTTAGGGATTTAATTGAGGCCGGTTTTGAAGTAACTATCCTTCTTGCAGATTGGCACGGTTATATCAATGATAAATTAGGAGGTTCCTGGGATAATCTAAAAGCCGGAGTTGAATATCAACAACTTCTTTTTAGTGCTTTTGCACCTGGAGTCAAATTTACTACGGCCAGTGACTTAGTCAAAAGTGAAAATTATTGGGAAGATGTTCTCAAAGTTTCTAAAGTTACAACCCTAGCTAGAATGCGAAGAGCTTTAGCAATAATGGGAAGAGATGAGAAAGATGGAGATGGTGACACTTCAAAATTCATTTACCCAGCCATGCAGGTCGTTGATATTTATCATCTCAAAGCAGATTTAGCACTCGGCGGCTTAGATCAAAGACACGCCCATATGTTGGCTCGTGATGCAGCAGATAAATTAAACTGGCGCAAACCTGTCGCTTTACACACTCCTCTTTTGGCGTCTTTAGGTGGGCCGGGTAGAATGGAAACAGATGTAAAAATGTCTAAATCTGATCCAGTAGGTGCTTTATTGGTTCACGATACTTCAAAACAACTTCAAAAGAAATTAAGTAAAGCTTATTGCCCTCCAGAAAGAAAGGGCAATCCTATTCTAGATTTATGGGAATATTTATTATTTCCAGGTATTGGCAAAATAACAATAGAAAGGCCTGAAAAATTTGGCGGAAATCTAGAATTCAAAGATTACAATGCCTTGGAGGCCGATTTTATTGCAGGAAATCTACATCCTCTTGATCTCAAAAACGGAACTGCTGCAGCTCTTTACAATTTTTTCGAACCACTTAGAATGGTTTGTGAAGAAAATCCAGAACCATATTCTAAACTCTTAGAAGCATTAAATTAATCTGGGTGGTATATTTTTTTTAAGATTATCAACGTCGTCACCTATTATTTTCACCATAGTTTCCTCAGTCCATTTTTTTATAGGCATTAAATTCACATTTCTATATTCTTTAGGCATATTTCTAAGGAGTTCGGGCAACTGTTTCATTAATCTCTGTGCTGCTTTTATGTTTCCAGTATTGATATGTACAGCTAATGCATCAATTTGTGCTAACGTTTGTACTATATCTTTCTCCTTCCTTTCATCCAATTCCATCCACAAATCTTCGAATAATTCATGCGCTTCATGAAACTCTCCAACATTATGCTCTTTTACAGCATCTTCCCAAATTTCTTCTATTTCCATCTATGATAGGCAGGATGCCCCTCTTTAACAATTACAAACAAACCTCTACCTGTGGCACAAGTTTTTTCGTTCGCTTTCAATTCTATAATTATTTCTGCTCTATCTTCTCCAATAACAAGAACTCTACTGTTCAAAAATAAAGTTGCATCATACGGGGTGGGGCGTTTTAATTTTACTTCGTATTGAGCGGTAACAGTACAGGGTACTTCTTTGAGCTTCAGTTTATCCATTAAGGCTATGGCCGCTGTCCAATTACCATGGCAATCAATTAACGTTCCAATAATCCCTCCATTTATTACTCCTTCAAATGCCAGATGCTCTTTGCTAGTTTCGAATTCCATTTCAAGACCTTCTTCATTTCTATATGATTTTATTCTCAAACCTTTTTCATTAGCCGGACCACATCCAAAACATATCGATTTTGGAGCATATTCTTCTTGTACAGCATTTTTTTTCATTTATATTCCTCTATTTTTTCTAGTACGAGATTAACTGCATGTCCTAATATCTCTTTGTCAAATGCAAATCTACCGCCCGTTGCAGAAAACAATTGAGGCAACGGTTTATTACCACCTAAACTCAAAGCATTCCTATATTTCCTAACAGCTTCTTCTTGGTTTTCTATCGCCTGTTCCCATATCTGTATGGCGCCTAATTGTGCAATGCCGTATTCAACATAATAAAACGGAACATGGTACAAATGCAATTTATTATGCCAACCGGTCGCTACTACCTCTTGAAACTCATTCCAGTCTACAGTCGGATTATATTGGTGCCATAATTCAGACCATTTTTCATCACATTTCGATGGCTCTTTAGCATCATTTATATTCATATATGTCCAGTGTTGAAATGCATCCACAACTGCCATATAAGGCCAAAAAAGAATCAATTTTTCAAGATGTTCAGAAATGGCTCTTTTGGCATTTTTTTCATCGTAAAATCCTCCGTTTTTCTCTTCAAAGTAAGGAGCTCCAAGCAATTCCATAGACATAGAAGCAACTTCTGCAAATTCCATACCTACTTCACGTTGTTGAGAGTATGGGAGGTGTGCAGATTCATAACAATGAAATGCGTGTCCACCTTCATGTAATAGAGTTTGTACATCATTATGCGTTCCTACTGCATTATGAAAAATAAACGGTAGTCTTCTATAACTATATTCTGCACAATATGCACCAGGTGCTTTCCCCTTTCTATTTTCTAAATCTAAAAGTTCCTTCTCTCTCATTTGATTAAAATATTCTCCTAATTTTTCATCAACTTTATTAAAAATATTTTGACATCCGTTCTCCAATTCGTTTATCGTAGAAAATGGTTTCAATGCTTCTCTTCCCAAAGGATCTACACTGATGTCCCATGGCATTAATTTTTCTATTTTCATTTCTTTCTTTCTATTTTCTAACAAACTTGCACAGGCAGGCACTACTGTTTCTCTTATTGCTTCATGAAATTCTAAACAATCTTCTGGACTGTAATCAAATCTTTGCAAATATTCCCATCTCCAATCACGATAATTTTCATATCCCGCATTCTTTGCAATTCTTTCTCTTACTTCCATCATCTTTACCCATACTCGGTTTATTGCTTCTCTATCTTCCAATCTTCTACTCGTTACTAATCTAAAGACTTCTTCACGCCTATTTCTATCAGTTTCCAACATTATAGGTTGTAATTGTGTCAACGTTACTTCTTTGCCTTCCCACGTGACTGTTTGATTTCCTATTATCTCATCATACTCTTTTGCAAGTTTTTTATCCTTTGTAATTAATGATAAATTTTCCTCTTCAAAAAGCTCAACTTCAGATTTAATAGCACGAAGCGGAACTTCAAACTCCTCAGGACTTAAACCAGTTTCTAGAAATTTCTTTTTAAGTTTTTGATTATATGTACTGGCAGGTTCACTTATATCTTCTAAGAATTCATAATACCTATCTCTTATTTTTTTATTGGTAGTATCTATCGTGGTTCCAATATACAAATCAGTTCCAAGTTCCCCTATTATTTCATTTAATGATGACCAAGTTTTTAACCATTCAGCCACATTCATTTTATCAATTTCTATATCATTTAATTTACTAAAATACTGCTCATATTCTGTCCATTTCCATTTCTCAACCTCTATTAAATCAGTAGGAAGTCCGATATCAATCCCAATTATAGAATCCCGATTCATACTAGTGTATGTGGATATCTATTTTAGATGCTTTCTATTTTATTTAAAAAATAATACTTAAACCACAACCATGCAAGAATACAACCTCCAATTGCATCCACAATGAAATGTTGCTTAGCTAGAAAAGTAGAAAGAGTAAGCAATGTCGCACCAAGTATCATCAATATTCCATATCTTTTATTTTCATTGTATATTATCATCGTTGCCATACACACTAATGAAACATGTAAACTTGGAAAAGTATTGTAGGGTGGATCAACACTCCATAACCATTCAACTACACTTCCAATTATTCCTGATTCTGGAACCTCTGTAATATATTCTCCTCGATCCATCTTCATAGGTATCAAAATGAACATAGCAAATGAAGTTAGTATCACTCCAAAATATGCCTCAACACCTATTTTTATCCGTTCATCCGATTTTACAACAATAAGTGGAACGACTAACAGTGTCAACAGTATAAGATACGGAATTACAAAAAAAGGCACAAAAGGTATTGCATAATCTATCCCAGTCCAGGGTTCAAAATAATGTCCATATTTTTCTCCGCGCCATTCACTAAAATGATTGATTATTAGATATCCAGTGTATTCTATCATTGCAACTGTAAAAAACGCCTGAACACGTAAACGCAAACCACTTTTATCCTTCAATAAAAAATCATTCTTCTTCATCATCAAAAGCATCTCGTATCTGTTTCATCTTCTCATTTACCATTATCATCTGTTGGTCAAATTGTTGATTTGCTTTAATAACTAAATAAGCTAATACTGTCACTGCTATCGTCACTGCCACAGCAGAAATGAAAGTACTCGTTAATCCAGCTGAACTTTCTGACACTACGCCTGTCTCTCGTATAACGTAATCAACCATTTCTATTATTGCCTCTTTCCAAACTAATGCGATAACTAAACCGAACGCCGTCATCACAGATGAAAGAATTATCGCTCTGATGTTTAAATTTTGAATCTGTTCTTCGAAGTCAGCCATACTTATTCTCTTTAGTTATACGCTGTTTTTATCTCTTCGCTCAAAGCTTCTAATGATTCAAAAACGTTTTCTCCATCATTATTCTTATCTAATAATGCAGCAGGCATCCCAATCGCCCGAGCACCCTGGTAGTCATTTTCTAAATCGTCCCCTACATATAGGATATTTTCTTTCGACATTTCTAATTCATTACATATCGAGATAAAAAACTCAGAATTGGGTTTTCTGTATCCAAGTTTTGACGACACCAATATTGTTTCACACATTTTCCCAATATCTGTTTTCTTCACAATATTTTCTAACCTATAATCAAAGTTCGAGGCCACTATCATCCTAATTCCTTCTTCGTTCAAGTATTCTAACAGTTCTTTAGCTCCTGAGTACATTGGCCAAGATTCTGGAACAGAAAAATATTCGTGTAATTCATTAAAACATTCTTCAAAGTTTTCCACATCATCAAAAACATGAGTCACAATCCCCCTCCATCTTTCCATTTCCCTCTTTTCACTAGTTAAAAACTCATTTTCTACATCTATTCTTTTCTGTATTATATTCGCTTCCTTAAATCTTCTTTTTACCTCATTTCTGCCTAACAAACTCCCATGTTTTTTCCCAAATAAATAATAACTTTCAGTAACTGCTGGGGTCGGATAGATCAACGTTCCTACTGCATCGAATGCTATTGCTTTAATAGATTTAATATTCATTTTTCAATACACATATCTCGAAAGATTAAATAACACTATTTGAAGATAGAAATAAATAGACTATACTGTAGGAGTTCATCAATGGGCGATAAAAAAAAGGATAAAATCGACAGCCTCGGTTTAGATGAAGTTGCCGATGATATCAAAAGTGCTGCCGATACAATTGTAGGCATCGCTTCTGCATCTGCTAAAGTTGCTGCAGATATGGCCAAAAAAACTGCCACATCTGCTACTGAAAAAGCAGGAGAACTCGCTTCTCAGTCTGCCACCTCTGCTGCAGATTTTACAGATCAAACTACAGGTACTAAACTCGGCTCAAAAACCAAAGCAGGAGTAGAAACGGCCATAGGTATGGGCGTGTCAGCAAGTGGTGCTGCTGTAGAAGCGGCAAGTTCTGCGGTTTCCGCAGGTGGTAGCGTCATAGGAGCTGTAGGTGAAGCTGCCAAAGCAACTGCAGAAAAGGGCAAGAAAGCAGGCGCAGATCTTAGAGAAAAAGGCGATGAATTTATCGACAACGTTTCAAAAGAGATCAAAAAAAAGAATGTAGATTAATTATCTGATAATAGTTTCATTTCTTTCAGGACCTAAGGATATTATGCCTATTCTAGTCCCCATATATTCTGATATAAATTTCAAATAAGTTTCCAGTTGTTCAGGTAAACTATCATTTTCAATAGCTTCTTTCCACTCTTCTTTATTCATATCTGGCCACCCTTCGAATACTTCATAGATTGGCGTACAATTTTCTATTCTATTAATGGATGCAGGCATTTCTTCAATTCTTCCATCAGGCGTTTCGTAGGCTACACAAATTTTCACTTCTTCCATTCCAGCTAAAACATCCAGTTTTGTTACAGCTAAAGATGTAAAACCACAAATTCTTTGAGAAAGTTTCAACATTACTAAATCTAACCACCCACAACGTCTCGGTCTGCCCGTCGTAGTTCCATACTCATTTCCCTTTTCTCTTATCATTTCCGCTTCTTCATTATCTAATTCACCAGGGAATGGTCCACTGCCTACTCTTGTCAAATATGCTTTAACTACTCCAACAACATTTTTTATTTCAAGTGGAGAAATACCAGATCCAAGAGCTAATCCTGCTGTAGTTGGATTTGATGACGTAGTGTAAGGGTATGTTCCATAATCCAAATCAATATGCACCCCTTGAGCACCTTCAAGTAAAATTTCATTCCCTTCATCTATTTTATTTTTTAGAATCAACGAAGTGTCTCCAATCATATCTTTAAGAGCTTCACCCCATTTTTTCGCCTCTTCAAAAATCTCTTCTGATTCCAGTTCTGCATTTTTTGTATAATATTTTAACATAGCATTCGATCGCTCAACATTCGCTTCAATTTTCTCTTTCAAAATTTGAGGCTCAATCAAATCTCCAACTCTTATTCCAAATCTTAATACTTTATCTCCATAACACGGACCTATACCACGCCCTGTAGTTCCTACAGTTGCAGTTCCTCTCGAACTCTCTTCAGCTCCATCGAGTAATTTATGATATGGCATAATTATATGGGCCCTTTCAGAAATCATCAATTCACCTCTTTTAGTTCCTAGTTGTTTTAATTCGTTCAGGAGAACTTCTGGATCTATAACTACTCCATTTCCTATTAATGATAGGACGTCTGAACGTAATATTCCCGAGGGCAATAAATGCAATTTGTAAGTTTTATCATCTACTATTACAGTATGTCCAGCATTGTTTCCTCCTTGAGATCTGGAAACAACCTTGGCCCTTTCAGCTAGATAATCTGTAATTTTCCCCTTTCCTTCATCTCCCCATTGGGATCCAATTATTGCAGTTATAGGCATTATTCTCCTAACGTTCCCCCACTTTTTATGATTGTAGCGTAAAGTGCAGGCAATAGGAAAAGAGCAGATATTAATGAAAAGAATAAAAGAACCATTATAATGAAAACAAACCACCAAAGTGCTGTAATCTTAATTGCAAATGTACACATTAGTCCAAATATAGTTACAATAGTTGCTTCACATAATGTCTGAGCAGTAGTTCCTGCCGCTCTAAACACACTCGGCAAATTCATTCCCCTTTCCATAACTCGTTGAGTTATATGTATCGAAAAATCTATCCCCACCCCTATCACTATCGATCCTATCATTACAGTAATCAAACTCAAAGCTTGACCCAATCCAACCATAGTTAATGGTTCTAATGCAACGACCCAAACAACAGGCAATGAAGTAACTAGTCCAACTTTCCAACTTCTAAATGTTATGCTCAGAACTGTAAATACCAAAACTAAGCAAATGGCAAGAGTTTTTAATTGAGATGAAATCAACTGAGCATTAACACGAGTTCCTATTGCAGCAACTCCCGTTAATACAGAAACATGCACATTTCCATGCGGATATTTATTTATTATATCATTCACACCATCAACAGCCAATTCCATTGCTTGAATATCTTTCAACGGCATATCGACGTAAATTAATGTTTTTCCAAAATCATCAGTTTTCATTAACATACTCAAAGCTTGAGGCGTTATACTATCATAGAATACATTCAATATGAATGTTTGTAAATCTTCATTGTCTGAAACTTGGTCGTCATGTAAAAGCTCCCAAAACGTTCGTTCAAAACTGATATCATCATCATCTGTTACGTTTTCTAAAAATGTAGTTACACTAGCATCCAGTTTTACTGTTCGCATGAGGTCTGTTATAGATATTGCATTTACATTTTCCACACTATTGAATCCAGGCCTTCCTGCTTCATTTCCATTTACTAATAAATCTACTTCATCAAGATTATCTACGGCATTTATTCGTGTACTATTATAATCGTTTCTAAATTCTGCTGTTACGAGCACCATACCTAATGCTCCAGAATTAAAATCTCTTGAATATTTAACAATACCAATTAGTGAGGGTTCATCGTTAGGTACCATTTCTAAATAATCAATATTTGTTTTAATCAAAGGAAGCGCAATAACTAATGATACTAACATCAATACAATACAACCTGCTAAAACAGCACTACTTCTTTTTGTAACTAGCTTAGCTACGCCATGCCATTCACTTTCAACTTTTTTATGGTCATATCGTGTCCACACTGCTAATGCAGGCGACATTACGAATGTAGTGACTAAGCATACAAATATTCCCAATGTTAAGCTTAATCCAACTGTAAAAACAGGGTCTAAATTAGTATACATTAAACTTCCAAAACCAATCATAGTCGTTAATGCAGAAAGTAAAATAGCTCTTCCAGTGGTGGATATAGCTTTCATCATTCTAATCTGCAATGGCCCTTCTTCTTCTGTATAACGATTTGTAAGATGTAACCCATAGGCAACTCCTAAAGCCATTAAAATAGGACCCAATGCAATAATTGTAGGTGTGACTTCTCTACCCCACCATCCTATGAATCCATATGTTATGAATATTCCATATAATGTTGGAAGACCACATATCAATACTGCACGTATTCTTCTATGTAATGCGAATATCATGCTAGCACACAAAACAATTCCAATCGGAAAAACATTCCAAAATTCTTGAAATGATCTTTCAGTTATCGCTTGAGTCACCGGCACAGGTCCGGTTAAATCCATTCTAGAATCCATTTCATCTGCAGATCTTCCAGGCATGTCTGTAGTTCTATTATCCAACACTCCTTGTATTCTATCTAAAATAACTGGAGGGGCTACATTACTAGATATACCAAAAACAATTACAGCCGTATCATATATTCCATCCCCATTAACATCTCTTACAACTTTTTTAATAACAGATGGCGGAATATCCTCTACTTTATCATTAATCTCTTGTTGATTGTCAGGTATCTCATAAGTTCCTAACTCAGTATCTGTATTGACTAAGGGGTCTTTCATTCCTTGTGCCCAGCCCTGCGCTATTCCACATGTCCCTCCCGCTAGTACACCCCCTTCTGCTTCTGACCATTGGCAGACATTGTCAGCTATTGCATCATAAGCCCTAGTATTGCTACTATTCAATTCTTTAATAATTGTTGAAATACTAAGTGTAAAAATAACATTATCTACTTCACCATTGTCATCCGGTACTATCCCTGCCTCTCCTTCGGCTTCTCGTTGTCCAAATTCATCAATACTCCATTCAATATATTCCATCTCTTCTAAAACAGATCTGGATGTGATGTTTACGGATACATTATAATCATATGCATTTTCGGTTTCGACATATATGACAACTACGTCCGTTGACCAATATTCTCTTACTTCGAATAGTAACGCTTCTTCGGGAGATCCTTTAGGCAAATAAACTTCCATCGCACCATTTACGTTTGTTTGAGGTATTCCTGCTAACATTACTAACATAAAAGCAGTCATAATTCCTAGGGTTATTGGAGGGTAATCTGTGGTCAGTCTTACAAATCCTCTAGACCACGCTCCTATCTCTACATCTTCTTTAGTTCCTAATTCTACGCTTTCAGATATTTCTAGTTCTTCTTCTTTTATCTCTTCTTTCGTTTCATACTCTTCTATCCTTTTCCTAGCTTTTTCGGGTAATGCTCCTTTAGCTAGTTCTATACCGCTTTGAGATGTTATGCTTATATTTTTCTTTAAATCATCCCACCGTTCCGTTATTTTTTCACCAGTTAATTCTTTTTCTATGACCTCTTCTTTCTTCCTTGCCTGAACATCGAAAAAACGATCAATAATATTTCTCCAACCAGAACGGTCTTTTGATGGCACGTATGACTCCAACCGCTTAGTGAGAAGTGGGTTTATATTTTTGGTGACTATATTTCTTCAATTCGAGGACCTAATTGTTTTTGAGTCCCCTTCTATAAGTTATCTATGAGTAAAACTTCCGAATTTCCCGGTTTCTATAAATTACGTCCTTCTGAAAGATTAGATTTAATCAAAAATTTCGCCAACCTTTCTGACGATGAAACGAAGGCAATCGGAAATTATGGAGCACTCGGTGAAGATACTGCAAATAGAATGATAGAAAACGTTGCCGGCACTTTTCCTATGCCATTAGGGTTCGCTGTCAATTTCAAAGTCAATAATGAATCCTTTGTAGTTCCTATGGCCTTGGAAGAGCCATCTGTAGTTGCTGCCGCATCAAATATGGCTAAAGGGACCTTACCTGAAGGAATCATTGCAGAATCGATGGACCCTGTAATGATAGGACAGATACAATTAGTAAATCTTAAAGATCCGTTTAAGGCAAAACAACAAATCTTAGAAAAAGAACAAGAAATCATCGATTTAGCAAATGAACAAGATCCAATACTAGTAAAATTCGGAGGCGGCTGTAAGGGAGTAAAACCAAGAGTTATTGAAACTGAAAGAGGTCCAATGGTAATCACCCATCTCTTGGTAGATTGCCGTGATGCCATGGGTGCTAATGCAGTTAATACAATGGCCGAGGCAGTTGCTCCAAGATTAGAAACGATAACTGGCGGTAGAGTGTATCTCAGAATCATTTCCAATTTAGCAATTCATAGAATGACTAAAGCAAAAGCATGTTGGCCTAAAGATTTTTTAGGTGGTGAAGAAGTGGTCGATGGAATTTTAGAAGCGTTTGCATTTGCAGCAGCTGATCCATTTAGAACTGCCACACACAACAAAGGAATCATGAATGGCATAGATCCAGTAGTTATAGCTACAGGAAATGATTGGAGGGCCATAGAAGCAGGGGCTCATTCCTATGGGGCATACAAAGATGGCCATAGTTCATTCACTACTTGGAGTAAATCAGAAAATGGAGATTTATTAGGTGAAATAGAAATTCCCATGGCAGTCGGGTTAGTTGGCGGTGCAACTGCTACACACCCTACAGCAAAAGCTTGCGTTAAAATTTTAGGATTAGAAATCCCAGGAGGTGCAGAGAAATTATCTCAAATTATCTGTGCTGTTGGCTTATGTCAAAATCTGGGCGCGTTGAGGGCCTTAGCTTCAGAAGGAATACAAAGAGGTCACATGGGCCTACATGCGAGAAATCTAGCTATTCAGGTCGGTGCAGAGGGCGAAGAGATAAACAAAGTTTCAGAAAGAATGAAACGTGATGGTAAAGTACGTGCAGACATTGCAGAAAAATATTTGAAAGAATTACGTGAATAATAATGGCAGTCTTATCAGATAAAAATATACTGACGGCGTTGGATTCAGGCATTCTCAAAATAGATCCATTTAATCAAGATAATTTAACACCAAATGGCTATGATTTGACCATTTCCGAAATCGCACTTCCAAATACTTCAGCCATTACTACAGGCTCTCTTTCAATTCAACCCAATACGCGTTTCGCAGTTTCAACTTTAGAAAATATAGTCTGTGCTTCTAACATTACGGCACAACTTTGGCTAAGAACTTCATGGGCTCGTAAAGGCGTTATGGCTACTTTCGGCAAAGTTGATGCCGGTTTTGACGGTACGTTGACTATCGCTTCATTCAATGCAGATACGGAAGAAATCATAATTTCTATTGGAGAAACATATGCTCAAATCGTGTTTGAAACTCTATCAGAAAAAGCAGAAAAGGTATATGGAGAAAGAAGCGGCAATTATCAAAATCAAAGTGGCATTACTTGGTCTAAAGATAAATAAATCGTTTTTTTGCTTAAACGAGACTTTATTATAGGCTGCATTAGGTCGGTCCGCTCCTGCTTTGCAGGAAGGGGTGAAAAGGTGACGCCATCATTGTACGGGTCAGTCAAAAGCAAGACGAGTAAAGTTCTCAACGATAGTTTAGATTATTGCAAAGGCGCTTTACAATCAGTTTCTAGGTCCTTTTCGTTAACAATCCCTCTAGTAGAAGAGAGTATTTTGGCCCCAATCATGGTCGGCTATCTCGAAGCTAGAATTTTAGATACATTCGAAGATGATAAAGGTAAAAGAAAAATAAATATCGAAGATAGAATCAGAAGTATGAATCTTATAATGGAAATTCTAGAAAAACCGTACGATTCAGAATCAGATGAAAAAGCAAAAGAAATAGCCAAAACAGCAAGCTATTTCGTTAAAAATGACCATTACCGTGAACTTTGTCAAAACATAGACAGAGTCCTTACAGTTCACAGAAGTCTCGATGAACAAACTCGAGAATCAATGGTGCGTTGGTTACATGAAATGAATGATGGAATGCAAAAATTCTTGAGACAACCAGTCAATTCCTTCGATGATTTAGATGAATATTGTTACTATGTTGCAGGTACACCTTCTGGTTTTCTTACAGAATTAATAAGAACAAAATCCGAAAAAATCTCATCAGAACAGAATGAAATCCTTACTAAAAATGAAAGGGATTTCGGTTTATTTCTACAAAAAGTCAATATCATTCGTGATTTCAGAGAAGATATCTTACAACATGAAAAAATATTCTGGCCGCGTAATCTCTTTGATGAACATGAACTACGTCCGGTAGAATTATTAGATAAAGGTAACAAAAGTGCAGCAATGATTATTTTGGATGCTATGTTAGATAATGCAACCAAGCATGTAAAACCAGTAAAAGATTACCTGCACGCAATTCCTGATGAATATTCTGGTTACAGAACTGGAGCTGCAATAAATTTCTCAATGGGTGTCGCTACATTAAGTGCGGTAAGCGGCAATCCCGATCTGTTTTACGGCGATGCACCAGTTAAAATCACACACGCAGTTCGTGATGAAATCCTTGAAGATCCACTAGGTTATGTGTAGTTCAATCAAAAAAATTTCTTGAAAAACACTTAAAATATCATCTTTCTGAATGTATCTATGAAGAAACATCTCCTTTTAGCAATTCCAATATTCATTGCGATTGTTTCAATAGTTCCTGATAATGCAGAAGCAGTAGAATCGCACGGAACGATAGAAGTGGCAGTATTGATGGCACAATATGATGATTACAGTTTTCAAGAATTAGATAACACAGAAGTTGAGGACTTAGTTTTTGGGTCTCAAAATTCTATGTATGACTTTTTTTATGAAAACTCCGGAGGAGATTTAAATCTCCAAGGGGATGTGTATGGGCCCTTTACTTTACCAGGAGATAGGTGCGATTATGGTGAGTCTGGTAATATGGATGTTTTTGATGATACGATAGATGAAGCAGATCCCAGTGTCAATTTCGGTCCTTACGATGCTTTCGTTGTTATTCACGCAGGACAAGGATATGAAAGCGGAGGGGATGGTTGTGACATCTGGTCACATCAGCGCGGAGGTAATTGGCATACCAATGAAAGAACTTTTTACCAATCTGAAACCTTTCCTGAATATCAGAATTGTGGTGGACGGGCTAGTCCATTAGGCGTTGCTGTTCACGAATTTGGTCACATGATCGATTTGGATACCGATGGCGATGGTGATGGCGATAAATTTATTCCCGATTTGTATTCAACAGATTATTCCAATGATGGGATAGGTGCTTGGGGAGTAATGGCTGGAGGTTCCTGGAACGATTGTGGCGAAACTCCTGCGTATTTTTCAGCTTGGGTAAGGGAGATGGCAGATTGGTTAGATGATGAGGGTGAGATGGTCCTACTTACTAGTGGTGAAGAAAATTTAGATATACAGCCAATTTATTCTAATGGCGTTGTTTACAAATTACCGATACCTGCTTCAGATCCAGATTCCGATGAATATTTCTTAATTGAAAATCGACAAAAACAATCATACGATTCCGCATTGCCTGGGGATGGCTTGGTGATTTGGCACATTGACATGTCTGTTTGTCATCAAAAATGGAATTCTAATACCGTCCAAAACGATGCTAGTCATAGGTGCGTAGCAGTCGAAGAAGCCGACGGTAATGATGAATTAGATACAGATGGAGGTTCAGGAGGCCAATCTGGAGATCCTTGGTTTGGAGATATAGATTTTACAAATTCAAGCTACCCTAGTTCAAATTCTTATGACGGTGACGATTCTTTATGGAGGTTATTGAACATAAAACAGGTCGGCAGTGCCATAAATTTAGACATAAATATGGTCGGCGAACCTACTGCAATTATTTCTATAGATGGTACAGAAACAGATCCAAATTTCCCTATCAAGGTCTTGAAAGGAGATGATGTTTATTTCGATGCCAGTTCTTCTGTAGATCAGGATGGTGATGATTTAACTTTTGATTGGGATGTTTGTGGTACTTCGCTTTCTCAAGAATCATTTACTTTGAGTTTTAACAGTTATCAAGAATGTGATGTAATTTTGACAGTTGAAGACACGGATGATATGACTCATACAACTTCTGTAAGTATTATTGTTCATGGCAGACCACTAATAGATTACACTATTACTAAAACCGAAGTTTCTATGGATGAAGAGATAACAATAGATGTTAGTTATTCACATGATGATGATGACGGATGGGAGGACGTTGTAGATTTCTGGAGATATAAGAACCTAGATTGCGGCGTTATCAGCCAAAATTTCGATTTTTCAGAGATTACGAATTGGACTTTCAGCTATGAGGAGATAGGAAATTGTAGTGCAACATTAATCGTAACAGATACCTGGGGTGCAGTTTCAGAAGTAATTATAGATATTCTAGTACGGAATGAAGATCCTGAAGTTGATTTCACAATCGTTCCAGAATCAGGTAACACTTCTATCTCTTTCCAATTCGAAGACCTTTCTACTGACTTTGAAACAGATTATGAGGATCTAACAAGAACATGGGATTTCGGTGATGGCAACTCACTTACAACTACAGATTCTATCGTTTACCACACATACAGTATGCCCGACACATATGATATAATTTTGATAGTTGAAGATGAACATGACGGGTCAAATACAACAGAAAAACAATTTACAGTAGATAATTCATTACCAATAGCCAGTATAGATGTTCCTAACGGTATCTCTATTGATGATGGTTGGACGATACCTTCGGGAGAAGAAGCACTCATATCTGCTGAGGGAAGTACAGATCAAGAAGGGTTGTCTATGGAATACAGTTGGTACATCAATGAAGAATCTTATGAAGGCATCACAGTAGATATTATATTAGATTCAGGCTCTTATATTTTGGAACTATCAGTTACAGATTATCACGGTGCTGAAGCCTCTATTTCGCGTACTATCGAAGTAGTAGATAGACCAACGACTTCTTTGAATGCAGCATTCACTAATATCTTAGTTGGAGATTCATTATCAATCACAGCTTCCAATAGTACTACTACTGATATCGATAGTTACAGTTGGACCCTTAATGGAGATATCATCGGAACGTCAATAGAAACTATAGATTTTACTCCATCTGAAGCAGGAGAGTATCTAATAACCGTTACAGGTCATCATTCTTCAGGTTTGACCACAGCTACTCATGAAATAACTATTACTGTTTATGATCCACCAGTATCTAAAATGGATATTGCAGGACTTTATGTTGAGGGGAAGACTCTCCTTTTCGACGGCTCTACTTCCACTGGCTCAGACTTATCATATTCATGGAACTTAGACGGTCAAGAATACAACACCGTTTCATTTTCGAAGATTATGGAAGCAGGAGGTAATCACTACGTTACACTGACTGTCACACAAAACCCAATTGGCGAGAGTACGTCTGAAGAAACTTTCTATATTGATTGGTTACCTACTCTCGAGGTCACAATAGATACTCCTAATC
>MIZB01000055.1_pt1 | contig 43429 bp, 37 predicted proteins | sample 888171 | NCBI WGS metagenome assembly MIZB01 (sample SAMN05440186, study PRJNA335308) | marine metagenome | isolation source: marine water
CTTTTTAACTACATCATCAAGAATGTGCTTATCTTCATAATAACTGTAAATTTGAACATTAGAATAAACAACTGCTTTATCATCAACTAAAAGCATCTCAGTAGGGCGGCCTTCTATAGATATATTTGATAAATAAGAAATATTACCTGCTTCCGGAATATCAAGAATATGTAATTTACCTGATGGATACTTGCCATAATCTGAATAACCTTTGTTAATCATGTAAACAAAAGAACCATCTGTTTTGACAAAATCAGCCTCATCTACTCCTTGTTCTTGATTATTAGTTCCTGAAAAATCAGCCCCCTGCTCACCGCTTGGAGAATTTTTCGGAGAACCACCGGAAGAAGGTGCTGAATCTGCAGCTGAAGTTGCACCATCCATTTCCATTGCTGTATCTACCATCATGATATCGTCTTCAAGCCAACCACCTCCATAATAGTAAGAACCAGTACCAAGATTAACGCGCATTTCTTCTTTCAAATGCTCTTTCAAATCCATTTCAAGAAACCCACAAGTGTCATAAGAAGACAAAGTAGGTGATGAACGTGATCTATCGGATAATATATTTTCAAGATAACTTGATTGGGAAGAAGTCAAACCATTTGGTGTAAAATTTTCTTCATCCTCTGGAATATATGATGCTATTGCTAAAGTAAGAATAACTACTGCAAATACTGCAAAAATACCTGACGGAATTCCTCCAAAGGGTTCTGGAATTGGAGCACTAGAACTAGACAAGCTCTTAGGCTCGTTCAACGATTTACCAAAAATTTCTATTTTAGCCATTTAATATATTCCCTTTTTGCTTAATGTGCTTGTTATCTGAATATGAGTCTAATTTCTCAAGACATCTTTTACATGTTACATGAATTGTACTCACACTTCTTAATTGCTTTAATTCTCCTGTAGTTAAAGGCCAACCGCATAGAGTTTTGTCCTCAGTACCTAACATGTGTCTTCTTCGCATAAAAAAATAATTTTTTAAAAGTATATAAAAGAATGCCAAAAAAATTTGGACTACTCTTTCAAATCTATTGTAAATAATTTAAGTAATGTTAAAATAGATTCTTCAAGTACTTTATTATCTTGAGAGATTGCTTGTGAAAAATCAATACCTGATGCTAATTTTTCTATTAACTGCTGAGTAATTACCGTTTCCTTAAGAAATTTATAGATGCTTTTATCTGAAAATATTCTTTGTGCAGTATACATTGAATCTGTCTTAATCAATTGACCGTTATCAACTAATTTATCTATGTGGTAGTCAACTAATTGCGATGAAATATCGGCTACATCAGCTATTTTTCTTTTAGACGCAGGTTTACCTATCTTAATTGCTGCAAATAAGATTCTAAATAATTTATCGGAGTCCTCGAAATTATGTTTCAGGCGTACATTTACTTCCGACATTGTGTTATTATTTATCATTGACCATATAAGTCATTGCCAAAGAATTTTGGCATTTATATTAATCAAAATCTATCAATACTTTTCCTATATTTTTTCTATCTTGGATGTAGTGGTGAGCTTCAGAGGCTTGTTCTTTTGAAAAAACTTTATCAACATGAGGAGAAATTTTACCTTCTTCAATCCATTTTAACAAATCATCTTTTGCTTTTTCCAGATGAGTTAAATTCTTCCAACGCCCCAGGTGAATTCCAAAAACTCCTCTATTACTTGCCATCATTTTCAAGGGGTCAAATTTAGGAAAGGTCATCCAGGATTTGAAACGTGCCCACTGACTTTTACTCTTACTTGGCGCCATATCTGAGATACCAAATGAACAAACACGACCACCTGAACCTAAACATCTATATGATTGCATTAAGTGTTCCCCACCTATTGGATCTAATACTAAATCAACTCCATTTCCTTTAGTCCAATCCATTATCTCTGACAAGAAATTATCTCTATCTATTGGAAGAACTCCATTATCTGAAATGAAATCATGTTTACTTGGAGAACAAGTGCCGAATATCGTTTTAGCACCTGCAATTTTTGCTAATTCGGTAGCTGCAAGACCAACGCCACCTGCAGCCCCGTGAATCAAAATAGATTCACCAGGTTGTAAATCACCCGGATGAATTACCATCAGATATGAAGTAAGATATACTGCTGGAAATGCTGCAGCAATCTCAAAAGTTACATCATCAGGAATTTTGAATACTGTAGTTGCTTTAGAAATGGTATGTGTTGAATATCCTCCACTACCTCCTGAACCAACTACTCTATCTCCTACTTCAAAGTGATCAACATCGGGACCTAATTCATGAACTGTACCTGAAACTTCCATACCTGGTGTAAATGGAGGTTTAGGCGCTCCAGGATATAGTCCCATACGAGAGAGAATATCTGCAAAATTAATACCTGCCTTAGAAACTCTTATACATATCTCACCAGCACCGGGAGATGGCGTAGGAAATTCCTGAATCTCCATACAATCGGGATCTCCATGTTTTGTAACTATTATTGATTTCATTAATCCTCATCGTAATAATAATCTAATCCAAGATGAGTGATGACTGTTTCTCCCATCAAATGCCTGAGTGTATTTTCTAACTTAACTCTCTGGGAAAATAAATCGTGTATTGGATATAAATCTGGCTTACACATTGGTGATTTGAAATAAAAAGATAACCATTCTTGAATCCCATGAAGTCCAGCTCTATTAGCAAAATCTAAAAATAATGCTAAATCTAAAACTATTGGTGCTGCTAAAATTGAATCCCTGCAAAGGAAATCCACTTTAATTTGCATAGGGTATCCTAGCCATCCTTTAATGTCTATATTATCCCATCCTTCCTTATTGTCGCCTCTTGGAGGATAGTAATTAATTCTAACCTTATGATATAAATCTCCATATAATTCAGGGTTCTTCTCAGGTTCTAATATTTGCTCAAGAACTCCAAGCTTTGAGACTTCTTTAGTCTTAAAAGATTCAGGATCATCTAAAACTTCACCATCTCTGTTTCCTAAAATATTTGTTGAGAACCAGCCATCAATTCCTATTTCTCTCGCTTTGAATCCTGGAGCAAGAATTGTTTTCATCATTGTTTGCCCGGTTTTGAAATCTTTTCCTGCAATAGGAACGCCTTCCTTTACTGATAATTCAAACATTGCTGGAAAATCTACTGATAAATTAGGGGCGCCATTTGCATAGGCAACTCCTTCCTTAATTGCTGCATAAGCATACAATATTGAAGGTGCAATTGATTCATTATTTGAATCTAAAGCTTCCTCAAAATCCTTAAGCTTATGATATATTTTATCTGAAGGATCTTGGTAAGTCTCTGTGCTACCACACCAAATCATAACTACTCTTTCTAGATTATTTTCCTTTCTAAATTTCTTAATATCATTCCTTAAAGCTTCAATTTTATCACGATGTGTGTTTTCAGATTTTACATATTTACCATCTAATTTCTTAACGAAATTCTTATCAAAAACTGCCTTCATAGGTTTAATTTCTTCAAGTTCGGTTTTAATTCCCTCTAATAACTCTTTTTCCAGTACACCTGCATTGATTGCAGCTTCATAACAATTATCTTCAAAAATATCCCACCCGCCGAATACCAAATCATCTAGATTACTCAACGGTACAAAATCTTTAATTGGAATTTCACGCTTTTCATTCCTTTTTCCTAAACGCATTGAACCCATTTGAGTGAGTGAGCCTATAGGTTTCGATAATCCTGAACGAACTGCTAAGGTGCCGGCAATAAATGTTGTACTTACTGCTCCAAGGCCTGGCATTAATACTCCGAGTTTACCTTCAGCTTTTTTGATTGATGTCGGACTTTCTATAGACATAATTAACCACTAGACAGTATTATATTAGAAATTAAGTTAATCATAAAGCACTGATAAACAAGTCAAAGAACCATCAGCTTCTCTAAACTGTGACATCTCCATTTCATGTATTTCCAGATTCAAATCTTGGAGTATTTTAAATGTGGAAGGATAGCCTTTAGCCATCATTACTTTGTTACCAAATGGCAAAATATTGGCTGCATAAGCTTCATTTTGGGGAACCCATAAAATTTCAGAATCTGAAGGGAATTCTGACTCTTTAAACCATCCGAAAGGGGCTAACAATTTACCTGAGATTGGAGATGTGCAAACTGAAATTAAATGCAAAGATTCTGATGGAACTTCAATAACATGTAATCCATAACCTCTCTTCTTAAGAAATTCTTCTAAATCCTCTATTCCTTTACGATTAGTTCTTTTACTATGCCCTACCAAAAAGGTATCTCCAAATCGTAAAACATCTCCACCATCCATTCTTGCACCCTCTGACATGTACTCTAAATTTAAATCATCATTAAGAGTTTCTTCAATCTCTTTTCTCTCTCCTAATCTACTATCGTGTCCTGCATTTGTCAACAATGCTGAGTTTCCAGCAACAATTGCATGATCTTCCACAAAACAGCAATCTGGGTACTTTGAATGCGAATCAATCACTTTAACTGAAAGTCCAAATTCAACTAGCTTGTTCACATATGCATCATGTTGCCTTATTGCTTCATTCAAATCAGTAGGCCCTGAACCAAAATATTTAGCTAAAGCTTTTTCAAAAGAAGATGAAACTTTCCGTACAATTGCTTTCATAATAAAGGACCAAAAATTAAAGGTAAAAGAACTGTAGCATCTCCTTCAACTGTAATTCTTCTTGCTTTAGAACGAACCTTACCCCAAGATACTGCTTCCCTAACTCGTGCACCGCTAAGTGAACCATCCCATTCTGGAGCTGTTGTTACTTGGACTGCGTAATCTAATCCATCTCTAAACTGATTCCACCAGATTGTATGATGTTTGGAAATTCCTCCACCAATCATTACTGCTCCTGTAGATTTAGCTTCATGTACTATATCTGATAATTGATGTTCTTCTCCAAAAATATCTAAGGTAAAATCTTTATGCGATTGCCAAAATAACCACAACTGAGAACCTACTGCACCATCAGTTGGACCTGGAACAAAAACCTTGATTTTCTTCTTTGCACATATCCCAAGGAAAGATTCCGAACCTCTTTCCTCTTCCAAAATCTTAAGGCCTACTTCATACCAAATTTCCCAAGGCTCCCAATGCTTTTTCCTATCATACAAATCTTCTAGAATAGGCTGTAACCACCTCTCAATTGGAATCCCGTAAGAATCATCTGGAACTAAAACATTACCTAATCTATTCACTCCCTCCTCTCTCAGAAGTGTATCATCCATTGCAAAATCTCCATGATAATAATCTGCTAAGACTCGAGCAATATCATGATCTAAAGTACCACATGTAGTTACAATTACATCTGCCATGTTATTCTCGACAAGTTGCTTCATTAAACCTCTAGTTCCAGTAGCCATTATATCTGCTGGAAAAGATACAAATTTAGTACAATCTTTTGAGTTCATATCTTTTACAATGGATGTTGCAGTTGAAATCTTGGAAGCTACAAAACCCCCAGCCTCTCCGAATTGACTAATTAAATCACTTAATCTAGTCTCTGAACTAATCTTAATGTCTTTTACTGGTTCTTTATTCATTGTTATCTTCACTGGAATTTAAATCTGAATCTTTTTCATCATTATCTTCACTGGAATTTAAATCTGAACCTCTTTCTTCATCAACTTCACTGGAATTTAAATCTGAATTTCTTTCCTCATCATCCTCATTATGCAAAGCTACTGCAACTACCTTTTCTTTTTCATCAACTGACATTACTTTTACACCTCTTCCAACACGAGCAATTTCCCTTATTGAATCAACATGAGTTCGTATTACTTTACCTGAAGACGTTGTAGCTAAAATTTGGTTTGCCTCGCCTGGCGTTAATGAAACCACTACTTGACCGCTCTTTTCATCAACTTTAATGTTCTTAACTCCCTTAGCTCCTCGTTTAGTTAATCTGTAATTTCCAGCCTTAGCTCTTTTGCCATATCCCTTTTCGGTTATTGTTAAAAGAAGATCATCCTCACTGACTAAGCACATGCTAATTACTTCATCGCCTTCCTTGAGACGCATACCTATGACTCCTTGACCATTTCTACCGACAATTCGCACTTCACCTTCTGAGAAACGATTAGCCATACCTTGTTTTGAAGCAAGCATAACCTGACTATCACCCTCAGATATAGCTACACCAATTAATTCATCATTTTCTTTAAGCGTAATGGCTCTGAATCCTTGATCTCTAGCCCATGCTCTTTGTATTCTTGATGAATATTCTTCTAATCTTGTTTTCTTTATGATTCCTTTTTTAGTTGAAAATAGGAAATAATGGCCATCTCCACTAATATTTGATACTGGCAACATGCAAAGAACCTGTTCATCCTTTTCTTTACGGCCTTCATCTAATTTCTGCAATAACTGGACTAAAGGAGTGCCCTTTGAGTACCTAGAAACATCAGGTATTTGCCAAGCCTTCAGGAAATACATACTTCCTGCTGTAGTAAAGAAAAGCAAGTGATCGTGTGAACCCATAGAATATAGTTCAACAGGGAAATCACCTTCTTTGGCTTTAATCCCAATTCTTCCTTTTCCACCTCTATGTTGGGCTTGATATTCATCCAAATCAACACGTTTGATGTACCCCTCTTGAGTTCTCATAACTACTACTTGAGATCTTGGAATCAAATCTTCTGTATTTAAATCGCCGTCAAAGTCTGAGATTAATGTCCTTCTTTGGTCTCCATATTTTTCATTTAAAGCCGTTAATTCTTCTTTAATTATGCTCATTATTTTAGAAGAATCTGCTAAAATTTCTGACAATTCAGCCATTCTAACCTTTAACTCTTTCAACTCATTCTCACGCTCTTCTGCATCCTGGCGAGATAATTGGTAAAGTCGCATATCAGCTATCGACTTTGCTTGAATTTTACTTAATTTAAACTTAGCTTGTAAACCTTCAATAACTGCATCTCTTCCCGCCGCATCCCTGATAAAAGCAATTACTTTGTCCATTTGAGAAATGGCAAGTAATAACCCTTCAACAATGTGGGCCCTTTCCTGAGCTTTCTTTAACCTAAATTCAGTCCGACGAGTTATTATTTCTTTTCTATGAGATAGATATACGTTTAATAAATCTATCAAATTCATTCTTCGAGGTTGACCTTTAACCAGTGCTACATTATTTATTGAAAATGTATTCTCGAGTGCTGAATGCTTGTATAACTGATTTTCAACAATCATTGGAGAAGCATCACGCTTAAGTTCGAATACTACTCTCATACCCTTTTGATCAGATTCGTCACGAATATCACGTATACCTTCTACTTTTTTATCACGCACTAATTTTGAAACTTCCTCTAACAGTCTATTTTTCTGAACCATGAAAGGAATCTCAGTTACTACTAGGAACTCATCCTTTGGACTGGATTCATGTTCTATTTTGCCTCTAAGTTTTATTGAACCTTGACCTTTCGAAAATGCATCGAAAATTCCCTTTCGACCCATTATGAGCCCCCCCGTTGGAAAGTCGGGACCTGGCATAAGATTCATAACATCTGAAAGTGTTGCAGAGGGATTATCGATTAACAAAATAAGACAGCCAATTACTTCAGATAAGTTATGTGGCGCCATGTTGGTAGCCATGCCCACTGCAATACCTGAAGATCCATTAACTAACAAACCTGGAAGAAGACCTGGGAGGACTGAAGGCTCTTGTAAGGAGCCATCATAATTATCTGCATAATCTACAGTTTCTTCATCTATGCCTGATAAAACTGCATCTGAAATGGTAGCTAGGCGAGACTCTGTGTAACGCATTGCTGCAGCCTTATCACCATCTATCGAACCAAAATTACCCTGGCCATCAACTAAAGGATATCGTAAAGAAAAACTTTGAGCCATACGCACTAAAGTGTCATATATTGCCTGATCTCCATGTGGGTGGTATTTACCCATGGTGTCCCCTACAATACGTGCTGATTTCTTGTATGGTGAACGTGGGCCTGAACCCATCTCTTTCATTGCGTAAAGAACTCTCCGATGAACTGGTTTTAATCCATCACGCGCGTCTGGAAGGGCCCGACCCACTATTACTGACATAGCATAATCCAGATAGGATTTACGCATCTCTTTCTCTAAGCTAATTGGTAGAACTGTATCTGTCTTTTCCTCTGTCACTTTTTTCACCAAAATATTAACTAAAGTGTATGAATGTACCCCCTTAAAAGGGAGCCCCCTAGCCTATTAGTGACTCCACCTGCAAACTTAGTGCTTATTAATCCTCAAAGAAAGGCTGAAATTAATGAAGAAAATAGAAGATTGATATCAAGAGTTGCCCCCGTTTGCTTAGCTTATAATTTACACCTATGGCTTGTTGACTTTGGAATAAAAACAAATCCTATTGAATTTGCAAAAGAAATTGCACCTTCCACATCCATTGGTGAAAGTGGAGAAAATTTAATTCAACTTTGTGAACTCGGGAGAGTCAAAATTACAAATACACCATTACCACAAAATATTGGCAAGAAAATACTTTGTACTAACCTGCCTGAAGATTCTAAATTAAAAAGGATAAATGAAATCGTCAATTTATCAAAACAAAAGTCAATTGCTCTAATTTTTGGAATTAATCAAAAAAATAATAAAGTTTTAAAGAAAATTAAGGATGATGCATATGGACATTTAGATATTACAAATAAAAAAATAAGATTAAGTTTAGATTCCGAAATTGGAGCTGTCTGTCATTCTTTTTTTATTACTAGAAAAGTTTGAGAGCTTCTTCCATTCTACCTAATTCCACTCCTGTACTTTGCCTTCCACAAACTGCACCATTGGAATTGGCTACAATACCTGCACCAACTAAAGGCAATCCAAAATTGACAGTCCCTTCCATCAGTTTAATTCCAAACACACCTTCCATTTTCTCTTTTTCTAAACCAGATACATCGGGATGGCATAATCCTCCTTTATTAGTTATACATCCAATCATACCTAGCGTATCCATCTCATTGATAGACTGAGACACTAGATTTACTTTCAATATCTCTTCAGCTTTATCTTTTGCTCGCTTCCCAAGTCTCTCATTAGAAAAACCTCCATTATCATTAATTAAAAAGTTGTTTCCAATTGCATTTGAACGGTCTGGAAGAACTCCAAACTCAATTTTATGCTTTTGTGAAATAATGCTAAATTTTTCTAATTCTAAATCTGTAACTATATTTGATACTAAAATCCCACTATCATTCATTGCAATTAATGTTCCCAGAACTCTGCTTCCTCCTAGCGTTATGACTTCTAGTTTAGTACCTAGCGCTTCTGAAATGGCTTCCATATCATCAGCTGGAATGCCTGGAGGGACTAAAGTTAGATTGTCATTTGTAGCACAAAAAACACCTGCATAAGGACTATTGAAAAGATCTTTCTGAACTAAAGCCATCCCTTATTCTGCTAAATGGACAATAACGCTACCATCTTCAAATTTTAAAGCCCTTACACGGACTTTGGATGGTGGCTTTTCAATACCTCTTGACCAAATATATTGATTAACTGGAGGATCTATGAATAATTGTTTTTCTTCGCCACTTCCACTTCGAGCCTCTCTTGAATTTCTAAGAACTTCACCTTCACGCTCCGGCTTCATGTGTCTTACAATAAAATCTTCGACAATCCTCATAGCTACAGGCGCCCTACGTGTTCTTGTTACTTTGTGTAACTTACGTAATGGAATAGTATACAATCTCTCTTGAATTAGTTCATCATCTGCCATAAATCACCTATGTAGTTTTCCTCTTCTCCAAAAGTGACGTTTCGGATGGTTTGTGAAACGTCTGTTAGTTCTTTGGATAACCCATGCTGGAACACGTCTATTACGTTTAACTAATTTATTTAATCTTAATTTTTTACCGAATACTTTTCTGCTGGACATTTGATCAATATTTACTTAATGAAGTAATCTCCTTTTGTAATACTTTTTTAACTTTAAAAGCTGTGTTATCTAATAATGACTGTCCTTTGGAAGTTAAACTTCTACCGCCTTTCTTCGCCTTTTCAAGTAAACCAGCTATCTCAAGTTGTTGCATGATTAACCGGAGCACTTTCCTACTACCGTTTTCACTTCGGTTAGGTTTACCGCCCCTATCGCGTGCACCAGAATAATGTTTTGACAAACGTGCAGTACCTATTGGCCCATTAACGCCCACTTTTCTCATGACTGAAGCTGTTCTAAAATACCACCAATCAGCTTGTGAAGGAGATTTTTCTTTGTGAACTGCTGTTTTTGCAAAATCAGACCATTCGGGTGGCTCTATAGCCTTCTCGCTCTTTAGGGTCTTTGCAAGTGCATTAACCAAGTGCTCACCTGGAACGTCGAAGTGTGTTGTCATGTAAGTAAACCTCTTACGGGGATGACGCGCCACACGGAGTGTATTATAAACTTAAGCCTAATTATAACAAATAATGAAAGAGATTCGGGAATTTATACAAAAACACAATACCTTAACTTTAGCCACAGAGAGAAATCACGATGTGTTTGCCGCAGCTGTTTTCTATGTTCCGGTCAATAATTGTAAGTCTTTACTCTTTGTAAGCAATCCAAAATCAGACCATATAACAAATTTAGAATATAATTCTAAATGTGCTGTTACAATACAAGAGAATAATTTAAATTGGGAGAAAATAAAAGGCATCCAAATTAAAGGTGAAGTTGTAAATGCTAAAGAAGAATACTGGAAAAGCTATCTAAATGTATTTGATTATATTTCTAGTAATAAAACATTAAAGAAAGCAATGGAAAAAGTCACATTGTATGAATTAAAAATTAATTGGGTAAGGCTTATAGATAATTCAAAGGGTTTTGGAAATAAGAAAGAATACGGCTCTTCTTAATCTGAAAAAAGATCATTTTTATGGAAATACCATACTTGGTAAACAAAGACAAAAATCAAGATTGCAATTATAAAGAAACCAATGGTTTTACCTAATAAAGGAAATAAAAATAATACAAATAATCCTACTATTAGAGTCCATAAAAGCAAATACATCAAATAAGCATGAGGTGCTAATTCAGGATCTCTTGCAGCTTTAAATGACAATAAGCCCAACCAATTCATTAATACACTAATAAAAAGGATATTAATTATGCTTTGGGGAGCGGATAGATTCTACAAATCCCTCTGAAATTAAGCCTCGGCCAGTAAGCAAATTGTAATTAACAATTAGAAGAACTAAGATTCCACTAATCAAAACTATCATGTGAGCTATGCGGGAAACTCCCTTTATTCCTCCAATTAGTGAAGTATCTGCCGTTGCAAGGAAAAAATTACTTGCCCCGTATGCAATAGTAAAAGATATAGAGTAAAAAATTACATTATGTCTACTCATTAATCCTGTTGCTTTTCCTATGTAATGATTCGTAGGACTCAGATGGGCTCTTCGAGCCTCACCCCTTAGAACATTAGCAGATAATGAGTAAATAACAAGCATAATAGTTATAACCATAAAAACTAAATCATAAAGAAAACTCGGATCATTATACATTGAATAAAGAAATACACCTGCATGATAAGATAAGAAACCCCAATAACCTAGGGCAAAGTATCCTGAAAAAGCCGCTATTTTAGAATCATACAAAAACTCTTTATGCATATTTTTCAGAAAATAAAATGTAATGACGCCCATCATACCCATTAAGAGAAACCAAAATAGAATAAATACTAAGTCAAAATTACTCTCAAAGCTTGATATGTTTTTTGAAACTAGACTAAAGCATAGCACACCAACTCCAGTCCAAACTAATGGAGATAATATATTGAGAATAATTCCTTTTTTTGTAGTTCCATTTTCTTGAGACTTAGACATTTGTCTTAAAGCTATTTCTTTGAATGGAACTCGCATCCACCATGCTTGTGCAAATTGCCACATTACAAAAATTAAAATATAACCCCAAGTAAGAAATCTTTCCATGTTATCTCCGTAAGTTTCATTATTTAAAGCTGCCCAAAAAAAACTAGAAAAAACCAAGGAAATAGATAGTGGGAGAATTAGGCTAGTAAATGATTTACTACGCGAAAGATTTTTAACTTCCTCAAATCGATTAAGGGCAGCTGTAACAAAATAACCTAGTGAACACCCATAACCAAAAATTAATATTAAAGATGAAGCTAAATCTGATTTGGTATAACTAATTATTCCAAAAAATGCCAATAATATAAAAAGTACCAGAACATGGTAAAGGGTTTTTTTAGAAAAAACAATGGAAATTATTTCTCTCTGTGAAACAAATCTTGCTTTTTCCTCAAATTCTTGGACCGTTCTTTCATCTAATTCTTGAACAGATTCTTCATCCAATTCTTGCGAGAGAATATCATTTCCTATTGATGACTCCTCATTATCTAATTCTTCTATCATTAGTTCATCTGTTGATTTAGACATACCTCAAGTTCTCCCCTTAAATTTAGGAGGCGAACGGGCTTTTTCTATAATATATTTACAAGTTACTCTTGCTATTTCAAAAGCTAATGCATTGCTTACAGATTTTCCTCCATGCAAAGTTATACCTATTATTCTTGCTAAATTGTCTTCTAATTTAACTTTCATGCCTTTATTAAATTCCACATCTATTGCGAAATCTTCCTTGTATGAATGTGTGAGATCTCCATCGTGCACTGCAAAACGGATTTTTGAATGTGTTGCTTTTTTTGCCCAAACAATAGGATTATCTTGTGAATATGCCTGATTTAAACGCTTGTCTGGAAGTTCAAGTCCTGTGACAAGAATTAAACCATCTGGATGTGGTCTTGTCTGGCCCACTTCAATCAAGACTCCTTTATCCACAGTTAAAGTATCATTAACCGTTAAATCATCGGTAGATATTCGTAGCTTTAGTGTAAGTGGAAGTTCTTCATTAACCTCTTTTGAACTAGTACTATTGCATTCTAAACATTTGACAACTCCCTGAAAACTAAAACCTTTCTTAGTGGAAGTACGACTCTTAAGAACTTGATGTGTATTCTCTTCATTGCAAATGTCACAAAACAACCAGAGTTCTTCCATTTAATGTTTGAAGTGCCTCATACCTGTAAACAACATTGCAATATTATGTTCGTCTGCTGCATCAATCACTTCTTGATCCCTAACTGAACCTCCAGGTTGTATTACTGCTGTGACACCTACTTTGGCAGCTTCATCAATTCCATCTCTAAATGGGAAAAATGCATCTGATGACATCACAGTACCTTTGGGACTTGGAATTGACTTAAATGTAGCGATTTTAACTGAATCAATTCGAGACATCTGACCTGCGCCTATTCCTACTGTTCTTTTTTTGTCTGTAAACAAAATTGCGTTACTTTTAACATGTTTAACGACTTTCCAACCAAAATCTAATCCCTCCAACTCTTCACTAGTAGGTTTTCTTTTGGAAACTACTTTACAGTCTGAAATGGATAAGCAAACTTCATCAGCCTCCTGTAAAAGCCATCCTCCATCTAAAGAACGTAATGATGGACTTCTGTGGTAGTCCTCTAAACTACCTGTTTCTAAAACTCTTAAATTCTTTTTTAATGAAAAAATTTCCAAAGCTTTATCTGAATATGACGGGGCAATTATTCCTTCTTTAAATGAAGATACTATCTCTTCGGCTAAAGTCGCATCAACTTCTGTGTTAAACGAAATTATACCTCCGAATGCACTTTGAGGATCCGTGCTCATAGCATCATTAAAAGCTTCCAATAAATTTGTTGAACTAGCTACACCACAAGGATTGTTGTGCTTAACGATTACTGCAGTGGGCTCATCAAATTCCATTACAATGGCTAAAGCTGCATCAAAATCTAGAAGATTATTATAGCTTAATTGTTTTCCCTGAACTTGGGCTGAATTCGCCACTGATGGAGCCGAATGTAGCATATCTGAATAAAATACGGCCGATTGATGTGGATTTTCTCCATATCTTAAAGGTGGACTACCAATTCCTGTTAAATGCAATGATGATGGAAGTTCTTCCTCGCCAAACCTTTGTCCAAGAACTGATTGTATAATTGAATCATATTCTGCAGTATGTCTAAATGATTTCAAAGCTAACTGCTGTCTTTGTTGAAGAGTCAAACCTCCTTTAGAAATCTCTCCTAAAATCCACATATAATCTGCTGGATCGGTTACAACTGAAACTCGAGAATGATTTTTTGAAGCAGCCCTCAGCAAACTTGGACCTCCAATATCTATCTCTTCAATTAATGAAGATAAATCAACTCCTTTATCTGCTGCAGATTTAAAAGGATAAAGATTACAAATTACCATATCTATTTTGTCAATATTATGTTCTTGCATCTGTTCACTATCTGATTCTCTACCTAAAATTCCGCCAAATATCAAAGGGTGTAAAGTCTTCACACGACCACCCATCATCTCCGGAAAATTAGTAACTTCTTCAACGGGGCGGACAACTACTCCTGATTCTGATATAACTTTTGAAGTTCCACCTGTTGAGATAATTTCAATACCATTTTGCGATAGCTTTTTTGATAAATCCTCTATTCCTGATTTATCACTTACACTAATCAGTACTCTTGATATCTGTTGGCGAGAGGTTGATTCTGTTTCTTCCACGTTATATTTCTAGGTGCTATCTGGAAGCTGTTTCAAATGTTTCCCAGATATCTCTTTAGAAAGATAAACTGTTGTTCCTGCTTTCATTATTTCATTTCCACCGTCTTCTGCAGATTTAACATCTACAAGTAACACAATTGGCTTTCCAATGATGTGCCTACCTGCTTCTAACGCATTTAATCTTGTACTTGAAAGATGAACCATATTTCTATCACCAGGATACAACCCGTGTTCCAAATACTCTTCTGCATCTTCTTTTGAACATGCAAAATATAAATGCTCTGGATTTTTGTCTGTAGGTAAATCTAATTCTAAATCAAGAGTATGTGCATAAGTTGCTCTCAATCTACCATTCTTTAGTTGATATCTACCTTTTGGGTCTGTCTCAACTACTGCTTGCAAATGTCTGGTTTCCAAATAGTGAAAATGTCTTCTTTGGGATTTGACTGCTTCAACAAATTCTGAAGCTTCAACCCATCCTTGTTTATCCATCTCAAGATCAAATCGGTCCGGGAAGTGACGCAATACTCCTGCCATCATTCTTCCAAACTGGTCCAAATGTCTCGGGGAAAGTACCAAAACGCCTTCTTCACCACTAAGAGGGCACTTTTCACCTCTGAAAAAACCATGTCCATGCTTAACTTCTTCTTTTAATGGAACTGTAGGTTTTCTACGCATATTTCAGGCAGTACAAAGGTGTGATATAATATTAGGGCCGCAACTAATCTTTTCGAAACGTCGTCTGAATACTATCCTTACTATTCAGAAAATTAGACCCTGCCAATTCCTCTGTTGTAGGAACTTCTATTTCTAGTCTACCTGCTGCAAATATATCTTGCATTTGTTGCTCCTTGCCCCTACTACTCCAAAGTGCAGCTTCATCTCTACTACCTAAAGTAACAAAAATAAATACCTCTCCAGGCCTGTTTCTACCTGTCCTTCCTCTTCTTTGAATTAATCTAATTGCAGATGAAACTGGCTCATAAAATATAACTGCATCTGTTGATGGAATATCTAAACCTTCTTCACCTACTGAAGTTGCCACTAAAATATTGTAATCACCATTTCTAAATTGATCTAGAATAGCTTTCTGCTGCTTCTGAGTCATACCCTTGTCGCCTTCTCTTGACCCTTGACCAACAAAGCGAACTGGTTTAGCGCCATCCACATTATCCAACTTTTCCACTATCAAAGAGGCAGTATGCCGTATTTCTGAAAAAATAATGAATTTGGAAGTTCCTACCTTTAGTTGTAATTCTATCAACTCCACTAAACGAGATAATTTAGGATGATTTGATTTATTAGATTTAGCTATTTCATATGCTATTTTCCAATCTGTATTTGTAGATAGCCATTTATTTGCTCTATTACTCTTTTTGCCTTTACCTTCATCAATAATTCTCTTACTGTAGTTTAAAAATTGTAAAATGCCTTGTGTTTCTACAGTTAATATTGCATGCGCTGTTTTCATAGCCATAGCTTGTGTAGTCATCAAATTAAAAACATTCGGTGGAGTCGATGGTTTCGTTTGTGCAAAGCGCCTCTGTAGCTTTCTTCCTGCCTCGAGGATCATTGTTGTTGACACTTTTCGAGGCCTATCCAAGAAACCACCTTTGTACAATTTACCACAAAGATAATCCTGCAATTTTCTTAATTGGCTTGCTATATCTTTTACAGCTTCAGGCATGTCTATTTTGACCCAGCGAGTTTTAATCGGCTGTATGTATTCTAAAACATCTGAATCATTTTCGTCTCTGTTTTCTACTGCAGTAATTCCTAAATCTTTACACAGACGAATGATTTCTGGTTTAGAACTACCTGGTGAAGCAGTCATTCCTGTAGATAAATGATTCTTAGCTACTTCCAAATAATGCTTACCTATTGAAACATAAGCGTAATTTCCTACGGCCCTATGGGCTTCATCAAAAATTACTAATGAAAACTCTTCTAATGATGCCCTATCTGCTTCTATGTCTTTACTAATTACTTGAGGTGTTGAAATAATAATCTGTGAACTAGACCAAAGAGGCTCTCGTTGAGAGGGTGAAATGGCTCCAGTGAATAAACTTACATCAGCTTTTATAAATTTATTAAAAAAATCAAAGTGTTGCTGGGCTAATGGCTTTGTTGGAGCCATAAGGAGTATTTTCCCAAACTCCAAACGTTCTATCATTATTCTTAGTGCAACTACTGTTTTCCCCATACCTGTAGGTAATATTACTAATGTAGATTGTTCCAAACACGCTTGAGAAATATTTGATTGATACGTTCTATCTTCTAAATCATCTCTTTTTAAGAACTTATGAGTAACGGCACTCATTTCTTCTTTGTGGCCTTCTTTTGACCTTTCTTTGGTACTTTCTTTTGGAGAATTCCTATTAATTTACTTGCCGTACCGCTTCTTCCTCCAGATAACTCTGAAAATGATGACTGATCAACTAATTTACATGCGTTCTCTTCACTAATGTCTGCCTTATTTACTAAATTTTTAACAAAATTAATCTGTTTCACGCTTGGAGGTCTTGGTGTGCTATCCGATAAATCTTTTAATTTTCCAATTAATGTACTTGCACTACCAGATTTACCTCCTGATAATTCATCAAAATTAGATATGGAAACTAATTTACAAGCTTGAGATTCACTCATCTCCAAATTCTCAGTTAAACTCTTTATGAATGAAACCTGTTTAGCAGTAGGTGGAAGTGACATACCTTCCGTCTCTTTCATTAAGGAATCTATCAATTCACCCATCTTTTCACTATCGTATTTTAAAGGATCATTACCTTGTAAAATTTCTTCAAGTTTCTCAGGGGAAACTAACGAAGCTAAACGTTCATAGAATTGAATCTGACGTTTTGTAGGGAATTCTTTTTTCTTTTTCAAAGCATTATCATGTAACTCCCTAAAATAATTGAGAAAAGTCTCCCATACCTCAGCTGCATCTCGTGAGCCTGTTTCTATTTTATCTAAATCGGACTCCATCTCGGAAGTAAAATTTGTTGAAAATAAATCTTTACTTTCTTGCTTGTAAAATGGACTGACTTCATCCCATAATGTGACTCCATTAGATGTTGCCTGTAATCTACCTTTATTATCGCTACAATATTTCCGATCCAATAACTTCTTTATTGTTGCAGCATATGTAGACGGACGGCCTATTCCTTCAGATTTCATTAATGCGACAAGACCATGTTGAGTATATCGTGCTGGAGGTTTAGTTTCATCTTCAATTAAATTAGGATTATTATCTTTACCATCTAGGTTTAAAACTGAACCTTCCTTAATTTCAGGAACTGGTGGTGATGTTAAAGGTTTTCTGTCAATCTTTTCAAATGCAGATTCCCAACCAGGAGAGGTCCTCCATTTTGTATCACCATCAAAAGGTCTTGCAAAACCTGCAGTCAATGCTTCTATTTTCATCGAAGACCATTGTGAATGGACCATCTGACTTCCAATAAAACGCGCCCAAATTAACTTATATAATTTAGCTTGTGAACTATCAATTCCACTTGGCAACTCAACTGAAGGATCTGTAGGGCGTATTGCTTCGTGGGCATCTTGATCAGTTGCCTTTTTAGCATAAACTACTCCTTTACCTATCTGATCTGCACCCCATATTTCAGTTATTTTTTCTTTTGCTACCTGCCTTGAAGAAGAACTGGTTCGAGTTGAATCGGTACGCATGTACGTTATGTGACCTGCTTCGTATAGGCCTTGTGCAAGACGCATTGTATTACTTGGTTTCCAACTATATCTACTTCCTGCAGTTTGTAAGAGAGTATCTGTAGTAAAAGGTGCCTTAGCATTTCTTTTGTATGAGTTAATATTAATCGTACTTACTTTAATTGTACCATTCTTTGATAATGCAGAAAAACCATCTGAAGCTAAATCTGAAACATTTGTACGATGTGAATCAAATTTACCTTTAGAATCTCTCCAAGCATCATCATCATCTTTATCATGGAATTTTGCTCGGAAATCAATTTTTTGTGCAAAAGCTTGCAATGCCCAATATGGTGTTGAAATAAAATTGCTTATTTCGTGTTCTCTCTTTACTACAAAACCCAATGCTGGAGTCTGAACTCTTCCCATGGAACTTAAATTCCATGAACGTGAAAAACGAGATGCTCGATAACCAATAAGGCGGTCCATAAATCGACGAACTTTAGCTGCATCAACCAAATTTGAATCTACTACTCCTGCAGCATTCAATGCATTTCTGATTGCATCTTTTGTAATTTCATTAAAAGTAATACGTTTTATTTCCCTAAACTCAGAAAAAAGCTCGGCTAATCTCCAAGCAATAAACTCACCTTCTCTGTCAGGATCTGTAGCGATTAGAACTCTTTCTACTTTTTTACGACGTGAATCTGATAATATACGTTTAATGTGACTTTCTGAACGTGGAGTCCAACTCCAGGAAGGGTCGGGAAGTTGTGATTTCTTGTTTGGCCATACGGCCTTACTGCCCTCTTTACCTGAATTTGGCAAATCCTGAACATGCCCGTTTGAAGCCCGTACAAGGACATTCTTGCCAAGATATTTCTGAATTGTTTTCGCTTTTGCTCCAGACTCTACAATTACCAAATCCATGATACACCTTTTCAAAAGCACATTAAATATCTTTTTCCAGACCTTGGAATTTACGGGGGACTATAGTCCCCCGGGAAATACATGTAAAAAAAAAGAAAAAAAGTAAGATATCCAAATAACTATCTTAAATGATAAAAACTAAAGCTTTCATGTGAAAAAATATGGTACTTGAAAAATTGAAAGAAAAAAATGCAGTTATCGCTCTTATTGGGGCTTCAAACGATAGAAATAAATATGGTAATAAAATTTACAGAGACTTGAGAGATAAACATTACAACGTTATCCCTATTAATCCAAAGGAAAAACTAATTGAAGGCGATAGAGCATTTACTTCTGTTAGAGAAATGGAAAAGTTACCTGACATCGCAAATTTTGTTGTGCCTCCTGCGGTTTCTATGAAAATTGCTAAAGATATTGCAGATTTAGGAGTTGAACGCCTTTGGTTTCAACCTGGTTCTGAGAGTATTGAATTAGAAACATGGTTAAATAATCAAAGTAAAATAAAATATTTAATCAATTCCTGTATAATGGTTGAAACTCTATAACTAAATGATTAATTCTTTAATCTTTAATAATACTGAAGATATTTTTTGAGGATTACATGCTCCTTGTGCATACAACTTGTTGCCACCTCCATTACCACCTACCGAAGATAATGCCTCTCTTAATATCGAACCGCAATTAATATTCAATGTTTTAGAACTTGCTAATATTATAGAACCTTTCGAATCTTTAGAAAAACCAATTGCTGCTAAATTACCTTCTGTAGAAGTTATTTTACGAACCAACTTTTGAATTTCTCCTGAATCTGCATCAATCATGTTATCCATGTAAAAATTAATATCTCCTAAATTTTCAAATTCCAAATTAGATGATTTGAATGAAGCTAATTCTTTCTCTAACGATGATACTTTACTTCTTAAATCTTTCCATTCTCTTACAAACTTTTGAGCTGCGTGAGGTGCTTGTTCAATAGGGACACCCAATTCTTCTGCTGTTTTTTCTAAGAGTGCCCTTTCTCTTTGTGCAGCCTCTATTGCTGCCGGCCCGGCTGAAAATTCGATACGTTCCACTCCATCCTGTATCCGCTCGGTCCTCAAAACCTTAACTGCTTCAACTTTTGATGTTGAGGACACATGAGTTCCTGCACAAGCCTGCGCATCTACATTAGGAATCTCAACAACCCTAACATCTTTGTATTTTGGGGCGCCACCTTGATACAAAGTATTCCCATATTCCCTATCAGCTTCTTCTCTAGTGTAAAATTTTGTGCTTATTTTATGATCTTCTAAAATTAAAGAGTTTACTCTAGCTTCAATTGAAGCTATAACTTCTCGTGTTAGTCTTCTATGATGTGTAATGTCTAATCTGGCCCTATTTACTGATTTAGAAGCTCCAGCTTGCCAAATATGGCCACCTAGGATATCTCTTGCTGCAGCCCCAACCAAATGTGTAGCTGTATGATGTCTGCTTAAACTTGAACGTCTATTGTCATCAACAAAACCTGTAACATGCGCCCCTACTGGTGGGATTTTACCGTCAATATGATGTACTACTACATCACCTACTTTCTGCACATCTACAATCTTACTATTATGCCCATCCCATTCTATTAATCCTATATCTCCTAACTGCCCTCCACCTTCGGGATAAAACAGAGTACTATCTAATGAGATACTTGATTCTTCAGAATAAATGACCTTAGCATTAAACTCGCGCTTTTCCATATCCTCGTAAAAAGCTAATTCAGTCGGGTCAACATCAATCTCTTTTTCCGATTTCGTTTTACTTTTGGTCTCTCCTTCGTGCCTGTCAGCAACCATTGCTAAGAATCCATCAGGAACTTGAATTGAATGTCCTTGCTCTTCAGAAAATTCACTAACTACTGAGGGAGGAAGTCCTTGTGAATCATACAATTCAAGTAATTTATCTTGATCAATACCTCCTGAAACAAGTGCTCTTTTTACTGCTCTACGGCCTCTCTCTAATGTTTGACTAAAACGTTCAATCTCTAGATTAACCATATCCATTATGTGAGATTCATTTTGTTTTATTTCAGGATAAGTCTTTGAAAAATGATCGATATGATGCTTTACCATTTTAGGTAAAATATCTGGAACATTGATATCCTTCGACAATAATACTGTTCTTCTCAAAACCATTCTTGCTAAGTATCCTGCTTTAACATTACTAGGCACAATACCATCGCCAAACATGAAAGCTAGAGCTCTGGAATGATCTACAATTGCAAATAACTTTTCTAAAGGTTCTATTGTTGAAATGAAATCTGACAAAGACAAATTGTATCCTTGTGAATTTAGCCTGTCAAGAACCATTTTACGGAGTTTTGTTAAATCTGATCCATAATCTACTGATAATACTCCACACAATTTAGCATTTTCTGATATTAATGTCCCCGATGTTTCTAACTTTTTCTCTAAATTAGCTTCTTTTGTTAAAAATGAAACTGCCTCTGGAAAAACAGCCTCATAAATAGTAGGAGTTCCCTGTGAAGCCCAAACTAATCTTTCTAAGCCATAGCCAGTATCAACTATAGACCTAGGCATTCTCTTAAATTTGATGCCTTTAAGCTCAATGTCTCCGTCAGGATCTTCTTCAAGGTCCATGAAAACTAAAGTTGCTAATTCGAGGCCTCCGGCCAGAACTTCAAGTGCTTCACCACCATTACCTCCTCCTACCCATGGATTTTCTTTGTAAGTTATCTTAGCACCATCTAGCCCTAATTCTGTGTAAAATTCATGACAATATCTAACTGTTTCATTTTGCCAATAGAATGTTTCTTTATCATTATTGAAGGCATGATGGGCCATCATTTCAAAAGTAGTCAGATGCCTACCACTTCGCCCTACAGATTCTAAATCATTTAAACGAATACAAGGTTGTGAAATTGTTAAAGGATTCGCTGGAGGTTTGGAGGAACCGCTTGTGACATGAGGCTGGAAAACTGCAATCGAAGCTATAGAAAGATATATGTCATTTCTCCAACGAGCTACGACTGATGCTCTATCAACTCTTGTATGGTTGTGTTTTTCAAAGAACGTTAGAAAAGCTTCTCTAGCCTCATCTAAATTCATTGGCTTAGGAAATAAGGGATCACCAATAAATGAATATTCTACACAGGGTGCATCTCCACAAAGTTCAATTTCTACTGTAGACCAAAAATAGCATTTACATTTAGTACAAGTTTGCCTAGTAAAACCGGCCTCTTGAAAGAAATTAAGAGATATGCCTTTGCTCACAATTCGCTAAAGAGTAGGTGGTTAAAAAGTACGGAGGGGCATAAGCATTAATGTTACGCTTACACATGACTACATGTTATGTCTCCAGATGACAGTCACAATCCATACATTTCAGCCAAAAAAATTCTTCCTGAAATAACTATTCAGGGAATTCTGTTAGCTATTTTCTTAGGTTTCTTGCTAACTGCAGCCAACGTCTATCTAGGTCTTTATGTTGGAATGACTGTAAGTGCCTCGATACCTGCTGCAGTAATTTCTATGGCAGTTCTTAGAAGCTTGGAAAAGGCTAAATTATCAAAAGGAACAAATATTTTAGAAAATAATTGGGTCCAAACTGCAGTTTCATCAGGCGAATCTTTAGCTGCTGGAGTAATTTTTACATTACCTGCCTTACTCATAATGAATAGTCAAAGTAATGGAGAGATAGGATGGGCTGAATTTCCATACTTTAAAACATTAATTATTGCACTTGTTGGAGGTACAATAGGTGTTTTATTCTCAATAAGTCTTCGAAGAATATTTATTGTAAAAGAGAAATTACCATACCCTGAAGGTGTGGCATGTGCTGAAGTTTTAGTAGCCGGAGAAAAAGGTGGAAATCAGGTTCTACCCATTTTTGTGGGTATTGCCTTTGGAGCATTGTACAAACTTTGCTCATCAGTTATTGCCAATGGAAAACAAGTTAGTTTGGGATTATGGGAACACGGTTGGGATGGATTTTACACACTGAGTGGAAAATTGGATCAATCGCTTGTATATGCTAAATCTAAAACTACCTTTTACCTTGGAGCTGAATTATCACCAGCTCTTCTTGGAGTAGGTTATATTGTTGGACCCGGGATAGCAAGTTTTGTGTTCTTTGGAGGGTTGCTAGGTGCAATTCTCATAATACCTATTGCAAGTACCATCCTAAATCCTACTGATTTATTCCTAAATTACATCTATGAAGAAGCCAGTAATGGAAATGCTGCGACTTATGGAGATTATGCAGGACACATGAATGAGCGAAGAAGAATGGTTGGTGTAGGTACAATGCTCGTTGGTGGATTATATACCTTAGTAATCATGCGTGGGGCTCTCATTAAAGGAATAAATGAAATGTTTGAAGCTACAAAGCAAACTGTTACTACTACAGCCCTTAGAACTGATAAGGATTTACCTGCTAAATCTGTTGCGATAACTAGTCTTGCTATGGGAATTCCAATGTTTTTCATGGTATGGCTTATTTCTGGTTTATTGCTTCCTGCCATTTTGTCATTAATTATAATCTTTACAGCAGGTTTCCTTTTTGCCGCGGTTGCAGGATATATGGCAGGAGTTGTAGGTAGCAGTAATAATCCACTTTCAGGAGTAACAATAATCGTCGTTATATTAACTGCAACTACGTTCACACTTCTGAATAGTCTAGTTTACAATGGTGAAAATACTGCAGATTTGCAAGTTGCTGTAATTGGTGTAGCGGCATTTGTTGCATGTGCTGGAGCAATATCTGGAGATAATCTTCAAGATTTGAAAACGGGTTACATTTTAGGAGCCACGCCTTGGAGGCAACAAATAGGGCAGATTGTAGGAATTGCTGCAGGAGCTGTTGCAATACCTTTAGTACTTAATTTGTTATCTGATCAAATACTAAACGGTGAACTTGCTGCACCTCAGGCATTCTTAATGTCTAGTATAACTACTGGAATTCTGGAAGGTGGAATGGATTGGGCAATGGTTTTCATGGGTGCAGGTATTGCTTTTTGTCTTATTGCATTAAGACATACAGACAAATATATTAACATACTAACTTTTTCATATCTTGTTTTCTTTGTAGGTGGACTTCTCGAAGGTTCAATACCTGCATTTCTATTTACAGGAAGTTTACTGATTGCTGCAACACAGTACTGGATAAGAGAAAATGGTCAACTAGATGTCTCAATTATGGCAGTAGCAGTAGGAATGTACCTAAGTTTGAAAATGACTGTGCCTATTTTTCTCGGAGGATTAATAAAAATGTATGTAGATCGCAGATTTGAAGCTCCTTTGAAGAAAACAAATTCGGATTTATTTAAATCTGACAACATTGGTGAATTAAATTCAATTAAAGAAAAAATGCATGGTCCAGGAATCCTTTTTGCTTCTGGACTAATTGCTGGAGAGGCTATTATGGGAATTGGACTAGCCGCTATGGCCGTTTCTGGGATTTATCTTGGATTTATAGATGAACCGTCCATTTACCCGGGAACTGCTGCATTTATTGCATGTGCCGCCTTAATGGGGTTTTTTAGTTTAAACGCAGCTGAAAATAAATCTCTTGGAAAAACTGAAGAATGGAATTTTGAAGATAACATACAAGATGCTGAGATAATAGAAGAAAAACCTAAATCTAAAAAAATATCAAAAAAGAGTAAGAAAAAGTAATGGCAAAGAAAAACTTTGTCATAATTGGACACAGAGCTCATACTGCTGCGGATTGGAAATTGGATGACATCTGTGGAGGTGCCGGCCGTTTAGATGTCTTAGTTAGGTCTGTAACTGCATCACTATGGAAATCACATGGGATTAGGCGTGATACTGATGTATGGTTATCTTTAAGAGGTAAACCTGAACCTGACATTACCGTCCATTTTTCTGGCAACAAAATAAAATATCTAAATCCTGACGAAAGATCTACTGCTGCACTAATACGGAATGGATTAATCAAACTAAAAGGAAAAGAAGGCCCTATTGAAACGAGCCCTGGAGTAATTATGCAAAGAGAAACATTTTCCGACCTCATTGGAAAACTACCTAAACCGGTTTTATTGAATGAAAATGGAGAAAAAAGAATAAGACCTGAATATCAAACATTTATACTTGGAGATGATAAAGACCCCACTGAAAGCGAAATGAAAATACTGAATTCATTAGAAAAAGCTAAAGTTGGAGAAACAAGCCTACTAACTTCCGCCTGCATAACATTAATACATCACTTCTTGGATGAATAATTAATATGGAAGCTATAATTTTAGTCGGAGGTTTAGGAACAAGATTAAGACCTTTGACCAAAACAATTCCAAAACCACTTTTGCCTCTTGCCAACATACCTATGGTTGAAAGAATGGTTCGGAATTTACCTGAAAGGTTTGATACTGTTATTTTAGCTGTAAGTTATGGTCTCGAACAAATGCTTGAACATTTTAAAAAAACTAATGTAGGTAGAAAAATAATAATTGTTCCTGAAGAAGAACCTCTTGGAACTGGAGGCGCCATGAAGAACTGTGAAAAACATCTAACTGGAACTACTGCTGTTTTCAATGGTGATGTTGTAAGCTCAATCGATCTAGAGAAAATGATAGAATATCATGAATCTAAGAATGCAAAAGGCACCTTAGCTTTATGGGAAGTTGATGAACCTAACCGTTTTGGTGTTGTAAAGTTTGTCGACGGGGAAATTTTAGAATTTCAGGAAAAACCTCCAAAAGGTGAAGAATTATCTAACTTGATAAATGCCGGAACATACATACTTGAGCCTGAAATTATTAACATGATTCCTTCAAATCTGAAGATTTCTATAGAAAGAGACATTTATCCTAAAATAGTGGGTAATGGGCTTTATGGAATGCCTTTTGAAGGGCATTTTATAGATGCAGGAACGCCTCAATCTTATTTAGAAGCAAATTTTAAACTAATAGAACCATCAAAAGAAAACGGAAATAAACAAATAAAAGAAAATGTCCAAATACATGAAAGTAGCAAAATTATTGAATCAATTATAGGACCTAATGTCATTATTGGCCCAAATGTGATTATTGAAAAATGTGTGATTTCAAACTCCGTAATACTTGCTGGAACTAAAATTTACGGTTCATCAATTGATACCTCTATAATTGGACCTGAAGTATCTCTAAATCATGATGTTGAGAATACATTGATGGCTCCAAAAGGTGAGAAGGTGTTTTAATTTATGGCATTAAAAATTTTACAATTTCCTGTAGGCCCTCTACAAATGAATGCTACATTAGTAATGGATGTCAAATCTAAAGAAACCATTTTTTTTGACCCTGGAGATGAAATTGAAGATATTATTAATGTAGCTAATAATGAAAAAATGAATATAACTAGACTAATTGCAACGCATTGTCATATTGACCATATTGCAGGAAGTAACGAAGCTATGGATAGACTAAAACTAAAGTTGGAAATTTCCCCATTAGGAGTAGATATGCTAGGAAATGTGGGACCCATTGCAGCATCATTTGGTTACAATATCTCCAAAATTGAACACGGAAGTTTTTTGAGAGAAAGTGATAAAGTAACAATTGGCGAAACTACGTTTGATATATTGCATTGTCCTGGACACAGTCCAGATTCACTATGCTTTTACACAAATAACGTGTTAATTGGAGGTGATGTCATCTTTAAAGGATCAGTAGGTCGAACTGATTTACCTGGAGGAAATCCTAACGAACTTATGAAAAGTATAGAACAAAAGATTTTACCACTACCTGATAATACAATAATTTATTCTGGACACGGACCAGAGACTATCCTTGGAGATGAAAAGAAAAATAATCCTTTCATTACTGGAAAAGTCAAATTGATGTAATTATGGTATATAATAACTATAATAACAAAGTAGATGAAATCTGTAATATTATTAAAGAAAATAAAAAGCTAATTACAACTGGCAGAAAAGGACATAACCATCGTGATTTACAATTTAAAGTCAACCAAAAGAAAATTGACACCTCACAATTTGATTCTATCTTAGCTATTAAAAATGACTACATTGATTGTGAATCCTCAGTAAGCGTAGGACAAATAAATAGGAAAACCATACCTAAAAAAAAAATGGTACCTTCATTGCCTGAAGGTGATAATTTTACAGTTGGAGGGTGCTTAGGGGGCTTAGCTCTAGGCTCTAACTCATATATTCATGGGTTTTTCAATAACAATGTTATAGATTTCGATATCGTTCTTGGTAATGGTGACATAGTAAGAAATGTTTCAAAAAGCAACCATTCAGACTTGTATTATGGAATTGGAGGGACTTATGGCACTATGGGAATTATTACCCGAGTCAAAATGAAACTAATAGATTGTGAAACTTATGTGAAAATAAATTATCTACACTATAAATCATTCAATGAATTTTATTCCAATTTTTCATCTAAAATAAAGGAACAAAATGATGATTTTATTGAAGCCTTTGTCAATAGTAAAGATGATTTTACCATAGTATGTGCTAATTTTGTTAAAGAAGTTAGAAAAGAAGACATACTAGTCATAAAAGATAAAAGTATTCTAAAACAAAGACACATGTGCATTTATGCTCAAATAGCAAACAAAAAAGATTCTAATTATCTAAGACTCGTAGATTATTTAGAAAGATATAGCTACTCGGCTTTTTGGGGTCATTATCTTTACACGCCATACAAATTAAGAGATTACCTATATGCAGGATTAGTTTATTCCTTAATTCCTAGAAAGATGATTCAAGGCGATGGACTAAATGTTGGTAAATATTTCTTAGCTGCTAATCAAATTGTAGGCGATTATGCAAGAGATGAACATGTCCTTACTACAGATATAGGCGTACCACTATCTAACTTAGAAAAAGCCTTGGAATTAGTTGATGACATGACTAAAACATATCCTCTCTGGATTTGTCCAAGCAAAGATAATTATCATCCTGAAAAAATATTCTGTACTAGGAAAAAAGACCTTTGTGATGATGACATGATTATAGATGTAGGAATTTATGGTATCAAAAATACTAATATCAATTCAAAAATCATTAATCAAACATTTGAAAAATTCTCCTTTGCGAATGGAGTATTCAAAGGATTTTTTTCAACGTGTTATTTTGATTATAAAGAATTTTGGAACCATTTTGATAAAGTAAGATATGATAGATTAAGAGAAAAATACTACGCTAATAAAAGATTTATGGATATTTATGAAAAAATTACTTATAGAAATAAGGTAGCAAATATTGCTAAGAAGACATTAAGAAGTAAACTCTTTACATTTTTCGGAAAGGGATACCTCAAACAAATAAACAAGAACAAAAAGAAACTGATAAAATAAAATATGAAAGCATTAATCGTTGGCAATAGGCCGTTAAGTAAGAATATAATTGAATTATCAAAAGAAAAGCTAATTATTGCTGCAGATGGGGGTGCAGATAGGCTTCTTGAATACGACATATTACCTGACAAGGTAATTGGAGATTTAGATTCAATATCTGATAAAACGGCTACGAAATTAGAAGATTGGTTAATCGTAAACAAAGATATTCAAAAAACAGATTTAGAAAAAGCTGTAGATTATGCAACTGAGAGAGGCGCAAAAGAAATCCAAATTGTTGGATGGTCTGGAGGTCGAATAGATCATACTCTTGCTGCATTAGGCTTAGCATTTAATTCAAAAATTAACCTTGTAGATGATAATTTCACTGTAAAATGTATTACCAATTTAGAAACTATAATTGGAGAAAAAAACACCTTATTCTCACTAATCGCAATTCCTGAAGCCAGAGTAAGTATAGAAGGGGCAAGATGGAATCTGCAACATGAAAAACTCAAAATGGGTGGTAGGGGCATACATAACGAAATTGGAGATTCTGGAAAAGTTTCCATTGAATGCCACAGTGGCAATTTACTACTAATTGAGGGGAAATTTGTTTTACATCATGATTGACGATTTTCTATTTCTGAGACTAATAAAGTCATTATAGCTGAACCACCTAATGCAGACAAGAATACATCTAAATTCGCTAAACCATATTCATTGACTGGATTTGTTAAATAATTCAAACCAGTTTCCAAATCTGAAACATAAGCACCATAAATTACTACTGATATTAGACCAAAAACTGCACCAACTAGGCCTCCATTTGCCGTTACTCTATCTGACAATGATAAAAAGATTGGAAGAACTGTTGCTGCCGCAAACAAATCTGCAACTAAGAATATTCTAAAAACACTCAATGCATCATCTGCATAATACCAAGCTAAAAGTATAGCAATTGGAGCTGTAGAAACTGCAAAGTATCTTGTTTTTTCTATATCTAATTTAGAATCTGCCAAATCCCTAGAAACTACTGCAACTACTGCATTCTGTAGAGTGTCTATACTTGAACATACCAAAGCGATTCCAAGAACTAAGAACATAGCTAGAATTGGTTCATCATAATTTTTAATTAAATCAAAAAAAGTTATTGAAGGGTCTATGACTGCGCCACGGCCTGCTGCAACAGTTCCAAGAAAACCGAACAATAAAACTGCAAGAAAACATAATCCTGAAGCTAAGAATGCTCCTTTTTGTAAAGCTTCATCGTCCTCTGAAGCCCAAGTACGTTGCCAGTTACCTTGTGAAAACATTTCAGCTGCAGTGATAGCTAAAACAAGAGCTAAACCTGCCTCAAAAGTTGAATAATCACTTATACTACCTATACTCCAAGAATCCTCAGGGTTATAATTTTTAGAATCATTAATTATTTCATCAACACCTTCATTAAATATTAGTAACAAAACTGAAACTATTAGCCATATTATAAAAAAAGATTGAATTCTATCAGTCTTAATTGAAACGGGTAAACCACCAATTACTGTGTAAAAAGTAGTTACGATTGCCACAAAAATTATAGGAATAAGAAAATCTATCCCTGATAAAAATTCAACGGCCCTTCCTATTGCGATGTATTCTGCAAACATAAAAGTAAACATGTAAATTATTGATATTATGCCAACGTAAATTTGCATTGGACGTCCCATTTTCCTACGAACAAAATCTGCTAAGGTAACTCCTTCAGGTATTATATTACGAATTATGGGGCCCAGATATGCTAGTAGAAGGAACGGAGTGGCTGAAGACAATGCATAGCCAAATACATCGTAAAATCCACCATAATAACCTACCTCTGATGGGCCAAATAATATCCATATACCCATACCTGAAGCAAATAAACTAAGTCCAATCATTATCCAATTCTGACTACCTCTTGCTGACAGGAATGAATCATTATCTAATTTTAAATCCTTTGATTCTTTAAAGCCTAACCAAGCAAAAAAACCTAAAGTTCCTAAAATTAAAATATATGCTATAGACGAAGAAATCATGCCATTTCTCTCATTAAAATTGCTAAGTCTTCAACAATTTGGCAAACTGAGTCTGAATCTGAACTAAAGATATACAATGAGGGTTCAAAACCATGTCCACCTTCATCAAACATAGCTTTGGACTTAACTGTCTCTTCTGTAAGTAATAGATCATCGCCTTCCCGATCTAATTTAACAGATTTTATGTTTATTTTTTTAAGAGCCTCCATTATAATTGGATCCCATCTAAGATTTATTATTGTTTGGACCTTAGAATCAAACTTTCTTAGCTCTAAAAGCAAATCTGATAAATGTGAGGAACCTCCAAACTTTGGTGAAGAAAGGGGACGTGCCTTATCTCCAATTGGAGTTAATCTTCCTGGAAAGGCAGCTATGTCTGAACTACTAGTTGCATCATTAGAAGCCATTGCAATATTTACACGTACTTGAGGAGATAGTAAAGGTATTACTGATTCTAAACGTCTGCGCATATCGCTAATTTGATTTAAGATTCTTTCTTTATTATCTTGTGAAGGAAAATTTATGCTAAATGTTTGATCATTTGCTGTAATATTTAGTGACCATTTAGAGACTTCTTTAGATTTTAAAATCTCGGCTAAAGATAAAGAAGCTTCTTGTAAATTACTTTCAATTGGTTCACTATATCTTGTTGGTAATGTATGCAAATAATTTCCTGCCATAACTTGACTAACGCCTAAAGCGTTACCTAGATTTGATTGTGTCCACCCTTCATTTGACAAAAGCCTACAAGTTCGTCCTCTTAATTCTTTAAGCAAGTTTCCATTAAGTTCTACCGGCATCATATTAATCAGTTATAATATTTAATAACTGGTTTATAAAATTATGTAAAGCTTTTTCAAAGGGCAGGCTTAAAGAAATATTAGGAGAAAAAAATTGTCTGGAAATATTCCTTTAGAAAAGCAAAAATTAGATGATATCTTTCATGAAACTGGATTTAACTCTGAAAATTTATCTATTCGTGAAACTAATAGATTAGCGACAATCATTAATGATAAACATAATATAAATTTTGTTAGAATGGAAATGGGAATTCCAAATATACCTACACCTGAAATTGCTAAAATTGCTGAAAAAGAAGCCATTGACAAAGGATTGCAAGGATTTTACCCTCCTTTTGATGGAATACCTGAATTGAAAAAAGCTGGACGCGAATTTGTAAAGGCTTTTTTAGATTTAGATGTTGAAAATAAACACATTATACCTACGTGTGGATCGCTACAAGGCGGGTACATTTCACAAGCACTTGCAGGAAATATGAACGAGGGAAAAAGAACGATTCTTTACTTAGACCCTACATTTCCAGTTACAAGATATCAAGCTAAATTTTTGGGACTAAAAGCCCTTGGAATTGATTTGTATGATTATAGAGGTGAAAAGCTAATTAATAAGATTAAAGAACATGTATCTAACGGAGAAATTGGAGGAATCCTGTGGTCATCGCCTAACAATCCTAGTTGGTCATGTCTAAACAATTTTGAACTTAAAGAAATTGCTAAGATTTGTGATGAAAATGACATTCTCGCAATTGAGGATTTAGCATACCTTGGAATGGATTTTAGAAAGGATTATTCTATACCTTTTTCTAAACCATTTATACCAACAATTGGTAAATTTGGGAAAAACTGGGTCACCTTAATTTCAGCATCTAAAGCATTCTCATTTCCCGGGCCAAGATGCGCAATTTCTATTATTTCTCCACACATCAATGAAAAGAAATATTCTAACCTTAATGAATTTTGCGATAGAGAACAATTCGGACATGCTTTTTCTTTGGGAGGGCTTTATGTTACTACTTCTGGAACTAGCCATACTGCGCAATATGCTTTGGCAAAAATGCTACAAGCTGCAACCAATAATGACTTCAATTTTATAAAAGTTACAAGCGAGTATGGAAAAAGAGCCGAAAAAGTAAAACTAATATTCTTGAAATATGGTTTTGAACAAGTTTACAAAAAAGATATGGATGAAGCTGTAGGAAATGGTTTTTATCTAACTATGTCATATCCAAAATATGATGGAAATGATCTTATGCTAGAATTACTAAGGTATGGCATTTCAACGATTACATTAAAGTCCACCGGTTCTGTAAGGCATGAAGGATTACGTGTATGCATTTCTTTTATAGGAATTGAGGAAATACCTTTATTGGAAGAGAAATTGAAAATATTTATGGAGAATCACAAATGAAACACAATGAAATTGACTATGATAATCTTACCTTTTCTTTTACAGAAACAAAATCAATGTATGTTTCAAAGTGTAATCTTAATGGTAAATGGAAAAAAGGAAAATTAGTACCTTTCAGTAATATTAATATCTCTCCAGCATCTACAATTCTAAACTATGGTCAAGGGCTTTTTGAAGGTATGAAGGCATATAGAACAAAAAATAGCGATATCATTATGTTCCGCCCAAAAGAAAATGCAAAAAGAGCTGCTAACGGATGCTTAAGACTATCAATGCCTGAAATTCCTGAAAATGTATTCTTAGATGGAGTTTCAAGTGTTGTAAAAGACAATGTTGATTACATACCTACTACAGATAAGGGTGCATTGTATGTTAGGCCCATAATATTTGGATCTGGCGAAGGACTTGGAGTTGCACCCTCGTCAGAATATACATTCATGGTCTATTGCTCGCCAGTAGGTCCTTATTTCAAAGGGGGTTTGAGCCCAATAAAATTAATAGTAACTCATGATTATCATAGAGCTCCACTAAAAGGAACTGGAGGAGTAAAAGCCGTTGGAAACTATGTACCTGGAATGTTGCCGAGTGGAAATGCTAAGAAAGAAGGATATGCTGAAGTTATCTATCTTGATGCTGCTGAAGAACAGTATATTGAAGAAGTTGGAGCTGCTAACTTTTTTGCAATATATGGAAATAAATTAATTACGCCAAAACTGACTGGCTCCATTTTGCCAGGAATAACAAGAGATTCTGTTTTATTCTTAGCTAAGAATAAACTCGGTATGGAAGTTGAGGAAAGAAAGATTAGTGTTGATGAAGCGTTAAAAGCTGATGAAGTTTTTTGTGCAGGAACTGCTGCTATTATTTCACCTATTGGATCAATAAGATATAAAAACGAAGAACATCAATTTTCAAACTCAAATGTTGGTGAAATTACTCACAACTTATATGATATTTTAACTGGAATACAATTTGGAGATAATGATGATGAATACGGATGGATTACAAGAATATGAACAATAAAGAACTTATAGAAAGAATAAAAAATAAAAAAGCCTCAATTGGAATAATTGGAATGGGATATGTAGGCATCCCACTAGGGATTGAATTCGCTAAGAATGGATTTAAAGTAATTGGTTTTGATACTGATACGGGAAAAGTAAAAGACATTAATTCTGGAAAGCAGATTATGAAGCATATCTCTCAAGAGTTAATGAAAGAATTTATTGCAAATGGTAGTAAAGCGAGTTATAATTTTGAAGAATTGAAAGACGTAGAATGTATCTTAATGTGTGTACCTACGCCATTAGATGTTTATGAACAACCAGACATGTCTTATGTAAAAAAAGCTACTGAAACTATTTCTAAGAATCTTAATAAAGGAAAACTCATAATTTTAGAATCTACTACTTACCCTGGAACTACTAAAGAAATTATCAAACCTATATTAGAAGAATCAGGATTATCTGCTGGAAAAGACTTCTTTTTAGCATATTCTCCCGAACGTGAAGATCCTGGAAATAAAGATTTTTCAGTCTCAAGAATTCCAAAAGTTATCGGCGGATTAACGCCAAAATGTTTAGAGGTAGCAAACACTCTTTACTCTGAAATAATAGAAGAAACTGTTAAAGTTAGCTCTCCAGAAACTGCCGAAGCTACAAAATTAATGGAAAATATATTTCGTGCTGTAAATATTGCTATGATAAATGAGCTAAAGTTAATTTTTGAAAGGATGGATATTAATGTTTGGGAAGTAATTGAAGCTGCTAATAGTAAACCATTTGGATTCATGCCATTTTATCCAGGCCCAGGAATGGGTGGACACTGTATCCCAATAGATCCATTTTATCTTTCTTGGAAAGCGAAAGAATATAATACTGAAGCTAAATTTATTGAATTGGCTGGTGAAATCAATCGTAAAATGACTGAAAATGTCGCCCACAGAATAGGGAAAGGGCTAAATGATCACTCAAAAAGCATCCGGAAAAGTGAAATATTGGTTTTAGGTCTTGCTTATAAAAAAGACATTGATGATATGAGAGAATCACCTGCTCTAAAAATAATAGAGTTACTAAAATTTAAAGGCGCAAATGTAAGTTATCATGATCCTTATATTAAGCATGCAACCGAAATAAAATATGTTGAATTGAATGAAAAAAATCTAAGTAAAGCTGACGCTGTTGTAATAACTACAGATCATTCAAATGTTAATTACGAGGATGTAGGAAAATATGCTAGCCTAGTAATTGATACGAGAAATGTAATGGCTAATGTAAAAAATCCAAAGGCTCATATTCTAAGAGCATGAATCTCGAAAAAAAAAGTACCTTGCAATCAAGGCTTGCTGAGCGTTATGCAAGTATAGTAGATAATTTAGAAGATTTTCGTAACTACATTAATCAACCCTTAAAACAATCTTTCAGAATTAATTCATTAAAGGGTGAACATGAAAAAATATTAACTAATTTAAAAACATATGATGGCACAATTACATCAACTAAATGGTATGATAATGGATTTACAACTGAATTGGAAAACTTAGGAAGCAGTATTGAGCATTTTACAGGTCAAATATACATTCAAGAATTAACTTCTATGATGCCAGCTTTAGCTATTCCTGACATTGATGAAAATAAAAGAATTATAGACTGTTGTGCTGCGCCAGGATCTAAAACAACACAGATTGCTGAAATGATGAATAATCAAGGTGAAATTATAGCAAATGATAACAAACATTCAAGACTAAAGGCATTGAGAGGGAATTTAGACCGATTAGGAATAACAAATACTACAGTAACACTTCGAGATTTCAGGTCATTTCCGAATACTGAAGCTGATATCTATTTTGTAGATGCACCATGTAGCTCTGAAGGTACAATTCGAAAGAAGAATACAATTAGAAGAAAATGGAATGATAATGATTACAAAAGATTTACAAAAACTCAAGAAGGGATACTAGAAAGAACCTGTGAAATGGCAAGTAAAGGCGATCAGATTATTTACTCAACATGCACTTTTGCACCTGAAGAGAATGAACATGTAGTAAATGCAATATTGGAGACTCAATCTATAAAATTAAAAAACATTAACATAAAAAATTTAAAAACGGGAAAAGGCCTTACCTCTTGGAAAAATCATACTTATGACAAAGAACTACAAAAATGTGCTAGGATTTGGCCTCATCATAATGACACTGATGGTTTTTTTATAGCGAGAATTGAAAAATGTTAAAGTTATTGGATACAGATAAGACAATATTGTTAACACAATATTGCGTAGAAAGATTTGGAATGCAAAACGAAATATTTGATAAACATAGACTTTATGAAGGGAGTAAAAATAAAATATATTTAGTTAAAAAGTTAATAGAGATAAGACTTACTCCTGAAAGCTCAGGCCTATGTATTTTTAGATTTGATAAAACTCCAAAACCTACCACTAATTTTCTCCAACTATTCGGTTTAAAAGTAATGAAAAATGTTTTAGATATAGATAAAGACGATTTGTTAGAGTATTGTAAAGGGAATGATTTAGAAATAGCTGATTATCGCATGAGAAATATAGACCCTGGATTCATTGCTATAAGGTATAATGAAACCATTATTGGATGTGCGCACTGGAATAAAGAAATTATAAAAAATCAATTACCTAAATCTAGAAGATGTAAAATAAACTATTACTAATCAGGCATCTAATTTAATTATTGGCGTTTATAGCCCGTTAATGGGTCAAATGACCTTCAATTTTGAAACTGAAGAAAAAAAGCCTGAAAAAGAACAGGTAAAGGAGATTAAGGAAGAAAAAAAAATTGAGGAAGAAAGTGAAGTTAAACCTAAGGATTCCAACGAAATTGTGAAAGAAGAAAAACCTAAAAAAACAAACAAAAAAACTAAAAAAACGAAAGCGCATCAAATGGCTAAGGAACAGAGGGACATACCAGTTTCTGAATTTTTTGAACAAAATAGACACATATTAGGTTTTGATAATCCTACGCATTCTCTAATAACTGCAGTCAAAGAAGGTGTTGACAATAGTTTAGATGCTTGTGAGCAAGCAGGAATACTTCCAGATCTGATTGTTAAGATAGGTAATCAGGGAAAAGATGAGTTAAGTCTTTCAATAGAAGATAATGGCCCTGGAATTATAGAAGAGAATGTCCCTAATGTATTCGGGCGGCTACTATATGGATCCCGATTTGGAAGTGGAAAGCAATCAAGAGGACAGCAGGGAATTGGTATATCTGCTGCAATAATGTACGGACAATTAACAACTGGGCGTTCAGCAGTAATTTGCACTCGAATTTCTAAAGAACATTTAGCTACGAAAATAACTATGAAATTAGATACTCGAAATAATCGAGGAAATATTGAAAGAAAAGAAGATTTTGTTTGGAAAGATGAACTACAAGAAGCAAATGAGGACGGAATTCACCCTGAAAAAGAACATGGAACTAAAGTTTCATTCTCAATTAAAGGTAGATATCGTGAGGCAAGACCCTCTGTTCTTGAATACATCAAATCCACATCAATTGTTAATCCACATGCTAAAATTCTATTTATTAATCCTGATGACAAGGTTTTCACTTTTGATCGTGCAATCTCAAAATTACCTAAATTACCAACTGAAGGTGTGAAACCACATCCACATGGTGTTGAACTTGGGCAAGTCATGAGAATGGCGCAGCACAGTTCTGAACATCAAATGGCTAAGTTTCTTCGAAAGGATTTCTCATCTATGGGGTCTAAAAGTATAAATGACGTACTAAAAAAATCCCGAATTGCGAATATTGTGAGGCCTCAGGATTTAACTCGTGTCGAAGCAAAAGCACTAATTGAATCATTTAAAAATACAACGATTCGAACGCCTACGAGTGGAATATTAGTTCCTATTGGTCCAAAATTAATTAAGATGGGATTAAAGCAAGTATTGGAAGAGTATAGGCCGGAATTTTACACCCTACCAATAAGTAGAACACCATCTGTTTTTTCTGGAACTCCTTTTTTAGTCGAAGTGGGAATGGTATATGGAGGAAATTTACCCAAAGATCAGCCAGTTCAGATGTTAAGATTTGCTAACAGAGTACCTTTACTCTACCAAGCTGGAGGTTGTGCAATAACTAAGGCAGTCCAAAGCATAAACTGGAGACTATACGGGCTAGAACAGAAAGGTGGAAAGGGAACTCCAAGTGGACCTGCAATTATCTTAATTCATGTTGCATCCACAAATATTCCTTTTACATCTGAAGCTAAAGAAGCTATCGCAGACATTCCTGAAATTAAAAAAGATATCGTGCTTGCACTAAGAAATAATGCAAAAACTCTTGCTAGACATCTCAAGAAACAGAAGAAAAGAGCAAAAGTTAGCGAAAAATTTGACTTAGTCCAGAAAGTCTTACCTGCTATTGCTGAGAAAACATCTAGCGTAGTCGGAAAACCAATACCAAATTTAGATAAAGTTGTTGCTGCAATAATGGACGTTGTATGGATTGAAGAGAATATTGAATATAGTAAAGAGGGGATTAATATTGAAGTAAAAATCACCAACTATAGATTGAGATCTGCAAATTTTAAACTTAGGGCTGAAGTACCTGGAAATTCAATAACTGAGGCTGAACCTCGACCTGGAAAACGTAGTGGGAATCAAATAATATGGTCTGTTGGCTTACCTACTACTGAATCTACAACATATAAATTTAGCATATCTGGAGGAACACGTAGCTCCTTCGAAGGGCTTGAGTTGTGGATAGAAGGGATGGACTCTACTAATATAATTGGAGCTGAACCTTGGACTGGAGTTACAGATTCTGGTATCAAAGAGGCTATTGAAGCTGAAAAGCTAGGCCTAAGCTAATGAAACTGCCTAATTACCTGAAAAAGAGAAAAGGATTATTACAAATAAGGAAAGAACAAAAGTGGGAAGTATGGAATCCATATCATTCAAAATTAGCTGCTTACATAATTGCAGGTGGTGCAAATTGGCCATTTAGAAATAATAGTAAAATTCTGTATTTGGGTTCTGCAGAAGGCAATACTGTTAGTTATTTGAGCGAGATATGTAAAGCTGATACAATTACTGCTGTTGAGATATCATCTGTAGCTATGGCTGAGCTTTTAGTCTTAGCCAAGGAAAAAAAAAATATAATCCCATCGTTAAATGATGCACATTTTCCAGAAAAATATAGAATACAAGCAAATAATCCTGATATAATATATCAAGATATTGCTCAAAATGACCAAGTCGATATTTTTATTAGAAATTGCGACTTTTTTAGACCTAAATATGCATTTTTAATGCTTAAAACACAATCAATTGCTGGTAAAAGTAAAGATTTAATTGAAAATACTAAGATAAAGTTGAATGAAAGATTTGAAAAAGTGGAAATTATTAATATAAATAAATGGGCTAAAGGACATTCCGCATATTATGTGGAATAATGGAGCCATCGGTGGGAATCGAACCCACGACCTGCGCATTACCAATGCACCGCTATACCCCTTAGCCACGATGGCCCGAATTTAGACTAAAGGATGTCCTAAAAAGAGTTTAGCATATACTATATGTCAAAAACTACCCAAAGATTATTAGCCCCCATGCTAATGTCTTGCAAATATTGAAATAGAAAACATGGTAAAATACATTAAAGATAGAAGAACTAAATCTGAAATACTCAAAAGTTTTGAACCTTTAGTAAGAAAATGGTTTAATGGCAGATTTAAGGATTTGACACCTCCACAGGCAATGGCAGTTCCACTTATAAAAAATAAAGAAAATGTTCTCGTTTCAAGCCCTACTGGCTCTGGTAAAACACTTACTGCTTTTTTAAGTATTTTAAATGACTTCTTCAAAAAATATCGGAAAGGGAATTTTGAAGAAGGCGTACATGCAATTTATATCTCACCTCTTAAGGCACTTGCAAATGATATAGATAGGAATCTTAAACAACCATTAGAAGAAATGATGTCACTCGCTGAAGGTCTTGAAATGGATGTTCCTGATATCAAAGTAGCAGTTCGATCTGGAGATACCTCTCTAAAAGAAAGAGCTCGAATGGTAAGGAAACCTCCACACATCCTAATAACTACTCCTGAAAGTTTGGGTTTATTACTCTCTTCAAAGAAATTTCGTGACCACTTTAGAAGAACCAGATACATTATTCTAGACGAAATACATGACTTAGCAAATAATAAAAGAGGAACTCATCTATCATTATCTGTAGAAAGATTGGCTGAGATTATAGAAAAAGAACCGGTGAGGATTGGATTATCTGCCACACAGGCACCTATTGAAGATATTGCAGGATTCCTAGGCGGTTATGAGGGTGATAAACCAAGGCCAGTAAACATTGTTGATGTCAAAGAGAGAAAACATCTTGATTTGAAGGTTTTATGTCCTGTTGATGATCTTACATTACATTCTACTGAAATTATCAACAGTAAAATGTATGATATGTTAGTTGATTTAGTTAAAGATCACAGAACTACGTTGATTTTCACAAACACAAGAGCTGGAACTGAATCTATTGCAATGCAACTAAAAGAAAGAGGGATTGAAAAATTAGCAGCTCACCATGGTTCACTATCTAAAGAAATGAGATTTGATGTTGAAGAAAAATTGAAAGCTGGCGAAATGGACGTTGTAATTTCATCAACAAGTTTAGAATTAGGGATTGATATTGGATACGTTGATTTAGTAGTCCAAATAGGTTCACCTAAATCAATAGCTAAAGGATTACAACGAATCGGAAGAGCTGGACATGCTTTGAGAGCAATCTCAAAAGGAAGATTAGTTGTTTCCGATTCGGATGACTTAATAGAATGTGCAGTTTTAGTAAAATCGGCATATGAAGGTGAAATAGATCGTGTTTCCATTCCTGAAAAGGCTACAGATGTACTTGCACAATCAATCATTGGTATGTCCTTAGACAAACAATGGAATAGTGATGAAATGTACAAATTAATTTCATCAGCTTACCCGTATCGAAATTTATCTAAAAATGAATTCCTAGAAATTCTTGACTTTCTAGGAGGTAATGCGCTAGAGAAACATGGTGTTTACCCAAAAATATGGTATGATAAAAAGAAAAAAGAGATTGGAATAAAAAGAGGATCTAGACAAATTTACAATATGAATATTGGAACTATACCTCAGGAAATCAACTATGCTGTCGTTTTACAAGGAAGGGGCATACAATTAGGAAATTTATCTGAAAAGTTTGTTGAAAATCTAGCTAAAAATGACATTTTCGTACTTGGTGGAAGAACATATCAATACATTGAATCGGATAGATCTACTGTTGTTGTAAAAGATGGATTAGGAAGAAAACCCACAGTCCCGTCTTGGTCTGGTGAAATGCTTCCGCGCTCTTTTGATTTGTCCGAATCTGTTGGAAAATTTAGATATGAACTTGAAGAAAAGTTGAATAATAAAGACAATGATATTGAGGAATGGTTAAATGATATTTATAAACTAGATACTGGAGCTGCAAGAACTGTTATTTCACATTTAGATGAACAAAGAAAACTTTGTGGATTCATTCCATCTGATAAGAATTTACTTGTTGAAGGATATATAGATAATAGGGGACGAAATGGAGCAATATTCCATTTCCCATTTGGAAGAAGAGTTAATGATGCATTATCTAGAGCTTTTGCATTTGAACTCGGTAAAGAGATTGGAAGTAGTGTTAGAATTTCTTTGAGTGATGATGCTTTTCTATTAACTTTTCCAACTAGACTGGCCATTGAAGGGCTGGCGGATAGATTAATGCCTGAAAAATTAGAACCGCTTTTAAGAAAGGCAATTAAAAATACGGAAATCTTTGCTCAGAGATTCCGACATTGTGCAAATCGCTCATTCATGGTTTTAAGAAACTATAAAGGAAGAGAAATCTCTTTGCCAAGACAGCAATTAAGGACATCACAAGTACTAGAAGCAATTAATGAAGTTGATACTTTTCCAATGCTGGAAGAAGCATACCGTGAAGTTTTATTTGATGCATTTGATTTAAAAAATGCTCAACATGTCTTGGATGAAGTCCGAAGTGGAGTTCGTAAAATGAATTATAGAACTTATTCACCCATACCTTCTCCTTTAGCTCACGGGCTAATTCTTTCAGGTTTAAGTGACATCGTCTTAATGGAGGATAGATCAGCCCTACTACGAGAACTACACTCACAAGTGCTTGGTAAAGTTTTGGAAGAAGATGGTGGAGATAAGCCGCGTTTTGAAAAAGAACTAATCGATAGTTATTTTAATGAGAAAAAACCAATTATAGGAAGCGAAGAAAGTTTAATAGAAGCAATAAAACAAATCGGTGGATTATATCTGTTGGATGACAAGGTGAAGTCAGTTTACAGAATGTCTGATCGGGCTTCCTCTGAAATTCAGGATTTGGCAAAGCAATTAATTGAAGAAGGGATTGTAGAATCCGTATGGACTGGAAACAAAGAAATCATTTATTCCTTACCTGAATTCGTTCCTTACTATAAGGCAGCATATGGTAAAAATGAAAAATTAAGTCCTTCAGCAAAAAAAATATATTCGAAAATAAAAGAAAATACAAAAATAACAAATAAGAAAATAGCTGATGAGCTACATTCAAACTATCTAGTTTGTAAAAAAGTAGAAACTTACTCTAAACGAAATATTGAAAAAACCTTAAACTATGAAAAGTCTTTAGATTGGATTATCAAAAAGCATATTGGTTTTGTTGGCCCTAGAGCATCAGAAGAGTTAGCTGTAGAACTAAACTTACCTGAAGAAATAATCAATCAAACTCTATACGAACTGGAAGAGCAAGGCGTTGTCCAAGGAGGTAATTTTGCTCTCGGAAGAAAAATGCCACAATATTTGTTAGCTGAAGACGTGATTTATCTTGAAGCTCAATCTCACGGAGGGCTAGAAGTAGTATCTGAAGTCACATTGCGTGAGTATATAGATAAAAAATTATTCAGAAAATTCGATTCATTACAAACTTTATTTGAACAATACACTGACGTTTCTTCACCAAGAATAGTATTCCACAGGCTGAAGAACCCGAGCCTAGAAGAATGGTGGGAATGGCGAGATTCTGACGCAATATTACAAGGACGGTTCTTTTCTGGAAGATTGAGGTATGTGCCTGCAAATAAAATCGGAATGTATCAAACTTTATTCCGAAGGGAAGTAAAAGGGAAAGTCCAAAATTTAATTATTGACATGCTCAGAAGAAGTCCCCCTATGACAAAAAGTGAGATGGTAAAAGAATTAGAAATCAAAACTGAAGTAGTAGATGGAGCTTTAAGAAATTTAGAAGATAGTTTGATAATACATAGATATAACAGACATAGAAACCCATGGACTACACACAACAGATACAGACTTTTAACTGAATATGAACCACCGGAGAACGCAGTTAGAAGCTTAATGATTGATGTGCTAAGGAGTTCAGGACCTTTAACCTTTGCAGAACTTCGAAGAGAATGTGGATTGCCCTTAGAATCTGCTAGAAATATAATTAATCAACTTCAAGAAGAAGAAATTATTTCAAGAATAATTGTTGTTGGAGCTACAAGATTGTTTACATATTGCCTTAGCGAAGAGTTAGACGAAATTAAGAATACTGAAGAAAAAAATATTACTCGAGTTATTTCTTGGAGAGACCCTATGCTAACTCATATACGTCGCGAAATGTACTCCAGCTATGGTGAAGCTTGGACAAATCCTATTATCAAAGGAGGCATGGTTGCTGGATAT